>Ga0209281_1000167_pt1 | contig 155556 bp, 129 predicted proteins | sample MedtruBG_FD_187514 | JGI IMG/M metagenome (GOLD analysis project Ga0209281, IMG submission 187514) | Root nodule microbial communities of legume samples collected from California, USA - Medicago truncatula BG (SPAdes) (version 2) | ecosystem: Host-associated > Plants > Roots > Nodule | place... | reverse complement strand
CGACCTTGCCGGCGTCTTTGTAGACGTCGTCTTTTGGCGCGTCGACAGTGACGGTACCGGTGGTCGCACCAGCGGCGATGTTGATCACGGCGCCATTGCTCAACGTGACGGTCACTGGGGTGCCGGCTGCATTGGTCAGAGTAGCGGTGTAAACGATTGAGCCGCCCTCAGCCACAGTGTCGGTTGCGGAAAGCGTCAGGCCGGTGGTGTCCTGGGTATCGGTAACGGTGGTGTCAGCGGTTTTGCCATCGATGGCGAGTTTTTCGTAGTTGCCGCCCTGGGCGTCATCGATCTTGACGCTCAAGTTGTCGCCGCCCGCGAGGGCGTCATTTGGCGCAACGAAGTTCACCGAAGCAGAGCTTGCGCCGACCGGAATGGTGATGGTCTGGCCGTTCGACAAGGTGACGACCAATGGCGCGTCAGTGACTGGAGCGTTGACCGAGGCGGTATAAACCACGGTGCCGCCTTCGGCCACCGTCGACGTCGCCGTGAGCGAGACAGTGCTGGTGTCGATGGTGTCGGTAACATCAGTCACTGCTGGGGCAGTGCTCGGAACTAGGTTTTCGAAGTTGCCGCCAACGGCTTTATCGATGCTGACTTCAACCTTGCCGGCGTCCTTGTAGACATCGTCCTTCGGCGCATCGACAGTGACAGTGCCAGTGGTCGCACCGGCCGCGATGTTGATCACTGCGCCGTTGCTCAGCGTGACGGTCACTGGTGTGCCAGCCGCATTGGTCAGGGTTGCGGTGTAAACGATCGAGCCACCTTCAGCAACCGAATCAGTCGCACTCAAGGTCAGACCGGTAGTGTCCTGAGTATCCGTAACGGTGGTGTCAGCAGTTTTACCGTCGATGGCGAGTTTCTCGTAGTTGCCGCCCTGGGCGTCATCAATCTTGACGCTCAAGTTATCGCCGCCGGCGAGGGCGTCGTTCGGTGCAACGAAGTTCACCGAAGCGGAGCTTGCGCCGACCGGAATGGTGATGGTTTGACCGTTGCTCAGCGTGACGACCAACGGAGCGTCAGTGACTGGGGCGTTGACCGATGCGGTGTAGACCACGGTACCGCCTTCAGCGACGGTCGAAGTCGCCGTGAGCGAGACAGTGCTGGTGTCGATGGTGTCAGTGACATCTGTTACCGCTGGCGTGGTGCTCGGCACCAAATTCTCGAAGTTGCCGCCAGTGGCTTTATCGATGCTGACTTCGACCTTGCCGGCGTCTTTGTAGACGTCGTCCTTCGGTGCGTCGACGGTCACAGTGCCAGTGGTCGCACCAGCCGCGATGTTGATGACCGCACCATTGCTCAGCGTCACAGTCACTGGTGTGCCGGCGGCGTTGGTCAGAGTAGCGGTGTAAACGATCGAGCCACCTTCAGCCACTGTGTCAGTTGCGGAAAGCGTCAGGCCGGTAGTGTCTTGGGTGTCTGTAACCGTAGTTTCAGCTGGAGTTTTATCTGCAACCAGATTTTCGTAGTTGCCGCCCTGGGCGTCATCGATCTTGACGCTCAAGTTGTCGCCGCCAGCGAGGGCGTCGTTTGGCGCAACGAAGTTCACCGAAGCAGAGCTTGCGCCCACTGGGATGGTGATGGTCTGGCCATTCGACAAAGTGACGACCAACGGAGCGTCAGTCACTGGGGCATTAACCGAAGCGGTGTAGACAACGGTTCCGCCTTCAGCCACGGTCGAGGTGGCCGTCAGGCTGACGGTCGACGTATCGATAGTATCGGTAACGTCAGTGACCGCTGGAGTAGTGCTCGGAACGAGGTTCTCGAAGTTGCCACCCGTGGCTTTGTCGATGCTGACTTCAACCTTGCCGGCGTCTTTGTAGACGTCGTCCTTCGGTGCGTCGACGGTCACAGTGCCGGTGGTCGCACCGGCCGCGATGTTGATCACCGCGCCATTGCTCAACGTGACGGTCACTGGGGTGCCGGCTGCATTAGTCAGGGTCGCGGTGTAAACGATCGAGCCACCTTCGGCGACGGTGCCGGTAGCGCTCAGGCTAAGACCGGTGGTGTCCTGTACGTCAGTCACCGAGGTTTCAGCTGGGGTTTTATCTGCAACCAGATTTTCGTAGTTGCCGCCCTGAGCGTCGTCAATTTTGACGCTCAAGTTGTCGCCGCCGGCGAGGGCATCGTTTGGCGCAACGAAGTTTACCGACGCGGAGCTTGCGCCCACGGGGATAGTGATGGTCTGGCCGTTGCTCAGTGTTACAACCAGCGGAGCATCAGTCACCGGGGTATTAACCGAAGCGGTGTAAACGACGGTGCCGCCTTCGGCCACCGTCGACGTCGCCGTGAGCGAGACAGTGCTGGTGTCGATGGTGTCGGTGACATCAGTCACTGCTGGGGCAGTGTTCGGAACCAGGTTTTCGAAGTTACCGCCAACGGCTTTATCGATGCTGACTTCGACCTTGCCGGCGTCCTTGTAGACGTCGTCTTTTGGCGCGTCCACAGCCACGGAACCAGTGGTTGCACCGGCCGCGATGTTGATCACGGCGCCGTTGCTCAGCGTCACGGTGACTGGGGTACCGGCAGGGTTGGTCAGTGTCGCGGTGTAGAGGATCTGACCGCCCTCTGCCACTTCGGTGGATGCCGACAGACTCAGATCGGTAGTGTCCGTCGAATCGGTAATCGTCGTGACCGCTGGCGTGGTGCTCGGAACCAGGTTCTCAAAGTTGCCGCCGGTGGCACCGGTAATGGTGGTGCTGACGGTGCTGCCATTGTTGTAGACGTCGTTAGCCGGGGTGTCGACGGTGACGGTGCCGGCGGTCTGGCCCGCCGCGATGGTGATGACCGAGCCATTGCTCAAGGTCACGGTCACTGGAGTTTGAGCCGGGTTGGTCAGTGTGGCGGTGTAGGTGATCTGGCCGCCTTCGGTGATGGTGTTGCTGGCGGACAGGGTCAGGCCAGTGGTATCAGCCGAATCGGTAATCGTCGTGACCGCTGGCGTGGTGCTTGGCACCAGGTTTTCAAAGTTGCCGCCAGTAGCCCCGGTAATGGTGGTGCTGACGGTGCTGCCATTGTTGTAGACGTCGTTGGCCGGGGTATCGACGGTGACGGTGCCGGCGGTCTGGCCCGCAGCGATGGTGATGACCGAGCCATTGCTCAAGGTCACGGTCACCGGGGTTTGAGCGGCGTTGGTCAAGGTGGCGGTGTAGGTGATCTGGCCGCCTTCGGTGATGGTGTTGCTGGCGGACAGGGTCAGGCCAGTGGTATCAGCCGAATCGGTAATCGTAGTGACTGCTGGCGTGGTGCTTGGCACCAGGTTTTCAAAGTTGCCGCCAGTAGCACCGGTAATGGTGGTGCTGACGGTGCTGCCATTGTTGTAGACGTCGTTAGCCGGGGTGTCGACGGTGACGGTGCCGGCGGTCTGGCCCGCCGCGATGGTGATGACCGAGCCATTGCTCAAGGTCACGGTCACTGGAGTTTGAGCCGGGTTGGTCAGTGTGGCGGTGTAGGTGATCTGGCCGCCTTCGGTGATGGTGTTGCTGGCGGACAGGGTCAGGCCAGTGGTATCAGCCGAATCGGTAATCGTCGTGACCGCTGGCGTGGTGCTCGGAACCAGGTTCTCAAAGTTGCCGCCGGTGGCACCGGTAATGGTGGTGCTGACGGTGCTGCCATTGTTGTAGACGTCATTGGCCGGGGTATCAACGGTGACGGTGCCCGCAGTCTGACCTGCCGCGATGGTGATGACCGAGCCATTGCTCAAGGTCACAGTCACCGGGGTTTGAGCGGCGTTGGTCAAGGTGGCGGTGTAGGTGATCTGGCCGCCTTCGGTGATGGTGTTGCTGGCGGACAGGGTCAGGCCAGTGGTATCAGCCGAATCGGTGATCGTCGTGACCGCTGGCGTGGTGCTCGGTACCAGATTCTCGAAGTTGCCGCCGGTGGCACCGGTAATGGTGGTGCTGACGGTGCTGCCATTGTTGTAGACGTCGTTAGCCGGGGTGTCGACGGTGACGGTGCCGGCGGTCTGGCCCGCAGCGATGGTGATGACCGAGCCATTGCTCAGGGTCACGGTCACCGGCGTTTGAGCGGCATTGGTCAGGGTGGCGGTGTAGGTGATCTGGCCGCCTTCGGTGATGGTGTTGCTGGCGGACAGGGTCAGGCCAGTGGTATCAGCCGAATCGGTAATCGTAGTGACTGCTGGCGTGGTGCTTGGCACCAGGTTTTCGAAGTTGCCACCGGTGGCACCGGTAATAGTGGTGCTGACGGTGCTGCCGTTGTTGTAGACGTCGTTAGCCGGGGTGTCGACGGTGACGGTGCCGGCAGTCTGGCCCGCAGCGATGGTGATGACCGAGCCATTGCTCAAGGTCACGGTCACTGGAGTTTGAGCCGGGTTGGTCAGGGTCGCGGTGTAGGTGATCTGGCCGCCTTCGGTGATGGTGTTGCTGGCGGACAGGGTCAGGCCGGTGGTATCAGCCGAATCAGTGATCGTAGTGACCGCTGGCGTGGTGCTCGGTACCAGGTTCTCGAAGTTGCCGCCGGTGGCACCGGTAATGGTGGTGCTGACGGTGCTGCCATTGTTGTAGACGTCGTTAGCCGGGGGGTCGACGGTGACGGTGCCGGCAGTCTGACCTGCCGCGATGGTGATGACCGAGCCATTGCTCAAGGTCACGGTCACTGGGGTCTGTGCCGGGTTGGTCAGGGTCGCGGTGTAGGTGATCTGGCCGCCTTCAGTCACCGTGTTGCCTGCGGTCAGGGTGACGTTAGTGGTGTCGATGGTGTCGGTGATCTGGGTCACGGCTGGCGTGGTAGGCAGGGTCACGGCGATGCCGGTACCGCCCGTGGTGCCAGTAACGGTCACGCTGATTTGGGTGGGGTCGTTGTAGACCGTGTCGTTCGGGGCCAGCGGAACGTTGACGGTGCCGGTTGTCTGGCCCGCTGGAATCACGATCACGGAGCCGTTGGACAGTGTCACGGTCAGGGCGGTCTGTGGCGCCTGGGTCACGGTTGCGGTGTAGACCAACACACCACCAGCCTCTGTCAGGGTCGGCGTGGCGCTCAGGGTCATCGTCGCGTTGACCACCGCGTTGGCGGTGGTATTGGCATTGGCGTTGGTATCCAGGCCAGTGAGGTCGGTGGTGGTGGCGGCGGCCGTGCTCAGGCCTTCCGTTGGAAAACCGACGGTAGGGTCGACGCTGCCAGCGGTGGCGTCCAGCGCCACGAAGGTGTGACCGCCACCGGCGGCACCGCCCGTCCCCGCGGCGGTGGCGCCGGCAGCGGTGGCTTCCAGGGCTGTCGTCGGGTCGGCACCGGCGGCGATGGCCTGCTGCAGTTCTTCTACCGACGGCGCGGCCTGGGCAGTGGCGGCGGCGAGATCGGTGGAAGAGTCGGGTGCATTGGCGCTCCACTGGGTGTCGCGGCCCAGGTCGAGCGTGCGGCCGTCGGCCAATTCCAACGTGACGGCGCCCGCAGGGCCGGTGTCCAACTGGTCGCCCGTGTACAGGCGATCACCTTCAATGAGTACACGCCGAATGCCCTCGGGGGATACGACGAAAACCTGACCAACAATGCTTTTGACAACGGCAATAACACTGCTCATTGAAGACTTCTCCGGGTGCCACGCTCAGTAGACTTCCATGGACCCGACAGCCTGTAAGGCAGCAGCGGTCTGGACGTTCTTGTTTCGCAAATAGGGGTTGTTTTGACGCTCTACTATGTCAATATTTTGGCTTGTTTTTTCGAGCTTTTTGTTTATGCCAAACTATTGACCTTATGCCGGCCATCCTAAACAATCGCTTCGGTAATGTCACATTGATATTTAAGCGGCGACCTGTTAATTCGGTGCACGATTCGTTTCCTGTTTCGAACTTTCCGACATACGGTCATTCCGGTTGCCATCATCCGATGCAGCGCCACGTTTCGCTGTGATCCACGACAAGAGTTTCAGGAAAAATCCCACCATGCGTTCGCCTCTGTTCAAGGCTTTACCCTTCGCCCTCGCCGCCAGTTTCGTACAAGCACAAACCTTGCCGCAGGCCATGCAACAGGCGCTGGATGTTCATCCTGAAATTCAGGCTGGCGTTAACAGTCGTCTTGCGGCGGACTATCAACTCAAGGCGGCCAAGGGCGGCTACCTGCCTAGAGTGGACCTTGCAGCCGGGTACGGTCGCGAAGGCACCGACAGCGTCACCACCCGCTCGGGCAGCAACAATCACTGGGAAACCCTGAACCGTAGCGAGTCGAGCCTGCGCCTGACGCAAATGGTTTTTGACGGTTTTGCGACGTCCAGCGAAGTGGGGCGTCAACAAGCCACCGTCAACGCCCGCGCGTATTCGCTGCTGGACACCTCCGAGCGCACCGGCCTGACCGTCGCCCAGGTGTACCTGGACGTGCTGACCCGCCGCGAATTCGTGCGCCTGGCCGAGGAAAACCTCAAGAGCCATGAGCGCATCTTCGACCAGATCAAGCTGCGCACCAGCCGTGGCGTAGGCAGTGGCGCCGACCTCGACCAGGCGGAAGCGCGCATGGCCCAGGCCCGCAACAACCTGATCACCGAGCAGACCAACCTGGCCGACGCCGAGACCAACTACCTCAGCGCCGTGGGCCAACTGCCCGACCAACTGGAGCGCCCCGCCGATTTTATGGCGCTGCTGCCGGCCAACCTCAACGAAGCCCGCAATCAGATGTTGGAAAACAGCCCGGTGCTGCGTTCGGCCGAGGCGGACATCGTTGCCACCGAGAAGCAGTACGAAGCCGCCAAGTCGAGCTTCTACCCTCGCTTCGACGCTGAGCTGGGCCGCACCGCCGACAACGACCTGGACGGCCAGAACGGCCACAACAATGAATGGCAGGCCATGCTGCGCATGCGCTTCAACCTGTATGCCGGCGGCAGCAACAAGGCTGACCTGGAATCCAAGTCGTACCTGTCCAACCAGGCCTTGGACATCCGCAACAACGCCCTGCGCCAGCTCAACGAAGAGTTGGGCCTGGCCTGGAACGCCATGAACAACGCCAATGCCCAGGTGCCGATCGCCCAGCAGTACGTGGACCGCAGCACCAGCGTGCGCACCGCCTATCAGAAGCAGTTCAGCCTCGGCGAGCGGACCCTGCTCGACTTGCTCGACAGCGAAAACGAGCTGTTCACCGCCTCCCGGCGCCTGGTGGAAATCAAGAACGTGCAGCTGTTCACCCAGTACCGGATCAAGGCGACCATGGGCCAGTTGCTCAAAAGTCAGGGGGTCGTCGCGCCGTTGGCATCGGTTGTGCAGAACGACGTGAAACCCAAGGTCCAGTTGCCTGGGATGAATTAAGCTCCCCATCCGTTTTAACCAGCAAGAGTGCCGAGCGTGGAATCAGAAGTCAGTCGAGTCGAACTCAGCCATGATCCGCGCACGCTGCACGATGACCCGTTGCTGGACGGTCTGCTGGCGCTTTGCATGCTGCACCAGAAGCCGGCCAGCGCGGCGATGCTCACCACCGGCTTGCCGTTGCCCAAGCAGCGCTTGAGCGTCGAATTATTGTCGCGCGCGGCGGCCCGTGCCGGTCTGCAAGGACGGGTGCTGCAACGCAAGCTCGACCAGATTCCGACCATTGCCATGCCGGCCCTGTTGTTGCTCAAGGACGGTCGAAGTGCCGTGCTGCTGGGCTGGGTCGGTGATGACCAGGCGCGCTTGCTGCTCAGCGAAAGCGATGGCGGCGAAGTGACCATCAGCCGCGAACTGCTGGCGGACGACTACAGCGGCAAGGTCTTCTTCGCGCAGCCGCAACATAAATTTGACGTGAACCACGGCACGCTGATCCCTCGGGCACGCTCCTGGTTTCGCGACACCCTCAAGCGATCCCGCTGGCTGTACGCCGATGCTATCGCCGCCAGCCTGCTGATCAACATCATTGCCATGGCCGCGCCGCTGTTCGTGATGAACGTCTACGACCGCGTCGTGCCGAACCAGGCCGAATCGACCCTGTGGGTACTGGCCGTGGGTATCACCGGCGCCTATCTGTTCGACCTGATCCTCAAGATGCTGCGCAGTTTGTGCCTGGACCTGGCCGGCAAGAAAACCGACCTGATCATCTCGGCCACGCTGTTCGAGCGCATCGTCGGCATGGCCATGAAATACCGCCCGGCGCGCGTCGGCAGCTTTGCCCAGAACATCCATGAGTTCCAGAGCCTGCGGGACTTCTTGGCCTCGCTGACGCTGACCAGCCTGATCGATTTGCCGTTCACCCTGCTGATCTTCCTGGTCATTGCGATTCTCGGCGGGCACCTGGTGTGGATCCCGGTGCTGGCGTTCCCGATTGCCCTGTTGATCGGCTATGCGTTGCAGAAGCCGCTGGTGGCGACCATGGAGCGGACCATGGCCCTGGGCGCCGAGCGTCAGTCCAGCCTGATCGAAACCCTGGCCGGCCTGGACGCCGTGAAGGTCAACAACGCCGAGAGCGAGCGCCAGTACCAGTGGGAACAGACCATCGGAACCCTGAGCCGCCTCGAACTGCGGGTGAAGATGCTGTCCGGCCTGGCGATGAACATCACCTTGCTGATCCAGCAACTGGCCGGTGTGATCATGATCATCTTCGGCGTCTACCAGATCATCGCCGGCAACCTGAGCATGGGCGGCCTGATCGCCTGCTACATGCTCAGCGGCCGCGCCCTCAGCCCGCTGGCGTCGTTGTCGGGCCTGCTGACCCGCTACCAGCAGGCGCGGGTCACCATGACCTCGGTCGACCAGATGATGGAGCTGCCCCAGGAGCGCAATTTCGAAGAGCGGCCGCTGAGCCGCAAGGTCCTGCAGGGCGCCATCGAATGCCGCCAACTGGATTTCACCTACCCGAACCAGCAGAACCCGGCGCTGAAGAACATTAACCTGGTGATCAAGCCCGGCGAGAAGATCGGCATCATCGGCCGCAGCGGCTCGGGCAAGAGTTCCCTGGCGAAGTTGCTGGTGGGCCTGTACCAGCCCGATGCCGGTGCGTTGCTGGTGGACGGCGTGGACATCCGCCAGATCGACGTCAGTGAGCTGCGCTACAACGTCGGCTACGTGCCCCAGGACATCCAGTTATTGGCCGGCACCCTGCGTGACAACCTGACCTCCGGCGCCCGCTACGTGGAAGACGAGCTGGTGCTGCAGGCCGCCGAGCTGGCGGGCGTGCACGAGTTCGCGCGCCTGCATCCGCAGGGCTACGAGCTGCAAGTGGGGGAGCGCGGGCAGAACCTGTCCGGCGGCCAGCGCCAGAACGTCGCCCTGGCTCGGGCGTTGCTGCTCAACCCGCCCATCCTGCTGTTGGACGAACCCACCAGTGCCATGGACAACACCGGTGAAGAACGCCTCAAGCAGCGTCTGGCCGCCGTGGTGGAAAACAAGACGGTGCTGCTGGTCACGCACCGGGCATCGCTGCTGTCGCTGGTGGATCGCCTGTTGGTGATCGACCGCGGGCAGATCCTGGCCGACGGCCCGAAAGCGGTCGTGATGGAAGCGTTGAAGAAGGGGCAGATCAGTGTTGCTTAAATCGGGTTTCAAGGAGTCTGTCGGCCGTTACTTCAAAGGCTCGGCGTCGTTGCAGGGCCAGCCTCTGCCGGAGGTCAACAAGGCCCTGATCGAAGACGCCCCGCGGGTGGTGCGCCTGACGATCTGGGGGATCATCGGCTTCTTCGTGTTCCTGATGGTGTGGGCCAACTTCGCCGTGCTCGACGAGGTGACCAAGGGCGACGGCAAGGCGATTCCGTCGTCCAAGATCCAGAAAATCCAGAACCTGGAGGGCGGTATTGTCGCCGAGCTGTTCGTCAAGGAAGGGCAGATCGTCGAGGCCGGCGCGCCGTTGATTCGCCTGGATGACACACGGTTTGTCTCCAACGTCGGGGAAACCGAGGCCGATCGCTTGTCCATGCTGCTGCGGGTCGAGCGCTTGAGCGCCGAAGTCGACGACCGACCGCTGAATTTCCCGGCCGATGTGCTCAAGGCCGTGCCCGGCCAGGCCGCCAGTGAGGAGTCGCTGTACATCAGTCGGCGCCAACAGTTGCACGACGAGATCGGCGGCTTGCAGGAACAGCTGGTCCAGCGCCAACAGGAGCTGCGCGAGTTCGTGTCCAAGCAGGCCCAGTACCGCTCCGGCCTGGCGCTGCAACGCCAGGAAATCAACATGTCCGAGCCGCTGGTGGCCCAGGGCGCGGTCTCCCCGGTGGAAGTGCTGCGGCTCAAGCGTGCGGAAGTCGAAACCCGTGGGCAACTGGACGCGACGACGCTGGCGATCCCCCGTGCCGAATCGGCGATCAAGGAAGTGCAGCGCAAGATCGACGAGACCCGCGGCAAATTCCGCAGTGAGGCCCTGACCCAGCTCAACGAGGCGCGCACCGACCTGAACAAGGCCCAGGCCACCGGCAAGGCACTGGAGGACCGGGTCAGCCGGACCCTGGTCACCTCGCCTGTGCGGGGCATCGTCAACAAGATGCTGGTGAACACCATCGGTGGGGTGATCCAGCCCGGCAGCGACCTGGTGGAAATCGTGCCGCTGGACGACACCATCCTGGTGGAAGCGAAAATCCGTCCCCAGGACATCGCCTTCCTGCACCCCGGCCAGGACGCCACGGTGAAATTCACCGCCTACGACTACACCATCTACGGCGGCCTGAAAGCCAAGCTGGAACAGATCGGTGCCGACACCATCACCGATGAAGACAAGAAAACCACCTACTACATCATCAAGCTGCGCACCGAACGCAGCCACCTGGGCACCGATGAAAAGCCCCTGCTGATCATCCCCGGCATGGTGGCCTCGGTGGACATCATCACCGGCAAGAAAACCGTGCTCAGCTACCTGCTCAAGCCCATCATCAAGGCCCGGGCCGAGGCGTTGCACGAGCGATAGACGCTTGTCTGTCTGGATGAAGGCAGGATCGCTTTTTGTGGCGTCCACTTCTGAGTAGCTCCACATTCTTGTGGGAGCGGGCTTGCTCGCGAATGCGGTGTATCAGTCGACATAGATGTCACCGGCAGATTGCGTTCGCGAGCGAGCCCGCTCCCACAGGTTTTATGTGTTAACCAAAACTCCATATCGTTATTCGTTAACGGTATTTAAATTTCAGTTATTATAGCTATAAAGTCACTCCCCTGCGTACCTGCCGACCAATCGGCGCGCCGCACGACACGAACCGACACGGCAACGCCGTGAGTTTTGATCGACGCGCGCCATTGAAGCGCGCTGTGCGTGGGAGTGATGTATGCCAGCCGTTTCCTATTCTCCGGATCACCTTGCTTCAAGTGCCGCCGACATCGCGCCGCAGGCCTTCGATATCCGCCCGTTCGGCGACAGCGTCGGGGCCGAAATCGTCGGCCTGGACCTGTCCCGGCCGCTCAACGACCGCGACTTTGCCCGCATCCATCGCGCCCACCTGGATCACCACGTGGTGGTGTTTCGCGACCAGCACATCACCCCCGAACAACACATCGCCTTCAGCCGTCGCTTTGGCGTGCTGCAGATCCATGTGCTCAAGCAGTTTTTACTGGCCGGGCACCCGGAAATCCTGATCGTCTCCAACATCATCGAAAACGGCCAATCCATCGGCCTCGGCGATGCCGGCAAGTTCTGGCATTCCGACCTCTCTTATAAAGAACTGCCCAGCCTGGGCTCGATGCTGCATGCCCAGGAATTGCCGAGCGAGGGCGGCGACACGTTGTTCGCCGACATGCACAAAGCCTGGGAGGGCTTGCCCGAGGCCTTGCGCAAGGCCGTGGAAGGCCGTTCGGCGGCGCACTCCTACACGGCGCGCTACAACGAGAACAAATTCGAAGGCAACTGGCGCCCGACGCTCACCCCGGAACAACTGGCCCAGGTCGCCGAAGTGGTGCACCCCATCGTACGCACCCACCCGGAAACCGGGCGCAAGGCGTTGTTCGTCAGCGAGGGCTTCACCACCCGCATCGTCGGCCTGCCGGAGGATGAAAGCGCCGCGCTGCTGGCCGAACTGTATGCCCACAGCGTGCGGCCCCAGAACATCTATCGCCACCAATGGCAGCCCCATGACCTGGTGTTCTGGGACAACCGTTCGCTGATTCATCTGGCCGCCGGTTGCCCGAGCCATCTGCGTCGCAAGTTGTACCGCACCACCATCCAGGGCGATGCCCCTTTCTGATCGGCCGCGCCTCGCGCAAACAGCCCGGAGAATCACCATGTCCAAACGCATTGCCTTTGCACCGCTGGCCGCCGTCATCGGCCTGGGTTTCAGCCTGCTGGCCGGCAGCCTGGTGGCGCCCGCCAGCGCCCAGGCTGAGGGCGAGATTCGCATCGCCGAGCAGTTCGGCATCGTTTACCTGCTGCTGAACGTGGTCCGCGATCAGCAGTTGATCGAGAAGTACGGCAAGCAGGAAGGCCTCGACATCAAGGTCGATTGGACCCAGTTGTCCGGCGGCGCGGCGGTCAACGACGCGTTGCTGTCGGGCTCCATCGACATCGCCGGGGCTGGCGTCGGGCCGCTGCTGACGATCTGGGACCGCACGCGCGGCAAGCAGAACGTCAAGGCCGTGGCTTCGCTGGGCAACTTTCCCTATTACCTGTTGAGCAACAACCCCAAGGTCAAGACCATCGCCGACTTCACCGAGCACGACCGCATCGCGGTGCCGGCGGTGGGGGTGTCGGTGCAGTCGCGCTTCCTGCAATACGCCGCCGCCAAGCAATGGGGCGACAAGGAGTTCAATCGCCTCGACAAGTACACCCTGGCCGTGCCGCACCCGGACGCCACGGCGGCGCTGATTGCCGGCGGGACGGAATTGACCGGGCACTTCTCCAACCCGCCGTTCCAGGACCAGGCCCTGCAGAACCCCAATGTTCACGTGGTGCTCAATTCCTATGATGTGCTCGGGCCGAACTCGCCCACCGTGCTGTTCGCCACGGAAAAATTCCGCGATGAAAACCCCAAGACCTACAAGGCGTTTATCCAGGCCCTGACGGAAGCGGCGGCGTTCGCCCAGAAGGATAAAGAGGGGGCGGCGGATACGTATCTGCGCGTCACCCAGGCCAAGATCGACCGGGCCACGTTGCTGAAGATCATCGAGAATCCGCAGATCGAATTCACCGTCACGCCGAAGAACACCTACCCGCTGGCGGAGTTCCTCTACCGTGTCGGCGCGATCAAGCACAAGCCGGCGTCGTGGGAAGACTACTTCTTCCAGGACGCCCAGCCGTTGCAAGGGAGTTGATGGTCATGAACGCCCCCCTGCAAGGCCACGCGGCCAGCAACCTCAGTCGCACCGATGCGGCATTGCTCTCGGTGGACAGCGTCAGCCTCGAATACCGCACGCCACAACGGGTGGTGCGGGCGACGCACCAGGTGAGTTTCGAGGTCGACCCGGCGGACCGGTTCGTCCTGCTCGGCCCGTCCGGTTGCGGCAAGTCCACGCTGCTCAAGGCCGTTGGCGGCTTCATCGCGCCTTGCGAGGGCGAGATTCGCTTGCAGGGGCAACGCGTCAGCGCTCCGGGGCCGGATCGAATCGTGGTGTTCCAGGAGTTCGACCAGTTGCCGCCGTGGAAAACCGTCAAGCAGAACGTGATGTTCGCGTTGCTGGCGTCCCATACCCTCAAGCGCCGCGAGGCCGAGGAGCGAGCGTTGCACTATCTGGACAAGGTCGGGCTGGCGGCATTCGCTGATGCCTACCCACATACGTTGTCCGGGGGCATGAAAGCCCGGGTCGCCATTGCCCGGGCATTGGCGATGCAACCGAAAATCCTGCTGATGGACGAGCCCTTCGCCGCCCTCGATGCCCTGACCCGACGCAAGATGCAGGAAGAATTGCTGCTGCTCTGGGAGGAGGTGCGTTTCACCCTGCTGTTCGTTACGCATTCGATCGAGGAAGCGCTGGTGGTGGGCAACCGGATCCTGTTGTTGTCGCCCCATCCGGGCCGCGTACGGGCAGAAATCCACAGCCATCAGTACGACCTGCACAGCCTCGGGGGTGGGGCGTTCCAGCACACGGCGCGGCGGATCCACTCGCTGTTGTTCGAACCGGGCCAGTCGCCGCAGACCGAGCGTGAGCTGGATTTCGCCGACATTCGCATCGCGTACTGAGGGAAGCGTCCATGAACCATCTATCGCCTGTGCGCGAAGAATACGAAGTCGACCTGCAACCCTTGACCCACATCCCGCTGGAGCGGGCCTTGCCGTTGAGGCAGCGCCTCTGGCAGCAGGGGTGGTTGCGCAAAAGCCTGATTTTGCTGTTGCTGGCGGTGCTCTGGGAAAGCGTGGCCCGCTACCAGAACAACGACCTGCTGCTGCCGGGGTTCCTGCAAACCGCCAGCGCGCTGTACGGGGGCCTGGTCAGCGGCGAGCTGCTGGGCAAGGTCTGGATTTCCCTGGTGGTACTGCTCAAGGGCTATCTGCTGGGCATTGTCTTGGCGTTCGGCCTGACCACCCTGGCGGTGTCGACTCAACTGGGCCGCGACCTGCTCAGTACGTTGACGTCGATGTTCAACCCGCTGCCGGCCATTGCCCTGTTGCCGTTGGCGTTGCTGTGGTTTGGCCTGGGGCAGAACAGCCTGATTTTCGTCCTGGTGCACTCGGTGCTGTGGGCGTTGGCGGTGAACATGTACGCAGGCTTTCTCGGGGTGTCCGACACCTTGCGCATGGCCGGGCGCAACTATGGGCTCAAGGGTCTGCGCTTCGTGCTGTTCATCCTGATTCCGGCGGCGCTGCCGTCGATCCTCGCCGGGTTGAAGATCGGCTGGGCCTTCGCCTGGCGCACGCTGATCGCCGCCGAACTGGTGTTCGGCGCCACCAGCGGCAAGGGCGGCCTGGGCTGGTACATCTTCCAGAACCGCAACGAGCTGTACACCGACAAGGTCTTCGCCGGGCTGGCGGTGGTGATCCTGATCGGCTTGCTGGTGGAAAACCTGGTCTTCGACAGCTTGGAACGGGTGACGGTCAAGCGTTGGGGGATGCAGCGTTGAGCGGTGCTGGCGAGCTGTTCGGGTAAGCATTCCGGGCTTGGGCGACCGCCTTCGCACAGGTTTATTTATCGGCCGCCCCCGTCGGCCGGGTAAAGCCCCGGCCTTTTCCTTTAGACTTGCAGCCCTCAAGCACGCCTTCGGGACACGGAATGCCAAGCCCTCGCCACACTCTTCGCAAAGCCCTGATCGCCTGGCTGTATGCCTTGGCGCTGTTGCATCTGCTCGCCGGTTTCATGCTGAGTTGGGCCGGGCATTCGGGCGTGTTCGATGACTATCTGCTCACTCTCGAACAAGCGTTCTGGGCCTCCGACGCGGCGCCTGCGGCGGCCAGGGCGCAGCAGGTCTGGTGGCTGGCGTTGTTCGGCGCGACGTTGCAGAGCTATGCCCTGTACATGCTCGCCCTGGTGCACATCGGCCATCGCATGAAACGCGCCGCGCCCTGGGGCTGGATCATCGCCGGCATCCTGCTCTGGGCACCCCAGGACATGTTGATCTCCGCCCAGGCGCGGATGTGGTCGCACCTGTGGCTCGATGGCGTGGCATTGCTCCTGCTGCTGCCGCCGTTGCTCTGGCTCTATCGCCACGACGGCAACGGCTGTGCAGCCCGGGAGGCCCGCCATGGTTGATCTGGCATCCGCAGGCAAACCGTTGATGTACCTGCTGGCGGGTAACGGCAGCGCCGCCGATTGGTGGGATGACGTGCTCCCGCATTTTGCGCACTACCAGGTGGTGCCGCTGGAGTTGCCCGGTTTCGGTGACAACCCACAGGCGCCCTGCGAAGACCTGGCCGCCTACGCCGAGGCTTTGTTGGCGATGACGGCCAGGGGCAGCGCGATCACCGCGGTCGGGGTGAATGCGTTGTTGGTGCTGCACGCCTTGCAACGTCAGCCCGGGCACTTCCAGCGCAGCGTATTGCTGGCGCCGGTGGGGGCGTTCCTGTGGCAACGGCGCCTGCCGGCACTGATGTCGCCATTGCCGGTGCGCAAAACCATCCATTGGTTGCTGGCGAACAAACCGACGCTGTTTGCACGCAAATTCTCCAACCGGCCCTGGACGCCTGCGCAATACCTACGCATGGGCGCTGGCTACGCCCGCTGCCGTGCCTTCGTGCCGCACTGGGACCTGGTGCGGGCGGACACCGCGTTGCCGCTGCTGGAATGGATCACCGACCCGGTCGAGTTGGTCTGGGGCGACCAGGACAACATGCTGGGTGTCGAGCAGGCGGCGGCCTGGTCGGCGATTCTCGCCCGCGCCGACCTGACCATCAGCCTGAAGCCAGGCTGGGGCCATTACCCCTGGATCGACGCGCCGGCCGATTTCGCCGCCTGGCTGGAGTCGGGCGCGCGTGGGTTTGTCGCGCACACCAAGGGCGGGCGTTTGCGCCTGGCTGCGTTGGCCGGGCAAGCGGTGCCGCCAGCGCTGACCCTCAAGGAGTGCCACGACCCGCGCCTGCCGGCGTTTCTGGCCAGCCAAGCGCACGCCACGTGGGCGGTCCGCTCGTCCAGTTATGGCGAGGATCAGGCCGATGCGGCGAACGCCGGCCTGAGCAGTACGTTCCTGCGCGAGCCGGCGAGCCAAGTGCCGGGGCGCATCGCTGAGTTGACGGCGATGGGCGTCGAGGAAGTGGTGGTGCAACGCTTCATCACGCCGCAGCTGTCCGGAATCGCTTTCGTGCGTCACCTGGCGGTCGAGCTGGAGTGGGTGGAGGGGCACCTCGAGTCGTTGGCCGATGGTCAGGTGAGCCCCCGGCGCGCAGTCATTTCTCGCCTGGGAGCGGCTTGGAACTGCGGTGCGTTCGAGCCCACCCACGGTCTTGACGCCGACCTGTTGTGGCGCTTCCTGCAAGGTGTGCTGCGGGTTTTCCACTACGTGCCCGGTGACATCGAATGGGCCTGGGACGGCCAGCAACTCTGGCTGTTGCAATACCGCCCGATCAGTGGTTACGGCTGGCGTCGGCACCTGACCGCGGCCAACATCGCCGAAATTCTGCCGCCCCAACCCAGCGTGTTGGTGGAGTATGCCCAGCGTCGTGCGGCGGCGAGCATCCCGGCGATCATGGCGCGTTGGGATGCACGGGTGTTGCAAGACAACGAGCCTTTCACGGCGGTGTTTGGCGGTGCGTCGTACATCAACAACGATCTGTTTCTCGCCCGGCTGGCCGACTGGGGCGTTCGTGCCAGCAATTATGCGGGGGAGGTCGGCGGGGCGACTCCGCCGTTGCCCTGGCGACCGTTGCGCCTGGTCCGATCACTGCCGTTGTTCCTGCGCATGCAGCACGTGGCCCGTGGGCACCTGTTGACGCTCGAAGCCGGTTTGCGCCGTTTCGATCATGAGCTTGCGCAACTGGCCGGGCAGGGCGCCGGAGGTCAGTCACTGGCCGATTGGTTCACCCGCTTCTATGTGTTCGTGGTGCAGGGCAACCTGTGCATCGCCACGGCATTGGCTAGCAGCGGTGGCGCCTGGCTCGGCCGGCCACCCACCGCCTATGACAACCTCGAGTCCGCCCCGCATCGGTTGCCCTGGGAAACCGACCCGGCCACGCCGCGTCCGGCCCCGACCGAGCTGCCCTTGCAAGCCTTTCCCCATTGGTCCCTGCCCGTACGCCTGGCGCATTCGGCGGGGCTGCCGGGGTTGCGTGGCTACTATCTGCAAGTGCGCGAATGGTACCGCGACAACCTGATGCGAATGTTCTTTCGCCTGCACCACGCCATGCCGCTGGCTGACCGCGCCCATTGGTTCGCGCCGCACCCGGACATTCGCAGTCGTGACGGCAGTTTTTGGCAGGACGGTCGCGAGGGCACCGAGCAGGCAGCGGGCTTCTTGATCTACCCGGGCCAGGCACAAGGCATCCTGGGCGCGGACATCCTGCTGGAAGACACCCTGGACCCCGGTCGCCACGCGCACTATCAGCGTGCCCGGGCCGTGATCGCGCGCATGGGCGGTCGCCTGTCCCACGGTTCGACCTTGTTGCGCGAACTGCGCAAGCCTTCGGCGGTACTGCCTCAGGTGGATGCCACGTGGCTCGGGCGGGAGGTGGTGTACCGCGACGGTGAGTTGACCTTGTTGGACAAGTCGCCAGCGGCCGGGGGGTGATCTGCTAGCATTGCGTCTGGATCAATGTTGATCTGTCACGAGTGCTCAGCATGCAACTCCCGGACATGAACCTGCTGGTCGCCCTCGATGCCCTGCTCGACGAGGGCAGCGTGGTCGGTGCGGCGCGACGGATGAACCTGAGCCCTGCCGCCATGAGCCGTACCTTGACGCGAATCCGCGAGGCCGTGGGTGACCCGATCCTGGTGCGCGCCGGCCGTGGGCTGGTGCCGACACCCAAGGCCCAGGCCCTGCGCGAGCAGGTGCGTGACGTGGTGGAGCAGGCGGCGCTGGTCTTCCGTTCGGCCGATGCGGTGGACCTGAGCACCTTGCGGCGGCGTTTCAATGTCCGGGCCAACGACTTCTTCGTCGGCGTCTATGGCGGCAAGTTGTTCGACACCCTCGAACGCAAGGCCCCGCATTGCGAGCTGCGCTATGTCCCGGAAGGCGACGGCGATGATGAGGCGCTGCGTGAGGGGCGGATCGACCTGAGCATCAGCAACACCCGGCCAGTGATGCCGGAAGTGAAGGTGCAGAACCTGTTTTCCACCCACTTCGTGGGCCTGGTGCGCGAAGACCATCCCTTGCTCGATGGCGAGATCACCGCTGAGCGGTTCGCCGGGTTTTCCCACATCAGCACCTCCCGCCGCGGCATTGCCCGCGGCCCCATCGACACCGCGCTCAACGCGTTGGGGCTGGAGCGGCGGGTGGCGGTCATCGCGCCGAGCTTTCATGCGGCCATGTTCGCCTTGCCCGATTCGGACCTGATCCTGCCGGTGCCCAAGGAAGCGTTGCTGAGCGTCAGGCGCCTGGGGCTGCACCTGCGCTCCTTCACGCTGCCGGTCCCGTTGCCCACGCTCATGCTGACCCAGGCCTGGCACCCGCGCTACGATAACGACCCGGCCCACCGCTGGCTGCGCGAAACCCTCAAGGCCTGTTGCGACGAGACCTGGCTGGAAGCGCAGACGGGTTGATCGCCAGGCTTTGACTTTGGTGGCAGAGGGTTTCAATTGCTGCGTTAAACGCACTTATAAACTGCCAATAAGTCACTTTTTGTCAGCACTGCGGCTTTTTAAACTGCTCCGGTATTTCTCACTGGAGTGTTAACCCCCAATGACATCCCTCACAACCACGGCGCTACCGACGGCAGCGGCCGCGCCGCCGGCGTTCGGCCCGAGGATCGTCATCGGCCTGGTGGGCGTGTTGCTGGCGGTGCTGGTGTCGGGGCTGAACGAGATGGTCACCAAGGTGGCCCTGGCCGATATCCGCGGAGCCATGGCCATCGGGTATGACGAAGGCACCTGGGTGGTGGCGTGCTACGCCGCGACGTCAGTGGCCGCCATGGCCTTCGCGCCCTGGTGCTCGGTGACCTTCTCGCTGCGCCGTTTCACGCTGTGGGCCATCAGCCTGTTCACCCTGCTGGGTGCGCTGTGCCCGTTTGCGCCGGACTACGAAAGCCTGCTGGTGATGCGCACCCTGCAAGGGCTGGCCGGCGGTGCATTGCCACCCATGCTGATGACCGTCGCCCTGCGCTTTCTGCCGCCGGGCGTGAAGCTCTACGGCCTGGCCGGCTACGCCCTGACCGCCACGTTCGGCCCTGGCCTGGGCACGCCCCTGGCCGGCCTGTGGACCGAGTACCTTGGCTGGCAATGGACCTTCTGGCAGATCATCGTGCCTTGCCTGATTGCCATGGCCGGGGTGGCCTATGGTTTGCCCCAGGACCCGCCGCGCCTGGAACGCCTCAAGCAGTTCAACTGGCGAGGCCTGCTACTGGGTTTTCCGGCGATCTGCATGTTGGTGATCGGCATCCTGCAGGGCAACCGGCTCGACTGGTTCGAGTCGAGCCTGATCTGCACCTTGCTCGGTGGCGGGCTGGTGTTGCTGGTGCTGTTCCTGGTCAACGAGTGGTCGCAGCCGGTGCCGTTCTTCAAGTTGCAGATGCTCGGCATCCGCAACCTGGCCTTCGCCCTGATGACCCTGGCGGGTGTGTTGGTGGTGCTGCTGGCGGTGATCATCATTCCGTCCAGCTACCTGGCCCAGGTCCAGGGCTATCGTCCGGTCCAGACCGCTCCGGTGATGTTGTTGATGGCGCTGCCGCAGTTGCTCGCACTGCCGTTGGTGGCGGCGCTGTGCAATCTTCGCTGGGTCGATTGCCGCTGGGTGTTGGGGCTGGGCCTGGGCCTGTTGGCACTGTCCTGCCTGGGGGGGTCGCAACTGACGTCGGCCTGGATCCGCGATGACTTCTACGTCTTGCAACTGTTGCAGATCTTCGGCCAGCCCATGGCGGTGCTGCCGCTGTTGATGCTGTCCACCGGGAGTATTTCCCCCCTCGAAGGCCCGTTCGCTTCGGCGTGGTTCAACACGGTCAAGGGCCTGGCGGCGGTGATCGCCACGGGCGTGTTGGACGCGTTGACCACCGCACGCCTGCATTTTCATTCGACGATGCTGGTGGACAGCCTCGGCAACGCCCCGCTGGTGGACAACGACAGCGCCGGGCTTGCCCATCGCCTGCACCAGCAGGCGGTGGTGCTGACCTCTTCCGATCTTTACCTGTGCATGGCGGGCGTCGCGCTCGCCTTGATCCTGCTTATTTTCTGGTTGCCGACGCGGATCTATCCGCCTCGTGCGCCGCGCTGAATCCTGAAGGTTTCCATCATGACTCAACTGAAAAAGCCCATAGCCCTGACCCTCGCGGCAACCCTCGTGCTCGGCGGGCTGACTTATCTGCTGGCACCGGGGCTGTTCGGTAAACGCGTGCAGCAGAGCACCAACGATGCCTTTGTTTCGGCGGACTACACCCTGGTGGTGCCGCGCGTTGCCGGTTTCATCAAAGAAGTGCTGGTGCAAGACAATCAGCAGGTCAAGGCCGGGCAACTGTTGGCCCTGATCGACGACCGCGACTTGCACGCCGCTGCCCAGGCCGCCGACGCGCAGACCCTGGTTGCCCGCGCCCAGCTGGAAAACGCGCGGGCGACACTGGAGCGCCAGGCGTCGGTGATTGCCCAGGCCCAAGCCAATGTGGTCACGGCCAAGGCGCAGATGGCCTTTGCCGAACATGAGCGCAATCGTTATCAACACCTGGCCGGCGTAGGGGCCGGTACCGTGCAGAACGCCCAACAGGCCCAGACCCGGATCGACCAGGCCACCGCGCAGTTGGCGAGAGCCACGGCGGTGTTGGCGGCCGAACGCAAGCAGGTGGAGATTCTCACGGCCCAGCGTGACGCCGCCGAAGGTGGGTTGAAACGCGCCCAGGCGGCGTTGGAAATCGCCAGTTTTGAACTGTCGTACACCCGCATCGTGGCGCCCCAGGACGGCATGGTCGGCGAACGCGCGGTGCGGGTCGGTGCCTACGTGACGCCGGGCAGCAAGCTGTTGGCGGTGGTGCCGCTGGCCCAGGCCTATGTGGTGGGCAACTTCCAGGAAACCCAGCTCACCGATGTGCAGCCGGGCCAGCGGGTGAGCGTGCGGGTCGACAGCTTCGGCGGGCAAGCGTTGCTGGGCCGTGTGCAGAGCATTGCCCCGGCGACCGGCGTGACGTTCGCGGCGGTCAAGCCGGACAACGCCACCGGCAACTTCACCAAGGTGGTCCAGCGCATCCCGGTAAAGATTGTCCTGGACCCGGACCAGCCGCTGGCGCAGCGGTTGCGGGTGGGCATGTCGGTGGAAGCGAGTATCGATACCGCCCGTTCGGAGGGTGATGGGCGGGAGGTGGCGCAGCGATGAAATCGAGCCCCTTAGTCGCCCTGTGGCGAGGGAGCAAGCTCCCTCGCCACACAGGCCTGCTGGTCTGTGTGGCATCGGCGCTATGCGCCTGCACTGTCGGCCCGGACTTCCAGCGCCCCGTGGCACCCTCGCCGTCTCAATGGGCAACGCCGGCCAACGCCGCTGCCAGCCAGGTGGTCACCACGGACATGAGCGAGCGTTGGTGGGAGGTCTTCGATGACCCGGTGCTGTCGGCGCTGACCCGTCGTGCCGTGGCCGATAACCTCGACCTGAAACTTGCCGGCAGTCGCTTGCAGCAGAGTCGCGCGGCCCGCCAGGTCATCACCTCGGCGCAGTACCCCAACACCGCCGCCACCGGCAGTTATGGCCGCAAACGCAACAGCGGTGAAGGGCTTAATGACCCGTCGGGCCACAACGGCGATTCGGCTTTCAACCTGTGGGACGCGGGCTTTTCCGCGGCGTGGGAGTTGGATGCGTGGGGCCGGGTACGGCGTGAGGCCGAAGCGGCGGATGCCAACCTGGAGGTCGCGCGGGACGACCGTCGCGGTGTGCTGTTGGCGGTACTCGCCGAAACGGCTCACGACTACTTGCAACTGCGGGGTGTACAGAGCACCCGGGCGGTCACCGAGCAGAACCTCGACGTGGCCCGCCACAGCCTGAAGCTCACCCAATTGCGCCTGGCCGATGGGGTCGCCACGGATCTGGACGTGGCCGAAGCGGCGGCCCAGGTCGCGGCCATCGAAGCGCGGCTGCCGACGTTGCAGCAGCGCCAAGCTCAACTGATCAATGCCCTCAGCCTGTTGATGGGCCAGCCTCCGCAAGCGTTGCAGGCCGAACTCGCCGCCGACGCACCGGTGCCCCAGGCGCCTCGCCAGGTCGCCATCGGCCTGCCCTCCCAGTTGGCTGAGCGGCGCCCGGACATCCGCCAGGCCGAGGCCCGGCTGCATGCCGCCACCGCAAGCATTGGCGTGGCCAAGGGCGATTTCTACCCGCGCATCACGTTGTCGGGCAACCTGGGCTCCCAAGCCATGCAACTCAGTGATTTCGGCTCCTGGGGCTCCCGTGCGTTCGGCATCGGCCCGCAGTTCAACCTGCCGTTGTTCGACGGTGGACGCCTGCGCGGCATGCTGCAGTTGCGCGAGGCCCAGCAACAGGAAGCGGCGGTCGCCTACCAGCAGACCGTGCTCAAGGCCTGGCATGAAATCGATGACCAGCTGAGCGCCTACAACGCCAGCCAACTGCGTCGCGACAGCCTCGCCGAAGCCGTGCGCCAGAACCAGATCGCCTTGCGCACCGCGCAGCAGCAATACGTGGAAGGCGTGGTGGACTTCGTCACCGTCCTCACGGTCCAGGGCGCGCTGTTGGCCACCCAGGAGCAACTGGTGGAAAGCGCCACGGGCGTGTCGTTGGCGATGGTCGGGTTGTACAAGGCGCTGGGTGGGGGATGGGAGTCGGTGTATCCGGCGGGCGCTACCAATAATCCGGCTTGATGGCCGGCGCCTTGCGCGTGGGGACCCGGTCGGGGAACTGGTGGGATTGAAGCTCGTCGCAAGTGACGACGCGGCGCATCCAGTGGGCGTGTTCTCTCAAGGAGCCTGGCGCAAGGCGCTTGGAGCCGGTTCGGTAGGGAAGCACGACGCCGACTCTCAAATGGGGAAAGTCTTCTCGAATAGCTCGCAGTGCGGGCGCCATATCAGTGTCGCCCGATACCAGCACAAGCTGTTCGATACGCTGGTGCTCGGGCAGTGCTTTTTGTCTGGATGCCGTGCGATACATGCTGATTGCGATGTGGACATCGGTTTCCTTTTCTTCAAGCTTCCAGATAGCAACGGTGTCTTGGCATGAAGCACTGATCTTTTTGCTGACGAAGCGGGGGGCGTTGGCACGCTCGAGCTGGTGACGTCCATAGTGGACAGTAACCTGATTGGCCTTTAATGCGCGGACATAAGCGTCCTGAGCCTCTTTGGATACGATTCCACGCGTTGCCAGTTCCGGTTTGACGGAGGACGTGAAGTAGTCGAGTGAAGAAAATGAACTGTGTGGATTCTCGACGCGGGCTATGTGTATCAGTAGCTGCGTAAGGTTCAGCCATTTATAGGGCGTACCGGCGAGCAGCCCATAAAAAACGTTATAGCCGTCACCAAAAAAAGCGGTACGCACAAGCTCAATCCCCAGAAACGAAAAAACCGGCCGAAGCCGGTGTTTTCACCCCAACGGCCAGCGAATTTAATCGCTGCGTACGAGGTTGAGCAGTGGACGAATCCTAATCCCAGGGTGTTCGTGCGTCAACCGTGGATAGGAAAGCTGCGGCACCGGCGGTTTGAGAGTTGTGTGCTTTTATGGCTTGAGGGCAAGGCGTTTTTGAACCGATTTGGCTAAGTGTATTTCAGGGCTTTTCCGTGTAAGTGACAGTGGCTGATGATTTGAGTAGTCCATTCTGCCTGGCTGATTTTGAGGAGTGTATCTGCCTAAATCGTTGTGGGGTTTGATACCTGCTGGTGTCAGTAAAAAAGCCGGCACCTTTTATCCCCAACTCCAGCCTTTTTGAAACCAGAGATTTCTTCTAGACTCCGCCCATCCGTCAGGGAGTAAAACGGTCATGCGGCGTTTGAGTAGTTGGGTTGTGGGATTGACCTTTGTAGCGTGCGGCGTTCAGGCGCAAACGCCTGATGCAGGCGATCCGTTGCTCGAGAGCAACGCGGCGGCCAGTGCACCGGCTGGCAATGAGGCGCGTGGGGTGCTTCGGGCGCGGGATCAGGCGGTACTGGCGAGTGAATTGGCCGGGCGTATTGTCGAGTTGCCATTCAGTGAGGGCGAGTCGTTCAAGAAGGGCGATACCCTGGCGCGGTTCGATTGCTCGGCCTATCAGGCCCAGCTCAATGCGGCCCAGGCGGCCAGCCGTGGGGCCAACGAAGAGTTGGCGCATAACCGGCAACTGGAGGCATTGAAGTCGGTCGGGCGTTTCGAAGTGTCGCGGGCCGAGGCCCGGGTCAGCGAGGCGCAGGCGCAGTCCCAGGTGTACCAGGTACAGGTCAAGCGTTGCAGTGTCATCGCGCCGTTCGACGGCCAGGTGGTGACGCGCAAGGTCCAGCGTTATGAAAGCGTGGCGGCCGGCGCGCCGTTGCTGGATGTGGTCGACAACCGCACCCTGGAAATCCATCTGCTGGTGCCTTCGCGCTGGATGGATCGGCTCAAGCCCGGCCAGCCGTTCACCTTCATCCCCGATGAAACCGGCAAGCCGTTGCAGGCCACGGTCAAGCGTCTGGGCGCGCGCATCGACGAGGGCAGCCAGACCTTGCTGTTGGTGGCGAGCGTGCCGGATGCCAGCGGCTTATTGTCCGGCATGAGCGGTACGGCGCGTTTTGCGGAGCCCAAGTGAACGCGCCGATAACGGGCAGCACCGAGCAGGTGTTCGCCCGCTTTCTCGACCTTGAGCGCCAGACGCGGGCAGCCCGCACCCCGGCGCAGTTGAGCTACAGCCTGGTCAACGACGGCCAGGCGTTGTTCGGGTTTCGCCATGCCGCGCTCTTGATTGCCGGCAAGGTGCACGCGGTGACGGGCGTCAGTGCCGTGGAGCCCAACGCGCCGTTCGTGGCGTTCGTCGAGCAGGCGGTGGCCCAGTTGTTCAAGCAGGGGCTACTGAACCAGGCCCGGGTGATCGCCGCCGACGGTGTCAGTGAATCCATCCGCGCGGATTGGCGCAGCCTGTCGGCCGGGCAGGTGTTCTGGCTGCCGTTGGTCGATCATCAGGGCCAGGTGTTCGGCGGCTTGTGGCTGGCCCGCGACTTGCCGTGGACCCCGTCTGAACAAGTGCTCTTGTCGCAACTGGGCGACACCTACAGCCATGCCTGGCTGGCTTTGCAACCGCGCAAGCCGTGGCGCCTGCGCTGGACGCGCAAGCGCCAGGTGGCGCTGGTCGCGGTGCTGTTGCTGGGCCTGCTGATCCCGGTGCGCCAATCGGTCCTGGCCCCGGCCGAAGTGGTGCCGCTGGGCGGGCAAGTGGTGGCGGCACCGTTGGACGGCGTGATCGCCGAGTTCATGGTCAAGCCCAACCAGGCCGTGAAGAACGGCGACCTGTTGCTGCGTTTCGAAAGCACCAGCCTCAAGGCCCAGGCCGACGTGGCCGAGCGGGCCTTGGGGGTGGCCGAAGCGGAGCTCAAGGCCAATTCCCAGCGCTCGTTTGCCGATGCAGAGTCCAGTTCCAAGGTGGACCTGCTGGCCGCCCGTGTCGAACAGAAACGTGCCGAGCGCAACTATGCGATGGAACTGCTCAAGCGCAGCGAGGTGCGTGCCGAGCGCGACGGTATTGCCGTGTTTGCCGATGCCGAGCGCTGGCTCGGCAAGCCGGTGCAGACCGGCGAGCGGCTGATGGAAATTGCCGATCCGAACCAGGCCGAGTTGCGCATCGAGCTGGCGGTGGGCGATGCGATTGCCTTGGAGCCCGGCGCACAAGTGGCGCTGTTTCTCGACAGCGATCCGTTGCAGCGGCACCTGGCCTGGCTCGAGCGTTCGGCCTATGAAGCGCAGCCCACGGCGGGCGGCCAACTGGCCTACCGACTGGATGCGCGTTTCGACGCCACGGCGCCGCGCATCGGCCTGCGGGGTACGGCCAAGGTCTTTGGCGAACGCGCCCCGTTGGCTTTGTACCTGTTGCGTCGGCCACTGGCCGGGCTGCGCCAGAGCGTAGGCCTGTAGCATGAACCTGCCGAGCCTGCGGTCAGACTTGCAACTGTCCCCGGCGGCTCCAGACCCCGACGGCTCTCCGCAATGGACCCTGGCCGACCCGGTGCGCGGGCGCTATTTCAAGCTGGGCGCGGCGGCGATGCGCATGTTGCGGCATTGGTCCCTGGGCGACCCGGAGCGGGTGCTGCAAGCGGCGAATCGCGAGCCGGGCCTGCCCCTCAACGGTGAGTCGCTGGAACAGTTGCTGGGTTTTCTGCGGGGCCATGATCTGATCAGCGCGATGGACCCGCAACAGCGCGACAGCTACCTGTTCAAGACGGCGGCCCGGCGCCAGAGCCTGTGGCAGATGCTGCTGCACCAATACCTGTTTTTCCGGATTCCGCTGTGGCGCCCCGACGCCTTCCTCAATCGTGCCTGGCCCTGGCTGGCACGCTTTGGGCCCAAGCTCTTGCGTTATGGACTGCCGCTGACCCTGGGGCTGGGCATTTTCCTGGTGTCGCGCGATTGGCAGCGGTTCCTGGCGACGTTTCCGCACCTGTTCAGCCTGGGCGGCGCATTGGCGTTCGGCGCGGCGTTGTTTTTTGCCAAACTGTGCCATGAGTTCGGCCATGCGTTCATGGCCAAGCGCGCCGGTTGTCGGGTTCAGAGCATGGGCGTGGCGTTCATGGTGCTGTTGCCGATGTTCTATACCGATGTCAGCGACGCCTGGCGGATCAATGACCGGCGGGCGCGGTTGTTGATCGGCGCCGGTGGCGTATTGGCCGAATTGCTGCTGGCGTGCATCGCCCTGCTGGCCTGGTCGCTGTTGCCCGACGGGCCGGCACGCACCGCCGCGTTCATGTTGGCCAGCGCCACCTGGATCACCACGCTGGTGATCAACTTGAATCCCTTCATGCGCTTCGACGGGTATTTCCTGCTCAGTGATTTCTGGGCGGTGGATAATCTCCAGGGGCGTGCATTCGCCCTGTGTCGCTGGCGCTTGCGCGAAGCCTTGTTCGGCTATGGCGTGGCGGCCCCGGAACCCTGGTCGCCGAAGATGCGCCGTCGCTTGCTGGTCTGGGGATATGGCTCGTGGTTATGGCGGGCGGCGTTGTTTTTCGGCATTGCCCTGGCGGTCTATCACCTGTTTTTCAAGGTGCTGGGCATTTTCCTGATGATGGTGGAATTGGTCTGGTTCATTTTTATGCCCATCGTGAATGAGTGGCGGCAATGGTGGAGTCGCCGTGAACAGGCCCACGGGCCGCGGGTGCTATTGAGCGGCCTGGTCTTGCTCGCGCTGGTGCTGGCGTTGCTGCTGCCCTGGCGCAGCGCCGTGGAGGTGCCGGCGATGCTCGAAGCCGGGCGCGCCAGTGCGTTGTATGCGCCGGTGGCGGCGCGGGTCAAACAGGTGAATGTGCGCGACGGCCAGACCGTGGCCCAAGGCGACGTGCTGATTGAACTGGAGTCGCCGGACATGGCTTCGCGCCTGGTCATCGTGCGTCGGGAAATCGAGATCCAGCAGTTGCAGATGCGTCGTCAGGCCGGACGCAGCGAGACCGCCGCCGATGCCGGCATCGTCGAGCAGCAGTTGGCCGAAGCGGTGGCGGAGTACCGGGGCCTGGTCGCCCAGCGCGAGCGCCTGTTGCTGCGTGCGCCTCATGCCGGCCAGGTGCGCGACCTGCTGCCGCAACTTTCGGTGGGGCGCTGGCTGTCGCCCACGCAACCGCTGGCGCGGGTGGTGCAGACCGATTCTCGCTTGCGTGGGTACCTGACCGAGGCCGAGCTGTGGCGAGTCAGTGCCGGTGCCACGGGGCGGTTCATTGCCGACGATCCGATGCACCCTTCAATTGCCGTGCAACTGGATGAGATCGACACCAATGGCGTGGCCTGGGTCGAGCAGCAGGCGCTGACCTCCGATCATCACGGACCGATTGCGGTGCGCCGTGATTCGCAGCAGCGGGCCGAGCCAGTGCAGGCCCAGTACGGCGTGCGCTTGAGCGCGGTCGAGGACGGGGTTGCGCCGCTGCAACCGCTGCGTGGCGTGGTGGTGTTGCAGGGGCATGGCGAGTCGGTGCTGGGAGCGGCTTGGCGCCGGTTGGCGGCGCTGGGTGTGAGGGAAAGCGGATTTTAAGGAGCGAACATGAATTCAGTGGCGGCAGACGGATTGGTGGTGCGGCCATCGCGGGTCAGCGATGGTCCGTTCCTGCAGCGTCTTTACCAGGCGGCGCGTCCGGATTTGCAATGGATCGACGGCGAGCACGAGCAAGTGCAGCAGGTGATCGCCCAGCAGTTCCAGGTGCAGGAACAGGGCCTGGGGGAGAACTTTCCCAATGCCATGCATTACGTGGTGGAGAAGCTCGGCACCGCCATCGGCGCCCTGAGCACGGATTTTGGCCCGAATGAAATCCGCGTGCTGTACCTGGCCTTCATCCCCCAGGCGCGGGGGCAGGGTTACGGCAGGACGGTGCTGCAAGGGGTGCAGAAAGCCGCGCAACACATCCGCTGCCCGGTGGCCACCGTGGTCTGGACCAGCAACCCCCATGCCCGGCGGCACTACCTGGCGCTGGGCTTCGAGGTGCAAGAGCGCAGCCCGGCGGCTGAGCGGCTGGTGTGGTATCCGAAAGGCGACTGACAAAAACACCGACTTCTGTGGGAGCGGGCTTGCTCGCGAAAGCGGAGTGTCAGTCACCAGATTTTTATCTGAACCACCGCATTCGCGAGCAAGCCCGTTCCCACAAAAAGCACAGCTTTGCGGCGGCCTCAGTTACGCGAAGGGAAGAGCCCGTTCAAGGCGATGCTGAAGTTGATGGCCAGGAACGGGTTCATGATCGCCATCGGCAGGCCATTGCCCGTCGGGGCCACCGTTCCGCTGACCGTGGTGGTCACGCCTTTGAGCGGCACCGGTGTGGCGCCGACCTGGTCGGAATAGATATTCGCCGCACCCGGCCCGGTGCCCGAGGTGCCAATGAACGAATTGGTGGGCGTGGGCGCGTTCGCCGGGTTGCTGGCCGGGTTCGCCAACTGCACGGTGGTGGCAGCGGTGATGCCCGTGAGGGTGTGGGTGTGGGTGGGCAGGTTGTTCAGGGTCGCGGTGACGTTTTCGGTGCCGGAGACCTCGCCGATGACCCGCGGGGTCAGGCCCAGCCCGTTGCCCTGGCCCATCGGCAGGCGACCTTGCAGGTTGGGGAGCATGAAGTTGGTCTGGCCGTTGCCGCCGTAATAGGTGCCCAGCAGCGAGAACAGCGCCTGGTACTGCGAAATGGCGAGCGTCTGTCCATTGCACAACGCCCAGCCACTGGGTGCGAAGTTAAAGGCAAAAGACTGGATAGTGCCCATGAATACTTCCATAAATTCCTCATCCCTCAGGTTATTGGTCTGGTGTGGCCAGAGAAGAAGATTGCGTTCAGCCCGATTCCCTGTTCCCTGGCCTGATCACGCACGGCTGAGCGTAGACGCGGTTGTGGCACTCTGCCGGCGGCCTTGGCGGATCGCTGCAAGACCTGTGTACACCACAGATCCCACAGGGTTGCCCCCAACGCTAGTGGCCTGTGTGGCTAATTCGTTTACTCAAATTAACCGTACAGGCCACTAGTTGAACGCGATGTAGTAATAGCCCCGCGTGGGGTCACGGCCCATGGGGGGCACCCGTGACACGAACACCCCTTCGAGCCGGCCCAGTTCGGGCACGTCCAGCGCACACAGGCCATCGACGAACTCGGTGGCTTCCAGGCTGTTGAACGCCACGCTGAACGGCATGCGCTCGGTGTTCGGCATCTTGGCCCTGGGCGTTTGATCGAGGGTCTCGAACTGTATGGGCAGGCAACTGCCGTCGGGCAGGGTCAGGCGGCTGGTCTGGCCCAGCAAGGGTTGGAAATGGTGGCTATGAACCGCTTGCAGCATGTCGATACTCCAACGGACCGCAGGGCCATGGCCCGGCGGTAGGTCATCAATTGCGGGTCGGGAAGTAACCTTGGAGGGCGATGCTGAAGTTGATCGCCAGGAACGGGTTCATGATCTCCATCGGCAGGCCATTGCCCGTCGGGGCCACCGTTCCGCTGACCGTGGTGGTCACGCCTTTGAGCGGCACCGGTGTGGCGCCGACCTGGTCGGAATAGATATTTGCCGCACCCGGCCCGGTGCCCGAGGTGCCAATGAACGAATTGGTGGGCGTGGGCGCGTTCGCCGGGTTGCTGGCCGGGTTCGCCAGTTGCACGGTGGTGGCGGCGGTGATCGCCGTGAGGGCGTGGGTGTGGTTGGGCAGGTTGTTCAGTGTCGCCGTGACATTCTCGGTGCCGGCGATGGTGCCGATGACCCGTGGCGTCAGGCCCAGGCCATTGCCCTGGCCCATGGGCAGGCGGCCTTGCAGGTTGGGCAACTGGAAGGTGGTCTGGCCATTCCCCCCGTACGTCACGCCGATCAGGGCAAACAGTGTCTGGTACTGGGCCAGACTGAGCATCTGCCCGTTGCACAGGGCCCAGTCCCTGGGGGCGAAGTTAAAAGCGAAGGGTTGGATAGTCCCGATGAATACTTCCATAAATGCCTCATTCCTCAGGTGATTGGTCTGGCGTGCGTCCGGCAGGCTGGGGAAGGGAGCGATCAGCCCGACGCCTTCATTCCCTGGCCTGTCACGCACGGCTGAGCGTAGACGGGGATGTCTGATTTTGCCGGGGGAGGCACGAGGAAAATTCTCCTGGATCGGCTAAATCGATTCAGTGGCGCCAGCGCCTCTACCGCCCATCTTTTTTTGTAGGACAAAGTTAATTTGATATCAAAGTACTACTAGGCGGCGTTTGTTTCCTAAGCTACGCTTCGGACACAAAAGGACTACACACGGTGAAGGGATTGTCGCAGTTTCACTTTATTTCCGGCCTGCCGCGCTCAGGCTCGACCCTGCTGTCGGCGATTCTGCTGCAGAACCCGCGCTTTCACGCCGGCATGACCAGCCCCGTCGGTTCGCTGTTCAGCAGTGTGCTGCAACAATGCAGCGCCGGCAGCGAGTTTGGTTCGGTGATCGACACGGACCTGCGCCGCCGTCTGTTGCGCGGGCTGTTCGACTCCTACTACGCCGACAAGGCCGACAAACCCGTCATCTTCGACACCAATCGCCAGTGGTGCGCGCGCCTGCCGGCCCTGCAAGACCTGTTTCCCCAAGCCAAGACCATCGCCTGCGTGCGCAACGTCGCCTGGGTGCTCGACAGCCTGGAGCGGCTGTATCGCGCCAATCCCTTCGAGAACACCAAGCTGTTCAACGACGATGACGAACGCAACACCGTCTACAGCCGGTGCGAAACCCTGGCCCAGCGCAACCGCCTGGTGGGGTTTGCCTGGACAGCGCTCAAGGAAGCCTATTACGGCGAGCACGCCGAGTCGCTGTTGATCGTCGATTACGACCTGCTGAGCCAGGCGCCCGAGCGGGTGATGCGGCTGGTCTACGAGTTCATCGGCGAGCCCTGGTTCGAGCACGACTTCAATCACTTGACCTACGACGCACCGGCCTTCGACCAGGCCTTGGGCGTTGCCGGCCTGCACAAGGTCAAGCCCCAGGTCGCGCCGCAAGTGCGGCGGACCCTCCTGCCGCCGGACCTGTTCGAAAGATTTTCCGAGTTGTCGTTCTGGCGCGATGGGTCTGCCAGCGCGGCCAATGTCATCCGTATGAAAACCGACGCCGCGCTCAGCTGATCGCGGTTTTTTTCATTTGCGTGTTCAAGCAGTTCGAGTCCAGGTGAACGTCATGTGGTGGAGCAAAGGTAAATCGCGGGTAATCGAGGGCACCCAGGCCCTGGCATCGCCAATGATCATGTCGCTGGAGCCGCGCATGCTGTTCGACGGCGCGGTGGCCGCGACCGTGGCCGAAGCCGCGCAGCCGGAGGCCCATCCCACGGCTGACGCCGCCAAGGCGCCGACGGCCGACCAGCCTGCCGATACCCACGCGCCCCAGGGCCAGGTGGATGCCACCGAGGCGGCCGTTCCGGGCAAGTCCGTGGTGTTCATCGATTCGCGGGTCAAGGACGCGGCCAGCCTGCTCGATGGCGTCGCGGCCGGTACCCAGGTGGTGCAGCTCGATGCGACCAAGGACGGCCTGCAACAGATTGCCGATTACCTGGACAGCCACCAGGGCGTGAGCTCGGTGCAAATCATCGCCCACGGCAACGCCGGCGATTTGTGGTTGGGCAACGCCTACCTGTCGGCGGACAACGTCCAAGCCCGCAGCGAAGTGCTGGCGCAGATCGGCCAGGACATGAACGTCGGTGGCGACATCCTGATCTACGGCTGCTACACCGCCGAGGGCGACCGGGGCCTGGCGCTGGTCGATTCGCTGGCGCAGTTGACCGGCCGCGACGTGGCGGCCTCCAATGATCGCACAGGCCTGGGCGGCGACTGGGACCTGGAAATCGCCACCGGCACTATCGAAAGCACCAACGTGCTGTCCGCCAGCGCGATGAGCCAATACCAGTGGGGCCTCGCCACCTGGACCGCCACCAATAACGCCAACACCGGCGTGGGTTCGTTGCGCGCGGCCCTGGCTTCGGCGCAGAACGGTGACATCGTGACCTTCAGCAGCGGCATGACCGTTGCGCTGACCCAGGTGCTGGTGGTCAACAAGAACGTGACCATCGACGGCGACCTCAATAACGACAACGTGGCCGATGTCACCCTCGATGGGCAGTTCCGCACCCAGGTCCTCAACGTGACGTCCGGTACGACGGCGACCCTCGATGGCCTGGTGATTACCCGCGGCATGGTGGCGGGCGACGGGGGCAATGGCGGCGTCGATGCGGCGGTCGCCAAGGCCGGCGGGATCTACAACGCCGGGACCCTGACCATGCGCAACGTCACGGTCACCGCGAACGCTGCGTCGGGCGGTGGCGGCGGTGGCGGCGTGACGCCGCAATATGCCGGTGGTGGCGGCGGTGGTGGCGGGGCGGTCGGCAGCGGAACGGGTGGCCGGGGCGGCGATACGATCAATGCCACAGGCTCCGTTGGGTCGACCGGACAGGGCGGCGCCGGCGGTGGCTTCTTCAATATGGGCGGGCGGGGCGGCAATTCCACCGGTGGCGCCGGTGGTGCGGCGTATCCGGGCTACAGCACCGGATCGGCCGGCGGCACGGCGGCCAGCGCAGGCCTGTCCATTGGCGGCGGCGGTGGCGGTGACGGCTACAACGCCGTGGGCGGTGCGGGTGGCGGCGCGGTCGGTGGTATCTACAACGACACCGGCGCGACCCTGCGCATCATCGGCAACTCGGTGATCTCCAACAACATCGGCGCCGGTGGCGGCGGCGGTGGCGGTGGCGCCGGCGGTGGCTACACCCACACCGGTGGTGCGGGCGGCGTCGGCGTTGGCGCCATCTGGAACAAAGGCTCGATCCTGATCACCGCCGCCAACTTCGCGGCGCTGTCGGGTAACGTCGGCGGCAGCGGTACCGGCGGTGGCAGTGCCGGCTCTGCGGGTACTTCGCCGGCCTCGGTGGCGAACGTCTATGGCGATGGCGGGACCATCAACACCAACTATGTGCCGGACGTCACGCCACCGACCGCGACTGTCGTGGTGGCCAACCCCAACCTGAACTCCGGTGGCACGTCGCTGGTGACCATCACCTTCTCCGAAGCCGTGACGGGCCTCACCGCGTCCGACCTGACGGTGCAGAACGGCACCGTAGGCACCTTGAGCAGCAGCGACGGCGGCATCACCTGGACCGGCACGTTGACGGCGGCCAGCAACATTGCCGACACCACCAACGTGATCACCCTGGACAACACCGGCGTCGCCGACCTGGCCGGCAACGCCGGCGTGGGGACCACCACCTCGAACAACTACGTGGTCAACGACACCGTAGCGCCGACCGCGACCATCGTGGTGGCCGATACCACGCTCACCAGCGGCGAAACCTCGGCCGTGACCATCACCTTCAGCGAAGCGGTGACCGGCTTCACCGCTGCCGACCTGACGGTGGCGAACGGCACGATCACCGGCCTGAACAGCGCCGACGGCGGCATCACCTGGACCGCGACGCTGACGCCGACCGCCGATATCACCGATACCACTAACCTGGTGGTGCTGGACAAGACCGGTGTCGCCGACCTGTCCGGCAACGCCGGCGTGGGCACCACCAACTCCAACAACTACGCCATCGATACCCTGCGCCCGACCGCCACCATCGTGGTGGCCGATCCGTCGCTGAGCATCGGTGAAACGTCCCTGGTGACCATTACGTTCAATGAAGCGGTGACCAGTTTCACCACCGCCGACCTGACCGTCGCCAACGGCACGGTGACCGGGTTGAGCAGCAGCGACGGTGGCATCACCTGGACCGCGACCTTGACGCCGACCGCCAGCGTCAGTGACACCACCAACGTGATCACGCTCAACAGTGGCGCCGTTGTCGACCTGTCCGGCAACGCCAATCTGGGCACTGTCGACTCCAATAACTATGCGATCGACACGGCGCGTCCGACCGCCACCATCGTGGTGGCCGACCCTACACTGTCGGCCGGCGAAACTTCACTGGTGACCATTACCTTCAGCGAGGCCGTGAGCGGCTTTACCCTGGCCGACCTGACGGTCGCCAACGGCTCTCTGAGTGGCCTGAACAGCAGTGACGGCGGCATTACCTGGACCGCGACGCTCACACCGACCGCCAGCATCACCGACGCCACCAACCTGATCGTGCTGGCGAACACAGGCGTGTCCGACGCCGCCGGTAATGCCGGCAGCGGTACCACCAGTTCCAACAACTACGCCATCGACACCCAGCGCCCAACCGCCAGCATCGTCGTGGCCGATTCGGCGCTTAGCATTGGCGAAACGTCGTTGGTGACCATCACCTTCAACGAGGCGGTGACCGGCCTCACCACGGCCGACCTGACCGTGGCCAATGGCACCGTGTCCGCGCTGAGCAGCAGTGACGGCGGCATCACCTGGACCGGCACGCTGACCCCGACCGCCAGCATCAGTGACGCCAGCAACGTCATCACCCTGGACAACACCGGCGTGAGCGATGCCGCGGGCAACGCTGGCACCGGTACCACCAGCTCCAACAACTACGCCATCGACAACGTGCGGCCTACCGCGACGATCGTGGTCGCCGACAGCACCTTGAGCATCGGCGAGACGTCCCTGGTGACCATCACCTTCAGCGAAGCGGTGACGGGCTTCTCCCTGGCCGACCTGACGGCGGCGAACGGTGTCTTGAGCGGCCTGAGCACCAGCGACAACATCACCTACATCGCGACCTTCACCCCAAGCGCGAGCATCAGTGACACCACTAACCTGATCACCCTGGATAACACCGGTGTCGTGGACGGGGCGGGCAACGCCGGCACCGGCACCACCGATTCGAACAACTACGCCGTCGATACCCTGCGCCCGACCGCCACGATTGTGGTGGCGGACAACGCGCTGAGCGTTGGCGAAACGTCCCTGGTGACCATCACCTTCTCCGAAGCGGTCACAGGTTTCGACAACTCGGACCTGATCGTGGCCAACGGCACGCTCAGCGCGGTCAGCAGCAGCGACGGCGGCTTCACCTGGACCGCCACCCTGACCCCGAACCTGGGCGTCAGCGACGCCAGCAACCTGATCACCCTGAACAACACCGGTATCAGCGATGCGGCGGGCAATACCGGCAGCGGCACCACCAACTCCAACAACTACCAGGTCGACACCAACGTGCCCACGGCGACCATCGTGGTGGCCGATACGTCGCTGAGCATTGGTGAAACGTCCCTGGTGACCATCACCTTCAACGACGCCGTGAATGGCTTCGACAACAGCGACCTGACCATCAGCAACGGCACCCTGAGCAGTGTGAGCAGCTCTGACGGCGGCGTGACCTGGACCGCGACGTTCACCCCGAGCGTCGGCATTTCCGACACCAGCAATCTGATCACCCTGGACAACACCGGCGTGCGCAATGGCGCGAACAACGCCGGGGTCGGCACCACCGATTCGAACAACTACGCCATCGACACCGTGCGCCCAACGGCGACCATCGTCGTGGCCGACACGGCCATTGCCGCTGGCCAGACCTCACAGGTAACCATCACCTTCAACGAGGCGGTGACCGCGTTCACCAGCGCCGACCTGACGGTTGCCAACGGTGTGATCTCCGGCCTGAGCAGCAGTGACGGCGGCGTCACCTGGACCGCGACCTTCACCCCGACCGCGGGCGTCACGGACACCAGCAACGTCATTTCGCTCAACAGCGGCGCCATCGCTGACTTGGCCGGCAACGTCAACGTCGGCACCACCGACTCGAACAACTACGGCGTCGATACGCTGCGCCCGACCGCCACCATTGTGGTGGCGGACAACGCGCTGAGCGTTGGCGAAACGTCCCTGGTGACCATCACCTTCTCCGAAGCGGTCACCGGTTTCGACAACTCGGACCTGAGCGTGGCCAACGGTACCCTGAGCGCGGTCAGCAGCAGCGATGGCGGTATCACTTGGACCGCGGTGTTCACCCCGGCCCTAGGCATCCGGGACACGACCAACCTCATCGTGCTGGACAACACCGGCGTGAGCGATGGGGCGGGCAATGCCGGCACCGGCGCGACCAGCTCCAATAACTACACCATCGACACCCAGGTACCGACCGCCACCATCGTGGTGGCCGATCCGTCGCTGAGCATCGGTGAAACCAGCCAGGTGACCATCACCTTCAACGAAGCGGTGAGCGGTTTCGACAACAGCGACCTGACCATCAGCAATGGCACGCTGAGCAACGTGTCGTCTTCCGACGGTGGCGTTACCTGGACGGCTACGTTCACACCGAGCGCGAGTGTTTCCGATACCAGCAACCTGATCACCCTGGACAACACCGGTGTCGTCAACGTCTCGGGTAACGCTGGTGTAGGCACCACCGATTCCAACAACTACGCCATCGACACCGTGCGTCCGAGCGCCACCATCGTTGTCGCCGACACGACCCTCGCCGCGGGCGAGACGTCGCTGGTGACCATCACATTCAGCGAAGCCGTGAGCGGCTTTACCATTGCCGACCTGAGTGTGGCCAACGGTACGGTCAGCGGCCTGACCAGCAGCGATGGCGGCATCACCTGGACGGCGACCTTTACCCCGAGCGCCGGCATTTCCGACACCAGCAACCTGATCACCCTGGACAACACCGGCGTGGCCGACCTGGCGGGCAACGCGGGCAGCGGCACCACCGATTCCAACAACTACGCCGTCGACACCCAGTTGCCGACCGCCACCATCGTGCTCAGCGATACAACGCTCCGGCCGGGTGAAACCGCGCAGGTGACCATCACCTTCAGCGAGGCGGTGACCGGTTTCACCAACGCCGACCTGACGGTGGCCAACGGCACCTTGAGCGCCGTCAGCAGCAGCGACGGCGGCCTGACCTGGACCGCCACGTTCACCCCGACCCAGGGCGTGAGCGACGCCACCAACCTGATCACCCTGGACAACACCGGGGTGAGCGACGCGGCGGGCAACGCGGGCGCGGGCACCACCGATTCGGCCAACTACGCGGTCGAGACCCGCGTGCCCACCGCCACGATCGTGGTGGCCGACAACGCCCTCAGGGTCGGTGAGACCTCGCTGGTGACCATCACCTTCTCGGAAGCGGTCAGCGGCTTCGACAACAGCGACCTGAACGTGAGCAACGGCACCCTGAGCAACGTTTCGTCCAGCGATGGCGGCGTGACCTGGACCGCGACGTTCACGCCGGCGAGCAACATCACCGACACCAGCAACCTGATCAGCCTGGACACCGCCGGCGTGGTCAGCGTCTCGGGCAACAGTGGCGTCGGGGTGGTGAACTCCAACAACTATGCGATCGACACGGTGCGCCCAGGCGCCACCATTACCCTGGCCGATACCCGCCTGGGCATCGGCCAGACCACCACCGTGACCATCAGCTTCACTGAAGCGGTGACCGGTTTCGACCTGTCGGACCTCAGCGTCGCCAATGGCGTGCTGTCCAACCTTGCCAGCAGCGACGGCGGCTTGACCTGGACCGCGACGCTGACGCCTACCGCGGGCGTCAACGATGCCACCAACCTGATCCTGCTGGACGCCAGCACGGTGCAGGACATTGCCGGCAACGCCGGTGTGGGCGTCGCGATCTCCAGCAACTACGCCCTCGACGCGACCCGGCCGACCGCGACCATCGTCGTGGCCGACTCGAACCTGACCGTGGGCGAGACGACCCAGGTGACGTTCACCTTCAGCGAAGCGGTGACCAATTTCGACCTGTCGGACCTCAGCGTCACCAACGGTGAACTGACCAACCTGACCACCAGCGATGGCGGCAGGACCTGGACGGCGACGTTCACGCCGACGGTGAACCTCACCGACCCGAGCAACTTCATCGCCCTGGACACCAGCAACGTCAGTGACCAGTCCGGCAACGCCGGGGCCAGCGTGGCGGTGTCCAACAACTACGCGATCGACACCGTGGTGCCCAACGATGTGAAGCCGCCACCGGAGTTCCTGGTGTCGGACCCGGTCACCGTGGTGCCTCCGACCGAGGTGCCGTTGCAACCGGTGGTCTTCACGCCGCCCACCGGCAACCTGGGCTCGCCGCTGGGCTTCCCGCCGCTGTTCGAACAGCGGGATGTGGGCGGTGGGCTGGATCCGATAGGCGATATTTTCATCAATCGTGGTGAACTGGCGCCGAGCTACATCGCCCAGGTCTTCAGCAGCGACGCTGCCGGCGATGGCTCGGGCCATGGGTTCCTGGGCTTTGGCGGTGGCGATGGCGGAGTGTTCGGCAGCAGCACGCTGGCGACGCTGTTCAACCACGACTCCGTGTCTGACAGCGAGTCGATGAACGCCTTCGGCAGCTCATCGATGCAGGGTGGCGATGTGTCCCAGGGGCTGCGTGGAATGTTTGGCGCACCGACCTTGGGCCAGCAACTGCAACACCTCAAGGACACAGAACAACGTCAGGTGGATAGCCTGGCAGTGGCTTTGCAACAGGTCGGCATCAGCCAGGTGCAGGCCTGATAAAACTAAAAAATTGGGGCAGCCAGGGGCAATCCAGGGAATGAATAGAAGTCAGAAGTTATTCGCAGTCAGTGCGCTGGCGTTGGTGGTCAGCGGATGTGCCGTCACCAGTGAGCCGATCGATCGAAGCGTCAGCGAACAGCGCGCCCGAACCGATCTGCAGAACATGTACAAGGACCAGGAGCCCCTCAGTGGCCCGCTGACCCTGCACCAGGCCATGGCCCGTGCGGTGAAGTACAACCTTGAAGGCCGCTTGAAGATCATGGAGGAGGCCCTGGCCAAGCGGCAGCTGGACCTCGCCAGTTTCGACATGCTGCCGCGCATGGCACTGGATGCCGGCTATGTGGGCCGCAACAATGTCAGCGCCTCCAGTAGCCAGAGCGTCGAAACCGGCACCCAGTCCCTGGAACCGTCGACCTCCCAGGACCGCGACCGTGAGGTGGCGGACCTGACCATGGTCTGGAACGTGCTCGACTTCGGCGTGAGCTACATCAGCGCCAAGCAGGCCGGCGACCAGCGCCTGATCGTCCAGGAACGCCGGCGCAAGGTGATCAACACCATCGTTCAGGACGTGCGCTCGGCCTACTGGCGCGCCATGGCTGCCGAACGGCTGCTCAAACAGATCGACAGCCTGATGGCGCGGGTCGAGTCGGCGCGCGGCAACAGCCAGAGCATGAGCGAGCAACGCATCGGTGACCCGGTGCAGGCCCTGGGTTACCAGCGCTCGCTGATCCAGGCGACCCGCCAGCTCGAAGAGCAGCGCCGGGCGCTGTCGTTGGCCAAGACCGAACTGGCAACCTTGATCAACTTGCCCCTGGGCACCGAGCTGACCCTGGCGACCCAGGATGAGTACGAGATTCCGGAGCTCAAGGTCGACCTGTCCCGTCTCGAACAGGAAGCTCTGGCCAGCCGCCCGGAACTGCGCGAGCAGGACTACCAGACGCGCATCACCGCCGCTGAAACCCGCAAGGCCATGTTGCGCCTGTTGCCGGGGCTGGAGTTCTCCGCCGGCGGGCACTACGACAGCAACTCGTTCCTGGTGGAGCAGGGCTGGGCCGACTATGGCGTGAAGGTCACCTGGAACCTGTTCAACGTGATCTCCGCCCCGGCGGCCATCGACGTCGCCAAGGCGGGCGAGGAAGTCGCTTCGGCGCGGCGCCAGGCAATGTCGATCGCGGTGCTGGCGCAGTTGTACGTCGCCAACGCCAACTATCGCGAGGCACTGCGCCAATTCAAGACCAGCCAGCAGCTGTCGGACATCGACGGGCAGATCGTCGGCCAATTGCGCAGCCGTCACCAGGCCGCGGGCATTGGCGAGCTGGACCTGATCCAAGGCGAGTTGAACACCTTGCAGGCTGATCTGCGCCGGGACCTGGCCTATGCCGACCTGCGCAACGCCTACGGCCAGATATTCGCCAGCGCCGGCCTCGACCCACTGCCCAACGAAGTGCAATCGACCGAGGTCCAGTCGATTGCCACGGCGTTGGCCAGCCGTGAAGCGGCGTGGGCCCAGGGCAATATCGCCGTACCGACGGCCGCGGTGCCCAAGTAACGGCGCGCGCCCAGGATGCGCCCGGCGTTTTCCCGGCTGCCGCTGACGGTTGACCTGCCATTGCTGTTGCAAGCCTTGGCAGGTGTTGTCGAGACGCGCTGGCAGGGCCATTTCAACAGCGCTTACTACAGCGGTGACTGGAGTGGCGTGGCGCTGATTACGCCGGCGGATGCCTTGACCGAATTGTCGCCGGGGCGCGGCCAGCCTGTGATCCGCGAGCCGTGGTCCAGGGATGAGCGATGGCAGGCGGCGCTGGGCGATTGGCCGCTTCAGATCGTATCGGCCCGGTTGTTGCGACTGGGGCCCGGTGGCTGCATCCACGAACATCGCGATTATGACCTGGGCGGGCCGGACGCCGACCTGCGCCTGCATGTGCCGTTGCTCAGCGCGCCGGGCGTGGACTTCTGGCTGGAGGGGCAAATCATTCCGATGGCGGCGGGCGAGTGCTGGTTTCTCGACCTGGCGCGTCCTCATCGGGTGGTCAATCGCAGCGCTTGGCCGCGGGTTCACCTGGTGCTCGATTGTCGCCCCGGCCCCTGGCTGGAGCAGCAGATTGCCGATGGGCTGCCCACCACGCCCGTGCCGGGCAACGGGCCAAGCGACCTGGCCCGGTTCCAGCAATGCGTGGCGGGCGACCCGAACCTCGCTCAGGCCCTGCAAGGCGTGCAGGACGTCGAGGCGTTCATCGAATGCGCCCTCGCCCTGGGTGCCCGGCAAGGGTTGCACTTTTCCCGGGAAGAATTGCGCACGGCCATGCGCCACGGTCGACGGCAGTGGAGCGATCAATGGAAGGCCTGAACCTGCAAGGCTGGCTGCCGATTCGCGTGTGGCAAGAGGCCGGGCAGTGGTGGGTCGACTGGTGCTGGTTCGGCGACAAGCCCTTGTCGCAACCTTTCTTTGGCGATGCCGTGGAAGACGTCTTGCGCCTGCCCTTCAACCAGGCGTTCCGGCGCCAGACTCCCTTGCACGCACTCGCCCAGTGGCAGCACCAGAGCCCGGGCCTCGCCCCCAGTGCGTTCATCTTCCATGCCTCGCGCTGCGGCTCGACGCTGATCAGCCAGATGCTGGCGCAGTTGGACGATCACATCGTCATCTCCGAACCGCCACCGCTGGATCGGTTGCTGCGCAGTGACCTGCCTGCCGCCGAACGTTGCGCGGCGCTCAAGGGCTTGCTGTCGGCCTACGGGCAGCCTCGTCGCGGTGTGGAGCGACGATTGGTGATCAAGCTCGACGCCTGGAACATTGGTGAGCTGTCGCGGCTGCGGGAGTGTTTTCCCGACACGCCCTGGCTGTTCGTGTACCGCGATCCGCTGGAAATCGCCGTGTCTCACCTGCGCCGCCCCGGCATGCACATGGTGCCGGGAATGATCGGCCCGAGCGTGCTGGACGACGGAGTGCCGTACACCGGCCCGGAAGATTTCATTGCGCGCAGGGTCGGGAAATTGCTGCAGGTTGGGCTTGAGCAGTGCCAGGCATTGGCCGCAGTGGCCGTGAACTACACCGAGCTGCCCGAGGCCATGGCGGGGAGGCTGGCGGATTTTTTCCAGCTTGATGAGGCGCAGCGCAGGCAAGCGTTCGCCACCGTGGGGCGACACGCCAAGCAGCCGGCGCAGGGGTTTACCGGGGATAGCGAAGAGAAGCGCCGGGAGGCGTCGGCGCTGTTGCGCGAGCTGGTCATGCGCTGGGCGCAGGGGCCCTATGAAGCGTTGAAGTCACTGCCCCCGTAGCGGGGAATCAAACCCGCTTTTGTGGCGAGGGGATTTATCCCCGTTGGGCTGCGAAGCAGCCCTAAAGCAGCGAACTCAATCTTCCTGGCACACCGAGCTGGCCGATTCGGGGCCGCTTCGCAGCCCAGCGGGGATAAATCCCCTCGCCACAGGGGGATGCTTGCTCTGTGGGTCAAGGCTTGTTCGGTGACAACTCAGCCATGCCCTTGAGCAACTCGATCGGCAGGGGGAAGACGATGGTGGAGGATTTGTCCCCGGCGATCGACCCCAGCGTCTGCATGTAGCGCAGTTGCATGGCACCCGGTTGGCGCCCGAGCATTTCAGCGGCCTGCATGAGTTTTTCCGAGGCTTGCAGCTCACCTTCGGCATGGATCACCTTGGCCCGGCGTTCCCGTTCGGCCTCGGCCTGGCGGGCGATGGCGCGGATCATCGACTCGTTGAGGTCCACGTGCTTGATCTCGACGTTCGCCACCTTGATGCCCCAGGCGTCGGTCTGGGCATCGAGCACTTGCTGGATGTCGCTGTTCAACTGCTCGCGCTCGGCCAGCAACTGGTCCAGGTCGTGTTTGCCGAGGACCGCGCGCAACGTGGTCTGGGCCAGTTGGCTGGTGGCCATGAGGAAATTCTCGACCTGGATGATTGCCTTCTGTGGGTCGAGCACGCGGAAGTACAGCACCGCGTTGACCTTCACCGACACGTTGTCCCGGGTGATCACATCCTGGGGCGGCACGTCGAGCACAATCGTGCGCAGGTCGACGCGGATCATCTGCTGCACCACCGGAATCAGCAGGATCAGCCCCGGCCCCTTGACCTGCCAGAACCGGCCCAGTTGGAACACCACTGCGCGTTCGTATTCGCGCAGGATCCGGAAGGTCGAGGCCGCCAGTGCGATGACCAGCAACAGCAGCAGCGTAAAACCGATCTGCATACCCATCTCATGCTCCTTGTGAATCAGCCGGGGCCACTTCCAGCAGCAGGCCTTTGCGGGCCATGACCCGCACCGCCTGCCCGGTTCGCAGCGGCGTGACGCAGTTCACCTGCCAGCGTTCGCCTTCCAGTTGGACCCAGCCATGATGGTGGTTGCCGGCCTGCAACGCGGTCACCGTCGTGACGTTGCCCAGCAGCGCAGCATCGCCGGTGACCGCTTGGCGTGGTCGGGTTTTCAGCGCCCGGATCACCAGCGCCACCAAGAGCAGGGCGCTGATCACGCCCAGGCCCATCATCAAGGGCACCGGGACCTCGGCGTTGGTCAGGATCACCGCGCCGATCACGCACAAGACAATCCCGCCCAGTCCGGCAATGCCGTAGTTGGGCAGCGCCGCCTCGGCGGCCAGCAAGGCCACGCCCACTGCGATCAGCCAGAAGCCCAGTGGATCGATCCCCGACGGCACCAGGCCATCGGCACCGAACGCGGGCCCGCTGATCGCCAGCAGCGCAACCGTCAACCAGTGAATGTTCACGGGATCCTCCGCAACGTGTCGTTGTCGGGATGTTTACTCAAAGTCTAGTCGAGTCGGGGCTGATTGAATTTTGATCAGTCTGGCGGTCGGCGAGGGGCTAGACTGCGAAGAAACACCCCGCCATCCCCATGATGTTCAGGAGGCCCGATGCACACCCCAATTCACCCTCTTTCCTCATTATTCAAGCAACTGGGCTTGCCCGATGACGCTCAGGGTATTGATCAATTTATAACCAGCCATTCACCCCTCAAGCCTGAGCTGCACTTGGCCGATGCGTTTTTCTGGAGCGAGGGTCAGCGGCAGATGCTGCGCGACGAGCTCCTCGAGGATGCGGACTGGGCGGAAGTGATAGACCAGTTGGATGTGTTGTTGCGCAAGGGGCGCAGCGAGTGATGCAGAAAACCTGTGGGAAATGACAATTATTCTTTATGGTTATTAATAAATAGCTTCTTATTCCTTAAATAATATAACTCTCCTCCCTATACTCGTCCGGGAACAGACACGCAGGAGAGCATCCCCATGCGCAACGAATCGATTCGCTACCTGATTGTGCCGGGCTGGCAAGGATCGCCGGAAAACCATTGGCAAACCCACTGGCAGAACAGCCTGCCCAACAGCGCCAGGGTCGAGCAGGCCGATTGGTTGACGCCTCGGCGCGAGGACTGGGTCGCGGCGCTGGCCGAGGCCATCGCCAGCGACAGCACGCCGGTCATCCTGATTGCCCACAGCCTGGGCTGCATCACGGTCGCCCATTGGGCCGCCACCGCGCCAGCGCAGTACCTGCGGCAAGTGCGCGGGGCGTTGCTGGTGGCCCCGGCGGATGTCGAGCGGCCGGCCTGCACCCCGGCGTTGCGCAATTTCGCGCCGATCCCCATGGACCTGCTGCCGTTTCCCAGCCAGGTGGTGGGCTCTGACAACGACCCTGCCGTGAGTGCCTCGCGGGCCCTGGAACTGGCGCGCCACTGGGGCGCCGAAGCCGGGATCCTGGGCGGGGCCGGGCACATCAATGTGAAGTCCGGCCACCAGCGCTGGGAGCAGGGTTTCGCCTATCTCTATCGCCTGCAGAACCGCATGGAGCATCACGCCCTGCGTCGCGCCTGACGCTGCGTTGTATCTGCCCTGAATTCAAGAGTGCCCCTCCGTCTGCCGGCGGTATGGCGCGGAGACTGCCATGAGTTTGCATGAAACCTTCGGTCAGCCATTGCTGACCTTTCCCGAGGCGGAAAAAAGCCCCCTGAGCATCCGCGCCAAGGCGCTGGTGTTCGTCGATCCACGTTCGCGCCAGTTGCGCCAGGCCCTGGAGCAACTGGCGCCGCGGGCGATCTCGGTGCTGATACGCGGTGAAACCGGCACCGGCAAGGAGTTGCTGGCCCGGCACATCCATCGCGAAAGCGAGCGCGGCGGGTTGTTCGTGTCCGTCAACTGCGGCGCCATCAGCCCGACCTACGCCGATGCCGAACTGTTCGGCTATGCCGCCGGCAGCTACAGCGGTTCGGCCAGCAGCCGGGCCGGTTGGTTCGGTTCGGCCAACGGCGGCACCCTGTACCTGGATGAGATCGGCGATTTGCCGCTGCCGATCCAGGTCAAGTTGCTCGCCGCCCTGGAAAACCATGAAGTCACTCGCGTCGGTGCGCATCAACCCAGCCCGGTGGACGTACGCCTGGTCGCGGCCACCAGTATCGACCTGGCGCAGGCGGTGGAGGCCGGGAAGTTTCATCAGCGGCTCTACCATTACCTCAGTGAAGGTCACCTGGAACTGCCGGCCCTGCGCGAACGGGTGGGCGATATCCTGTCCCTGGCCGAGTACTTCCTGGGCATCTACAGCCAGCGCCTTGGCCTGGCGGTGCCGCTGATCAGCGAGGCAGCCCAGCGTGCGTTGGAGCGACACAGTTGGCCGGGGAACACCCGCGAGCTGGAGAACGTCATTCATTTTGCGCTGCTGGTCAGCACCGGGGAGGAGATCCTGCCGGAACATTTGAACCTGCCGGCGCAGCCATCGGTGCTGGCGCTGATCGAGCAGCAGGTGGCGCAGGTCATTGCTCGTGGTACCGACACTGAACGCACGGCGCTCAAAGCGCTGCTCGCCCGGCTGGACCAAGCGGTATAAAACCTGTGGCGAGGGCGCTGGCACCCGCTCGGTTGCGCAGCCGCCGTAATATTTTCAGGGCCGCTTCGCCCGAGACGTCGGACCGTCCCAGCGGGAGCAAGCTCCCTCGCCACGGTCGGTTACTTATATGAGCAAAATGAATATGAACTTGAATAAAAGATATTGTTAAGGCATAAAAAATATCGGTATTGTCCGTCTCACGCCAGCGATAGCACTTCGCTGGCACTCTCACTTTCTGGCTGTCGCCGCGGGCGACGGTGATTCTCGATAAGGACACTGCATGAAAAAGGTTCTGTTGTTTACCGCATTGGCGGCAGCCCTGACTTCGGGCCTGGCCCAGGCGGCGGAAAAACTGGTCGTGGCCGCCACCCCGGTGCCACACGCCGAGATCCTCGAACTGATCAAGCCGGCCCTGGCCAAGGAAGGCGTGGACCTGCAAATCAAGGTCTTCACCGACTACGTGCAACCCAACGTACAGGTCGACCAGAAGCGCCTGGACGCCAACTACTTCCAGACCCTGCCGTACCTCAAGAGCTTCAACGAAGGCAAAGGCACCAACCTGGTGACCGTTATCGGCGTGCACGTCGAACCCTTCGGCGGCTACTCGAAGAAAGTCAAAAGCCTGGCCGAGCTCAAAGACGGCGCCACCATTGCCATCCCCAACGAAGGCAGCAACAGCGGTCGCGCCCTGATCCTGCTGCAGAAGGCGGGCCTGATCGAGCTCAAGGATCCGAAGAACGCCCTGGCCACGCCGAAAGACATTGCCAAGAACCCGCACAACTTCAAGTTCAAGGAGCTGGAATCGGCCATGCTGCCGCGAGTGCTGGACCAGGTCGACCTGGACATGATCAACACCAACTACGCCCTGGAAGCGGGTCTGAACCCGGCCAAGGATGCTTTGGTGATCGAAGGTTCGGATTCGCCCTACGTGAACTTCCTGGTGGCACGTCCTGACAACAAGGACAGCCCGGCCATCCAGAAACTGGCCAAGGCCCTGACCAGCCCTGAAGTGAAGGCGTTCATCGAGCAGAAATACAGCGGCGCGGTATTGCCGGCGTTCTGATCGAGCCAAGCTGACGCGTTTGTGGCGAGGGGATTGATCCGCTCGCCACAATGGCACATCGATTCTGCTGTGCTACGCAGCTCTGTTCTTCAGCGCTCGGCGCAGGGCCACGAGCAGTTTGACCACGTCTTGCGGGGCGAGTGGTTGGGGGGCTTTCACGTTGGCCATTCAATTCTCCTTGTGTGTGTCGCCAGAGAGGCTGGCGGTTGGCTGCGTTTCCTTGGCGGGCGATCAAACCCGTCCTGCAGCGCAAGGAAAATAGTCCCCCTGCAACGCTTGTGCAAATCCTGCCGGTCAATCCGGCCAGTTCCAGGCCGGCATATCCAGCATTCCCTGGCCCACCACTGCGGTCTGTCCCAAGTCTTTTTCCAGCACGATGCAATTGCAGTCCTCGTCTTGTTGCAGGGCGGCGATCAGGCGCGTGGCATGGGACACGACCCAGATCTGGCAATTGGCCGAGGCGCGGATGATCAAGCGTGCCAGGGCCGGTAGCAGATCGGGGTGCAGGCTGGTTTCAGGTTCGTTGAGCACCATCAGCGACGGCGGTCGCGGTGTGAGCAGGGCGGCGACCAGCAACAGGTAGCGCAGGGTGCCGTCCGACAGTTCGGCGGCGGACAGCGGACGCAGCAGGCCGTGCTGCTGGAACGCGATCGCGAAACGCCCACCTTGGAGTTTTTCGATGTGCAGCCGGGCGCCAGGGAACGCATCGCCAATGGTGGCGTGCAACGCCTCGACGTCGCCGATCTCAAGGATGGTCTGCAGGGCGGCGGCCAGGTCGCGGCCGTCGTGGTGCAGCACCGGCGTGCGAGTGCCCAGTTGTGGCTGGCGTACCGGGGCGTCGGCGTCGCTGCGAAAGTGGTCGTAGAAGCGCCAGCGTCGGATGAATTCGCGCATCTGGAACACCTCCGGCGAGGAGCGCAAGCTGCCGACCTGATCGAACAGGCTGTCGAAGGTGGGCGTGTGCTGGGCCAGTACATCCCAGGCGCGGCCTTCGCGGGCACGGATCATTGGCCCGTTGCGGTCCACCAGCAGACTGGCGGGACGAAAGACCGGGCCGGCCCAGATGCATTCGCGCTTGATTTCAGGGTCCAGTGAAAACGCCGAGAGGCTGGGCTCCGGCAGGCCCAGGGCGATCGAATAGCTGAAGTCTTCCCCGGCAAAGCCCAGGCGCAGGCGCTTGGTGCCCTGACGCACGATGCCCTGCACAGGCACATCGCCGCTGCGCATGCGTCGGCTGATTTCCTCCGGCCCGGCCCAGAAGGTCGAGTCCAGGCCACCTTCGCGGGCCAGGGCGTTGACCACGCCACCCTGCGCGGTTTCAGCCAGCAGGCGCAGGGCGCGGTACAGATTGGACTTGCCGCTGCCATTGGGGCCGGTGATCAGGTTCAGCCGCCCCAAGGGGATCACCAGCTTGTTGATGGAGCGGTAGTTGGCCACCGCGAGTGTTCTGAGCATGGACGATTTCCTGCTGTCGGGTTAGCGTCTGTGCATCCGTGGAACCCTGTTCTAAGCTCACAGTCGTATCGTCACTGGCACGTTCGTGCAATGCAAGGAGTCTGCATGGCTGGTCCTCGAATCAAACGGGTTGTTGGCTTGGCCTTGTGTGCGTTGTTGGCGGGATGCGGTGATGAAAAACCTGTTGAAAAAGCCTTGCCACGGGTCTTCGTGCAGCAGGTCGTGCCCAGCGAATATGCGGCCTCGGTGACGCTGACCGGTGATGTCCAGGCGCGGGTGCAGACCGACCTTTCGTTTCGCGTGGGTGGCAAGATCATCGAGCGCAAGGTGGATGTCGGCGACCGGGTTTCGGCACGACAAGTGCTCGCCCGCCTCGATCCGCGGGACTTGCAGACCAACGTTGACTCCGCCGAGGCCCAGGTGGCCGCCGAGCAGGCGCGGGTCAAGCAGAGTGCGGCAGCGTTCGTGCGCCAGCAGAAACTCTTGCCCAAGGGCTACACCAGCCAGAGCGAATACGACGCGGCCCAGGCGCAGTTGCGCAGCAGCCAGAGTGCCTTGACCGCGGCCCAGGCCCAGTTGGCCAATGCCCGCGAACAGTTGAGCTACACCGCGCTGGTCGCCGAGGCGCCGGGCATCATCACGGCGCGCCAGGCCGAGGTGGGGCAGGTGGTGCAGGCCACCGAGCCGATTTTCAGCCTGGCCCAGGACGGCGCGCGCGACGCGGTGTTCAACATCTACGAATCGCTGTTGCGTGAACCACCCTCGGATCCGGCGATTGTCATCAGCCTGCTGGACAACCCGGCCGTCCAGACCACGGGCAAGGTGCGTGAAATCACTCCGGCAGTGTCCGCCCAGACCGGCACGGTGCAGGTCAAGGTCACCCTCGATGACCTGCCCGAAGGCATGCGCCTGGGGTCGGTGGTCAGCGCCACGGCCAAATCCGCGGGCCAGACCGCCGTCGAGCTGCCCTGGTCGGCGTTGACCAAGAACCTCAGCGAGCCGGCCGTGTGGCTGGTGGACGGCGAGGGCAAGGCGCAACTGCATTCGGTCACCGTCGGTCGTTACCTGACCGGCAAGGTCATCATCAGCGACGGGCTCAAGGGCGGCGAGAACGTCGTCACTGCCGGCGGGCAGTTGCTGCACCCCGGCGTTCGCGTCGAGATCGCTGAAAACACCGCCGCGAAACCCCCGACAGGAGCCCAGCCATGAAAGGTCCATGGACGCTCCTGATGACGCTGCTGCTGGTCGCCTGTTCGAAGGAAGAAGCCCCGCCCGAGCCGGTACGCCCGGTGCTGTCCGTTGAAGTGCAGGCCCTGGACCAACAGGCTCTCGGACGCTTTGCCGGGAACATCCAGGCGCGCTACGAGACCAACGTGGGTTTCCGCGTGCCCGGGCGAATCGCCAGGCGCAATGTTGATGTCGGCGCCGAAGTGAAGAAGGGCGACCTGCTCGCCACCCTCGACCCCACCGACCAGCAGAACCAGTTGCTTGCCGCCCAGGGCGACTTGGCGCGGATCGAGGCGCAGTACATCAATGCCCAGGCCAATGCCCGCCGCCAGCAGCAATTGTTCGACCGTGGCGTCGGTGCCCAGGCGCAACTGGACATCGCCCAGACCGACCTGAAGACCACCGGGGCCTCGCTAGAACAGGCCAAGGCAGCGGTGCAACAGGCCCGTGATCAACTCAACTACAGCGAGCTGCACACCGATCACGATGCGGTGGTCACGGCCTGGAATGCCGAAGCCGGGCAGGTGGTCACCGCCGGCCAGCAAGTGGTGACCCTGGCTCGCCCGGACATCAAGGAAGCGGTGATCGACCTGCCGGCCGACTTGGTCGACCGGCTGCCCGCCGGCGTCGTATTCGAAGTTGCCGCGCAGCTGGATCCGGCCACCCGCACCACCGCCACCGTCCGCGAGATCGAACCCCAGGCCCAGAGTGCAACGCGCACGCGTCGCGCGCGACTGACGCTGGCCGAGACGCCGCCGGGCTTTCGCCTGGGCACGGCCATCAGCGTCACCCTGAGTTCGGCCATTGAACCGCGGATCGAGCTGCCCCTCAGTGCGCTGCAAGAGGTCGATGGCAAGGCCCGGATCTGGCTGATCGACCCGCAGAACCAAACGGTCTCGCCTCGCGACGTGCGGATCATCGAGCGTTCGGCGGACTCGGTGCTGGTCGCCAATGGCATCAAGCCGGGCGACCGCGTGGTCAGCGCCGGCGTGAACAGCCTCAAGCCGGGGCAGAAAGTGAAACTCGACGAGGACGCACGATGAAAGGGCCTTTCAACTTATCCGAATGGGCCCTGCGGCATCAGTCGTTCGTCTGGTACCTGATGTTCGTCGCGTTGCTGATGGGGGTGTTTTCCTACCTTAACCTGGGGCGCGAAGAAGACCCTTCGTTCACCATCAAGACCATGGTCATCCAGACCCGTTGGCCCGGTGCGACCCAGGAAGAAACCCTCAAGCAGGTCACCGACCGCATCGAGAAGAAACTCGAAGAGCTCGACTCCCTCGACTACGTCAAGAGCTACACCCGTCCGGGGGAATCGACGGTGTTCGTGTACCTGCGCGATACCACCAGTGCCAAGGACATTCCCGAGATCTGGTACCAGGTGCGCAAGAAGATCAACGACATTCGTGGCGACTTCCCCGAAGGCCTGCAAGGCCCGGGGTTCAACGACGAGTTCGGTGACGTGTACGGTTCGGTGTATGCCTTCACCGGCGACGGCTTGTCGATGCGCCAGTTGCGCGACTACGTGGAGCAGGTCCGTGCCGAAATCCGCGACGTGCCAGGCCTGGGCAAGGTGGAGATGATCGGCGAACAGGACGAAGTGCTGTACCTGAACTTCTCCACGCGCAAACTCGCCGCACTGGGCATCGACCAGCGCCAGGTGGTGCAGAGCCTGCAATCGCAGAACGCGGTGACGCCCGCCGGGGTGATCGACGCCGGTCCCGAGCGGATTTCCGTGCGCACGTCGGGGCAGTTCCAGTCGGAAAAAGACCTGGCCAACGTCAACCTGCGGCTCAACGACCGGTTCTACCGCCTGGCTGACATCGCCGACATCAGTCGCGGCTACGTCGACCCGGCCACGCCGATGTTCCGCTTCAACGGCACGCCAGCCATCGGCCTGGCCATCGCCATGAAGAAGGGCGGCAATATCCAGGCATTCGGCAAGGCCCTGCATGCGCGCATGAACGAACTGACGGCCGACCTGCCGGTCGGCGTCGGCGTGCACACCGTGTCGGACCAGGCCGAAGTGGTGGAGGAGGCCGTCGGCGGCTTCACCAGCGCGTTGTTCGAGGCGGTGATCATCGTGCTGGTGGTCAGTTTCATCAGCCTGGGCATACGCGCCGGGCTGGTGGTGGCCTGCTCGATCCCGCTGGTGCTGGCGATGGTCTTCCTCTTCATGGAGTACAGCGGCATTACCATGCAGCGGATCTCCCTCGGGGCGTTGATCATCGCCCTGGGGCTGCTGGTGGACGACGCCATGATCACCGTGGAGATGATGGTCACGCGTCTGGAGAAAGGCGACAGCAAGGACCAGGCCGCCACCTTCGCCTATACCTCCACCGCGTTCCCGATGCTCACCGGGACCCTGGTGACCGTGGCCGGTTTCGTGCCCATCGGCCTGAACGCCAGCTCCGCCGGCGAGTACACCTTCACCCTGTTCGCGGTCATCGCCGTGGCGATGCTGGTGTCCTGGATCGTCGCGGTACTGTTCGCCCCGGTGATCGGCGTGCACATCCTGAGCACCAACGTGAAGCCCCACAGCGCCGAGCCGGGCCGGATCGGCCGGGCGTTCAACGGTGGCCTGTTGTGGGCGATGCGCAATCGCTGGTGGGCCATCGGCATTACGGTGCTGCTGTTCGTGCTGGCGGTGTTTTGCATGCGCTTCGTGCAGAACCAGTTCTTCCCGTCCTCGGACCGGCCGGAAATCCTGGTGGACCTGAACCTGCCGCAAAATGCCTCGATGGACGAGACGCGCCGGGCGGTCGATCGCCTGGAAGCGAGCCTCAAGGGCGACCCGGATATCGAGCGCTGGAGCACCTACATCGGCGAAGGCGCGATTCGCTTCTACCTGCCCCTGGACCAGCAGTTGCAGAACCCATACTACGCGCAGCTGGTGATCGTCAGCAAGGGCCTGGAGTCGCGCACGGCCCTCACCGAGCGCCTGCAAAAGCGCTTGCGCGAGGACTTCGTCGGCATCGGCAGCTACGTGCAAGCCCTGGAAATGGGCCCGCCGGTGGGCCGGCCGATCCAGTACCGGGTCAGCGGCAAGGACATCGACCAGGTGCGCAAGCATGCCATCGAACTGGCCACCGAACTGGACAAGAACTCGCACATCGGAGAGATCATTTACGACTGGAACGAGCCGGGCAAGGTGCTGCGCATTGACATTGCCCAGGACAAGGCGCGGCAACTCGGCTTGTCCTCCGATGACGTCGCCCGGCTGATGAACAGCATCGTCAGTGGCTCGCCCGTGACCCAGGTCGACGACGATATCTACCTGATCGATGTGGTGGGGCGTGCCGTCGACGCCGAACGCGGTTCGCCGGAAACCTTGCAGAACCTGCAGATTGTCACCCCCGGCGGCGCCTCGATCCCGCTGTTGGCGTTCGCCACCGTGCGCTATGAGCTGGAGCAGCCACTGGTGTGGCGGCGCGACCGCAAGCCGACCATCACCATCAAGGCCGCGGTGCGCGACGAAATCCAGCCCACTGACCTGGTCAAGCAACTGCAACCGGACATCGACAAGTTCGCCGCCGGCTTGCCGGCGGGCTACAAGGTCGCCACGGGCGGTACGGTGGAGGAAAGCAGCAAGGCCCAGGGGCCGATTGCCAGTGTCGTGCCGCTGATGCTGTTCCTGATGGCGACTTTCCTGATGATCCAGCTGCACAGCGTGCAGAAGCTGTTCCTGGTGGCGAGCGTGGCGCCCCTGGGCCTGATCGGCGTGGTCCTGGCGCTGGTGCCGACGGGTACGCCCATGGGCTTCGTGGCGATCCTGGGGATCCTGGCGCTGATCGGCATCATCATCCGCAACTCGGTGATCCTGGTGACCCAGATCGATGAGTATGAGCGCGACGGCTACGAGCCCTGGGATGCGGTGGTGGAGGCCACCGAGCACCGGCGCCGGCCGATCCTGCTCACGGCCGCTGCCGCCAGCCTGGGGATGATCCCGATTGCCCGCGAAGTGTTCTGGGGGCCGATGGCTTACGCGATGATCGGCGGGATCATCATCGCCACGCTGCTAACGCTGTTGTTCCTGCCGGCGCTGTATGTGGCCTGGTACAAGATCCGCGAGCCCAAGCGCGATTGAAGGGGCTGTTCTCGGCCCTTGTGGCGAGGGAGCTTGCTCGCGCTGGGCCTTCGCGCTGTAGGCAACTCGGAAAACTGTGGGAGCGAGCTTGCTCGCGAAGAGGGCGGGGCTGACAAATGGATGCTGACTGTACCGACGCCTGCGCGGGTAAACCCGCTCCCACAGGGGACGCGGGCGGATGCAGAATCTGTGTTCACACCACCGCCTTTGTGGGAGCGGGTTTACCCGCGAAGGCGTCCGCCCAGCCGACCGTGACCTTTACTTACGCAACAACCGCAACCCATTGAACACCACCAGCAAGCTCACCCCCATGTCGGCGAAAACCGCCATCCACATGGTGGCGAGGCCGGCGAAGGTCACGCCGAGGAAAATCGCCTTGATGACCAGCGCCAAGGCGATGTTCTGTTTCAGGATGCTGGAGGTTTGCCGCGACAGGCGGATGAAGGCCGGGATCTTGCGCAGGTCGTCGTCCATCAGGGCGACGTCGGCGGTTTCGATGGCCGTGTCGGTCCCGGCCGCTGCCATGGCGAAGCCGATTTCCGCGCGAGCCAGGGCCGGCGCGTCGTTGATGCCGTCACCCACCATGCCCACCCGGTGCCCCTTGGCGTACAGCGCTTCGATGGCTTGCAGCTTGTCGTTCGGCAACAGGTCGCCCCGGGCCTGGTCCATGCCCACCTGGGTCGCAATCGCTTCGGCGGTGTGAACGTTGTCGCCGGTGAGCATCAGGGTCTTGATGCCCAGCTCATGCAATTGCCGGATGGCTTCGCGGCTGGACTCCTTCACGGTGTCGGCCACGGCGAACAGCGCCAGGGGCCCCTTGGCATCGAGCAACAGCACCACCGACTTGCCTTGTTTTTCCAGGGCGAAGAGTTGCTCCTCCAGCGCCGGTGAGCACAGGCCCAGGTCTTCCACCAGGCGATGATTGCCCAGGTGGTAGGTCTGGCCGTCGATGTCGCCACGCACCCCTCGTCCCGCCAGGGCTTGGAAGTTATCCACAGGCTGCGCCGCCCGTTGCTTGTCCGTCGCCGCCTCGGCGATGGCGCGCGACACCGGGTGGTCGGAACGGGCGGCCAGGCTCGCGGCCAAGGCCGGGGCGGTGGTTTCCACGGTGGGGTCCAGCACCACGCAGTCGGTCTGCACCGGTTTGCCGTGGGTAATCGTGCCGGTCTTGTCCAAGGCCAGGTAGTCGAGTTTGTAGCCACCCTCCAGGTACACACCGCCCTTGACCAGGATGCCTCGGCGCGCCGCTGCCGCCAGGCCGCTGACGATGGTCACCGGCGTGGAGATCACCAGCGCACAAGGGCACGCCACCACCAGCAGCACCAGCGCCCGGTAGATCCAGTCGAACCACGCCGCGCCCATGAACAGCGGCGGGATGACGGCCACGGCGAGGGCCAGGGCGAATACCACCGGGGTGTAATAGGTTGAAAATTGATCGACGAAACGCTGAGTGGGTGCCCGCGAACCCTGGGCCTGTTCCACGGCGTGGATAATGCGCGCCAGGGTGGACTGGTCCGCCGCGGCGGTGACGGTGTACTCCAGCTCGCCGGCCTGGTTAATGGTGCCGGCAAACACCTTGTCGCCGACGGTTTTCTCCACCGGCAGGCTTTCGCCGGTGATCGGTGCCTGGTCGATGGTCGAGCGCCCGGCTACCACGTCTCCGTCCAGGGCGACGCGCTCGCCGGGGCGAACCCGGACCCGCGCGCCCAGGGCGATGGCCTTGACCTCCTGCACCTGCCAGCTACCGTCGGGCTGTTGCACGGTGGCCTGTTCCGGGGCCATCTGCATCAGGCCGCTGATGGCATTGCGTGCCCGGTCCAGGGATTTGGCCTCGATCAGTTCAGCCACGGTGAACAGGAACATCACCATTGCCGCTTCCGGCCATTGGCCGATCAGCACGGCGCCGGTCACGGCGATGCTCATCAGCGCGTTGATGTTCAGGTTGCGGTTCTTCAGGGCGATCCAGCCTTTTTTGTAGGTGCCAAGGCCGCCGCTGAGGATCGACACCAGCGCCACCACGGCCACCACCCAGGTGGGTGCGGCATTGGTGAAATGGATCACCTCGGCGCCCAGGGCCGTGACGCCGGACAACGCCAGCGGCCACCAGGGCTTGGCGGGGGCGGGTTGTGGGTTGGCAGGTTTCTCCTGACCCGGTGTCAGCGGCTCGGCCTGCATGCCCAGGGACTGGATCGCGCGGATGATCGGTGCGTCGTCGGGCAAGTCATGGGTGACGCCCAGCACGCGGTTGATCAGGTTGAATTCCAGCTGCTGCACGCCTTCAAGCTTGCCGAGCTTGTTCTGGATCAGCGTCTGTTCGGTGGGGCAGTCCATCGCCTCGATGCGAAAACTGCTCAACCGCGCGCCGTCCGTCGGTGCGTGGCCGAGGTTGACCACCGACGGCGCCGCTTCCGAGGCGCAGCAGGAATGCCCGTGGTCATGGCCATGGTTGGGCTTGTGGATGTGAAGGGAATCGCTCATCGGGTGACGTCCATGAAAAGTGCCTGTTGCACAGTAAAGACCCTGTAGCCACTATAGGGTCAAGCACCTATTTGGGAGACACCGCCATGAAGATCGGCGAACTGGCGAAAATCACCGACTGCCAGGTCGAAACCATCCGCTACTACGAGCGCGAAGGCCTGTTGCCGGAGCCGGCCCGCAGCGACGGCAACTACCGCGTCTACACCCAGGCCCATGCCGAGCGGCTGACGTTCATCCGCAACTGCCGCACCCTGGACATGACCTTGGAGGAAATTCGCAGCCTGCTGACCCTGCGCGACAGCCCCCAGGACCAATGCGAAAGCGTCAATGCCCTGATCGATGAGCACATCCACCACGTCAAGGCGCGGATCGATGGCCTGCTGGCCTTGCAGGCGCAACTGATCGACCTGCGCCATCGCTGTGGCGAAGGGCCGGACCTGGAGCAATGTGGGATTTTGCAGCGGCTGGAGGTCAGCGGGGCGGTGGTGCCGGAGACGGAGCCTTCGCATGTGGGGCGCAGTCATGGGCATTGAAGCCTGTCACCCGTCTCGAATACACAGAAAACATCTTGTGGGAGCGAGCTTGCTCGCGATAGCGGCCAATCAGTCAACATCGATGTTGAATGTAATGGCCTCATCGCGAGCAAGCTCGCTCCCACAGGGAGATGCGTGGGGAGTCAGACCGCCATCGGCGCGGTCATCGGCGCATGGTGCTGGTAGCCTTCGAGGCTGAAGTCGCCCGGCTCCACGAGCTCCAGCCACTCCGGCTGGTACACGCCGGTCTTGGCGAACTCCGGCACGCGCTCGGAAATCACCAGCCTCGGCATCGGGAACGGCTCGCGGGTGAGCTGTTCGTTGAGCATGTCCAGGTGGTTTTCGTAGACGTGCGCGTCGCCGATGAAATAGGTGAACCAACGCGGGGTATAGCCGGTCAGGCGGCCGATCAGGCTCAGCAGCGCGGCGCCCTCGGTGAGGTTGAACGGCGTGCCCAGCCCCAGGTCGTTGGAGCGGATGTAGAGGGTCAGGGAGATTTCCTTGGTCTCGACGTTCGGGTGGAACTGATAGAGCAGATGGCACGGCGGCAGGGCCATCTCATCGAGCTGGGCGCAGTTCCAGCCGTGGAACAGAATGCGCCGGCTGCCCGGGTCCTTGATGATGGTGTCGACGCACTGGCGGACCTGGTCGATGGCTTTGTACAGCACCACGTAGGCCTGGCCGTTCTCTTCGCCTTCGGCGATCTGCCGGTAGCCCTGGGCCAGGGTCTGCTCGATGGCCGCCCGGTTGGTCACCGGGATCTGCTTGTAGGCCGGCCACTTGCGCCACTGCACGCCATAGATCTCGCCCAGGTCGTCTTCGCCCTGGCGGAATGGGTTGGCCAGCCATTGGGCGTTTTCATTGGCGTTCTGGTCCCAGACCTTGCAGCCCAACGCCCGGAATTCGGCAGCATTGTTGACGCCGCGCAGGAACCCGCACATCTCGCCGATGGCCGACTTGAACGCCATCTTGCGAGTGGTGATGGCCGGGAAACCGTCCTTGAGGTCATAGCGCAGCATCGCACCGGGGAAACTGATGGTGTTCACGCCCGTGCGGTTGGCTTGCTTGGTGCCGTTCTTGATGACGTGGGCCACCAGATCGAGATATTGCTTCATGGGTTACCTGTGTCCTTGAACCCGAGGCCGGGCCCCGGGGTTCGAATTTTTTAAGCCTTGGCCGCCGCAGCCGGCGCACGATGATAAGCCAGCCAGATCAGCACCAGGCCACCGACGATCATCGGCAGGCACAGCACCTGGCCCATGGTCAGCCAGTTCCAAGCCAGGTAGCCGAGCTGGGCGTCCGGTACACGGACGAACTCGACGATGAAGCGGAAGATCCCGTAGAACAGCGCGAACATGCCCGACACGGCCATGGTTGGCCGCGGCTTGCGCGAGAACAGCCAGAGAATCAGGAACAGCGCCACGCCTTCGAGGGCGAACTGGTACAACTGCGACGGGTGGCGCGGCAACTGCGCCGGGTCGCTGAACGGCGGGAAGACCATCGCCCACGGCACGTCGGTCGGCTTGCCCCACAATTCGGCGTTGATGAAGTTGCCGATGCGCCCGGCGCCCAGGCCGATCGGCACCATCGGCGCGACGAAGTCCATCAGCTCGAAAAACGACTTGTTGTTGCGCTTGCCGAACCACACCGCCGCGAGCATCACGCCGATGAAGCCACCGTGGAACGACATGCCGCCCTTCCAGACCTCGAAGATCAGCGTCGGGTTGGCCAGGTAGGCGCTCAGGTCGTAGAACAGCACGTAGCCCAGGCGCCCGCCGACAATCACCCCCATGGACAGCCAGAACACCAGGTCGGAGAGTTTTTCCTTGTTCCAGGTCGGGTCGAAGCGGTTGAGCCGGCGCGACGCCAACAGCCAGGCGCCGCCGATGCCGACCAGGTACATCAGGCCGTACCAGTGGATTTTCAGCGGGCCGATGGCCAGGGCCACCGGATCGATCTGCGGGTAAGGCAGCATTGATATTCCTCGTAAACGTCAAAAATACCCGGGCGACGCTGCCACCTCGGGATTAAGCCAGGATTGCGTCAGAGCAGGAAACTTGCGCCCACGCAGAACAGCAAAGCGGCGAACAGCCGTTTGAGCAAGCGCGGCGACAGGCGATGGGCCAGTCGCGCGCCGAAGCGGGCGAAGACCATGCTGGTCAGGGCGATGCCCAACAACGCCGGCAAATACACAAAACCGAGACTATGGGCTGGGAGCAGCGGATCGTGCCAGCCCAAAATCATGAAACTTAAAGCACTGGCCAGGGCAATCGGCAGGCCACAGGCCGATGACGTCGCCACCGCCTGCTGCATCGGCACGCTGCGCCAGGTCAGGAACGGTACGGTCAGCGAACCGCCGCCGATGCCGAAAATCGCCGACGCCCAGCCGATCACCGTGCCGGCCAGGGTCAGGCCGGCCTTGCCCGGCACCGTGCGGCTGGCCTTGGGCTTGAAGTCCAGGGCCAGTTGCAGCGCGACGACCATGGCGAACACGCCGATGATCTTTTGCAGGTTCGGGCCGGAAATCGCCTCGGCGGTGACCGCTCCGACGCCAGCCCCGACCAGGATCCCGACGGTCATCCAGGCGAAGATCGGCCAGCGCACCGCGCCCTTGCGCTGGTGCTCGCGCACGGCATTGACCGAGGTGAAGATGATCGACGCCAGGGAGGTGCCCACGGCCAGGTGGGTCAGGACCTGCGGGTCGAAACCCTGCAAGGTGAAACTGAACACCAGGACGGGAACGATGATCATCCCGCCGCCCACGCCGAACAGCCCGGCCAGCACACCGGCGCAGGCGCCGAGCAGCAGATAGAGCACAAATTCCACCAGCGTCTCCCCAGCCATCCCCGAAACAAGAGCGGCATGGTAACGGATCCATGGCCCCGGGCTCCACTGAAGGCGATGGATGCGAGGGCGATGTGTGGGTAGAGTGGGTTCGAACACCGATCGCTTTTGTGGCGAGGGAGCTTGCTCCCGTTGGGCTACGCAGTAGCCCAAAAATCGCCGGGGAGTGCTGCGCCCTCCAGCGGGAGCAAGCTCCCTCGCCACGGGTCTTCGCTAAATCCGTCTAACTGGCTGGGGACTACCTGATGTGCCTGATCGTATTTGCCTGGCGACCTGGCCACGCTTGGCCGTTGATCGTGGCGGCCAACCGCGATGAATTCTACGCCCGGCCGACCTTGCCCCTGGCTCAGTGGCCGGATGCACCCCATGTCCATGCCGGTCGTGATCTGGAGGCCGGTGGCACCTGGCTGGGCATCGGCGCCGACGGTCGCTTCGCCGCCCTGACCAACATCCGCGACCCGGGCCAGGGCCCGGCCTTCAAGTCGCGGGGAGAGCTGGTGGCGCGCTTTTTGGGCGGGAGCCTGTCGATTGCCGATTATTTCAGCGAAGTCGTGCCCCGTGCCGGCGAGTATGGCGGGTTCAACCTGTTGCTTGGCGACGGCGCTGAGCTCTGGCACTTCAACGCTCGCGACGCCCGTCCGCAATGCCTGGCGGAGGGCCTTTACGGGGTGTCGAACGCCGGGCTGAACACGCCCTGGCCCAAGCTTCTCAAGGCCCGGGCCGCGCTCGCCGAGGTGCTGGATGACCCGCATCCCCAGGCCTTGCTGGCACTGCTCAACGACCCGGAGCCGGCCCCGGTGGCCGATTTGCCGGACACCGGCGTGGGCCTGGCGACCGAGCGGCTGTTGTCGAGTGTCTTCATTGCCAGCCCCGCCTACGGGACGCGAGCGAGCACGGCGTTGATCGTCCATGCCGATGGGACACGGCACCTGGTCGAACGCAGCTTCGGGCCCCATGGGGGGCATTTGGGGGAGGTGGAACTACACATTTGAAAGTCGGCGATAATCTGTGGCGAGGGAGCTTGCTCCCGCTCGGTTGCGCAGCAACCGCAAAAAACGGGGTCTGCTGCGCAGCCCAGCGGGAGCAAGCTCCCTCGCCACAATTGCTCCTCGAGCAGCCTAGAGCGTCTTGTTCGAAGCCGGATTGATCATCCGCGCCAACCCGAGGTTCTTCAGCGCCAGTTGCAGGGAGCTGTGGATCACTTGCGGGTTGTCGATGGTCATGACTTCCGCCAGCAGTTCCTGGGCCTTGCTGAGGTTGATCTGGCGCAGCATCCACTTCACTTTCGGCAAGTTGGTGGCGTTCATCGACAGGCTGTCAAAACCCATCGCCATCAACAGGACGGCGGCTGCCGGGTCGCCGGCCATTTCGCCGCAGATGCTCACCGGCTTGCCTTCGGCATGGGCGTCGCGCACCACGGTCTGCAACGCTTGCAGCACGGCGGGGTGCAGATAGTCGTACAGGTCGGCCACCCGTGGGTTGTTGCGGTCCACGGCCAGCAGGTATTGCGTCAGGTCGTTGGAGCCCACCGACAGGAAGTCCACCTGGCGCGCCAGTTCCTTGGTCTGGTACACCGCTGCCGGGATCTCGATCATCACGCCCACCGGCGGCATCGGTACGTCGGTGCCTTCGTCGCGTACTTCGCCCCAGGCCCGGTGAATCAGGTGCAGGGCTTCTTCCAGCTCGTGGGTGCCGGAGATCATCGGCAACAGGATGCGCAGGTTGTTCAGGCCTTCGCTGGCCTTGAGCATGGCGCGTGCCTGGACCAGGAAGATTTCCGGGTGGTCGAGGGTCACGCGGATGCCGCGCCAGCCGAGGAACGGGTTGTCTTCCTTGATCGGGAAGTAAGACAGGGATTTGTCGCCGCCAATGTCCAGGCTGCGCATGGTCACCGGCTGCGGATGGAAGGCGGCCAGTTGTTCACGGTAGATCGCCAGCTGTTCCTTCTCGCTGGGGAAGCGCTGGTTGATCATGAATGGCACTTCGGTGCGGTACAGGCCTACGCCCTCGGCGCCGCGCTTCTGCGCCCGGGCCACGTCGGCCAGCAGGCCGGTGTTGACCCACAGCGGCATGCGATGGCCGTCCAGCGTCACGCAAGGCAGGTCCCGCAGCGCATCCAGGCCCAGGGCCAGTTGCTTTTCTTCTTCCACCACATCGGCGAACTGCTTGCGCAGCACGTCGCTGGGGTTGGTGTAGACCTCGCCGTGGTAGCCGTCGACGATCATCTGGATGCCGTCGACCTTGGAGTACGGCAGGTCCACCAGGCCCATCACCGTCGGGATGCCCATGGCCCGGGCCAGGATCGCCACGTGGGAGTTGCCCGAACCCAGCACCGACACCAGCCCCGCCAGCTTGCCTTCGGGCACTTCGCCGAGCATGGCCGGGGTCAGCTCCTCGCTGACCAGGATGGTGTTGTCGGGGTAGACCAGGGTCTGCTGGCGTTCCTGCTGCAGGTAGGCCAGCAGCCGGCGGCCGAGGTCCTTGACGTCGGAGGCGCGCTCGCGCAGGTAGGCGTCGTCCATCAGTTCGAAACGGTTGACGTGGTCGGTCACCACCTGGCGCAACGCGCCCTGGGCCCACTGGCCGGTCTTGATGACCGTGGTCACCTCGCTGCCCAGGGAGGCGTCGTCGAGCATCATCAGATAAACGTCGAACAGCGCACGCTCTTCAGGGCGCAGTTGCGTCGCCAGTTTGGCCGAGAGGGCGCGCATGTCGGCGCGCACGCCTTCGATGGCGGTCTTGAACAGCCCCAGCTCGGCGTCGATGTCGGTGATGGTCTTGTCCGGCACCACGTCGAGGTCGGCCGGCGGCAGCATGACCACCGCGGTACCCACGGCCGCTCCCGGTGAACCCGGCACGCCGACGAACTTGGCTTCCTGGATGCCCTTGCCCTGGCGACCCAGGCCGCTGATCGAGCCGGTGGCCTCGGCGTGGGCGATGACCCCGGCCAGTTGCGCGCTCATCGTCACGAGGAAGGCTTCTTCACCTTCGTCGAACTGGCGGCGCTCCTTTTGCTGGATGACCAGCACGCCGACGACGCGGCGGTGGTGAATGATCGGTGCGCCGAGGAACGAGGCGTAACGCTCTTCGCCGGTTTCGGCGAAGTAGCGGTAGCGCGGGTGGTCCGCGGCGTTCTCGAGGTTCAGGGGTTCTTCGCGCGTGCCGACCAGGCCGACCAGACCTTCATTGGGCGCCATGCTGACCTTGCCGATCGAGCGCTTGTTCAAGCCCTCGGTGGCCATCAGCACGAAACGGTTGGTCTCGGGGTCCAGCAGGTAGACCGAGCAGACCTGGCTGCCCATGGCCTCTTTGACGCGCAATACAATAATCCCCAACGCCGCCTTGAGATCCTTGGCGGAGTTAACTTCCTGGACGATCTTGCGCAGCGTATTGAGCATGGCTCGGGGTCGAACTCCGTCGTCAGTCGCGCGTCAGCAGGCGCGGGGCAAGCTCTTTGAGAGCGCGTCGATACACCTCGCGCTTGAATGTCACCACCTGGCCCAACGGATACCAATAGCTGACCCAGCGCCAGCCATCGAACTCCGGTTTACCGGTCAAATCCATCCGCACCCGCTGCTCGTTGGAGATCAGGCGCAGGAGAAACCATTTCTGTTTCTGGCCGATGCACAGCGGTTGGCTGTGCGTGCGGACCAGGCGTTGCGGCAAACGATAGCGCAACCAGCCGCGGGTGCAGGCGAGTATTTCGACATCTTCTCGCTCAAGCCCCACTTCTTCGTTCAACTCGCGGTACAAGGCCTCTTCCGGCGTCTCCTGGGGGTTGATCCCGCCCTGGGGAAACTGCCAGGCGTCTTGATTGATACGGCGAGCCCATAGCACCTGCCCTGCATCATTCGTCAGAATGATCCCCACATTGGGGCGGAAACCATCGGGGTCGATCACGGCAACAACCTCGCAAACGCATGTCGCCGCATTGTTCCACAAAGGTTGTGAAAGCAGCAACGCGCCGGCCTACCTTATGTGCACTCTTGTGAAAAGTCCGTATTCTGGACGCCTTTCTTCAGATTTTTCAGCGAGTAACTGCAATGCGGCTGGCTTTATTCGACTTGGACAACACCTTGCTGGGCGGCGACAGCGACCACGCGTGGGGCGATTACCTGTGTGAGCGCGGCTTTCTCGACGCCGTCTCCTACAAGGCGCGCAACGACGCGTTCTACCAGGATTACCTGGCCGGCAAGCTGGACAACGCCGAGTACCTGAATTTTTGCCTGGAAATCCTCGGCCGTACCGAGATGGACGTGCTGGCCCAGTGGCATCTGGACTACATGCGCGATTGCATCGAGCCGATCGTGTTGCCCCAGGCCCTCGACCTGTTGAAAAAACACCGCGATGCCGGCGACAAGCTGGTGATCATCACCGCCACCAACCGTTTCGTCACCGCCCCGATTGCCGAGCGCCTGGGGGTCGAGACCCTGATCGCCACCGAGTGCGAGATGGTCGACGGGCGCTACAGCGGCCGCAGCACCGACATCCCGTGCTTTCGCGAAGGCAAGGTGACCCGGCTGAACCGCTGGCTGGAAGAAACCGGGCATTCGCTTGAGGACAGCTATTTCTACAGCGACTCGATGAATGACTTGCCGTTGCTGGAGGCGGTGACGCACCCGGTGGCCGTGGACCCGGACCCGAACTTGCGGGCCGAGGCGCAGAAGCGGGGCTGGCCGGTGATTTCGTTACGCGGCTGAAACCGCTTTCGCGAGCAAGCCCGCTCCCACATGGGCGTGCACAACCCTGTGGGAGCGGGCTTGCTCGCGAATGGGGCCGCTCGGTCTCAAGGCTTAGACCGGCTTGGCCCCCATCAACCCGGCAATGGCGATAAAACAGACCACACCGAACAGCGCCAGGGCAAAGGTGAACCTGCCGTTGCCCGCCGTCGGTGCCTTGCGCGCTTTGTTCAGCCGTACCAACAGCCAGAACCCCGCCAGCGCCGCCAGGGTGTAGAGCACGCTGGAAGCCAGCAGCCAGGTCTGCCCCAGTGGCCAGCCGACCTGATGCACCATCCACCAGCCGGTAAACGGCAGGCTCGCCAGGGACAGGCCCATCACCAGCCAGACAAACAGCCGAGGGCGTTGCAGCGTGCGCGCCGCAGCCGTGGCATCGCCGTTACGGCGTGTCCGCCAGACCCAGATAGCCAGCCCCAGGACGCCCGCCAGCAGCAGTACCGTGGCAATGACGTGAGCGACTTTCAGGATGGTCAAGGTTTCCATGGTTCGATTTCCTTATGACTTGTCCAGCACAGCTTAGACCCCTCTGTGGCGAGGGAGCTTGCTCCCGCTGGGTCGCGAAGCGGCCCCAAAAAAGCAGTGAGCGCTTCGCATTCAAGCGGGAGCAAGCTCCCTCGCCACAGGTCCACCCAGTCCCCAGTCCAAACCGCGGGATTCACCCCAGAAACAGTTGATACGCCGGGTTATCGCTTTCATCCCAGTACGGGTAACCGATTTCCTCCAGCGCCGCCGGCACCAGATGGCGTTCATCGTGTGGCACCTGTAGCCCCGCGACCACCCGGCCGTCCGCCGCGCCGTGGTTGCGGTAGTGGAACATCGAGATATTCCAGCGCCCGCCCAGCTTGTTGAGGAAGTTGAACAGCGCGCCCGGGCGCTCCGGGAACTCGAAGCGCAGCACCACTTCGTCGATGACATGGGCCGCGTGGCCACCCACCATGTGGCGGATGTGCAACTTGGCCAGTTCGTTGTCGGTCAGGTCCAGCACCGGGAAGCCTTGCGCGGTCAGGCTGGCGATCAGCGCCGTGCGCGGGTCGTTCTCCGGGTGGGTCTGCACGCCAACAAAGATGTGGGCTTCGCTGCCGGTGTTGTAGCGGTAGTTGAATTCGGTGATCTGGCGCTTGCCGATGGCTTCGCAGAAGGCCTTGAAGCTGCCCGGTTTCTCGGGGATGGTCACCGCGATGATCGCTTCGCGACCTTCGCCCAGTTCGGCGCGCTCGGCCACGTGGCGCAAGCGGTCGAAGTTGACGTTGGCGCCGGAGTCGATGGCTACGAGGGTCTGGCCGCTGGTGGCGCGCGTTTCGACGTACTTCTTGATCCCGGCCACGCCCAAGGCGCCGGCAGGTTCGGTGATCGAGCGGGTATCGTCGTAGATATCCTTGATCGCGGCGCAGATCTCGTCGGTGCTGACGGTGATCACCTCATCCACGTAGTGCTTGCAGATATCGAAGGTGTGCTGGCCGATCTGCGCCACGGCGACGCCGTCGGCAAACAGCCCCACCGTTGGCAGCACCACGCGCTCGCCCGCCGCCAGGGCCGCTTGCAGGCAATTGGAGTCGTCCGGCTCGACGCCGATGACCTTGATGTCCGGGCGCAGGTATTTCACGTAGGCGGCGATCCCGGCGATCAGCCCGCCACCGCCCACCGGGACAAATATCGCATCCAGGCGCCCCGGGTGCTGGCGCAGGATTTCCATCGCCACCGTGCCCTGCCCGGCAATGGTATGGGGATCGTCATACGGGTGGATGTAGACGTAGCCCTTTTCGTCGACCAGTTTCAGCGAGTAGGCCAGGGCTTCAGGGAACGAGTCGCCGTGCAGCACCACCTTGCCGCCACGCGAGCGCACGCCCTCGACCTTGATTTCCGGGGTGGTCTTGGGCATCACGATGGTGGCCTTCACGCCCAGCACCTTGGCCGCCAGGGCGAGGCCCTGGGCGTGGTTGCCTGCCGACGCCGTGACCACGCCGCGGGCGCGTTCTTCGTCGCTGAGTTGGGTCAGCTTGTTGTAGGCCCCGCGAATCTTGAACGAGAACACCGGCTGCAAGTCTTCGCGCTTGAGCCAGATGTCGTTGCCCAGCCGTTCGGACAGCTGGCGAGCGGTCTGCAGTGGGGTTTCTACGGCAACGTCGTAAACGCGCGAGGTGAGGATCTTTTTGACGTACTGTTCAAGCATCGGAAAGCATCACTGGGCGGGTTGGGCAGGGCCAAGGAGTCTAACCCGGCTTTTGGCCGGGCGACCATACGAATTAAAGGGTTTCAAGGTACAAGGCCCCCTGTGGCGAGGGCGCTTGCTGTGGCGAGGGAGCTTGCTCCCGCTGGACTGCGAAGCAGGCCCAAGATTCTGCGACGGCTGCGCCATCGAGCGGGAGCAAGCTCCCTCGCCACGGTTTCTACGCCTATAATGCCGGCCTTTCGTTCACTCTCGGCACCTTCGGAGCCCGCATGACCCAGGATCAACTCAAACAGGCCGTGGCCCAGGCCGCCGTCGACCTCATCCTTGCGAAACTGGATGACAAGAGCATCGTCGGGGTCGGCACCGGCTCCACGGCCAATTGCTTCATCGACGCGTTGGCAAAACACAAGGGCGCCTTCGACGGCGCGGTTGCCAGTTCCGAAGCCACCGCTGCGCGGCTCAAGGGGCATGGGATTCCGGTCTACGAGCTCAACACCGTGAGCGACCTGGAGTTCTACATCGACGGCGCCGACGAAAGTGATGCGCACCTGAACCTGATCAAGGGCGGCGGCGCGGCCCTGACGCGCGAGAAAATCGTCGCCGCCGTGGCCAAGACATTCATCTGCATCGCCGATGCCAGCAAACTGGTGCCGGTGCTCGGCGCTTTCCCGCTGCCGGTGGAAGTCATCCCGATGGCTCGCAGCCACGTCGCCCGCCAGTTGGTCAAGCTGGGCGGCGACCCGGTGTACCGCGAAGGCGTGCTGACCGACAACGGCAACATCATCCTGGACGTGCACAACCTGCAGATCACCCACCCGGTAGAGCTGGAACGCCAGATCAACGCCATCGTCGGCGTGGTCACCAATGGCCTGTTCGCGGCGCGTCCGGCGGACGTGCTGTTGCTCGGGACGGCTGAAGGGGTGAAGACCCTCAAGGCTTGATCCGATGTGGTGACTGGCACTCTTGTGGCGAGGGGATTTATCCCCGTTGGGCTGCGAAGCAGCCCTAAAACCTGAGTTGATCGGTGTGCCAGATAGATTGAGTTCGTTGCTTTTGGGGGCTGCTACGCAGCCCAGCGGGGATAAATCCCCTCGCCACAGGATTTTTGATTCTTATCAATCGGGCTGCGGCTTCTTGAACACGTAGAACAGATTCGGCTCACTCACCAGGTACAGGGTGCCGTCGTCGTCCATGGCGAGGCCTTCGGCCTGGGGGACGGTCTGCTGCAAGCCCTGGCTGCCCTTGCTCAAGGACAGCGTGCTCAGCGGCCGGCCATTGATGTCCAACTCGATGATCAACCGCGATTCCTCGGACAGCGCCAGCAGATGGCCGCTGCGTTCATCGTATTGCAGGCTCGAAAGGTCGCGCACGAACAGCCCGGCATCACGCTTGGGGTTGTTGATGACATGGACCGCGTAGGACTTTTCTGGATTCTGATGGGGAAACCCATGCACTTCATAAATCAGCATCGGGTCGCGTTCCTTGGCCACGAATAGCCGTTTGCCTACCGAGTCGTAGGCGAGCCCTTCGAACCCCTTGTTGCTGCTCATGTGCACGCCAAGCGTCATCTGCTCGGCGTCGGCGGCGTCGAGGAACCGGGTGTCCTGGTCCAGATGGATCTTGATCAGTCGCTGCTGGCGCTCGTCGGTGATGACGTAAGTGTCTTCGCTGATGAATTCCACCGCTTCCGGGTCGCCGAAGCCCACCAGGGCGATGCGCCGCAGGATCCTGCCTTCGAGTGACAGCTCGACCAGCTCCGGATTCTGGTTGGTGACGGTGAACAGGCTCTTGCGTATAGGATCGAAGGTCAGCGCCGAGACATCGTCGGCCAGGCCGTCGATCACCTGCGCTTCGACCGTGACCCGGTACTGGTCCAGCGCAATGGCCTGCTCGTGGGCGGGATTCCAGAAGCTGTTGACGTTGAACCAGGCGCGCTCGAACAGGCGCAGGCGCTGTCCCATTGTGATCGAAGCGATCAGGGCGATGGCCAACAACATCAGGATCAGAGGTTTGGGACGGGCGAGTCGACGCATGTTGGGGGTGGGCTCGGATAAGAACAGGTGGCTGAAATATCACGACTACCTGAACTGAAGCTTAATGGCCGTGTGCCACACCCTACAGCGAAGGAGGAATAATCCTACAAGGTCAGCGTTGTTTTTCGAAACGATAGAACAGATTCGGTTCGCTGACCATGTACAGGTTGCCGGCCTCGTCGACGGTAACGCCCTCGGCACGCGGTATCGTGTCCTTCAGGCCGTTGAAGCCGCCCAGCAGGGTCATGAAGCTGACCTGCTCGCCTTTTTCGTCCAGCTCCAGCAGCAAGTGGGAGTCGGCCGAAAGCACCAGCATGTGACCGGTGCGAGGGTCGACGGCCAGCGCCGAGAGGTTGCGCAGGTCCAGCTCATTGCTGACATGGATCTGCTTGTCGCCCTTGAGCAGCTGGCTGCCGTCGCTTTTCCAGGTGTACAGCGCCGGCGGGCGTTCTTCACCCAGCACCAGCTGCTGGTTGCGCGGATCCCAGACGATGCCTTCGAAACCCTTGTTCTGGTTTTTCGATGCGCCAAGGTCATAACGAGGGAAGGCGGCGCTGTTCAGCTCGCGGGTGTTGGCATCCACCTGGATGATCGACAGGCTGTGATCGCGTTCATCGGTAATCGCCAGCAGGCCGTTTTCCATGTAGGTCACGCCCTCCGGATTGCTCCAGCCCACCAGCGGCATCTTGCGCAGGACCTCGCCCTGCAGGGTCAGCTCAACCAGGAACGGGTTTTTGCCCATGACGGCGAACAAGGTTTTGGTCTGCGGGTTGTAGGTCACATCGGAGGCTTCGTCCTTCTCCATGCCCGGCAGCGGCTTGGCGTCGATCACGGCATGGTAGTCCGGCAGCCAGACACTCTCCTGGCGCTGGGCCGGGCTTTGGAAGCGTTCCGATAGCCAGAGCAGGCCACGGTCGTCCCAGTGCATCGCGAACGCCAGGCCATAAGCGGCGGCCACGGCCAGCAGTGACCAGGCATACCAGGGCAGGGCAAAGCGAGAGCGGCGGGCGGATTTGGCAGGGGACAGCGCGTGGGGTTTGGCCATGGGGAGAATGCGTTCCAGGAAATTCGGGCTAAGGGAATGGCTGGCTCAGATGCCGCATTCGCCGGAATTATCCGGATGGCATGTGAAAAAAACGATAAATCACGGGATGGACTGCTCCCAAATCCTCTGTAGGAGCGAGCTTGCTCGCTCCTACAGAGGATGATGGCAGCTTTTAGCGAACGCTGCTTTCGAAGCGGCTCGCGCCCGGCAATTCCAGGACCAGTTCATCGCCGGCATTCAGCGGCCCGACGCCGGCCGGGGTGCCAGTGAGGATGACGTCGCCGGCCTGCAGCGAGAAGCAGCCGGCCATGTACTGGATCATCGGCACGATGGGGTTGAGCATCAGGCGGCTGTTGCCGTCCTGGCGCACCTCACCGTTGATGGTCAGGCGCACCGGGATGTCGGCCAGGTCGGTAAACGTGCTGCCTGGCACGAACGGGGCGATGACGGCCGCGCCGTCGAACGACTTGGCCACTTCCCACGGCAGGCCCTTGGCCTTGAGCTCGGCCTGCTTGTCCCGAAGGGTCAGGTCCAGGGCCGGGGCGAAGCCGGAGATGGCGTCCAGGATTTCCTCGGCGCTGGGCCGGGTCGACAGCGGCTTGCCGATCAGCACGGCGATCTCCGCCTCGTAGTGCACCGAGCCGCGCTCGGCCGGAATGCTGAACCCGCCCTCCAGCGGCACCACGCAACTGCCCGGCTTGATGAACAACAGCGGTTCGGTGGGCACCGGGTTGTCCAGTTCCTTGGCATGTTCGGCGTAGTTGCGGCCAATGCACACCACTTTGCCCACCGGGAAGTGGATGCGTGTACCGTCGACATACTGGTGCTGATAGCTCATTACCGACTCCTGTTCTGGGATTGGGGTGATTAAAGGGTTCAAACCGCGAAGATCTTGCCCGGGTTCATGATGCCGTTCGGGTCGAAGACCGCCTTCACGGCCTTCATGTATTCGATTTCCACTGGCGAACGACTATAGGCCAGGTAGTCGCGCTTGGTCATGCCCACGCCATGTTCGGCCGATATCGAGCCGTTGTACTTCTCGACGATCTCGAACACCCATTTGTTCACCGTGGCGCACTTGGCGAAGAACTCGTCCTTGCTCAGGTTTTGCGGCTTGAGAATGTTCAGGTGCAGGTTGCCATCGCCGATGTGGCCGTACCAGACGACTTCGAAGTCGGGATAGTGTTTGCCGACGATCGCGTCTATTTCCCTGAGGAAGTCCGGGACTTTGGAGACCGTCACCGAAATGTCGTTCTTGTACGGCGTCCAGTGGGAGATGGTTTCGGAAATGTACTCGCGCAGTTTCCACAGGTTCTGCAACTGGGTTTGACTCTGGCTCATCACGCCGTCCAGCACCCAGCCCTGTTCCACGCAGTGCTCGAAGGTTTCCAGCGCCTGGTTGGCCACGTCTTCGGTGGTGGCTTCGAATTCCAGCAGGGCATAGAACGGACAATCGGTCTCGAATGGCGCCGGTACGTCACCGCGCCCGAGGATCTTGGCCAGGGCCTTGTCGGAGAAGAATTCGAACGCGGTCAGGTCGAGCTTGCCCTGGAACGCATGCAGCACGGGCATGATCGAGGCGAAGTCCGGCGTGCCGAGCACCATCGCCGTGAGGTTTTTCGGCGCCCGGTCCAAGCGCATCGTGGCCTCGACCACGAAGCCGAGCGTGCCTTCGGCGCCGATGAACAACTGGCGCAAATCGTAGCCGGTGGCGTTCTTGATCAGGTCCTTGTTCAGCTCCAGCAGGTCGCCCTTGCCGGTGACGACCTTCATGCCCGCCACCCAGTTGCGGGTCATTCCGTAGCGAATGACCTTGATCCCGCCGGCATTAGTGCCGATGTTGCCACCAATCTGGCTGGAACCGGCCGATGCGAAGTCCACCGGGTAGTACAGCCCGTGTTCCTCGGCCTTGTTCTGCAATTGTTCGGTGATCACGCCCGGCTGGCACACGGCGGTGCGGTCGGTGAGGTTCACGTCGAGGATCTGGTTCATGTAGTCGAACGACACCACCACCTCGCCATGGGCGGCCACGGCGGCGGCGGAAAGCCCGGTGCGCCCGCCCGACGGCACCAGCGCGACCTTGCGGGTATTGGCCCAACGCACGATGGCCTGCACCTGCTCAATGCTCTTGGGAAAGACGATGGCGCTTGGCGCGGGGGCGAAATGACGGGTCCAGTCCTTGCCGTAAGCGTCCAGGGAGTCGGCATCGGTCAGGACCTTGCCCGGCTCGACCAGGGTCTTCAACTCAGCGATCAGTTCAGCAGTAGTCATCGACAGAACTCTCGAACAATTCATGGTCACCCTGAAGACGCTTCACGTCGCAGAATGAGTGTTTGAAGGTCGCATATGCTAGCATACGCCCCCCGCAGAGGCGTTCTAACAGGCCACGCTGCGGGCCGGCGACTACGCCGTGTGGGCAGCCTGACGTTGCCCATTTCCCTGCCATTTTTCTCCGGGACACAGGTTACGCAGATGAGCAAGACTTCTCTCGATAAGAGCAAGATCAAGTTCCTTCTTCTCGAAGGCGTCCACCAATCGGCTGTCGACGTCCTCAAGTCGGCGGGCTACACCAGCATTGAGTACATCACCAGTTCTCTGCCGGAAGCCCAGCTCAAGGAAAAGATCGCCGATGCTCACTTCATCGGCATTCGCTCCCGTACCCAATTGACCGAAGAGATCTTCGACCACGCCAAGAAACTGGTCGCGGTCGGCTGCTTCTGCATCGGCACCAACCAGGTCGACCTCGACGCGGCGCGCGAGCGCGGCATCGCGGTGTTCAACGCACCGTACTCCAACACCCGTTCCGTTGCCGAACTGGTGCTGGCCGAAGCGATCCTGCTGTTGCGCGGTATCCCCGAGAAGAACGCATCCTGCCACCGTGGCGGCTGGATCAAGAGTGCGGCCAACTCCTTTGAAATCCGCGGCAAGAAGCTGGGGATCGTCGGCTACGGCTCGATCGGCACCCAACTGTCGGTCCTGGCCGAGGGCCTGGGCATGCAGGTCTACTTCTACGACACCGTGACCAAGCTGCCGCTGGGCAACGCCACCCAGGTCAATGACCTGCACGAGCTGCTGGGCATGTCCGATATCGTGACCCTGCACGTGCCGGAAACCGCTGCCACCCAGTGGATGATCGGCGAGAAGGAAATCCGCGCCATCAAGAAGGGCGGGATCCTGATCAACGCCGCCCGTGGCACCGTGGTCAGGCTCGAAGCCCTGGCCGAAGCGATCAAGGACAAGCACCTGATCGGCGCCGCCATTGACGTGTTCCCGGTGGAGCCGCGCTCCAACGACGACATCTTCGAAAGCCCGCTGCGTGGCCTGGACAACGTGATCCTGACCCCGCACATCGGTGGCTCCACCGCTGAAGCCCAAGCCAACATCGGCCTGGAAGTGGCGGAAAAACTGGTCAAGTACAGCGACAACGGTACTTCGGTATCGTCCGTGAATTTCCCGGAAGTGGCCCTGCCGGCTCACCCTGGCAAGCACCGCCTGCTGCACATCCACGAGAACATCCCGGGTGTGATGAGCGAGATCAACAAGGTCTTCGCCGAAAACGGCATCAACATTTCCGGTCAGTTCCTGCAGACCAACGAGAAGGTCGGCTACGTCGTGATCGACGTCGATGCCGAATACTCGGACCTGGCGCAAGAGAAGCTGCAGCACATCAAGGGCACCATTCGGTCCCGCGTGCTGTTCTAAGCCGCGAGGCTGGCTGGCAATGAAAAACGGGAGCCCGAAAAGGCTCCCGTTTTTTGTGCCTGATATGATGCTGCACCTGTGGGGGCGGGCTTGCTCCCACAAGGGCCTATGTTCCGTCACCCCAGGCGGTGTTATTTCACGTTTACCGTGATTTTCTTGGAGACAATCGGCGGATCGAACGGCATGTGGCCACTGTCGCCCAGTTCCAGCTGCAAGGTGTGCTTGCCTGGGGCCAGCTTGATGGTGGCCTCGGTCTGCGCCTTGCCGAAGTGCATGTGGTTGGCGTCGGTCGGGATCGGTGCGCCCGCGGCAGGCAATTGGTCGACATCGATCAGCAGATGGTGATGTCCGGTATTCTTGGTCACGTCACCCGCCGGAGCCAGGGCGATACCCTTGACGCCGAACTGGACCTTGAATTCCTGGGCGACAGTGGCTCCGTCGGCCGGGGAAACGATGAATGCTTCTGCGCCCTTGGGTGCAGGGGTTGCGGCGGTTGCCAGCATCGAAGTGCCGAGCAACAGGCCGGCCAACGCGGCACGAGACATAACGCTTTTCATTTTTTTCTCCAGTTTTTTCATGAAATCCGCCCGGTCATGACAACTTCATGACCAATCGTTGTCGAAGCCTGCAACAACCATAGCAAAGCGAGCCTGAAACGAGCGTCGCTTGTATCGATACCAAGGAGTGACCATGCGTTTCCTGCCTGGCCTGATCTGCCTGCTACCCCTTTTGAGCCCTTTGGCCCATGCCGAATTGATCGATGACATCAACGACCGTGGTGAGCTGCGCATCGCCCTGGAGGCCAATACCGCGCCGTTCAACTTCAAGGAAGACGGCAAGCTCACCGGGTTCGAAGTGGAGCTGGGCCAGATGCTCGCCAGTGAACTCGATGTACGCGCCGACTTCGTGGTCACCGATGCTGCGGACCTGCTGACCGGTGTGGAGAGCGGCAAGTACGACGTTGCCATCAACCACATAGCAATGACCCCGGAACTGGCCGAACGTTTCGACACCAGTGCCGCTTACAGTCAACCGGATGCGCAATTGTTGGCGAAAAAGGATGAAACCCAGCGCCCGCTGATGATGGCGCAGTCTTTCCAGCCGGAAGAAAAGAGCGGCCCGGCGCCGCACCTGGTGATCCCCTTCCAGAAAGGCAACCCGGCGTTCAAGGCCAGCCTGGACAACGCCCTGACGCGGATCAAGGATGACGGGCGGCTGGAGCAGTTGTCCCAGAAGTGGTTGGGCAAGCAGCAATAGCGGGGTGAGCGCAGCTTTTGTGGTGAGGATTGCTGGGCTTCAAATCTTGCGCCAGACACTCGCCAACCACGGCTGCTGCTCGCGCGGCCGTCCCGCCGGTCGGTAGTAATGCTCCAGCTCCACGAAGCCGGCGTCGGTGAGCAACGCGCGCCAGGCCGCCAGGTCGTGGTAGGCGCCGAAACGCTGGCCGTTCCAGCCCTCCTGATTCTCGCCCCGGGGGTTGGAGCTGAACAACACGCCGTCAGCCTTGAGGGTGGCGTGCAGTTGCCTGAGCACCCGCGGCAACTCCTGTCGCGGAACGTGAAACAGCACGGCGTTGGCGAAGATCCCGTCGAAGCGTTGCGCCGGCAGGTCGAGTTCCAGGAAGTCCTGTTGCCACACCTCGCAGCCGCTGTCCTGGCGTGCCATGCGGACGAACTCGGCTGAGCCGTCCAGGCCGATCGCGACGTGGCCCAAGGCGGTGAACGCGCGCAAGTCCCGGCCCGGGCCGCAACCCAGGTCCAGGATGTGCAGCGGTGCGCTGGTCCGGATATGGCGCAGCAATGCGTCGATGTTCTGGCTCACATCATGGTCGCGGGTGCCTTCGCGAAAGTCTTCGGCGACGGCGTTGTAGTTGCCCAGGGTGGTGGCGGTGATGGCTTGCAAGTCTTCGGGGGAGTGTTTCATGGTCGTGGGCTTGGGTAGGGAGCGTGGGCGGACTATAGCGCACATCCCCAGCCTGGCCGTTCACTTAAGGACGACACGTGATAAACCTCAAGTGAACAGCACTGCCACAAGGGCCGGCCTGTCAGCGTTTGTTCAGCCCCCGCGCCAGGCGGTCCCCGCCGAGCTGAATCACCGCCACCAGCGCCACCAGCAGAACGATCACCGTGAGCATGATCTGGCTGTCGAAACGCTGGTAGCCGTAACGGTAGGCGATGTCGCCCAGGCCACCGGCACCGATGGCCCCGGCCATCGCCGAGGAGTTGATCATGGTCACCAGGGTGATGGTGAAACCGCCGACGATGCCCGGCAGCGCTTCGGGCAGCAGCACGTGCCAGACAATGTGCCAGCGCCGGCAACCCATGGCCTGGGCCGCCTCGATCAACCCATGGTCGACCTCCCGCAGGCTGACCTCGGCGATGCGGGCGAAGAACGGCGTGGCGGCGATGGTCAACGGCACCACCGCCGCCCAGACGCCGTACGTGGTGCCGACGATCAGCCGGGTGAACGGGATCAGCGCCACCATCAGGATCAGGAACGGGATCGAGCGGAACAGGTTCACGAACGCGCCCAGGGCCTTGTTCAAGGCGGGCGCCTCAAAGATGCCACCCTTGCCGCTGGTCACCAGGATCACCGCCAGCGGTATGCCCGCCAGCAATGCGATCAACGACGACACCCCCACCATCAGGAAGGTGTCGATAAAGCCCTGCAACAACCGATCAAACCACATAGCCCAGCACCTCCACCCGTTGTGCCCAATCGCCTGCCCGTTGCCGCAGTTCCTCGGCGCCCCACGACGAGCCGCTTACCGCCAACAATAATTGCCCCAGCCCGTGGCCCTGGATCCGTTCGATGCCGCCATGGAGCAGCCGCACCCGTCCGCCGAGGGCGCTGAACAAGGCGGCGAGGTCGGGTTCGTCCTGCCCCGTGCCGGTGAACTGCAAGCGCAACACAGTAGCGGCCTCGGCTGAGGCCGGTTGCGCCTGCAAACGGCTTTTCAGTTCGTCGGGCAACGCGTGCTGCAACGGCGCGAGCAGGGTTCGGCTCACCGCGTGTTGCGGGTTGCCGAACACTTCCCAGACCGGTCCCTGCTCGACGATCCGTCCTTGTTCGAGTACCACCACCCGGTCGCAGACTTCGCGAATCACTGCCATTTCGTGGGTGATCAGGACGATGGTCAGGCCCAGGCGCTGGTTGATCTCGCGTAGCAGCCCGAGGATCGACTGGGTCGTCTCCGGGTCCAGGGCCGAGGTGGCTTCGTCGCACAGCAGTATCTGGGGATCATGGACCAGGGCCCGGGCGATCCCGACGCGTTGCTTTTGCCCGCCCGAGAGCTGCGCCGGATAAGCCTGGTGCTTGCCTTGCAGGCCGACCAGCTCAAGCAGCTCACGAACCTTTTGCTCGCGCTGCGCCTTGGGCACGCCGGCCACTTTCAGCGGCAGTTCGACGTTCTGCCACACAGTCTTGGCCGACATCAGATTGAAGTGCTGGAAGATCATGCCGATCCGTCGGCGCAGCTGCACCAACTGGTCTTCATCGAATGGGCCGATGTCCACCTGGTCGATCAGCACTCGCCCGCTGGTGGGCTGCTCAAGGCGATTGATGGTGCGGATCAGCGACGACTTGCCCGCACCACTGCGGCCGATGATGCCGAACACCTCGCCGCGCTGGATCGCCAGGTCGATGCCTTGCAGTGCGGCCACAGGGCCTTGGGCGCCAGTGTAGGTCTTGCCCAGGCCGATGAAGCGCACGTGTGCGCGGTTCAGGTCCGGGTGCAGTTCGGTCGGGTCGGCGCCCTGGGGCGCGGCGGCTTCCTGTCGGAGCCTGGCGTTGACGGCGTTCATGATCAACCTTCCCAACCGGCCTGGTAGAGCTTGCCGTGGGCCTTGTCGAGGGCGGCACGGACGACGGGCGAATGCTGGTAGATGTCGACGAACTTGATCAGCCGTGGGTCATGCTGGCTCTTGGGCTGGATCACGAACTGAATCACGTATTCCTTGTGGTCCAGGCCGTCGAACAGCAGGGCCGAGCCGGCGTCGAAGGTCTTGGCCAGGCGGATGTAGGCGGGGTAGCCCTGCACCAGGTCGGCGTCATCGTAGGCGCGCACCAGTTGCACGGCCTCGACCTGGAGGATCTTCAGTTTCTTCGGGTTGGCCACGATGTCGTCTTCGGTGGCCTTATAGCCCACCCCTGGCTTGAGGCTGATCAGCCCGGCCTTGGCCAGCAGTTGCAGGCCGCGACCGCTGTTGATCGGGTCGTTGGCGATGGCGACGCTCGCCCCTTCGGGCAACTCATCGAAGCTTTTGTACTTTTTCGAGTAGAGGCCGACGTTGTTGATGATGCCCGGTGCAAACGGCACCAGGTCAAACCCGGCGGCGGCCTTGGCGTTTTCCAGGAACGGGATGTGCTGGAAGTAGTTCACGTCGATGTCACCGGAGGCCAGGCTGACGTTCGGTGCGATCCAGTCGCTGAACTCCACCAGCTCGACCTTCAGGCCTTGCTTGCCAGCCTCTTCGACGGCGGCTTCCAGGGGTATGGCGAAGGCGGCCGTGGTGCCGATCTTCAAGGGAGCATCGGCGGCGAACAGGGCCGAGCTGAACAGGCCGAGGGTCAGGGCCAGGGCTTTGACTGGCGAGGAAAGGGAGTATTTGGTCATAAAGTTCTTCCAGTCATTCATGGTCGGGTGCGTGTTTTTGTGGCGAGGGGATTTATCCCCGCTGGGCTGCGTAGCAGCCCCAAAGCAGTCAACTCCATCAGCCCGGGTGTACCGCGGCGTCAGATTCAAGGACCGCTGCGCGGCCCAACGGGGATAAATCCCCTCGCCACAGGGGTCAGTGTCGGTAGGTCGAACTAGTGTGTTGTTCGGGTAAATGAGCCGCTGCGCGAAACAGCTTTTCACGCAGGGTGCCCTGGTCGTATTCGGTCTTGTACGCGCCGCGCTTCTGCAGTTCGGGAATCACCAGGTCGATGAAGTCCGCGTAGCTCTGGGGTGTCACGATGCGCGTCAGGTTGAAGCCATCGAGGCCGGTTTCGGCGATCCACGACTCCAACTCGTCGGCCACCTGCTCGGGCGAGCCGACCACGGTGATGTAGCGCCCGCCCAAGGCGTGCTGTTCGAGCAATTTGCGGCGCGTCCAGTCGTTGTTCTGCAGGGTCTTGGTCGCAGACTGGATGGCGTTGCTTTTCACGTACTGGATCGGCTCGTCCAAGTCGTACTCGGAAAAATCGATCCCTGTGGACGCGGAAAAGTGCGCCACCCCGGCCTCGGCGCTGGCGTAGCTCAGGTACTCGGCATGCTTGGCCCAGGCGGCGGCTTCGGTTTCGCCGACGATCACGTTCAGGCCCATGAACACCTTGATGTCGCCTGGGTTGCGTCCGGCCTCGACAGCGCTGGCGCGGACCTTGTCCACCTGGCGCTTGGTCGCCGGTTTGTTCTGGCCGCTGATGAACACGCATTCGGCATGCCGCCCGGCAAACTGTAGGCCACGCTCCGAACTGCCGGCCTGGAACAGCACCGGTGTGCGCTGGGGCGACGGTTCGCAGAGGTGATAACCCTCGACCTGGTAGAACTCGCCGTGGTGCCGGACCTTGTGCACCTTCTCAGGTTGCGCGTAGATCCGCTGCTCGCGGTCGTTGAGCACTGCATCGTCTTCCCAACTGCCCTCCCACAGTTTGTAGAGCACTTGCAGGTATTCGTCGGCCTGGTCGTAGCGCCGGTCATGTTCGACCTGCGCGCTCAAGCCCATGGCCTTGGCGGCGCTGTCCAGGTAGCCGGTGACGATGTTCCAACCCACCCGGCCGCGACTCAGGTGGTCGAGGGTGCTCATGCGCCGGGCGAACAGGTACGGTGGTTCGTAGGTCAGGTTCGCGGTGAGGCCGAAGCCCAGGTGCCGGGTGACGGCGGCCATCGCCGAGACCAGCAGCAGCGGGTCGTTGACCGGCAACTGGATCGACTCTTTCAGCGTGACGTCCACCGACTGCTGGTAGACGTCATAGACGCCGACGATATCGGCGATGAACAACCCGTCGAAGAGCCCGCGCTCAAGCAACCGCGCCAGGTCGGTCCAGTATTCCAGGGTGTTGTACTGGGTCGAGGTGTCTTGGGGATGGGTCCACAGGCCATGGTTGATGTGCCCGATGCAGTTCATGTTGAACGCATTGAGCAGGATTTTTTTCTTGCCGGCCGCCATCAGATCGTCCCCCGCAATGGCGGCTTCTCATCGTTGAGATAGAAGTTGCCCACCGCGTGGTACTTCCAGCGCACCGGGTCGTGCAGGGTATGCACGCGGGCATTACGCCAGTGACGATCGAGGCCGTGTTCGGCGAGCGTCGCCTGGCTGCCGGCCAGTTCGAATAGGGTGCTACCGGCGGCCAGGGAGATGTCGGTGCTGATGGCGCGCGCTTCGGCCACGGCGATCGAGGCGGCGGCGACGGTGTCGGCGTCAGGGGCGGCCTGGGCCTGGTCGAGAAACTCGCCGGCCCGCTCCAGCAGGGCTTCGGCGGCGTGCAGGCGCACGCTCAATTGGCCGAAGCGCTTGAGGGTGAGCGGGTCTTCGGTGGCGACGTCGCTGGTGGCGTCGATCCAGGGCCGGGTCTTGCTGCGGACGAACTGCAAGGCGTCTTCATAGGCCGCACGGGCAATGCCGGTGTCGATGGCGGCGTGGAGAATCTGCGCCAGCGGCCCCACCGGGGTCGGGCGCTCGAAGGCGCTCTGGAACGGCACGATGTCTTCGGCGCCGACGTAAACGTCTTCGAACACCACCGAGCCGCTGCCGGTGGTGCGCTGGCCGAAGCCGCTCCAGTCGTCGATCACCGTCAGGCCCTTGCTGTCGCGAGGCACGAACGCCAGTTGCTGCACACCGTTTTCATCCACCACCGAGGTGGGAATGCGCTGGGCGTAGAGAGCCCCGGTGGCGTAGAACTTGCGGCCGTTGATGCGATACCCCGCGCCGTCACGGCGCAGTTGGGTGGTGCGGTCGTGGGCGGTCTTGGTGCCCAACTCGGCCAGCGCGTTGCCAAAGCGCTGGCCGGCCAGCACCTCGGCGTACAACCGTTGTTTCTGCGCCTCGCTGCCGTTTACCCGCAGCACTTCCAAGGCGTAGTAATGGTTTTGCGGAATCTGTCCGAGAGAGCCGTCGGCCTGGGCGATCAGCGCAATGACCTTGGCCAGGGTGACATTGGAAACCCCGGCGCCGCCGTAGGCCTTCGGTACGCTGATGCCCCACAGGCCGGAACGGGAGAAGGCGTCCAGCTCCGGGTGCGGCAGGCGGCGCTCACGGTCGCGCAGGGCGCTGTCGCGCTTGAAGTCATCGGCCAGGTCGCTGGCCACGATCAGGGCTTGTTCATCGCTGGTGATCACCGCGACGTGTTGGGAAAGCGTCATGTGCTGCTCCAGAAAATCGGCGGGTCAGATCCAGGAATGCCGGGCCGGCAGGGTGCCGTTCAACCGGTAGGCGCCGATGGCGTGGTACTTCCAGCGCACCGGATCGTGCAGGGTATGGACGCGTGCGTTGCGCCAGTGGCGGTCGAGGTTGAACTCGGCCAGGGTGGCGCGGCTGCCGGCCAGTTCGAAGAGTTTTTCGCTGGCTTGCAGGGCGATCTCGGTGGTCAAGGCCTTGGCCTCGGCCACGACGATCGAGGCGTGGGCGGCCGATTGCGCGGTGATGGGGGCGGCCGTGACCTGGTCCAGTACCCGTCCGGCCTTGCGCAGCAGTGCTTCGGTCGCGTGCAATTCGATCTTCAGTTTGCCGATGTCGGCGATCACGTAGAGGTCGTCGCTGGCGCGCTCGACCTTGGCATCGATCCAGGGCCGGGCCCGCTCGCGAACGAAGGCGATGGCATCGTCGATGGCGCCCCGGGCGATTCCCGCATCGATCGCGGCCTGGATCAGCTGCGAAATCGCGCCCTGGACGTTCGGCACGTCGTTGATGCGCCAGTTGTCCAGGACGAGTTCGGCATCGACCCGCACATTGTTCAGCAGCACCGTGCCGCTGGCGGTCGTGCGCTGGCCAAAGCCCGACCAGTCGTCGACGATGCGCAGGCCCGGTGTGCCGCGCCGTACGAACGCCAGCACCTGTCGGCCTTGGTCATTCAGCGCCTTGACCGCCACCCAATGGGCAAACAGCGCGCCGGTCGAATAGAACTTCTGGCCATTGATGACGTAGTCGTCGCCGTCGGCGGTGATCCGTGCCTTGAGTTCAAGGGTATTGCGAACGCCACGTTCCGGCCCGGCGTTACCGATGCGCGCGCCTTCGAGCACGCTTTGCAGCAGTATCTGTTTTTGCCGTTCGGTGCCCGTGCCGAGAATCAGCTGGAGCACGCCGAACTGGTTTTGTGGAATCTGCCCCAAGGCCGGGTCCGCAGCGGAGATGATCGCGAACACCTCGGCGAGGGTGACGAAGGATACCTGTGGGCCGCCGTATGCCCGGGGGATGGCGATGCTGCCCAGGCCACTGCGGGTGAACTGTTCGATTTCCGACCATGGCAGCTTGCGCTGCTGATCGCGGCGCGCGGCCTGCTGGCGGGCGACTTGCGCCAGTTCATGAGCGGCTTTGATCGCTTCGGCATCGTTGCGCAGCACTTGGGCGGGCAGCAACAGCGGGGCGATGTCCAGGTCGCTGTGGACGTTTGCCTGGGCCAGATCCGACATTACAGCCACTCCGTGGCTGCAGGCAGTGCCTTGGCGCACTGCGCTGGGGTGTTTGTGTTCCGTACCATACCCACCTCACCTGTGAAGAAAAAATCAGGAAATGTCCGGTGGTCCGGTGTATATACCCTAAACGCGTATAAATAATTTTCAAACTAACTTTTGGGAATATAAATAGAGAGATTTTTCCAGCGGGCTGTTGTGGCGAGGGGATTCATCCCCGATGGGGCACGGAGCGGCCCTGAAGTTTTGGGGCCGCTTCGCCCGAGACATCGGACCGTCCCAGCGGGAGCAAGCTCCCTCGCCACGGATAGATCCATTACCCGCGTATTTCTCAACGTATTTCGCGGCTGGGCTCGGCAGCCATGAGCGCCTCTCTCGGCGGGGTTTTCAGGTAGGGATTGGCGCAACCGATCTTCAGTGTCCGTGGTGGCGCCCATTGGGAGTTGTTGCCCACTCGGTCGAGGATGCAGTAGCTCACTTCCAGGCGCAGGTCCTCGCCGGCTTCCAGGATGAGCTGCGGCGGCACCCAGACATTGATCGGCTGGCCGACCTCGTTCGGCTTGATCCGCGGCAGGTCCATGCGTACGTCGCCCCAGCGCAGGGTGATCGCGTCGTCGGGGGCCATGTTCAGGTAGGGTTCGATTGTCAACGGCACGCCGCGTTTGATCTGGCTAGGGTTGACGCCCTTGCGGCGGATGGTCTCGGGGATACGCACCGGCGCCAGGCCCTGGTTTTCATCGCCGCTCAGGGCTGACGGCTGGCCGCCGGGGCAGTCGAGCTTCACCTGTATCCGGCGCGTGGCCGACAGCGCCGGCCCGCGCCCGACCTGCATCACCCGGTAGTGCAGGCACGCGGTGCCGTTGACGATGAAACTCTCCGGCACTCGCAGCGTGACGCTGCTTTGCACGTCCTCCGGCGACAGCAGGCGCGAGCCGACGTAGCAGTTGTCCCAGAACAGTTCGATCAGGTCGCCGGCGTCCATGCCGGGGTAGGGGGCTATGGCGACCTCCAGGCGGGCGGCGCTGGTGATATTGATGCCGGCGGGGTGGGCATTGGCCAGGGTCGGTGCGGCCAGCCCGGGAAGATTCGACGTACAGGTCATGGTGTTCTCCTTGATGCTTAAAACGAAGTCCGTTTCGGGAAGATCAAAGGCGCTTGTGTTCGCGACATACTTTTATGGGCGCAGTCATTGAAGTTAATGACGGTTAATCGCCGTGCAGAATTAAAAAAAGTGTGCCTCGCCTGTGAGACAGGGCACTAGATAAGGGTTCATCAGTTTCAGTGTCAATAGAGGCACTTGCCTAATAAAACATTCAGTCAGGCTTCAGAATGTTCCTACGAACTGAAGTTAGGAATGCTCCACGGAAAATGCACTTTTCCTCGGTTTGTCGTGTTATGAGGCCTGAATGTCGGGGGCTGCGGGTTTCAATGATTGGCAACGGACCGAAAGGGAATATGTCACTGGGATGGGGCTGAGCGTCGCGGTGAATCCGCGTGAAAGTTGCAAGTTGTATCGGGTTAATACATTCAGAGACGGTGTGTAATTGTGCGGTTGTCACACTTCCTTCCCTGGAAGTGTGGAGAGGATGATTAACTTAGTGGCTGTCGTGTCCGGCGGAAAGGAACTTGCTGAGGAACTGCCGAGTGCGTTCTTCCCGGGGCGCTGCAAACAAGGCCTTGGCTTCGCCTTGCTCGACGATGACGCCCTTGTCGAAAAACACCACGCGGTTCGCCACGTCGCGGGCAAAACCCATTTCGTGGGTCACGATGACCATGGTGCGTTTTTCTTCGGCCAGGCCGCGAATGGTCGCCAGTACCTCACCCACCAGTTCCGGATCGAGGGCCGAGGTCGGCTCGTCGAACAGGATGACCGCAGGCTCCATCGCCAGCGCCCGGGCAATCGCCACGCGCTGCTGCTGGCCGCCAGACAGGCGCCGTGGGTAGGCGTCTTCCTTGCCGGCCAGGCCGACCTTGGCCAAAAGCTTGCGCCCCAGGGCCTCGGCGTCGGCCCGGGGTGTTTTCTTCACCACGATCGGACCTTCGGTGACGTTTTCCAGGGCGGTACGATGAGGGAAGAGGTTGAAGTTCTGGAACACGAAACCCACCTGCTGGCGCAAACGGCGCACCAGGCCTTGCTGCTGGTTCAGCGGGCGGCTGCCATCGATTTCGATGTCGCCGACCTTGATCCGGCCGCTGCTGGGCTCCTCGAGGAAGTTCAGGCAACGCAGGAAGGTGGTCTTGCCCGAGCCGCTGGGGCCGATGATCGCCACCACTTCGCCTTCTTCGATCTTCAGGTCGATGCCGTTGAGCACCACCTGACCCTTGAACTGCTTCGTCAGTTTTTCCACGACAATCATGGGTCAGGACTCCTGGTCATGCCGATTGACCCGGGCTTCCAGGACGTTCTGCAAGTGCGCGAGCACGCTCGCCAGAATCCAGTAGATCAGCGCGGCGGCAAGGTACATGGTGAAGATTTCGAAGGTTCGCGCGGTAATCAACTGCGCCTGGCGGAACAGCTCCGGCACCTGGATGGTCGCCGCCAGCGCGGTGTCCTTGACCAGGGAAATGAAGCTGTTGCCCAGCGGCGGCAGGGCCGTGCGCGCGGCTTGCGGCAGGATGGCCCGGCGCAGGGTCTGCGCGCGGGTCATGCCGATACTTGCCGCGGCTTCCCACTGGCCGCGCTCGATGGAGCTGATGGCGGCCCGCAGGATTTCACACGCATAGGCCGCCATGTTCAGCGAGAAGCCGATCAGGGCCGCCGGCAGTGGGTCCAGCTCGACGCCCAGTTGCGGCAATCCGTAATAGATTACGAACAACTGCACCAGCAACGGCGTGCCGCGAAAGAACGACACGTAGATGCGGGCGATCCAGCTCACCAGTTTGACGTGCGACAGGCGCATGAGCGCCAGGCCGAAGCCCAGCAGCAAACCGAAGAACATGCCACCCAGGCTGAGGAAGATCGTGTAGTACGCGCCCTTGAGCAGGAAGGGCGCGGAATCCAGTGCGAGTTGAAGAGCTGCTTCCATTATTGGGTAACGTCAGCGCTGAAGTATTTCTCCGAGAGCTTCTTCAGCGTACCGTCGGCGCGCAGTTTTTCGATGGCCTTGTTCACGGCCGCCAACAGCTCAGGCTCGCCTTTGCGCAGGGCAATGCCGGACTCCTGGCGCGAAAAGGCCTCGCTGGTGACGGTGGTGTCCTTGGCTTTCTTGGCGTATTCCAGCGCGGCCAGGCGGTCGATCAGGATGGTGTCGATACGGCCGACACGCAGGTCCTGGAACTTGGTGGGATCGTCATCGTAGGTCTTGACCTGGGCGCCCGGCACTTCTGCCTTGACCCACTGCTCGTAGTTGGTGCCCAGGCCCACGCCGACTTTCTTGCCGTCCAGGTCCGCGGCCTTCTTGATGTTCAACTCGTCGGCTTTCTTGGTCAGTACCAGTGCCTGGATCCCGGAAACGGTGTACGGCTCGGAGAAGTCGTATTTTTTCTTGCGCTCCTCGGAGATGGTCACCTGGTTGACCACGGCGTCCAGACGCTTGGATTCCAGCGCCGCGAGGATACCGGCCCATGGGGTGGTCTGCAGCTTGACCTTCACACCCAGCTCCTTGGCCAGGGCTTCGGAGAACTCCACTTCGAAGCCGGTCAGCTTGCCGCTGTCATCGACGAAGCTGAACGGTGGGTAGGTGCCTTCCAGGCCAATCTTGATTTCACCGGCATCCTTGATTTTCTGCAGTTGCTCACCGGCAACCGCTTGCCCCAACAGGCCGGCGCTCAATGCCAGGCCCAGCGAACCTACCAACAGGTTGCGACGTAGTGCGGAAAAATTCATGACAAGCCCCTGTGTTTTCTTATGAAGACATCGATCTGGATGGGAAAGGCGTAGACGCGATCCGAAAAGATTGCCACATCCTGCCCTAAAAGCAGCCCGGACGTCTCGCGGCAAATACGCCTGCGGCGGGACTATAGGGCGACCCTGTTAGATTGGAAAATAATATTAAATTAAACACATATATCTATCTGGAATGAGCTCTTGTGGGAGCAAGCTTGCTCCCACAAGGGATCTTCAGTAACCCTAAAATGCCCCGTCATAGGCAAACAACGCCGGGGCGCCGCCGGTGTGCAGGAACAGGATCGGACCTTCGTCGAAGCGGTCGCGACCGATGCCGTCGAGCAGGCCGGCCATGGCCTTGCCCGTGTAGACCGGATCGAGCAGCAGGCCTTCGAGGCTCGCCAGCAACTTGACCGCCGCCAGTGTCCCGGCGTTGGGCTCGCCGTAGCGGGGGGCAAAGTACTCGTCCCACAGGTTCACCTTGAAGGCCTGCGCAAGCGCCACGCCCAGCAGTTCGGCGGTGCGCTCGGCCAGGCCCTGGACTTTCGGGAACTGGTCTTCTTCGCTGCGCGAAACCGTTACGCCGATGACCGGCAGGCGGGGCAGTGCCTCGCTCAACGCCAGCGCCAGGCCGCTGTGGGTGCCGGCACTGCCCGAGGCCAGTACGACGGCGGCGAAATCGAGCCCGGTGTCGTTGATCTGCCCGGCCAGCTCCAGGCCTGCCCGGACATAGCCCAGCGCGCCCAAGGCGTTCGAACCGCCAATCGGCACCAGGTAAGGTTTTTTCCCGTTGCTGCGCAGGCGAGCGGCGAGGGCCTGCAGTTGCTCATCAGCGTTGTCCAGGTTGGCGACCAGCTCGACCTTGGCGTCGAACAATTCCAGCAACAGCCGGTTGCCGTTGCCCAGGTAATTGCTGTCCTCGGTGCCGATCGGGTTTTCCAGCAACGCCACGCAACCCAGGCCCAGTTTCGCGGCCAGGGCGGCGGTCTGGCGCACGTGGTTGGATTGGATCGCGCCGGCGGTGATCAGGGTGTCGGCGCCTTGGGCGATGGCATCGGCCGCCAGGTATTCGAGCTTGCGCAGTTTGTTGCCACCCAGTGCCAGGGGTGTCAGGTCGTCGCGCTTGATATAGACGTCGCGACCGAGCCAAGCGGAGAGACGCTCGAGTTTTTCCAGCGGTGTGGGGTGGCCGAGTAGTTCAAGGCGGTTAAAGCGGGCCAACTGTTGTTTGATCATTGCGCCGTACTGATTGCAGGAGATGCCTGGACTATAGGCATACCGATATTCAGGGGCAATCGCCAATCTGCCCGGTGTGTTGTTCGGGAGCGCTGAACGAATGTAGGTCAATCAGCGTCATACCCTCCCGTAGGCTAGTGTAGGAAACGTGCCGTCGGGCCGTGCGATTAGTCCCTAGCACCCTATTCATGTTTAACTTGAACGTTCATTCAAGTTAAACCGTCGGTTTGCTGCCCGCTCACAACAGGAGGCTTGCCTTTGCCGAGTCCGTTTTCGACCTTCGCTTTTTCGCCCTGCGGGACGCTCCGCCCATGAGCGCCTCGTCCCCTCCTTCCAGCGGCCTGGTCCGCGTGAATCCGCCGGTCTTTTACTTCGCCGCGACCGTCATCCTGCTGTTCGGCCTGGTAGTGATTACCCTGCCCGAGCAGGCCGGCGCCTGGTTGCTGGCGGCGCAGAACTGGGCGGCCAATACGGTCGGCTGGTACTACATGCTGGCGATGACCCTGTACCTGATCTTCGTGGTGGTGACGGCCTTGTCCGGCTACGGCAAGATCAAGCTCGGTGCCGATCACGACGAGCCCGAGTTCAGCTACCTGTCCTGGGCCGGCATGCTGTTCGCCGCCGGGATCAGCATCACACTGTTTTTCTTCTGCGTCTCCGAGCCGCTGACCCATCTGGTACAGCCGCCCCAAGGGGAAGCGGGCACCGCGGATGCGGCGCGCCAGGCCATGCAGATCCTCTTCCTGCACTGGGGCCTGCACGGCTGGGGCGTGTTCGCCTTCGTCGGCATGGCCCTGGCGTACTTCGCCTACCGACACAACTTGCCGCTGGCCCTGCGCTCAGCGCTGTACCCGCTGATCGGCAAACGCATCAACGGCCCCATCGGCTACGCCGTGGACGGCTTCGGCATCATCGCCACGGTGTTCGGCCTCGGCGCGGACATGGGCTTCGGTGTACTGCACCTCAACTCCGGTCTGGATTACCTGTTCGGCATTGCCCACACCCAGTGGATCCAGGTCGGCCTGATCGTGTTGATGATGGGCGCGGCGATCCTCGTGGCAGTGGCCGGCGTCGACAAGGGCGTGCGGGTCATGTCCGACATCAACATGCTGCTGGCCTGTGCCTTGCTGCTGTTCGTCCTGTTCGCCGGCCCGACCCAGCACCTGCTCAATACCCTCATCCAGAACCTGGGGGACTACCTCGGCGCCTTGCCGATGAAGAGTTTCGACCTCTATGCCTACAACAAACCCAGCGACTGGCTGGGCGGCTGGACGGTGTTCTACTGGGCCTGGTGGATCGCCTGGTCGCCGTTCGTGGGGTTGTTCATCGCGCGGATTTCCCGCGGCCGCACCATTCGCGAATTCGTGTTTGGCGTGCTGCTGATTCCCCTGGGCTTCACCCTGGCGTGGATGTCGATTTTCGGCAACAGCGCCATCGACCAGGTGTTGAACCACGGCATGAGCGCCCTGGGCATGTCCGCCCTGGAAAACCCGTCGATGAGCCTTTACCTGCTGCTGCAAACCTACCCCTGGAGCAAGACGGTGATCGCTGTCACCGTGTTCATCAGCTTCGTGTTCTTCGTCACGTCCGCCGACTCCGGCACCGTGGTGCTGTCGACCTTGTCGGCCAAGGGCGGCAGCCCCGACGAAGACGGACCGAAATGGCTGCGGGTGTTCTGGGGCGCGATGACGGCGCTGGTGACCAGTGCGTTGCTGTTTTCCGGCAGCATCGATGCCCTGAAGTCGGCGGTGGTGCTCACGTCCTTGCCGTTCTCGATGATCCTGCTGTTGATGATGTGGGGTCTGCATAAGGCGTTCTACCTGGAGTCCCAGAAGCAGATCGCGCAGTTGTATTCCCTGGCGCCGGTGTCGGGTGCACGCCGGGGCAAGGGTGGTTGGCGCCAGCGCTTGAGCCAGGCGGTGCACTTCCCGTCCCGGGACGAGGTGTACCGCTTCCTCGACAGCACGGTGCGCCCGGCCGTCGAGGAAGTGAAGGCGGTGTTCGCCGAAAAAGGCCTGGCGGTCGTAACACAGCCAGACCCGGCCAACGACAGTGTCAGCCTGGAAATCGGCCATGGCGAGCAGCATCCGTTCATCTACCAGGTGCAGATGCGTGGCTACTTCACGCCGTCTTTTGCCCGCGGTGGCATGGGGTCCAAGGAGCTCAACAACCGTCGCTACTACCGCGCCGAGGTGCATTTGAGCGAAGGCAGCCAGGATTACGATCTGGTGGGCTACACCAAGGAGCAGGTGATCAACGACATCCTCGACCAGTACGAGCGACACATGCAGTTTTTGCATTTGGTGCGTTGATCGTCTTCGTGGGTAGGGTGTATTGGGGGATTGCTGTTTTTTGTGGGAGCGGGCTTGCCCGCGAAGGCGGCCTGACAGCCAACCTGACTCTCGCGGTAGCCCCCAATCCAGCGGGTGATCGCGCCTGCCCGCGAAGGCGGTGGCTCAGACCAGTCCGCCGTTGGCCCGCAGGATCTGCCCATTCACCCAAGCGGCAGCCGGGCTTACCAGGAAGGCGATGATGTGGGCGATGTCCTCCGGCTGGCCGAGGCGTTCCAGGGGCGGCATCTTGGCGAAGTTCTGGATCTGTTCTTCGCTCTTGCCGTGCAGGAACAGTTCGGTCGCGACCGGCCCGGGGGCCACGGCATTGACTGTGATCTGGCGGCCGCGCAGTTCTTTGGCAAACACCTGGGTCAAGGATTCCACCGCAGCCTTGCTGGCGATGTACACCGAGTAGCCGGGCAGGTTCAGGCCCACGGTGCTGCTGGAGAAGTTCACGATCCGCCCACCGTCGTTCAGGCGCGTCGCGGCTTCGCGCAGGGTGTTGAAGGTGCCACGGGTGTTGATGGCGAAGGTCTGCTCGAACAGCTCGTCGCTGTGCTCCACGAGGGGCATTACCTTGAGAATGCCGGCGTTGTTGATCAACACATCGACCTTGCCCAACTGCGCTTCGGCTTCATCGAACATCCGACGCACATCGCTGGCCGAAGACACGTCGGCCTTGATCGCTATGGCTCGGTGACCGGCCTGGCGCAATTGCACCACCAGCTTCGAGGCTTCGGTGGCGCTGCTGGCGAAATTGATCGCCACGGCAAAGCCTTCGCGCGCCAACTGCTTGGCGATTTCGGCGCCGATGCCACGCGAGGCACCGGTGACAATGGCAACTTTGGAGGTTTGGGTCGTCATGGTGAGGTCCTTTGAAGTGGAGGTGCGTTAGGGTGACGCCAGACTCACATGTTTACTCCGGGCGATAAATATTCGAGAGTTGCCTTGGCTGTTCAATAATCACCAACAATCAGGGCATGTGGAATGGACCAGGTCAAGGCAATGAAAGTGTTCGTGCGCATCTACGAACGCAGCAGCTTCACCCTGGCGGCCGAAGACTTGAACCTGCCGCGTGCAACGTTGACCCACACCCTCAATCAATTCGAAGCCTGGCTCGGCGTGCGCTTACTGGAGCGCAGCACCCGCAAGGTGCGGCCGACCCTCGACGGCGAAGCCTACTACCCGCGTTGCGTGCACTTGCTGGCGGAACTCGAAGAGGCCGAGCTGGCGTTTCGCAGCGTAGCGCCCAAGGGACGCCTGCGCGTCGACATGCACGGCACCCTGGCCCGACACTTCGTGATCCCGGCATTGCCGCAGTTCATGGCGCGCTACCCGGACATCGAACTGTCCATCAGCGAGGCCGACCGCTACGTCGACCTGATCGCCGAGGGCGTCGATTGCGTGGTGCGCGCCGGCACGCTGGGGGACTCTTCGTTGATCGGCCGACGCGTCGCCAACCTGCGGCAGATCACCTGTGCCAGCCCCGCCTACCTGCGCCAGTACGGTGAACCGAAGACCCTCGCCGACCTGCATCACCACCGGGCGGTGAACTACGTCTCGCGGACCACGGCCAAGCTGTACCCCTTTGAGTTCATGGTCGATGGCGAGCTCGAGGAAGTCGCCATCGAAGGCGCGCTCTCGGTATTTGGCGCCGAAATCTACGCCGCCTCGGCCATCGCCGGCCTTGGCCTGATCCAATGCCCACAGTACCGGATGCAGACGCAGATCCAGCAAGGCCTGATCCAGGAAGTCCTGCCCGCCACCCCACCACCGCCCATGCCGGTCTCGGTGCTCTACCCGCACAACCGCCACCTGTCGCCACGGGTTCGGGTGTTTGTGGATTGGTTGGCGCAGGTGTTCGAGGGCGCGCGTTGAAAGGACGGATGGATGAATGGGCGGATAAGATGTGCGCGAACTTTCCACCTGAACGGCGCGTCTGTGAAGTGTCAGCTTCGCCATCCGCACCCGCCGTTCGCACAAGAGAGCTTTCCATGACCTACACCGCTGCCGAAAACCGCTACGAGTCCATTCCCTACCGCCGCGTCGGTCGCAGCGGGTTGGTGCTGCCGGCGCTGTCGCTGGGGTTGTGGCACAACTTTGGCGACAGTACGCCGATCGACACCCAGCGCTCGCTGCTGCGCACGGCGTTCGACCTGGGCATCAACCACTTCGACCTGGCGAACAACTATGGCCCTCCTTACGGCAGTGCCGAGATCAACTTTGGCCGGTTGTTACGTGAAGACTTCAAGCACTATCGCGACGAGTTGATCATCTCCAGCAAGGCCGGCTGGGACATGTGGCCCGGCCCGTATGGCCAGGGCGGTGGGTCGCGCAAATATGTGCTGGCCAGCCTGGACCAGAGCCTGCAACGCCTGGGGCTGGACTACGTCGACATCTTTTATTCCCACCGTTTCGACGCCGATACGCCCCTGGAAGAGACCGCCAGCGCATTGGCCACCGCGGTGACGCAGGGCAAGGCGTTGTACGTCGGCATTTCTTCGTATTCCGGAGTGAAGACCCGGGAAATGGCGGCGTTGCTCAAGGAGTGGAAGGTGCCGTTGCTGATCCACCAACCGGCCTACAACCTGCTTAACCGCTGGGTGGAAAAAGACCTGCTGGACGCCACCGAGGCACTGGGGACGGGCGTGATCGCGTTTACGCCGCTGGCCCAGGGCCTGTTGACCGACAAGTACCTCAAGGGCATCCCGGCCGATGCGCGGGTCAACCGTCCCGGCGGCGGTTCGTTGCAGGCTTCGCACTTGTCGCCGCAGAACATCGCCCACGTGCGCGCCCTCAATGAGATCGCCCAGCAGCGGGGTCAGAGCCTGGCCCAGATGGCCTTGGCCTGGACCCTGCGTGATCCGCGGGTCACCTCCGCCCTGATCGGCGCCAGCCGTCCCGAGCAGATCATCGAGAACGTCGGAGCGTTGAAGAACCTGGCGTTCAGTGCCGAGGAACTGGCACAAATCGACCAGTTTGCCCTGGAGGGCGGGATCAATCTCTGGGAGAAACCGTCGACGGCGGAGTAACGCCTAGCGGTTACGCAATACCCGTGGCTAGGGCGCTGGCGCCCTAGTCACGGGTGACCTTACTTGAAGAACGGTACGTCCCCCAGCACCGTTGCCCGGTGCATCACCCGCCGCGCAGGGCGGTAGTCGTCTACGGCGAAATGCTGGGTCACGCGGTTGTCCCAGAACGCCACGTCATTGGCCTGCCAGCGCCAGCGCACGGTGAACTCGGGGCGGGTCGCGTGGGCGAACAGCAATTTCAGGATCACCTCGCTTTCGGTTTCCGACAGCTCGTTGATGCGGGTGGTGAAACCTTCATTGACGAACAGCGAGCGCCGCCCGCTCACCGGATGGGTGCGGATCACCGGATGAGACAGCGGCGGGTTTTTCCGGCGTGCCTGTTCCCAGCGCGCCAGGTCTTCGGCGGTGTTGCCGAAGCGCTCCAAGGGGAAGGAACGCGTGAAATCGTGGGTTGCGGTCAGGCCTTCCAGTAGGCGTTTGATGGGCGTCGACAAGGCCTCGTAAGCCGCGATGCCGCTGGCCCACAATGTGTCACCACCGAACGCCGGCAAGGACTTGGCGCTGAGCACCGCGCCCAGGGCCGGCGTTGGCAGGAAGGTCACGTCGGTGTGCCACACGGCGTTGTCGCGAACATCGGTGACGGCCGTGTCGAGCACCAGCACCTCGGGTTGCTCCGGCACGTTGGGGTAGATCGGATGAATATGCAGGTCGCCAAAATACGCGGCGAAACGCGCCTGTTGTTGCGGCTCGATCGGCTGGTCGCGGAAAAACAGCACCTGATGCTCCAGCAGGGCCTGCTCGATGAGCTCGCGGTGTTCCGGGGTCAATGGCTGGCTGATATCGATCCCGTCAATCTGCGCGCCGAGGGCGATGCTCAAGGGAGTAATGGTCGGACGGCTCATCGGTAGATTCTCGAATTCGGGCGCCGAAGGGTCGGCGTGGTCGTTGGTTTCAGCGGGCCTGGCCGTGCCATGGCACCAGTTTGCGTTGCAGGGCGCGCAGGCTCAGCTCCATGGCGAAGGCGATCAGGGCGATGACCAGGATCCCCAGCACCACGACGTCGGTCACCAGAAACTGGGCCGCCGACTGCACCATGAACCCCAGGCCGCTGGTGGCGGCGATCAGTTCGGCAGCCACCAGCGTCGACCAACCCACGCCCAGGCCGATACGAATACCGGTGAGGATGTCCGGCAGGGCACTGGGCACGATGACATGACGAATCAACTGGGCCCGCGTGGCCCCCAGCGACTGTGCGGCCCGCAGTTTGGCCGGGTCGACGGTGCGCACGCCGGTGGCCGTGGCGATGGCAATCGGGGCGAAGATGGCCAGGTAGATCAGCAGCACTTTGGACAACTCGCCGATGCCACACCAGATCACGATCAGCGGCAGATAGGCCAACGGCGGGATCGGCCGGTAGAACTCGATCAACGGGTCCAGCACGCCACGGGCAACGCGGTTGGCACCGATGGCAATGCCCACCGGCACGGCCGTCAACACCGCGAACAACAGGCCCAGGCCGATTCGTCCGAGGCTGGCGCCCAGGTGCTGCCAAAGGGTCGCGTCCATGTAGCCACTGGTTGCCAGCAGCCAGCCTTTTTGCAGCACTGCGGACGGCGAGGGCAGGAACAACGGCTCGATCAGGCCGCTGGCGGTAATGGCCCACCAGGCGGCGAGCAACACGACCAGGGTCAAGCCGCTGATCCATCGGATACTCAGGTTGAACTTAGGGGCGATCGCCGGGCGCCTGGCTTCAGGCGTGCGGATCGCCGCTGGCACTTCATAACTGCTCATGGGCGCTCCTGTGTTCGAGTGGCGCTGCGCTGAGAGAACACCCTGGCAAGCACATGCTCGCGGGTTTCGATAAAACGTGGATCGGACTTGATCGACCGTGCCGACTCCCCGGCCCCGTAGCGCCGGCCGAAGTCCAGGCTGAGGCGTTCGACGACCTGGCCGGGGTCGGGCGCCAACAGAATCAGGTCGGTGGCGAGGAACACCGCCTCCTCGATATCGTGGGTGATCAGGAACACGGGCTTGGCGGTGCGTTGCCAGACTTGCAGCAGCAGCTCCTGCATCTGTTCGCGGGTGAAGGCGTCCAGCGCACCGAAGGGTTCGTCCATCAGCAGTACGCGTGGATCGGCCGCCAGTGCCCGGGCCAGGCCGACACGCTGCTTCTGGCCACCGGAGAGCTGCCAGACGCGGCGTTTCTCGAAACCGGCCAGGTCCACCAGGGCCAGCATTTCCCGGGCACGGGCTTCGCGCTTGTCCTTGGGGACGCCCGCCAGTTCCAGGCCGAAGCCGACGTTCGCCAGCACATCCTGCCAGGGCAGCAGGGCGTCGTCCTGGAACACCACGCCGCGCTCGGCACCCGGCCCCAGGACCGGCACGCCGTCCAGGGTGATCTGCCCGGCACTGGGCTCGACGAACCCGGCGATCAGGTTAAGCAGCGAGGTCTTGCCGCTGCCGGACGGACCGAGGGCAACCAGCAATTGCCGTGGCCCCAGGGTCAGTGAAATATCCGCCAGCACGGGCGCCGGCGCGCCGGGGTACTGTGTGCTGATGCGCTCCAGCTGTAGCAAGGCCATCGCGGGGTCTCCCAAGGTTCTTCAGCGAGTGATGTACTGGGCGCTGACGTAAGGCGCGTAGTCCGGCAGCACGGCGTCGACCTTGCCTTGCTCCTTGAGGAACGCGGCGGTGTCGGTGATGGCCCGGGTGGTCGGCGCGCCGAGGCTCACGACCTGGTCGGCGGCCAGGGGAAAGACGTTGCCTTGCAGCAACAGCGGGATATCGCTGGCCTTGGCGCCGGAAAGTTTCACCAGCTTGTCGATGTTGGAGGCGTCGGCGATCCAGGCTTGTGGGTCCGTGCGGTACTGGGCGTAGGCATCCAGGGTGACCTTGGCGAAGGCCGTGACGATTTCAGGGTGCTTCTGGGCGAAATCCTTGCGCACGATCCAGGCGTCGAAGGTCGGCGCGCCGAACTGGGCGAGCTCCGCGGAGGTGATCAGCACCTTGCCGTTTTCCTTGGCCACGCCCAGGGCCGGGTCCCAGACGTAGGTGGCGTCGATGTCGCCGCGTTTCCAGGCGGCGATAATGGCTGGCGGCGCCAGGTTGAGTACGGTGACTTTCGACGGGTCGATGTTCCAGTGCTTCAACGCGGCCAACAGGCTGTAATGGCCGGTGGAAACGAACGGCACGGCGATTTTCTTGCCGATCAGGTCTTGTGGGGTCTTGATGCCGGAGCCGTCGCGGGCCACCAGCGCCTCGGCGGCACCGATCTGCGTGGCGATGAGGAACGTTTCCACCGGCACCTTGCGGGTGATGGCGGCGGTCAGCGGGCTGGAGCCGAGGTAACCGATCTGCACGTCGCCCGAGGCGATGGCGGTGATGACATCGGCGCCGTTGTCGAATTTGCGCCAGGCGATACTGGCCTGGGTGGCTTTTTCATAAGCGCCGTCAGCCTGGGCCACCTTGGCCGGATCGACAGTGGTCTGGTAGGCGACGGTCAGGTCGGCTGCCTGGGCAAACAGGCTGGTCGCGGCCAGCGTGGCGGCCGCGAGAAGGCGAAGGGAAACACGCAAAGTCATGGGAAAGCTCCTCAACAGGCCGCCGGATGTGTGGCGTGGGAGGAGACTAAATGATCTAAGAATTCAAAAATAAATAACTTTTTCGCATGAGCTTATCAGCGAAATTTTTTGCTCACTGGGTAGCTGGTGGCACCCTGCGCCTTGTGGCGAGGGGATTTATCCCCGTTGGGTTGCGAAGCGACCCTAACAGATGACTGGCTGCGAAATCAGCTGAACAGGCACAGGGCTGCTTCGCAGCCCAACGGGGATAAATCCCCTCGCCACAACATCATTCCCAGATTAAGGGTGGGAATGATCAGGATGTGATCAGTTGCTGATCGCCAGAATACTCGCCTGATAGGCGCCCACGAACACGTCGAAATCCCCCACTTCGTTCTGCTCCAGATCGGCTTGCTGGACCAGGGACTCGCGCGCGGCCGTTTCGAAGGCGGCCTGTTCCTGGGCAGGCAAAGGCTCGGCACGGAAGTATTGAGCGTGAGCCTTGCTTTGGCGCAGGGAGAACTCGGCGAAGCTTTCCTGATGTTCGGCCATGGCGGCCAGCACCCGGGCTGAAGGGGTCAAGGATGGATCACGGACTTTCGCCCGTTGCGCGTCCAGTGCCTGGCGATGCGCGTCGCCTCCCTGGCTCTGGTCAAGCAGCGCGGCCAGTGGAGCGATTTTTTCCAGCAGCTCCATGGCCCAGGCCTGCATGTCCACCGATTGGCCCCGGCGCTGCAACTGCAGGCCTGGCTTGCGGCCTTCCTTGACCACGGTCAGGAAGTTGCTCGTGGCGTTGCCGCATTCGTTGTTTTCCAGTTGCGGGCTGTCATTGAGGCCGCAATACAGCAGGAATGCATCGAGGAACCGCGCTTCGGTGAGGTCGATGCCCATCGGCAGGAAGGGGTTGATGTCCAGGCAGCGCACTTCGATGTACTGGATACCCCGCGCCATCAATGCCTGGATCGGGCGCTCGCCGGTGTAGGTCACGCGTTTGGGGCGGATGTTGGAGTAGTACTCGTTTTCGATCTGCAGGATGTTGGTGTTGAGTTGCACCCATTCGCCGTTCTGATGGGTGCCGACTTCGACGTAGGGCGCGTAGGGGGTCGCCACCGCTTTGCGCAGGCTGTCGGTATAGCTTGCCAGGTCGTTGTAACACGGCGTGAGGCCGGCCTGGGCGTTGCTCTGGTAACCCAGATCACTCATGCGCAGGCTGGTGGCGTAGGGCAGGTACAGGGTGTTCGGGTCCAGTTGTTCCAACTGATGCGGGCGGCCGCGCAGGAAGCCTGCGTCCAGGGCCGGCGAGGCGCCGAACAGGTACATCAGCAACCAACTGTAGCGGCGGAAGTTACGGATCAGCGCGATGTAGGCCGAGGACTGGAAGTCGCGGTCGCTCACGTCGGCGGCTTCGGTCTGCCGCAGCAGCGGCCAGAGTTTTTCCGGCAGGGAAAAGTTGTAGTGAATCCCGGCAATGCATTGCATGGTTTTGCCGTAGCGCAGGGCCAGGCCCTTGCGGTAGACGTACTTGAGCCGACCGATATTCGAGGTGCCGTAGTAGGCGATCGGGATGTCCTCTTCCGCCGGCAACGGGCACGGCATCGAGGGGCTCCACAGGTACTCGTCGCCGAGCTTGCTGTAGGCGAACCGGTGGATCTTGTCGAGGCTGGCCAGGGTGTCGGCCGGGTTGGCCAATGCCGGGGTGATGAACTCCAGCAGCGACTCGGAATAGTCGGTGGTGATCTGTTCGTTGGTCAGCGCCGACCCCAACGCCTCGGGATGCGGGGTTTGGGCCAGGTGCCCGTTCTCCGTGACGCGCAGGCATTCACGCTCGATGCCATGCAGGCACTGTTCGAGCAGGGAGAGGTTGGCGCGCTCGCCGAGCAGGGCCAGGCGGCGGTTTAAAAGGTCGCTCAAGTTGAATTCCTTCACGCGTCAGTCGCCCCAATATGGGGGTGGGCAAGACGGTCTACAAGGGTGAAGTTAAAACTGGCGTTTTCGCCTGGTTTTTATGCTGTCATGGACTGATCACCGCAATGTCCTGTGGGAGCGAGCTTGCTCGCGATAGGGCAGTGTCAGTCAACACTCAGGTGACTGATCCGTCGCTATCGCGAGCAAGCTCGCTCCCACAAGGGGATTTCGTCGCCGCATTTGCAGCGCCGAAATTAACCCAAATCGATGACAGGGAGCTATAGCACAGCGAAGGTGCCTTGCGCTTTTGCGACCAACTTGTCGCCCTGGGTAACCTCGGCTTCGACCACCAGGGTGCGTCGCCCTGGATGGATGACCCGGGCGGTGCACATCACTTCGCCGTCGGAGACGGCGCGAATGTAGTTGATCTTGCACTCGATGGTCGCGCTCTGCTGGTCAAAGCCGTGAACACTGGAACAGGCCAGGCCCATGGCAATGTCCACCAGGCTGAACAGCGCGCCGCCGTGCAGTTTGCCGCCGCGATTGCGCAACGGCGGCTCAAGGTTCAGGGCGACCTGCGACACGCCGTCCCCGAGGCTGTGCAGACGGCAGCCGAGCAGTTTGAAAAACCCGCTTTCCACCAACCCGGCCGGCACGTCCATCAGCGTTTCTTCAATTGCTTGGCGTTGGCGAACAGCGAGGCCATGGCGTTGTTCGCCGGGGCGGCCGTGGCGGTTTCCTTGCGCGGTGCGGTGTTCTGCGACTGGCGCGGCGCCGAGCCCGGACGCGCGCCACGGGCCCCATCGATTTTCTCGCCCGGGGTGTCGCTCATGCGCATCGACAGGCCGACGCGTTTGCGCGGGATGTCGACTTCCATGACTTTCACTTTCACCACGTCACCGGCTTTCACGGCCTCGCGCGGGTCCTTGATGAACTTCTCGGACAGGGCCGAGATGTGCACCAGGCCGTCCTGGTGCACGCCGATGTCGACGAAGGCGCCGAAGTTGGTGACGTTGGTCACCACGCCTTCGAGGATCATGCCCGGTTGCAGGTCCTTGAGGTCTTCGACGCCTTCCTGGAACTCGGCGGTCTTGAATTCAGGACGTGGGTCGCGGCCGGGTTTCTCCAGTTCCTGAAGGATGTCGGTCACGGTGGGCAGGCCGAAGGTCTCGTCGGTGAACTTCTTTGGATCCAGGCGCTTGAGGAACGCGGCGTCGCCGATCAGCGAGCGGATGTCGCGATCGGTCTGCGCGGCGATCCGCTGCACCAGTGGATAGGCCTCGGGGTGAACCGCGGACGAGTCCAGCGGATTGTCACCGTTCATGACGCGCAGGAAGCCGGCGGCCTGTTCGAAGGTTTTTTCACCCAGGCGTGGGACTTTCTTCAATGCCGCGCGGGTCTTGAAGGCGCCGTGCTCGTCGCGGTGGGTAACGATGTTCTGCGCCAGGGTCGCGTTGAGCCCCGAGATACGTGCCAACAGCGCCACCGACGCGGTGTTCACGTCCACGCCCACGGCGTTCACGCAGTCTTCCACCACGGCGTCCAGGCCGCGGGCCAGTTTCAGCTGGGACACGTCGTGCTGGTACTGGCCGACACCGATGGATTTCGGATCGATCTTCACCAGTTCCGCCAGCGGGTCCTGCAGGCGCCGGGCAATGGACACCGCGCCACGGATCGACACGTCCAGGTCGGGGAATTCCTTGGAGGCCAGCTCCGATGCCGAGTAAACCGATGCGCCAGCCTCGGAGACCATGACCTTGGTCATTTTCATCGCCGGGTACTTCTTGATCAGTTCGGCGGCCAGCTTGTCGGTCTCGCGGCTGGCGGTGCCGTTGCCGATGGCGATCAAGTCCACCGAATGCTTGGCACACAGCGCGGCCAGCACGGCCAGGGTCTGGTCCCACTTGTTGTGTGGCACGTGGGGGTAGACGGTGGTGTGGTCCAGCAGCTTGCCGGTGGAGTCCACCACGGCCACCTTGCAACCGGTGCGCAGGCCCGGGTCCAGGCCCAGGGTGGCGCGCGGGCCGGCCGGGGCGGCCAGCAGCAGGTCGTGCAGGTTGTGGGCGAATACGTTGATCGCCTCGGTTTCGGCGTTGTCGCGCAGTTCACCCAGCAGGTCGGTTTCCAGGTGGGTATAGAGCTTGACCTTCCAGGTCCAGCGCACCACTTCGGCCAGCCATTTGTCGGCGGCGCGGTTCTGGTTCTGGATGCCGAATTGCTGGCCGATCATGCCTTCGCACGGGTGCATGGTGCCGGGCAACTCATCGCCGACTTTCAGCGCGGAGCTGAGGATACCTTCGTTGCGGCCTCGGAAAATCGCCAGGGCACGGTGCGAAGGCACGCTCTTGAGAGATTCGTCGTGTTCGAAGTAATCGCGGAACTTCGCGCCTTCCTCTTCCTTGCCGGCGATCACACGGGCGCTGAGGATGGCTTCCTGCTTGAGGAAGTTGCGCAGTTTTTCCAGCAGGTTGGCGTCTTCGGCGAAGCGCTCCATGAGGATGTACTTCGCGCCTTCCAGCGCGGCCTTGACGTCGGCCACGCCTTTTTCGGCGTTGACGAAACGCGCCGCTTCGGTTTCCGGCGCCAGGGTCGGGTCGTTGAACAGGCCATCGGCCAGCTCGCCGAGGCCGGCTTCCAGGGCGATCTGGCCCTTGGTGCGGCGCTTCTGCTTGTAGGGCAGGTACAAGTCTTCGAGGCGGGTCTTGGTGTCGGCCAGCTTGATATCGCGTTCGAGCTGCGGGGTCAGCTTGCCTTGTTCCTGGATGCTGGCCAGGATGCTGACGCGCCGCTCGTCGAGTTCGCGCAGGTAGCGCAGGCGCTCTTCCAGATGACGTAACTGGGTGTCATCGAGGCTGCCGGTGACTTCTTTTCGGTAACGGGCGATGAAAGGCACCGTGGAGCCCTCATCGAGTAGCGCGACGGCCGCTTCGACCTGTTGCGGGCGGACGCCGAGTTCCTCGGCGATGCGGCTGTTGATGCTGTCCATAAAACCACCTGACAAATGTGTGAAATCAGGCTCGCCACCACAGAGGTCGGGCTTGGCGAGACTGGTTGAGCGGGCGGGTGCGCGCCGCTGCCTGGGTCAAAAGGCTGCCTGTTGACCCGCGAAATTCAAAAAGTGCTGCCTGAGCCAGGGAAAAAATGAGTCGCCAGGCCATGATCCGGCCTGTCCTGGCACAAAAGGGCCGCGCATTATAACCAGCGTTCCGGGCTTGGGGGTGCGTCATGGTCTGTAGGCTTGTTGCCCGAATTTCTGTAGGCAGAGGAAAAATCTGCTAACAATGCACACGGGTGCGTATAACGGCAGCTAGGCCATAATGCGCGCCGAGATCAAAGGAGCTTCCTATGAGCAGCACCGCACAAACTGCTGAAGGCGAAAAAATTCTGATTGTTGACGACGATCCCGGGCTGAGCAGCTTGCTGGAGCGCTTTTTCGTCAGCAAGGGCTACCGCGCCCGCACCGTACCCAACACCGAGCAGATGGACCGCCTGCTGGCCCGCGAAGTGTTCAACCTGGTGGTGCTGGACCTGATGCTGCCCGGCGAGGATGGCCTGACCGCCTGCCGCCGCCTGCGCAGTGCCAACAACCAGATCCCGATCATCATGCTCACCGCCAAGGGCGACGAGCTGAGCCGCATCAAGGGCCTTGAACTGGGCGCCGACGACTACCTGGCCAAGCCGTTCAACCCGGACGAGCTGATGGCCCGCGTCAAGGCCGTGCTGCGCCGCCAATCGGCGCCAGTGCCAGGCGCGCCGGGCAGCGAAGACGAGAGCGTGACCTTCGGGGACTACGAACTGTCCCTGGCCACGCGCGAGCTCAAGCGCGGCGACGAAGTCCACATGCTCACCACCGGCGAGTTCGCCGTGCTCAAGGCGCTGGTGATGAATGCCCGCCAACCGCTGACCCGCGACAAGCTGATGAACCTGGCCCGTGGCCGTGAATGGGACGCGCTGGAGCGTTCCATCGATGTGCAGATTTCCCGTCTGCGCCGGATGATCGAGCCCGACCCTTCCAAGCCGCGTTACATCCAGACCGTCTGGGGTGTGGGTTATGTCTTCGTGCCGGATGGTGCCGCCAGCAAGTGATCGGCGATTTGTAGGAGCGGGTGGCCTGGCGGGTTGAATGTATTCTTCCAGGCGACTCGCGGTCCGTCATTGTGCGAGCATCGCTCGCTCCTGCAAGTGTGTAGCGGTTATTCATGAAAACCCCCGTTTGGTTCCCCCAGAGTTTCTTTTCCCGCACCCTCTGGCTGGTGCTCATCGTCGTGCTCTTCTCCAAGGCGCTGACGCTGGTGTACCTGTTGATGAACGAAGACGTTCTGGTGGACCGACAGTACAGTCACGGCGTGGCCTTGACCCTGCGGGCCTATTGGGCGGCGGACGAGACCAATCGAACCAAGATCGCTGAAGCGGCGACGCTGATCCGTGTCGTCGGTGCCGGTGTGCCGGAGGGCGAACAGCATTGGCCCTACAGCGAGATCTACCAGCGCCAGATGCAGGCCGAGCTGGGCGCCGATACCGAGGTCCGCTTGCGCATGCACTCGCCTCCGGCGCTGTGGGTGCGCGCCCCGAGCCTGGGGGATGGCTGGCTGAAAGTGCCGCTGTACCCGCATCCGCTACGCGGCCAGAAGATCTGGAACGTTCTTGGCTGGTTCCTGGCCATCGGCCTGCTGTCGACGGCCTCGGCCTGGATCTTCGTCAGCCAGCTCAACCAGCCGTTGAAGCGCCTGGTCTACGCGGCGCGCCAACTGGGCCAGGGTCGCAGCGTACGACTGCCCATCAGCGACACGCCCAGCGAAATGACCGAGGTCTACCGGGCGTTCAACCAGATGGCCGAGGATGTCGAGCAGGCCGGGCGCGAGCGCGAACTGATGCTCGCCGGCGTCTCCCACGACCTGCGCACGCCGTTGACCCGGCTGCGGCTGTCCCTGGAGCTGATGGGCGAGCACACCGACCTGACCGATGAAATGGTCCGCGACATCGAGGACATGGACGCGATTCTCGACCAGTTCCTGGCGTTCATTCGCGACGGTCGGGACGAGTCGGTGGAAGAGGTGGACCTGACCGAGCTGGTGCGCGAAGTCGCCGCTCCCTATAACCAGGCCGATGAGAAGGTACATCTGCGCCTGGAGCCGATCCAGCCGTTCCCGCTGCGCCGGGTATCGATGAAGCGGCTGCTGAACAACCTGATCGGCAATGCCCTGAACCATGCCGGCACCGGCGTCGAAGTGGCGGCGTATGTCTCTGGCGACACCAATGCGCCTTACGTGGTGCTGAGCGTCATGGACCGTGGCGCCGGCATCGATCCGTCGGAGTTGGAAGCTATTTTCAACCCCTTCACCCGTGGTGACCGCGCCCGCGGTGGCAAGGGCACGGGCCTGGGCCTGGCCATCGTCAAGCGTATCGCCTCGATGCATGGCGGCAACGTCGAGCTGCGCAATCGCGCCGGCGGTGGGTTGGAAGCACGGGTGCGCTTGCCGTTGGGCTTGATGCTGCCTCGGGATGCGGTATAGCCATCTCTCTCAAGTAGGACAGATAGCTTGTGGGAGCGAGCTTGCTCGCGATGACGGTGTTTCAGTCAACATCAATGTGGCTGAGCCGACGCCATCGCGAGCAAGCTCGCTCCCACAGGGTTTTGTGTTGAGTTAACCCTTGCCCTTGGTGCGGGTCATGTTCGGCCCGCCATTCTTTTCCAGATGCTCGATGATGATGCCGGCCACGTTCTTGCCCGTGGTCGTCTCGATCCCTTCCAGGCCCGGCGAGGAATTGACCTCCATCACCAGCGGCCCGTGATTGGAGCGCAGGATGTCCACGCCCGCGACAGCCAGGCCCATGACCTTGGCGGCGCGCAGGGCGGTCATGCGTTCTTCCGGGGTGATCTTGATCAGGCTCGCGCTGCCGCCGCGATGCAGGTTGGAGCGGAACTCCCCGGGCCTGGCCTGGCGCTTCATCGAGGCGATCACCTTGTCGCCGACCACGAAGCAGCGAATGTCCGCGCCGCCGGCTTCCTTGATGTACTCCTGCACCATGATGTTCTGCTTCAGACCCATGAACGCCTCGATCACCGACTCCGCCGCCGTCGCGGTTTCACACAGCACCACGCCGATGCCCTGGGTGCCTTCCAGCACCTTTATCACCAGCGGCGCACCGTTGACCATCGCGATCAGGTCGGGAATGTCGTCGGGGGAGTGGGCAAAGCCGGTCACCGGCAAGCCGATACCGCGCCGCGACAGTAGTTGCAGCGAGCGCAATTTGTCCCGGGATCGGGCGATGGCCACGGATTCGTTCAGGGGATACACCCCCATCATTTCGAACTGGCGCAACACCGCGCAGCCATAGAAGGTCACCGAGGCACCGATGCGCGGGATCACCGCATCGAAGCCTTCCAGCGGCTTGCCGCGGTAATGGATCTGCGGCTTGTGGCTGGCGATGTTCATGTAGGCGCGCAGGGTGTCGATCACCACCATTTCATGGCCACGTTCGGTGCCGGCTTCAACCAGGCGGCGAGTGGAATACAGACGCGGATTACGCGACAGCACAGCGATCTTCATGCAACACCTGTGGCAGAGGTAGTGGACACCGGGAATGCCGGCTTGTCTTGAACGTATTTGGTACCTGGATTGACCACCAACTGGCCGTCGATCAAGGCTTTGGAACCCAGCAGCAGGCGATAGCGCATGGATTTGCGGCAGGCCAGGGTGAACTCGACCCGCCAGACCCGATCACCCAGCGCCAACGTGGTGCTGATCACGTAGCGGACCTGGGCGTGGCCGTTGGAACTCTTGATGGTCTTGCGCGCCACCAGCGGGGCTTCGCAGCGGCGATGGCGCAACTGCACCACCGTGCCGAGGTGTGCGGTGAAACGCACCCACTTCTCGCCATCGCGCTCGAACGGCTCGATGTCCGTGGCGTGCAGGCTGGAGGTGCTGGCACCGGTGTCGATTTTTGCCCGCAGGCCCGCGACTCCCAGATCCGGGAGCGCGACCCACTCGCGCAAACCGACGACGGTCAAATGGTCAAAAGTCTTCAATAAAACAACCTGCGATCAGTACATCGAATCGTGGACTCCGCGAATCGCGGTATTCACGCAGAATAATCACAAAATGGCGACAGTTATCTACCCGCCTGCGCGCTCACCGATTTATACATCCCGTCCGATGGAGCGGTCTGGCGGCATTCTATCCGTCGGGCCGGATTCGTGCGCCCGTCAAAAACGGTAGTACAGTTCTGACCATTGGCAGTGGAGAGGAATTGCAGTGGCACAAAAAAAGGAAGAGGACGACAAGGTCCGTCTCGATAAATGGTTGTGGGCGGCGCGTTTCTACAAGACGCGCGCGCTCGCCAAGGCCGCGATCGAAAGCGGCAAGGTCCATCACCGCGGGGAACGTTGCAAGCCGGGCAAGGAACCGCGTGTCGGCGATGAATTTGTCATCCGCACCGGGTTCGATGAGAAAACCGTGGTGGTCGAAGCCCTGTCGATCGTGCGTCGCGGGGCACCGGAGGCCCAGGCGCTGTATCACGAAACCGAAGCGAGCATCGCCAAGCGCGAAGCCGTGGCTGCGCAACGCAAGGCAGGGGCCCTGGGTGTCAGCACCGATGGCAAGCCAAGCAAGAAGCAGCGTCGGGACCTGTTCAAGTTTCGGGGCGACAATAGCGAGTAAGCACTGGTGGGGTGCCAATCAGTGATGCGAATGGAGTGCAGATTGTGGCGAGGGGATTTATCCCCGTTGGACTGCGCAGCAGTCCGTTACATTTTTCGTCTGTTTGCCTGTTTGCGCTTGTTCCATTTTTGGGGCTGCTACGCAGCCCAGCGGGGATAAATCCCCTCGCCACAGGAGCGGGAGCAAGCTTCCTCGCCACGATGCTTATCAGCGATTGCGCCGACCTCTTCCCGTCAGCCAGGTCCTCACCTTGCTTGGAACCCACCCTGATTGCCCATAAAATGCCTGTCATCCATTGTCATCACCTCAGATACCAGACTCTATGACTGATTTACCGGACACCGATTACACCCAACGTTTCATCTTCGATGACAGCGACGCCCGCGGCGAGCTGGTGGCGTTGGAGCGTAGCTACGCCGAAGTCCTTGCCAAGCACCCCTATCCAGAGCCGGTCGCGCAACTGCTCGGCGAACTGATGGCAGCGGCGGCGTTGCTGGTCGGCACCCTGAAGTTCGATGGCCTGCTGATTCTCCAGGCCCGTTCCGAAGGCCCTGTGCCGCTGCTGATGATCGAGTGTTCCAGTGAACGCGAGATCCGCGGCCTGGCGCGCTATGACGCCGAGCAGATCGCGCCCGACGCGACCCTGGCCGACCTGATGCCCAATGGCGTGCTGGCCCTCACGGTCGATCCGACCCAGGGCAAGCGCTACCAAGGTATTGTCGATCTCGACGGCGCGACCCTGGCCGAATGCTTCACCAACTACTTCGTCATGTCCCAGCAGACCAACACCCGTTTCTGGTTGTACGCCGACGGGCGGCGTGCCCGCGGCCTGCTGCTGCAACAATTGCCTGCCGACCGCATTCGTGACCCCGAGGAACGCGACGCCAGCTGGCAGCACATCACCGCGCTGGCCAGCACCTTGAGCGCCGATGAACTGCTCGGCCTGGACAACGAAACCGTGCTTCATCGCCTTTACCACGAAGAGGCCGTGCGCCTGTTCGACGGCCAGCCGTTGCGCTTCCAATGCAGTTGCTCCCGTGAACGTTCCGGCAATGCGCTGGTCAGTCTGGGTCTGGAAGATGCGCAGCAGTTGGTGATCGAGCACGGTGGCGCCATCGAAATCGATTGCCAGTTCTGCAACGAGCGCTACCTGTTCGACGCGGCGGACATTGCTCAATTGTTCGCCGGTGCGGGTGTCGACACACCGTCAGATACTCGTCACTAAAACGGTTCAGCGCAGGTAAATCTCCTGGCAAACGCCGGATTTACGCCGTACTGACGGGAGGGCCCTACTCTTTTTGGGCATTTCTGGCATAATCCGGCCCACTTTTTTCGGGTAGTAGTGCGCGACTTCCTACTACAAAACGTTTGGAGCACTCGGCCACGGGCCGACGGGGAATCTCATGACGCAAGCCAATAACGCCGTGTACACCGATCTGAGTGTCGATGAACTGGTCAAAGAAGCCCTGAATCGCGGTGAAGGCGAGCTTGCCGATACCGGCGCACTGGTTGTTCGTACCGGTCATCGTACCGGCCGTTCGCCAGTCGACCGTTTCATTGTTGAAGAGCCAACCACCCAGGACGCCATTGCCTGGGGCCCGATCAACCGCAAGTTCCCGGCCGACAAGTTCGATGCCCTGTGGAACCGTGTCGAGGCCTACCTGGGCGAGCGCGAGCGTTTTGTCTCCCACGTGCATGTAGGTTCCGATCCTGCGCACTACCTGCCGGTCAAGATGACCACCGAGACCGCCTGGCACAACCTGTTCGGCCGCTGCCTGTTCATCAACCCCGAGCAGTACAACGCCGGTGGCAAGGATGAGTGGCAGATCCTCAACGCGCCAAACTTTGTCTGCGAGCCTGAGCGTGACGGCACCAACTCCGATGGCACCGTGATCATCAATTTCGCGGCCAAGAAAGTGCTGATCGCCGGCATGCGCTACGCCGGTGAAATGAAAAAAGCCCTGTTCTCCGTACAGAACTTCCTGCTGCCGGCTGCTGACGTGCTGCCGATGCACTGCGCCGCCAACATGGGCGAAGAGGGCGATGTGACCCTGTTCTTCGGCCTGTCGGGCACTGGCAAGACCACCCTTTCCGCCGACGAAAGCCGTTACCTGATCGGCGACGACGAGCACGGCTGGGGCGTGGGCGTGGTCTTCAATATCGAAGGCGGTTGCTATGCCAAGTGCATCGACCTGTCCGAGAAGAACGAGCCGGTGATCTGGAAAGCCATCCAGCACGGCGCCGTACTGGAAAACGTGGTCCTGGACCCGGTCACCAAGAAAGCCGACTACGCCGACGACAGCCTGACCCAGAACAGCCGCGCAGCCTACCCGCGTGAACTGATCGAAAAACGCGCACCGAAGAACCTCGGTGGCGAGCCAAACGCCGTGATCTTCCTGACCTGCGACCTGACCGGCGTACTGCCACCAGTGTCGATCCTCAGCGAAGAGCAAGCCGCCTACCACTTCCTGTCCGGCTACACCGCACTGGTGGGTTCGACCGAAATGGGTTCGGGCAGCGGCATCAAGTCGACCTTCTCCACCTGCTTCGGCGCCCCGTTCTTCCCGCGTCCTGCCGGTGAATACGCTGAACTGCTGATCAAGCGTATCCGTGGTTTCGGCTCCAAGGTCTACCTGGTCAACACCGGCTGGACCGGTGGTGGCTACGGCGTTGGCAAGCGCTTTAACATCCCGACCACCCGTGCGGTGATCGCGGCCATCCAGAGCGGCGCGCTGATCGGTGCTGAAACCGAACACCTGGACATCATCAACCTGGACGTGCCGCTGGCGGTTCCAGGCGTCGAAACTGGCTTGCTGAACCCACGCAACACCTGGGCTGACAAGGCTGCCTACGACGAAGCGGCCAAGGCACTGGCCGGTCTGTTCACCGAGAACTTCAAGAAGTTCGACGTGAGCGACGCCATCAAGGCCGCTGGCCCGCAGCTGTAAGGCTCGGACAGCGTAAAAAAACCGCCCTTCGGGGCGGTTTTTTCATGGGGGTGATTTGTTCGAGAAGTGAAAGGCGGGCGCCATGGTTTCCTGCTCGCGCCTGGACAGTCCCAGGAAACCGCTGCGATAAAGCCTTCACCGACTTTCGAGCATCCTGGAAAAGTTAATCAGACTGTCAGGATGTTGCAGGTCCAGCCACTGGGGTTTCGATAGCCAGAATGGGCGGCTCTTCCGGGATTTCCATGCATCCGCCCAGCAGCAGGCACAGGATCAGGGTGGTGGGTAAGGCGAGTTTGTACGACATGGTCATTTCCTTTTTTCCAAGTTTGCGAGCCAAAGGCGTCTTGCCGTTGGCGGTTTCGGTGCAATGTGTTTGCTGGGTTTTTGTTCAGTCCGTCATGTGTTCAGGCCGGCGTAACGAGGCTGCCTCAAGGTCCATCAACCCTCTGCCATAGGCTTCGCTGTTGGCATAGATACCCGAGCGGTTGGCCGTCGCCAGGAGGTGCTCACGGACTTGTTGCGGGCTGAGTGCTGGATACAGGCCTTGTAGCGCCGCGAGCGCGCCACTGACTAACGCGGCGGCCGGCGATGTGCCGGCGGTTTGCACGTAGCGACCGTCCTTGCCTACGGTGAGCAGCCCGGCCTCTGCGCCTGTGTCGCCGCCGGGGACCGCGATGTACCAGGCGGCTGCAACGCCGCAATAGTTGGATTTTCCATTGATGGCACTGCCGTCGTTTTTCAATGCAACGACCGCGATCCAACCCTTCTCCAGTTCGGGGAGCGCCCGCGGCAATCCAGGTTCGGCAAGGGGCTCACGCTTGAGTTCGTTACCCGTCGGGAAGATAAATACGGCACCGTCGGATACCAGTTTCCGGGCGACCGCCAAGGCGTCGGGCATCACCTGGTTGTAGCGTGCCTCAGTGATTTCGGTTGCCGGGATGGCATTGGCCCAGGAGTTGTTGAACAGGCGAGCACCTTTGTCGAATCCGCTTTGCCAGGATTGGGCAATGTTGTTATCGAAGAAAAACGGCTCGTTGTCGTCGCCGAAACGAAAGGGTACCAACCGGGCATTGAAGGCGATGCCATGCATGCCTTGGCCATCCTTGTTGGCGGCGAGGATGCCGGCCATTTGCGTGCCGTGGCCGACTCGGTCAAGCGTGCCGGCGCGCCCCTCGACATAGTCGAACCCGGGGTCGGCCAGCCTGCCTTCGAACTCCTTCAGGTGGGTGTTGAGCCCCGAGTCGACCAGCGCCACCACGACGTCCTGGCCGGTGCCGCCGCGGGCGTATAAAGCCGAGGCCTTTACCACTGCCAAGCCTTGTTGGGCGAAATATTCCGGTGTTTCGAACGTGGTCGGCTCCGCGCCAGATCGTGCGGGAAGGGTCAGGCAACCGGCCAACAGCGAGGCCGACGCAAGCATAAGCGCGCGTAATGCGGTAGATGGATGTGGCATGGTTCAGTCCTTGAACAGAGTTCTGGGCGCCAAGCTTCCTGGCCCGACGCAACGTATGTAGACGGCGACCTTAACGCGCAAACGGAACGGGAGCGAAGCATCAAAATGCCCGAACTTGTAACGCCTCATGGCGAGGCGGAAGGCCCCTCACGCGGTATCTCCAGTAGCGTTTCTGCCCCCGACCTATTCTCGAGTCGCCGCTTTGTCCCGCAGGCTGAGGCAGCACGGCCGTCAAATTGCTGTTCATTGCAATAAGGAGGAACGATCCCACAACAGTCTAGGAAGCGTCTGCTAAGCGTTCTCTCGGTTGCTCGGTAAGGTTCGTCACACCCTTTCAAATCCGGGTAGATACGGCCGGGCAAGGACGAACGATGAGTAAAGGAAAACCCGGTGAGCCCCAGGTCTGGGAGCGCCATGGTGGCGACTGGGGCTATAGGAGGCTGCGGGATATGACCCCAGCCGAGCTGGCCAAGCGCGAAGTCGATCAACAACGCCACGACGCCATGCTCGGCAGGCAGGACGCTTACATGAAGGCGCGTCTGGCCCAACTACACCAAGAGCACGCTCCCGCCATACGAGGCTGCGTATTCACCAAATCCTGCAAGTTGCCCGATGCGGTTATCGACTACTGCAATCCAACCGGCTACATCCCTACGGAGCTTGTGAAAGAGTACGGCACGGTGACGCTGCTGGGTGGGCGCCAGGTAGATGAGTCGGGACGCGTACCGCTGAAAAGAATCACCGGTGCGTTGCCGGCCAGCTTCGGAACGTTCGCCTTGGGCGGGACGGCATTGAGCGCAATCGGTACAGGCACCAGTGCCGCTGTCGGCGCGATCTCCGCACCTGTGGCGGCGGGCACGCTGCTGGGCCTGGTGGGCTTGCTGGCGCCTACCAGCCTGGGTGACGGCTCACTCTACACCGAAGATCAATTGCGCTCCCTGGAACAAGCTCGCACCCGTGTGCGCTTGCATATCGAAACCCGAGCCGACGGGACGTTGAAAGGGTATGGCTACAACACCCAGGCGCGACCCGACTGGGAAATGATTCCGGTGGTGACTTTCCAGGTTCGCGGCGACCTCTATGTCGCGGACTTTGGCGATGGGGTCGAATTGATCTGGACGCCAGCGCAGGATCCTTCGGCGACGCTGGGAATACCGGCCTTGGAGGCCGCTCCCCAGGCACCCCCTATCTGGATCTTTCCACCGACTCCTGCGACGGACAGCATTATCGTCAATCCGATTTATCCACCGGAGTACAAGGATTTCATTCTTGTGTTTCCGGTGGGTTCGGGGGTTTCGCCGCTTTACATTGTATTAAGTGTGCCTGGGGATCATGAATATTACCCCGCCCCAGATAAGTTGATCGCCTTTCCAGACGCACTGCGTGCGGCTCGCAAAACCCGGGTCAAGGGTGGTGGCGCGCTCAGAAAACGCTGGAAAACAGCTAAAGGAACCATTTTTGAATGGGATTCTCAACACGGCGCCGTCGAGATGTATAACAAACGGGGTCAGCATCTTGGTGAATATGATCCGATTTCTGGTGAGAAAACCAAACCCGCAGATAAAACCAGGAACGTCGAGCCGTGATCTATACAGTTGAAGCTTTTGACAATGGAACGGGGTTTCTCGTTTTTGAAGAGACGCTACCAGAGGGTTATGACGAAACTCTAAAAAAGGTGATGGGTTGGACTGCCGATCAGCAGGGATGGGAGGGCTATGATCTAACGAGGTCGCAGCTTGAGGCTTTAGAAAACATATTGGGCAAAAGCATCTACGATCCTGCCTACATATTTCAAATCAGCTGTAGTGAGCAAAATTAGGAAGCCACGCAGCGCATGGTTGTGCCGCATCCATCCGCTGAATGCCCGCCATCACACGAATAAATTTCAAAAAAAGTCTCACGCTGACTAAGGTGAAGGCTGTCTTTGGATCGCCAACAAGAGAGCAAAAATGAGCCAGACACCCTTCGATATTCAGCGCGCCGCCGTGGTCGGTGCCGGCACCATGGGGCGGGGCATTGTGATGTGCCTGGCCAATGCCGGAGTGGCGGTGCAGTGGGTCGACAACAATCCACAGATGCTTGAGCAGGCTCTGGTCGCGGTGGCGGAGACCTACGCCCATGGTGTGCGCCAGGGACGTATTGACCAGGGCGAAGCCGATGCCCGGATCGCGCGGGTCACCCGCGCAGACGACTACACGGCAATCCGCGACGTGGACCTGGTGATCGAGGCGGTGTACGAAAACCTTGAACTCAAGCAAAGCATCTTCCGTGAGCTCGATAGCCTGCTCAAACCCGAGGCGATCCTGGCAAGCAACACCTCGGCGCTGGACATCGACGCCATCGCGGCCGTCACCGGCCGCCCCGGCCAAGTCCTGGGGCTGCACTTCTTCAGTCCGGCGCACATCATGAAGCTGCTGGAAGTCGTTCGCGGTGCCCAAACGTCCCAGGCTGTGCTGGAGGCGGCGCTGGCGTTGGGCAAGCGCATGGGCAAGGTCAGCGTGGTCTCGGGCAATTGCCACGGTTTCATCGGTAACCGGATGCTCCACCCTTATGTGCTGGAGGCTCGCAAGATGCTGCTGGAGGGCGCATTCCCTCATCAAGTGGATGCGGCCTTGCAAGGCTTCGGCTTTGCCATGGGCCCGTTCCGCATGTATGACGTGGTTGGCATCGACCTGGAATGGCGGGCTCGCGAGTTGGCGGGCAAAGGTCAGGATGCGCCCGAGGTGCAGGTGGACAACCGCTTGTGCGAGCTGGGCCGGTTCGGCCAGAAAAGCGGCAATGGGTACTATCACTATGAGCCAGGCAGCCGTCAGGCCGAACAGGATGTTGAGGTCGACGCGCTGGTGCAGGAGGTCAGCGAAGAGCTGGGTTTCCAGCGTCGCGAGATTAGCCACGAGGAAATCCTGGAGCGCTGCTTGCTGGCGTTGGTCAACGAAGGGGCGAAGATCCTGCAGGAAGGCATTGCCGCGTCGGCCCACGACATAGACCTGGTTTACCTCAACGGCTATGGCTTTCCCGCAGACAAGGGCGGGCCGATGGCCTGGGCGGACAGCCAAGGGCTTGAAGACATTCATGCTCGCCTGCTGGCGCTCGAGACGAGGCAGGGCGACCATTGGCAGCCTGCACGCCTGATCGGCGAACTGGCCATGCAGGGCAAGGGTTTTGCCCAACGCTAGGCCGCCGCTCCCGTGAACCCTTCGACAATCGCAAAGGACACCTGATGCCGCAACGTAGCGAATACCCGCATCTGCAAGCCATCACCACGCGCTGGCACGACAATGATGTGTACGGTCACGTCAACAACGTCACCTACTACAGCTTCTTCGACACGGCGGTGAACACCTACCTGATCGAAGTGGGCGGCCTGGATATCCATGAAGGGGACGTGGTGGGGTTCGTGGTGAGCTCGGCCTGCGATTACTTTGCGTCGATCGCCTTTCCAGACCGGATCGAAATCGGCTTGCGGGTGGGCAAGCTGGGCAGCAGTTCAGTGCAGTATGAATTGGCGGTCTTCAAGGTGGGCGAGGAGGAGGCCTGTGCGGCGGGGCGCTTTGTCCACGTGTTCGTGGACCGGGTGTCGAATCGACCCGTGGCCATTCCAGACCGGTTACGCGGGGTGATGGAGCGACTGCTGGTCTGAAACGAAAAATCGCAGCGTGCGATCGGGCGCTGGGGGGCGCTGCGCAGGCTGCGATTTTTATCGCTGTAGCAATCAGCGATCAGTCGCGGTAGTGGTGGCGATGCTTGCGATGCCCGTAGGCATGGCCGCGGCCGGGGTGACCGTCACGGTAGTAGCGGCGATCGCCACGGCGCCCTTCATAGCGACGATCATCATCGTCGTCCTTGCCCATGTAGTTACCCAGCGCGCCGCCGGCGCCACCGCCCGCTGCCGCGCCGATCAGGCTGCCGGTGCTGCCGCCGACACTGCGACCAACCACGTTACCGCCGGCTGCGCCCAGTGCGCCGCCGATGGCTGCTTCGCCACGGCTGTGTTTGTCTGCGCCAACTGCACTACCACCCGCGCCGCCCAGGGCTGCGCCGATAGTGGAGCCGGTGTTGCCGCCCAGGGACTGGCCGACGACCGAACCCAAAACCCCGCCCAATGCGCCGCCAACGCCTGCTTCGGCAGTACCGCCAGCAGAAGCGATGCCACTGACCAGGCCAAGGGACAACAAGAGAATGGAGGAGAACTTCATAGAGGAGCCTCAAAGGGATGACGGCGCGATCCTGAGGCTGGCTTCGCTTGGTGACAATCGAAATCCGACGAGTAGCACGACTTGTGCACAATTCTCTAAGTTATTGTTTTTAGGGCGGAACTTAAGGTGTTTTGGCCGGTCTTTAGCTACTTCAGACAGGCCGTTTTCTTAGGGAAACGGCCTTTTTCGTGGGCGCTGGAAAATTCCCGTGGCGAGGTCGCAGGCGTCCTCGCCACCGGTTTGATCAGGCCGACTTGGCCAGGATCAGGCCATTCTCGCTCGCCGCTTCCAGGCGGATCGCCACGAACTTCGACGTCGGCGTGTGGCTGTCGTCACCGGTGCTTTCCAGCGGCACCAGGGGGTTCACTTCCGGGTAATAGGCCGCGGCCTGCCCGGCAGGAATGTCGAACGCGAGCAGGGTGAAGCCTTTGACCCGACGCTCGCGGCCATCATCCCAGAGCGAGACGATATCGGCCTTCTGCCCTGGCTTGAAGCCCAGGCGAATGATGTCCGCCTCGTTGACGAACAACACGTCCCGCTGGCCCTTCACGCCACGATAACGGTCGTCGAGGCCGTAGATGGTGGTGTTGTACTGATCGTGGGAGCGCATCGATTGCATGATCAGGTCGGGCTGTTGGCCGGTGGAGCGAGTGCGTTCATGCACCAGGTCGGCCGGCAGCAGGTTGGGTTTGAAATTGGCCCGGCCCGAGGCAGTGTTCCAGCGACGCGCGCCGGCGCTGTTACCCAGGTAGAAACCCCCAGGGTTCTGCAGCTTTTCGTTGAAGTCCTTGAAGCCCGGCACCGTGTCGGCGATCAGCTCGCGAATGCGGTTGTAGTCGGCCGCCAGCCAGTTCCAGTCCACCGGACGGCTGCCCAGCGTGGCGGCGGCGATGCCGGCAATGATCCAGGGTTCGGAGCGCATCTGGTTGGACAATGGCTGCAACTGGCCCTTGGAGGCGTGGACCATGCTGAAGGAGTCTTCGACGGTGACCGCTTGCGCGCCTTCGGTTTGCAGGTCGATGTCGGTGCGGCCCAGACACGGCAGGATCAGCGCTTCTTTCCCGTGGGCCAGGTGGCTGCGGTTGAGCTTGGTGCTGATCTGCACGGTCAGGTCGCAGTTGGCCAGGGCCTCGAAGGTCCGATGGCTGTCCGGCGTAGCCTGGGCAAAGTTGCCGCCCAGGGCGATGAAGACTTTCGCCTCGCCGTTGGCCATGGCGTGGATCGCCTCGACCACGTTGTGGCCATACTCGCGCGGTACCTTGAACTGGAAGCGCCGCTCCAGCGCGTCGAGGAAGGCCGTCGGCGGGCGTTCGTTGATGCCCATGGTGCGGTCGCCCTGGACGTTGCTGTGGCCGCGTACCGGGCACAGGCCAGCGCCTGGCCGGCCGATGTTGCCGCGCAGCATCATCAGGTTGGCGATTTCCTGGATGGTCGCTACCGAATGGCGATGCTGGGTGATCCCCATCGCCCAGCACATGATCACGTTCTTGCTCTTGGCGTACATGCGCGCCGCTTGCTCGATTTCCACCAGGGACAGGCCCGATTGCTCGACGATCTGTTCCCACGGTGTGTCGTCGACCACGGCCAGGTAATCCAGCACGTTGACGCTGTGTTCATTGAGGAACGCGTGGTCGAACACCGCTGGAGCGCCAGCCTTCTGGGCGTCACGCTCCCATTGCAGCAGGAACTTCGCCATGCCGCGCAGGATCGCCATGTCGCCACCCAACGCCGGGCGGAAATAGGCGGTGTTAGTCGGCTTGTCGCCGTTGGTGAGCATTTCGAACGGGTGCTGCGGATGCTGGAAACGCTCCAGGCCGCGCTCCTTGAGCGGGTTGATGCACACCACCTGGGCGCCGCGCTTTACTGCCTCGCGCAGCGGTTCGAGCATCCGTGGGTGGTTGGTGCCGGGGTTCTGGCCCCAGACGAAAATGGCGTCGGCGTGCTCGAAGTCATCGAAGGTCACCGTGCCCTTGCCCACGCCTACGCTCTGGGACAGCGCCACGCCGCTGGCTTCGTGGCACATGTTCGAGCAGTCGGGGAAGTTGTTGGTGCCGTAGGCGCGGACGAACAATTGATACAGGTAGGCCGCTTCGTTGCTGGCCCGGCCCGAAGTGTAGAACTCGGCCTGGTTCGGGTTGGAAAGCCCTTGCAGGTGCTTGCCGATCAGGGCGAACGCCGCTTCCCAGCCGATGGGCGTGTAGCGATCGGTCTCGGCGTCGTAGCGCATCGGCTCGGTCAGGCGGCCCTGGTATTCGAGCCAGTAGTCACTTTGCTCCAACAGCGAGGTCACGCTGTGCTTGGCGAAGAAGGCCGCATCGACGCGGCGCTTGGTGGCTTCCCAGTTCACCGCCTTGGCACCGTTCTCGCAAAACTTGACCATGCCGCTTTCCGGCGAGTCACCCCATGCGCAGCCCGGGCAGTCGAAACCACCGTTCTGGTTGGTCTTGAGCATCATGCGGATATTTTTCAGCGCGTTATCGCTGGTCAACCAGGCTTGGGCGACGCTGATCAGCGCGCCCCAACCACCGGCCGGGCCCTTGTAGGGCTTGTAGCGCGGAACGGGTTTCTGGTCGGCTTGTTGATGATTGCTCACGCGTGATTCTCCATCGCAGGGCTGTAGACCCGCGGCGCACTTTTTTGCGGCAGGTGGATAAGGTTGAGGTTGTGTTGACGGGCCCATTGCACGGCAAGGCCGGTGGGCGACGACAGGCTGACCAGGGTCTGGATGCCGGCCCGCAGCACTTTCTGGATCAGTTCGAGGCTGCAACGGCTGGTGACGATCGCCACGCCACCGGTGACCTGGATCCGTTGCCGGACCAATGCACCGATCAGCTTGTCGAGGGCGTTGTGCCGGCCAATGTCTTCGCGGCCCAGCAACAGTTCGCCCTGGGCGTTCATGAACAGCGCGGCGTGAACCGCACCGCAGTATTGGCCCAGTGGCTGGAACTGGCCGATGCGCTGACGCAGGCCTTCGAGCCATGGCGCGGGCGGCAACGCGGCACCGGGCAAGACCTTGAGGTTCGGCAGCGCCTGTTCCAGCGCTTCCACGCCGCATAATCCGCAGCCGCTGGTGCCCGCCAACTGCCGGCGTTGCTGCTTGAGGTTCCAGAACGCGCGGTTGGCGATGGTCACCTGGGCAGACTGGGCCGAACCACTGCCGCTCAGTTGCAGGTCGTAGATGTCGGATGCGTCTTCGATGATGCCGCTGCCCAGGCTGAAACCGACGATGAAGTCTTCCAGGTCGGTGGGGGTGACCAGCATCACGGCCTGGCTGATGCCGTTGTAGGCGATCGCCAACGCCACTTCCTCGGCCAGCGCGGCGCTGTCGGCTTGGGAGTGGTCCAGGTTGACGTATTGATAGCTCTGGCTCGCGGTGGGCACGGGTGCTTGCACCGCGGGCACCGGGCAGGCCGGAGGCTTGGTTTTCATGACATCACCGATGTGTGGAATAGTGACAAGACTAAATGCGGCAATCTGCCACGTCTAATCGCTATTACTGATCTATCAATAGATGACGTCGATCAAGAAGCTGTCGCTGATTTCTGATAGAGCGCGAAACAGGCTTCCGCCAGCGCCGAGCGGGGGGCGCCACGCCGCATGATCATCCCCAGCGGCACCAGGGTGTGCGCGCTGTCGATGGGTTGGATGCGCAAGTCTTCGGTGAGGACGTCCAGGCCGCTGTCCAGCGGCATTACCGCGCAGCACAGCCCGCCGTGCACCGCTTGCAACAATTGATGCACGGCGTCGGTTTGCAGCAGCGGTTGCGGCGTGAGGCCCCGGCTGTGGAAGTGGTAGTCGATGGACTGGCGAAAATGCATGCCGCTGGTGAGCATGCCCAACGGCAGTTCAATCAACGCTTGCCAGCTCAGCGCCTGTTCGCCGAAGAAGAAATACCGCTGGTCATACAGCAGGCCCATGCGGGTCTGGCTGAAGGGCAAGGCCTCGAAGCGTTCGTTGTCCAGGCGTTCCAGGTAGGAAATGCCCAGGTCGATGCGGTTGTTCGCCAGTTGTTCGAGAATCTGTTCGGAGCTCAGGGACGACAATTCGAAACGCAGGTTGGGGTGCTCGTCGTGCAGGCGCTGCATCATCGACAGCGGGTCGAAGTCCGACAACGGCACCACGCCCAGGCGCAGCGTACCCGCCAGGTTGCCGCGACAGGCCGCCGCCTCCGCCAGCAGGCCGTCATGGGCGGCCAGCACCGTGCGTGCCCAGGCCAGCACCCGCTCTCCCGGGGCAGTGAAGCCTTCGAAGCGCTGGCCGCGGTTGACCAGTGGCAGGCCGAGTTCTTCCTCGAGGCTGCGCAGGCGCATCGACAGGGTGGGCTGGGTGATGTGGCAGCGGGCGGCGGCTTGGCCGAAATGACGGGTTTCATCCAGGGCGATGAGAAATTTCAGCTGCTTGATGTCCATCTTCGCTCCAGCGCGCGGGAAGATTCGGATTCTAGCGCTTGTGCGTGACGGGGTCATTGGTCGGCTTGGCGTCGGGTTCGCCTGGCTTGGTCTAGTCTTTGGCGTCTGGATACCTAATCAAGGAGCGTGTGCCATGAGTCTTTTTAGCTTTGTGAAGGAAGCAGGTGAAAAGCTGATCGACCTGCTGACGCCTGGCAATGCTGATGCGAGCGAGCAGTTGAAAGAACACATCAACAAGGTCGGTCTCGGTAATCCGAATGTGCATGCCACCATCGAAGGCGATACCGTCACCGTCACCGGTGAAGTGGCAAGCCAGGAAGAGAAGGAAAAAATCCTGTTGGCGGTGGGCAATATCGCCGGTGTCGGCAGTGTCGACGACCAGATCACCGTCACCGGTCCGGTGGCCCAGGCGGCACGTTTCGTCACGGTGAAAAAAGGTGACACCCTCAGTGCGATCGCCAAGGCCGAGTACGGGGATGCGAACAAGTACAACAAGATCTTCGAAGCCAACAAACCGCTGCTGTCGCACCCGGACAAGATCTATCCGGGGCAGGTGTTGCGTATTCCTGAGTAACCGATACCTGTGGCGAGGGCGCTTGCTCCCGCTCGGCTGCTTAGCAGTCGCATTTTTGGGGAGCGCTGCGCACTGGAGCGCCAGCCCGGTCCAGCGGGAGCAAGCGCCCTCGCCACATTGATCGCGTCAGAGCCCTTCGATGAGCGTTCGGTAATCCACCAACGCCGCGAATTCACCCGTGTCCTTCGGCCCTTTGCGGCTGTCCGGTTCGCTGACGGCCAACAGGTGCGCCACGCCGAAATCCCGGGCGCTTCGCAGCACCGGCAAGGTGTCGTCGATGAACAGGCTGCGGGCTGGGTCGAAGTTCAGGTCGGCTTGCAAGGCGTCCCAGAATTGCCGGTTTTCCTTGGGGAAACCGTAGTCGTGTGAGCTGATCAGGCGCTCGAAGTAGGGCGCCAACTCGATGCGTTCCAGCTTCAGGGACAGCGAATCGCGGTGGGCATTGGTGATCATCACCACCCGCTTGCCCGCCTGCTTGATGGCCGCCAGGAAGGTATCGGCGTCCGGACGCAAGGCTATCAGGTGAGCGGTTTCCAGTTTCAATTCGCGCACCGGCAATTTCAGCTCGGTACTCCAGAAATCCAGGCAATACCACTGCAACTGGCCAGCGTTGCGCTCGAACAGCGGTTGCAGCTCCATCTCGGCCATCGCCCGGCTCACACCGTGCAGTTCGGCGTAGCGCTGGGGCAGGTGTTCCATCCAGAAATGGTTGTCGTAATGCAGGTCCAGCAAGGTGCCGTCCATGTCCAGCAGCACCGTGTCGATCTCGTGCCAGGGCAGCAAGGCCATAAAACTTCTCCAGCGGTAATCGGATATCCGACACAAACAATCAGAATAGGCCGGGTATAGTAGCCCGCTATCGCCCAGGGAGCCGTATATGCGCCAGAAACCCACCATACTCGATCGCCGCATCGTCGCCACCAGCCGTCTGTTCTGTGTGGAAGAGCTGAAGCTGCGTTTTTCCAACGGCGTGGAGCGCACCTACGAACGCCTGGCGAGCAAGGGTGCGGGTTACGGCGCGGTGATGATCGTGGCGATGCTCGACGCCGACCACGCGGTGCTGGTGGAAGAGTATTGCGGTGGCACCGATGCCTATGAGCTGTCCCTGCCCAAGGGCTTGATCGAGCCGGGTGAGGACGTGCTGGCGGCGGCCGAGCGCGAGCTCAAGGAGGAGGCTGGCTTCGGCGCGCGTCAGTTGGAACACCTGACCGAACTGTCGCTGTCGCCGGGCTACATGAGCCAGAAGATCCAGGTGGTGTTGGCGACCGACCTGTACGAAGAACGGCTGGAGGGCGATGAGCCCGAGCCGATGCGCGTGGACAAGGTCAACCTGCATGAACTCTCGGCCCTGGCGCAAAACCCGCAATTCACCGAGGGGCGTGCCCTGGCGGCGCTGTACCTGGCCCGTGACCTGCTGACCCAACGCGGAGCCTTTTTTTCATGAATTTCCCTCATCCCCTGATGGCCCCCGTGGTGGCGCTGGCGCTCAAGGCCGGCGAGGCGATCCTGCCGTTCTGGCGCGCTGACGTGCAAGTCACCCAGAAGGCCGACGAGTCGCCGGTGACCGCCGCCGACATGGCTGCCCACGATGTGATCGTCGCCGGGCTGGCGGCGTTGGCCCCGGACATTGCGATCCTGTCCGAGGAGGACGCCAATATCGCCCAGGATGTGCGCGCCGGTTGGCAACGCTGGTGGCTGGTGGACCCGCTGGATGGCACCAAGGAATTCATTTCCGGCAGCGAGGAGTTCACCGTCAACATCGCCCTGATTGAACAAGGGCGTGTGGTGTTTGGCGTGGTGTCGATGCCCACCACTGGCCGCTACTACGCAGGTGGCGCGGGTCTCGGGGCCTGGCGCGGCGACAAGGGCGGTGACCCCGTGCCTGTCGCGGTGCGCAACTCGCTGGCGCCGGGCGAGGCCTTTACCGTGGTCGCCAGTCGTCGCCATAGCAGCCCGGAGCAGGAGCGCCTGTTGCAAGGCCTGAGTGCCAGCCTGGGTGAGTTGCAATTGACCAGCATCGGCAGTTCGTTGAAGTTTTGCCTGGTGGCCGAAGGCGCGGCGGATTGCTATCCACGCCTGGCGCCGACGTCCCAATGGGACACCGCCGCCGCCCAGGGTGTACTGGAAGGGGCCGGTGGCGAGGTGCTGGACTTGAGTGGCGAGCCGTTCTGCTACCCACCGCGGGAGTCGCTGCTCAATGCATCGTTCCTGGCGTTGCCGGCGAAGGCGGCCTGGCGGGCGACACTGCTGGAGTTGGCGCGTTCCTAGCCGCTTCCATTCTTTGTGGCGAGGGGATTTATCCCCGTTGGACTGCGCAGCAGTCCCAAAAAGCAGGGCCGCTTCGCGCCCCAACGGGGATAAATCCCCTCACCACAGGGTTGCAGGGTGCCAAAGTCAGCGATGCAACACGTACTGCCCCTCGAACTGCACCGCCGGGTCCTTGCTCGCGGTGTTCAGCACCCGCGTCTGCAAGGCGATGCGCGCCCGGCCATAGCGGCGGTAGGTGGCGAGGAAGCGTTTCCAGGTTTTTTCCTGCGGCGCGTCGCAAATCACGCTCGCATCGCCGGTGACCGGCAGCGGATAGCTGATTTGCCCTTCCTGGATCACGATATGCCCGTCCTCGATGCCTTCCTCGCGCAGGGCCAGGTGCAGCCAGCCCCAGCCGCCGAGCACCGCGCCGCAATACAGGCTGCCGCCGAACATGGTGCTCTTGTGATTGACGTTGGCGTCCAGCGGCAGGAACAACCGCAGTTGCCGGGCCTGCCAATCGACGACCTCCAGGCCCATGTCCCGTGTCAGCGGGATGTCGTGGTGCAGGATCGATTCCAGGTAACGCGTGTCGCGGTTCATCGAGGGGCCTCTGGCGGGACAGGAAGGTGGCGGTAACGCCGATGTCTCAATCGGCTTCGTCGGCGGCGCCGTGGCTAGTGTCACCGAAGCTCAACCCGTGCTTGCGCAGCTTGTCGTGCAAGGTCTTGCGCGGGATGCCCAGGGCTTCGGCGAGGCTGCGGACCGAGCTGTGGGGACGCGCCAGCTCGGCGGCGATCAGGGTTTTCTCGAAGTTTTCCACCTGTTCGCTCAAGCCGCCACTGACCATCGCGACCGGTTCACCGGGGCTGCCGTCCGGCGCGCTGTTGTCCAGGGCCAGTTCCAGGCCCAGGGCAAAGCGTTCGGCGGCGTTCTGCAGTTCGCGCACGTTGCCTGGCCAACTGTGACGCAGCAGCAGCGCCCGCTGCGCCGGCTGCAATTCGTGGGGCGGCAGGCCGTGACGGGCGCTGGCCTCGTTGGCAAAGTGCTGGAACAGCACCAGGGCATCTTCGCCTCGCTCGCGCAGCGGTGGAATGCGCAGCGGCGCGACGTTCAAGCGGTAGTACAGGTCGGCGCGAAAACGTCCCTGGTCAGCGGCCTGACGCAGGTCTTCCTTGGTGGCGGCGATAACGCGGATATCCAGCGGGATCTGCTGATTGCCCCCCAACCGCTCCACCATGCGTTCTTGCAGCAGGCGCAGCAGCTTGACCTGGACGTCCAGGCTCATGCTTTCGATTTCGTCGAGAAACAGCGTGCCACCGTTGGCGAATTCGAACTTGCCGATGCGGCGCTTCTGCGCGCCGGTGAACGCACCGGGCTCGTGGCCGAACAATTCGCTCTCCACCACCGATTCGGCCAGGGCTCCAGCGTTGATCGCCACGAAGGGGCCGTTGCGGCGTGCCGAGAGGTCGTGCAGAGCGCGGGCGACCACTTCCTTGCCGGCGCCGGTTTCACCCAGGATCAGCACGTCGGCGCGGGTGGCCGCCAATGCGCCGATCTGTTCGCGCAGGCGCAATATGGGCGTCGACTGGCCCACCAGCCGGGCGCTGAGCTCGTGCCGATCGCTCAGGGCCAGGCGCAGGCTACGGTTTTCCAGTACCAGCCGACGCAAGGACAGGGCACGGCGCACGCTGTCGAGCAGGTGGTCGCTGGCGAAGGGTTTCTCGAGGAAGTCGTAGGCCCCGGCACGCATCGCCTGCACCGCCAGCGGCACGTCGCCGTGGCCGGTGATCAGCAGCACCGGCAGCTCCGGGTCCTGGGCGTGCAGCTCGCTCAGCAGTTCGAGGCCGTCCATGCCCGGCATGCGGATATCGCTGACCACCACGCCAGGCCAGTCACGGGGCAATTGCCCGGCCACGCCCTTGGCCTCGGCCAGGGGCAGGATCTTCAGTCCGGCCAGGTCGAGGGTCTGGCTCAAGGCCTGGCGCAGGTGGGGATCGTCGTCGATCAGCACCACCTCAATCCGGTTATCGATGGTCATACACTACGGTCCTCGGACGGTTGCAGGCTCACTCCGGGCGCGCCGGCGCGCAGCTTCAGGGTGATCAAGGCGCCGCCCTCCTTGTGGTTGGCGAACGACAGTTCGCCCCCGAAGGCGCGCATCAAGGTGTCGCAGATTGCCAGCCCCAGGCCAAGGCCCTGGGTCCGGGTCTTGGTGGTATAGAAGGGTTCGCCGGCGCGGCCCAGGGCTTCCATGCAGAAGCCTGGGCCGTTATCGCGGATGTACAGGTTGACGCCAGTTTCGGTGGCCTGTGCGCTGAGCCAAAGTTTGCGCGGCGGGCCTTTCTCGGTGAGGGCGTCGAGAGCGTTGGCCAACAGGTTGCCCAGGACCTGGCGCAAGCGGGTTTCCCCGGCCTCGACCCAGAGCGTCGCGGCCGGCAGGTCGCGAATCAACTCCACCTCCATGCTGCGGCGGCGCTTGGCGAGCAGCGCCAGCGCGTCGTCCAGTGCCGGCTGCAAGGCAACGCTTTCCGGGGCGTGGCGGTCGCGGCGGGCGAAGGCACGCAGGTGCGCGATGATCGAGGCCATGCGCCCGGTCAGCTCGCTGATCAGCTTGAGGTTGCCCCGGGCGTCGTCGGTGCGCTGGTGGTCGAGCAGGATCTCGGCGTTTTCGGCGTAGCTGCGGATCGCCGCCAGCGGTTGGTTGAGTTCGTGGCTGATGCTCGCCGACATGGTGCCCAGGGCCGACAGTTTGCCGGCCTGCACCAGGTCATCCTGGGCCCGCACCAGCTCCTGCTGGGCCTGCTCGCGCTCCAGCACTTCCTGCTTGAGCCGCCGGTTCAGGCCTTCCAGGTCGCTGGTGCGCTCGGCGACCCGACCTTCCAGTTGGTGACGCGCCTTGGCTTCGAAGGCGATCCGGTCCAGATAATGGCGCCGACGCTGCATCATCAGCCCAAGCAGCAGCATCAACACCAGCAGCGCCGCACCGCCGATTGTGAGCACAGTGCGCACCGGTCGGTCGATCAACGTGCGCGGGGCGAGGATGCTCACGCTCCAGCCGGTCTCCTCGATGGACTGGGTCTGGGTCAGCCAGGCGTTGTCATCCAGGTTCAGTGGTTTGGGATCGCGGGTCGGATAGGGCTGCACGGCGCTGATGGCCTTGCGTTCGTCCTCGCTCAAGGGACGCGTCGCGCGAAAGCGCCAGTCTTGCCGCGACGTGAGAATGACCACGCCGTTGTGATCGGTAACCAAGAGTTGTTCCGGGGTTTTGCCCCACAGGCTTTCGGTGTGGTCCAGGTCGACCTTGACCACTAGCACGCCAATGACTTTTTCGCGATCGCGCACCGCGGCAGCGAAGAAGTAACCGCGCTTGGCCGAGGTGGTGCCCAGGCCGAAGAAGCGCCCCAGGCGCCCGGCCATGGCCTCGATGTAGTACGGGCGGAACGCGAAGTTGCGGCCGACGAAGCTGTCGTGCTTATCCCAGTTCGAAGCCGCCAGGGTCTTGCCGTTGGCGTCCATCAGGTACATGACTTCGGCGCCGGTCTGGGTGCTGATGTTTTTCAGCAGCCGGTTGGCATTGCCTTGGGTGACCCCGTCGTCCGGGGCCGACAGCGCGGCGCGCAACGCCGGCAGGTCGGCGAGGATCTGCGGCAGTACCTCGTAGCGGTGCAGGGTGCCCAGCAGGTTGGCGACGTAGAGGTCCAGGGTCTGGCGGTTCTGCCCGGCCAGTTCGCTGCGGTAATAACGCTCGGCCAGATGCTCCAGCGGCCACAACAACGGCGCCAGGCACAGCGCAAGCAAGGCCAGGCTGCGCCAACGGGGTCTGCGGGGAAGGGTGGAGTTCATGAGCATCAGGCGCCTGTGGGGACAAGCGCATTATGCCTACGGTTGTCCAGCAAGACACTGTTGCAACGCGCTACGTCGCGCTCCCCCGGACATTCGCCTGGAGCGGGCGCCAGTCGTGAGGGGCTCTCGGGGCCTGGGAGCGCCGTCGCTTCAAATGCGATAGGGGTTGCTTATCCCCCGACTCAGTGGCGTGATAGGCATCCGATAAAACCACCTAAGGGGTTGTTGTATGCCGCTCGCTACGTTGGTTCACCGTGCCAGTTTGCCAAGCCCACAGATCAGCGCCGCACAAGTGTCGGTGCTGTTGCGCGCAAATTATGGACTCAGCGGTGACCTGCGACCCCTTGGCAGCCAGCAAGACCTCAATTACCGCGTCGACACCGGGCACGGGCGGTTCGTGCTGAAGATCTGCCACGGTGACTACGCGGTGCGGGAGCTTGAGGCCCAACACGCGGCGCTCAGGCATCTGGCCGACCACGGCGCGGTGAAAGTGCCGCAGGTGATTGCCGCCAACAATGGCCAGGACCTCCTGACGCTCGACGTCGAGGGGCAAGGGGTGCATGTCCGGTTGCTGGAATACATCGACGGCCAGCCACTGACGCAGTTCAAGCACCTGGAGCCCGGCTTGGTGAAAGGGCTGGGGCGTTTGTGTGCACAGATCGACCAGGCCCTGGCCACGTTCGACCACGCCGGCCTGGAGCGCACCCTGCAATGGGACGCCCGCCACGCCCACACGCTGATCGAACACCTGTTGCCGGTGATCCAGGATGACGCGCAGCGCAGCCTGATTGCCGACATCGCGCAACAGGCCGAGCGTCGCTTGCAACCGCTCAAGGCCAGCCTGCCGGTGCAGGCGATCCACATGGATATTACCGATGACAACGTGGTCTGGCAGCGGGATGCCCAGCGCCAGTGGCAATTGCAGGGCGTCATCGACTTTGGCGACCTGGTCCGCACCTGGCGCATCACGGACCTGTCGGTGACCTGTGCGGCCCTGCTGCACCACGCCGATGGCGATCCGTTTTTCATCCTGCCAGCGATCCAGGCTTATCACGCGGTCAACCCGTTGCAGCGCGAAGAACTGTTGGCGTTGTGGCCGTTGATCGTCTCGCGAGCAGCCGTCCTGGTGCTCAGTGGTGAACAGCAGGTCGCCATCGATCCGGGTAACCAATACAGCCGCGACAACCTGGCCCATGAGTGGGAAATTTTCCGCGTCGCCCACTCGGTGCCCCTCGACCTGATGGAGGCGGCGATTCTCAGCGCCGTTGGCCACAACCTGGCGCCCATCGCCAGCGAAGGCTTTGCGCCGTTGCTGCCGACCCTGGTGGGGCGTGAATTCGCGCTGATCGACCTGGGCGTGCTGAGCCCGCATTTCGAGGCGGGCAACTGGGAGCAACCGGGCATCGACCAGCGCCTGTTGAGCGAGGCTGCCGCTGTTCATGGGCTGGCTGCCAGCCGCTACGGCCAGTATCGGTTGTCCCGCACGCGGCCCGACAGCGCCGTCGAGCCGGATACGTATCCGTTGCACGTGGAGCTGAATGTCCCGCAGGGCTCGTCGCTAGAATCGCCGTTCGCCGGGGTCGTGCACCTCGGCGCCGACGGCCTCCTGCAATTGGACGGTGCATCGTTGAGCCTGCGGCTGTGGGGCGTGACCTCGCCGCTGCATGCCGGCGCGGCGCTGGTCAAGGGCCAGGTGCTGGGCGAGGTGAGCGGACCGTTGCGGGTGCAGTTGTGTCGGGGCGCCGGGTTGAATCCACCGCTGTTCTGCACGCCCTCCAGGGCGGCGGCCTGGCAGGCGTTGTGTCCTTCGCCGGCGGCGCTGCTGGGGCTGGCTTGCGATGCCGAGCCCGAGATCGATCCCGAGGCACTGCTGGCTCGCCGGGACGCCAGCTTCGCCCGTTCGCAAAAGCATTATTACGTCGACCCACCGCGCATCGAGCGCGGCTGGCGCAACCACTTGATCGACATGCAGGGGCGTTCGTACCTCGACATGCTCAACAACGTCGCGGTGCTGGGGCACGGTCACCCACGCATGGCGGCGGTGGCCGCGCGGCAGTGGTCGCTGCTCAACACCAACTCGCGCTTTCACTATGCGGCGATTGCCGAGTTTTCCGAGCGCCTGCTGGCGTTGGCGCCCTCGAACATGGACCGGGTGTTCCTGGTCAACAGCGGTACCGAGGCCAATGACCTGGCGATCCGCCTGGCTTGGGCCTACAGCGGCGGGCGCGACATGCTCAGCGTGCTGGAGGCCTATCACGGCTGGTCGGTGGCGGCCGATGCGGTGTCGACGTCCATCGCCGACAACCCCCAGGCCTTGAGCAGCCGCCCGGACTGGGTGCACCCGGTCACCGCGCCGAACACCTATCGCGGTGAGTTCCGGGGCCCTGATAGTGCGCCGGACTACGTACGCAGCGTCGAGCACAACCTGGCGAAAATCGCCGAAAGCCGGCGCCAATTGGCCGGTTTCATCTGTGAACCGGTCTACGGGAACGCCGGCGGCATTGCCCTTCCGCCCGGCTACCTGAAGCGCGTCTACGAGTTGGTGCGCGAGCGCGGCGGGGTGTGCATCGCTGACGAGGTGCAGGTCGGCTACGGGCGCATGGGCGAGTTTTTCTGGGGCTTCGAAGAGCAGGGCGTGGTGCCCGACATCATCACCATGGCCAAGGGCATGGGGAACGGCCAGCCGCTGGGCGCGGTTATCACCCGCCGGGAAATCGCCGAGGCGTTGGAGGCCGAGGGTTATTTCTTCTCATCCGCCGGCGGCAGCCCGGTCAGTTGCCGCATCGGCATGGCCGTCCTGGACGTGATGGAAGAGGAAGACCTCTGGGAAAACGCGCGGGTGGTCGGCGGGCATTTCAAGGCGCGCCTCGAAGCCTTGATCGAGCGCTATCCGTTGGTCGGCGCGGTGCACGGCTCGGGGTTCTACCTGGGCGTGGAACTGATCCGCAACCGCGCCACCCTGGAACCGGCCACCGAAGAAACCACGGCGCTGTGCAACCGCCTGCGCGAGTTGGGGATCTTCATGCAACCGACCGGCGATTACTTGAATATCCTCAAGATCAAGCCGCCCATGGTGACCACCCGTCAGAGCGTGGATTTCTTCGTCGACATGCTGGAGAAGGTGCTGGATGAAGGGCTCTAGGCGAGTACGCCGGTAACCCCTGTGGGCGCGAGCCCGCTCGCGAAGGCAGCGCTTTTGCGAGCCGGCTCGCTCCCATGGGGTTTTCAGTGATTTATCGATTTTTGTCGGCATTGAGTTGCGTTTATTTTGATATTTAAGATGGCTTACGCTTTTAAAGCCGATTTTTATCGTCTATAAAGTCCCCCATTGCCCTCGATGACTCAGCGGAGTCCTGATTCATGACAACTTTGCACAGCACGCCTCGCGCGGATGGTTTCCACATGCCGGCCGAGTGGGCGACCCAGACCCAGGTCTGGATGATCTGGCCCGAGCGCCCGGACAACTGGCGCCTGGGCGGCAAGCCCGCACAGGCGGCTCACATCGCGGTGGCCAAGGCGATCGCCCGTTTCGAGCCGGTGACCGTGGCGGTGTCCGCGGCCCAGTACGAAAATGCCCGGGCGCGCCTCGACGTGCCGAATATCCGCCTGGTGGAAATGTCCAGCGACGATGCCTGGATTCGCGACACCGGCCCGACGTTCGTCATCAACGACAGCGGTGAAGTGCGCGGCGTCGACTGGGACTTCAACGCCTGGGGCGGCTTCGACGGTGGCCTGTACGCGCCGTGGAACCGTGACGCGCAAGTGGCCAGCAAGGTCCTGGAGATCGAACGCAGCCCGCGCTATCGCACCGAAGGGTTTGTCCTGGAAGGCGGTTCGATCCACGTCGATGGCGAAGGCACGTTGATCACCACCGAGGAATGCCTGCTCAACCGCAATCGCAACCCGCACTTGAGCCGCGAGGAAATCGAGGCGGTGCTCAGTGCGCAACTGGCGGTGGACAAGATCATCTGGCTGCCCGACGGCTTGTTCAACGACGAGACCGACGGCCATGTGGATAACTTCTGCTGCTACGTGCGCCCCGGCGAAGTATTGCTCGCCTGGACCGACGACCCGCAGGACCCGAACTACAGCCGCTGCCACGCCGCCATGAATGTGCTGCAAGACAGCACGGACGCCAAGGGGCGCCCGTTCATCGTGCACAAGATGCCGATCCCTGGCCCGCTGTATGCCACCGAAGAAGAGTGCGCTGGCGTGGACGCGGCGCAAGGCTCCCAGGAACGCAACCCGACGGTACGGCTGGCCGGTTCCTACGTGAACTTCCTGATCGTCAACGGCGGCATCATTGCGCCGAGTTTTGACGATCCGCATGATGCCCCGGCCCGGGAGCTCCTGCAGAAGCTGTTTCCGCAGCACGAAGTTGTCATGGTGCCAGGGCGCGAACTGTTACTGGGGGGCGGGAATATTCATTGCCTTACCCAACAACAGCCCGCTGCGCGGACAAAATGAGTGGCGATGTAACAGCGCGGTGACATCCACCGCGCCGGCTCTAGACCGGCGCTTTTGGATCCATCCCGGCAAGCCCGCGGCCCGATTGGGGGCGCGGGCTTTTTTGTGCCTGTTTATTGGCACCGCGGATACATTGGCATACCTCTTGTATCAGTGCTCTCGCAGTTCTGGGGAGAGAACTGAGTTGTTTTGTCATAAACCTTGGATAAATTGGCCGCTCATCAACCAGGAGAGGGCGCTGGAATGAATATGATAAGCGAGCGCACATGCCATCCCTTGGCCGTCAATGGTGAGTCGCTTCAAGCGTTGGCGCAGTGGTTGAAGTCCAACGGAACGCGTCAGGTCAGGGAGCCTGATCCACGCCGAATGATCTTGGAGCGCTATCCGGCCGGGCTTTTCAGCGAGGCCGAGCTGCAAGCGCTGTGGGATGTCATGCAAGGATAGAATTCGAAGGATTGATAAAAAGCGCTGGCCGGGATGGCAGCGCTTTTTTTGTGCCCGCCGTTTTTACCCAGTCGGCGACTTCGGCACTGGTCTGCGGTCTGGACGGCTGTTCACCTTGAGTGGTTCTTAGACATTTTTTGCCTAATGACAGACGATTCACGAAATTGACACGTTGTCGAGGGCGCGACTAGGATTCGCCCCACGCCTGTGGCTAACAGCCATGACTCTTAAATAATAAAAAGGCCCGACACGTTGACGCGTGGGCGGGCCTTTTCATTATTTCAGGAGCAAGAGTCCGAAAAAGAGCGCAAAAAGCGCCGTTTCGGCTGCCGGTCGCAGTGCGTATCAACCCATACAAGGAAAATAATCATGTTGAACACGCGCATCGGTTTGATCGCACTGGGGATTTTGAGCAGCACGCAGGCCATGGCCAACGACCAGGCCGAGTCCAAGGGGTTCGTCGAAGACAGCAGCCTGAAAGTGCTGCTGCGCAATGCCTACATCAACCGCGACTATAAGAACGGCAACCAGGACAAGGCCGAATGGGGCCAAGGGGTCATCGGTACGTTCTCGTCCGGTTTCACCCAAGGCACCGTGGGGGTCGGCGTCGATGCATTCGGCCTGTACGCCTTGCGCCTGGACGGCGGCAAGGGGCGCAGCGGCGCACAGGGCATCGACTTCTTCAAGCAGGGCGACAGCGGCAACGCCGCCGATGATCTGTCCAAGTTCGGTGCCGCGGTCAAATTCCGCGTCTCCAACACCGTGCTGGCCTACGGCGACCAGATGCCGGCCCTGCCGGTGCTGAGCTACGACAACGGGCGCCTGCTGCCGGAAAGCTACACCGGTACATTGATCACCTCCAAGGAGATCAAAGGCCTGGAACTCAATGCCGGCCGTTTCACCGCCGAGTCGCGCAAGAGCGCCGAAGGCCGCGACAGTGGCGGCTTGAAGTCGATCAACGTCTTGGGCGGCAGCTATCAGTTCACCGAACAGTTCAAGGCATCGCTCTACGCCTCGGACGTCGAGGACGTGTTGAAGAAGCAGTACGTGAACGCCAACTACGTGTTCCCGCTGGCCAAGGATCAGTCCCTGACCCTGGACTTCAACGGTTACCGCACCAAGTTGGACAACAGCTACGTGCGTGAAAACAACGTCACGGGCGATGACAACAAGATCTGGAGCCTGGCCGCCACTTTCGCCACTGGCCCGCACAGCTTCACCCTCGCTCACCAGCGCAGCACCGGCGACAGCAACCTCGGCTACGCCTATGGCGGCTACCAGCGCGGCCAGAACCGCGTGGGCGACGGCGGCAATACCATCTACCTGGCGAACTCCTACTGGTCCGACTTCAACGCCGAAGACGAACGCAGCTGGCAGTTGGGCTACGGCCTGGACTTCACCACCTTCGGTGTACCGGGCCTGAGCTACAACGTCGCCTACGTGCGTGGCGACAACATCACCACGTCCACCAGCGAAGGCGGCACCGAGCGCGAGATCTTCAACCAGTTCAAGTACGTGGTCCAAAGCGGCCCGGCCAAGGACTTGAGCGTGCGCCTGCGCAGCTCGGTGCTGCGCGTGTCGCAGAAGTCCAGCGAGTACAACGTCAGCGGCAACGAGCTGCGGGTGTTCGTGGACTACCCGATCAACGTCTTCTGATGGCGTGACAAGGGCCTGAGACCTGGGCCCGTAGCGTGGCGAGGGAGCGTGTTCCCGCCGGTTTGCATCACCACCCCGTCTGGGGCGTCGTGCAGGCAGGCGAGAGCACGCTCCCTCGTCATTTTTATGGGTAAGCCCATTGTCGGGTTCGGGTGTTTTTGGGTGGGATAGGGTTAAAAAAACCCTTTAAAAGCGCTTTTTACCCGAGAAAAAGTCCTACTAATTTCATTTCTGCCTTCGTTTCAAGCACGGCTTGAAATGCCTCAAATTCTTTCTCATGGACGTAAATCCTGCACCTACTAGATTAGGCCGCTCAATGCAGTGGAGACCTATGAAAAATGATCGTTCTGAACAGGGAAGTGGGCGAAGCGCTAAGACGTGACAAATACGTCAATGTTCGCGGTGGCGACTTCAACCTCTACGGTCATTTCGGCGATTTTGTCCGGCTGACCAAAAGCTGGGAAAACATGGAGCCCGACAGCTACTACGGCCAGGCCGAGTCAGGCATGCGTTTTCGCCGCTACAGTGACTTTGAATACAACCCCACCACCCGCGAGCTCAAGCAGCTCGAGCACCGGGCTTATATCCAGTCCAAGGCCAACAACAGTTACGTCGGCGGCTTGGAGCGGCATTTCCAGGACTTCTCCAATGAAGTCATCAACTCGCCGGTGATGCGCAGCCTGATCGACACGGACTTCGAGGTGTACAAGAACGTCCTGCCCCCGGAGCTGCACGATGAAATCTGGCAATGCCAGATCCATCAGATCCGCATCGAGATCAAGCCGGGCAAGCAACTGGAAATCACCCCCGAAGGCATCCACTGCGATGGCTATCCGTTCAGCGGCGTGCACTTCTGGGGCCGGAACAATGTAGCGGGCGCCGAAAGCCGTCTGTACACCGCCCAGCAAGAACAACTGGCGGCGACGACCTACGAGGACATCCTCGACACGACGTTCTTCCTCGATCGCGACATGCGCCATTACGTGACCCCGGCCCGTAACGTCCACAGCCATGAAATGGCCTACCGGCAGATCCTGGCGATTTCCTTCTCGCGGCCCGGGACCGCTTTCGACATTGTTCGCTGAATGGCTGGAACCCATGGAGGATCCGGCGCAGCAGGTCCTGTTGCGCCGGGCCATGGTCAGGGATGCCGAACGAATGGAGCGGTTTTTTCGCGGGTTCGATGAAGTGTCGTTCTGCGAATGGCAGGATGCCCGGTTCCTGCGGGGAGTATTGCTGCAGGAAACCACCACCGCGTACCTGGCCGTCGATACGGCCGGCGAGGTCGTGGGCGCGGTGATCGGCGGCATGCTGGGCACCCGTGGCACGATCAATCACCTGGCGGTCAGCCCGTTGCATCGCACCAAGGGCCTGGGCCAGCGCCTGGTGGAAGCGGCTTCGGCCGACATGAAGCGGGTCGGCGTGCTGCGCATGTTCCTTTTTGTCGACGATGCTAATCTGGCCGGCAAGCGTTTCTGGGCGGCCCAGGGTTTTTGCGAACCCCGGGGCGAGATCACCTTCGAGAGGGATTTATGAACAAGACTTCCAGCCAGCCGCTGGCGGTCGAACCACAAGCCTCGCGTACCTTTGCTGAAGCCAGTCCGGTGGTAGCGGGTTATTTTACGGTTTCGTTTGTGTTCGGTCTGATGGCGGTCAACGCCGGCTTACCCTTGTGGCTGCCGGTGGCGATGTGCCTGTTCGTCTACGCTGGCGCGTCGCAATTTGCCGCGTTGGCCCTGATTTCCAGCGGTGCGTCACTCACCACCATCGTGCTCACCACCTTCCTGATCAACGCCCGGCACATGCTGATGTCGGTGTACATGGCCAAGGCGTTGCGTGCGCTGGGGCTGAGCCGTTTCGAGCGCTGGTGCTACGCGGCGGGGCTGACGGACGAATCGTTCGCCTTCCACAGCGTCAAGCTGGGCAGCGGGGCGCCGGTCAGCTTGCGCTACCTGATTGGCTTCAACCTGTTTTGCCACACCTCCTGGGTGTTGGGCGGCCTGTTGGGAGCCGTGTGCGCGCAGTACGCGGCGCATCTGATCAAGTACCAGCTCGACTATGCCCTGACCGCGATGATGCTCTACGTCCTGGTCTCGCTGTGCAACACCCGTAACAAGCTGATCGCTGCCCTGGCCGCCGTGGCCTGCATGGGCGTGCTGAGCCTGCTGGGCAGTTCGCCGTTCAATGTCTTCATTGCCACGTTCGTTGGCTGCGGGGTGGGCGTATGCCTGACCAAACGTTCCTGATCCTGGTCGTGGCGCTGATGATGGCCGTGACCTTCCTGCCGCGCGCACTGCCGTTGCAGGTCAATACCGAGCACTGGCCACCGTTCATCGCCCGTGCCCTTGAGTACCTGCCGGTGGCGATCGTCGCTGCCATCAGCCTCACCCCGCTGTTGATCAAGGATCAGCAGATACAACTCGATCGCCCGGAGTTCTACGCCGCGATTCCGACGCTGTTATGTGCGTACTTCAGCCGCAACCTGTTTCTCAGTGTGGCGTTGGGCACGGCGGCGTACATCGCGCTCGGTTCGTTCCTGTAGCGTCAGGTCGACCACGTCATGCAGCGCCTGGCCAGACAACTCGGGATTGTTCACCGCCAGGCGCACCTCGAGGAAATCCTCGAAGTCCGGGAAAATCGCCAGGCCATTACGCAGCGCCGCTTCCCGGGACACCAGCCCCAGCCCGTCCAACTGGGTGATCAACGACAGGGTCAGTGTTTCACTGCAGGAGTAGACCATGCGCTGGCTCGTCCCGTATTCGCCCAGGCCCGCGTCGAGAAAACGCAGGAAACTGTGGGAATAGGGGCATTCTTCGGCCGGACGCACCTGAAACTTGTCGCCGAGCAAGCCAAGGGAGTCGTCTTCGTCGCCACAATGGGCGCCGACCACCCGCACCTGCACGTCCGGCATGGCGATGGTCGAGAAGCTGCTCTGTTGCGCGCCGATCAGGATCGCCAGGTCAAAATCCTCGTTCTTGAGCTTGCTCAGGTTCTCCATCGACTCCGCGTAGCTGAATTCCAGTTGGTACTGGGGGAACACGGCGATCAACCGGTCGATCATCCGCCGGTTGAATTCCGCCGGCAGTGTGGTATTCAGCGCCACTTTCAGCGTGCGTTGCCGGGGTTTTTTCAGTGCCGCGACCTTTTCCTCCAGCTGGCGCGTGGCCACCAGTACCTGATCCATGAAGGGGGTCAGTTCCGAGCCTTGGCTGGTCAACGTCAGGCCCTTGTTCGAGCGCCGGAACAAGCGGAAGCCAAATTGCTCCTCGACCTTGTTCAACTGCGCCGCCAGGGCCTGCACCGTGAGGCACGAATGTTCGGCCGCTGCCGACAACGAGCCGGTCTGCACGATGCGCATGAGGTTGCGTAGGGTTCTGCTATCCATGAGGTAATGCCCTCTGCTTAAGTGGGCTCGCTATTGTTGTGCACTCGGCCCGGGACAGGCAGTGCCTGCGGCGATCACCGTCTACCTTGCCACGGTTATCGCGGTTTTGCAGGGCAAGCCTGTGCCAGGCAATGGATAGAAGCTTACGCAGGATTTGGGTTTTTTGCCCGGATGATGGTGGGCGAGGCCAATAAATACGGTGGTGTGCCCTTGGCGCGACGAAACGTCCTGCGCTTGTTTCGTCGCGCTCCCAATGAGCGGGTTGATTGCTCCGATGTCCAACCCTGGGAAACCGGATGAAATGCAGCGATGGCCGCGAATGCTCAGATCTTGAACTGCTGCACCGAAGACTGCATCGACCCCGCGGCGTTGTTCAACTGATCCGCCGTTTGCGTCAGGTTGTGGATCGAACGGGTGTTTTCCCGGGACTGCTCGGCAATCGACTCCACCCGCTGGGCCATCTCGTCGCTGGCTTTGGATTGCTCGGCGATGGTCTGGGAAATCTCTTCCACCACCTCGGCGGCATGCCGGGCGCCGGTGCGGATCTCGCTGATGGACACCCCGGCCTGTTGTGCCAGGTTCACGCCCTCGTCCACGCGGCTCACGCACGCCTGCATGTTCGCCACGGCATCCCGGGCGCTGGACTGGATGCGCTCGATCATCGCCGTGATTTCCTGGGTGGATTGGGTGGTGCGCGCCGCCAGGTTACGCACTTCGTCGGCTACCACCGCAAAGCCGCGCCCGGCCTCGCCGGCCCGGGCGGCTTCGATGGCGGCGTTGAGCGCCAGCAGGTTGGTCTGCTCGGCAATGCTCTTGATCACCTGGATGATGGAGTGAATGTCTTCGGATGAAGCATCCAGCGCGGTGATCTTGCTGGAAGACTGGTTCACCACCTCGGCGATCCGGCTCATGCCTTCCACCACGCCCAGGATCACCTGCCCGCCACTGCTCGCCAGTTGTTCGGACTGCGCCGAAATCGTCCGCGCGCTGTCGGCATGCTGGTGAATCTGGCTGATGTTGGCCATCATCTGCTCCATGCTCGCGGCCATGCTGGTGGCGCTCAGGGCCTGTTGGTCGGCGCTGGAGACGATCTGCCGCGCCGTATCGCCCAAGGTCCGGGACGTGCCGTGCAGCTCGTCGCTCTGGTTGCGGATGGTGGCGATCATCTGCCGCAGGTTGATCTGCATCTGCTCGATCACCCCTTGCAACTGGCCAAGCTCATCCTTGCTTTGCGCGCCCATGGAGCGCTGCAAGTCCCCTTGGGAAATCGCCTGGGTGTTGAGAATGATCTTGTTCAGCGGCGTCAGCACCGCCTTCAGCAGGTTCCACGACAGCAGCGCCAGCGCCACGCAGGTGGCCAGCAAGGTCATGATCAGCCAGTAGCCCGAAGACTGAATACTGTCATCCTGACGCTCACGCGCGTTCTGGGCCTGGTTCTCGATCAGCTCGCTGACGGCCTCGTTGCGCTCCTCCAGCACCGAAAACGCGGCGTTGAACTCCGTCCGCAACGCTTGCACATCCTGGGCACCGCCCAGCACCTTGCCGATGATCTGCTTGGCCTTATCGATGTAGGTATCGACTTGGGGTTTCAACTCGACGATCGCCTTGGCGATATCCGCGGGCAAGTTCGCCTCGGCGTTCTCGGCAATTACCTTGCGCATCCGCTGCGAATGCTCGTCAAACCCTTCCAGGACCTCCTTGGCACCCTGCGCATCCCCCGGCGCCACCAGCAACGCGGCCAGCACATCGGCACGAATGGCGTCATGCATCATGTCCGCCTCCATGTGCTTGCGCATGGCGGAAATACTGGTTTCGTTCTCCGCCAGGGAATCGGTCATGGAGTGATGCCCCCACAACCCGATACCGCCGAGCAACAACGCAAAAGAGAGACTGACCAACCCCGAACCTATGACCTTGGTGCGGATCTTCATCGCTAACTGCTCCTGGAGCGGGGGATTTCTGGGCAAGTGTAGTCGAGCGCCAGCGGGGCCTAGGGCCAGGCTAGGCTGTTATTAAAGGCTATCGGCGGGAGAAACGATTAGATGAGAGGACGCTGCATTGGGGAGCGCGCGCTTGGCCAGGCGACGCCCCAATCGGTCCGAAGCCGCCTTCGAGAGTGAACATCATCTGCCTGAAGTTAACGAATTAACTCCAACTTTTTGCACACGGCTGTAAATACTCTTAGCCAGACCAACTTCTACCAATTCCGGTATGAGGCCTATGCCGCTGGCTGGAGTGATTATGTACACCATGTTCTTGTTTGGAAACGATACCCCTGTCGACAGTAAAACCCATGTCTGGTTGATGACGATCGGTAACGTCTCCTACTTCATACCTCGTCGATGATCTCAGTCTCCGACGGTCCTCGGGCCGTCGGAGCCACTGAGGCTTCTTTGCCTTTCAGGCCACGACAGCGTTTGCCGATATCCGCTCGTCGCCCCTGTCAGCCCTGACAGTGGCGAGACTGTCGCAGATACGCCCACGCTAGCTGAAACGCCTGACCCTATTCATGGAGGGGTGCAACATGGTCATCGATGGTGAAGTGTTCAGAAGCGAATACGCGAATGTGAACGGCATTCGCATGCACTACCTGATCGGCGGCAACGGCGCGAAGCCGGTGCTCCTGGTACATGGCTTTCCGGGGAGCTGGAGGAGTTGGGAGCCCTTGATGGGACGGCTACTGCGTGCGGGGTACACCCCGGTCGTTCCTGACTATCGGGGCGCTGGAGAAACAGATATTGCCGCCACGGGTTATGACAAAAAGAACATGGCGCTGGATTTGCGCGAGCTGCTTAGATATTTGAATTTGAATCGGGTTGATATTGTCGGTCATGACATGGGATTGATCATCGCCTACGCCTACGGTGCGCTTTACCCCTCCGAAACCAAACACATGATTTTGATGGACGGATTCATCCCTGGCATTCCAGGCTGGGAGATCCCTTATAACGGCAACCCCTCAACCGGAGTTTCGAGCAAGTGGCATTTCCGCTTCTATGGCGCCACCGCTGCAAAAATGATTAAAGACAAAGAAAAAATCTACCTGGATATGTTTTTCGATGAGTTCGTCTACCCAGGTAACCATAAAGTACCGACAGAAGTACGCGAGGCCCTGGTGAGCGACTACTCTCGCTCCGGCCGCATGGACGCGGCGTTCAAGCTCTACTCAGCCTGGATAGAGCAGGACGCCAATGACAACCAGGCCTTCGCTGCAAATAAACTGACTCTCCCGGTGCTCACCATTGGCGGAGACCATTCAAGGGGCAAGACATTGTCCGAGCAGGTGCAGCACATCACTTCACGCCCCCACTCCTTGATCTTGCAAAACACCGGGCATTGGGTGCTTGAGGAGAAGATGGAGGCGACTAGCCAGGCTATTTTGGATTTTTTACAGACGTGAGGAGGCAGTGGGGAGGCCGACCTCCGCCGTATACTGCACGCTCCTGAATGTTGGAAATGCTTAGGAGGCAGCCATTGACCATTGAGAACAATCTGCTGCACCGTTATATCGGATGCCTACTAGGCCTGGCTTGTGGCGATGCTATCGGCACCACCCTGGAATTTAGCGACCGCGACACCCTGAGCCCCATCACCGATATGGTCGGCGGCGGGCCTTTCGCTTTGGCCCCTGGCCAGTGGACAGATGACACCTCGATGGCACTTTGTCTAGCTGAAAGCCTGCTCTCGAAGAACGGCTTCGATGCCAGAGACCAGATGACGCGGTATCTCAATTGGTGGCATTGGGGTTACTGGAGTGCGACGGGGCAATGCTTCGATATCGGGACGACAGTGAGACAGGCGCTAATGACCTTTCAAGAAACTGGGGAGCCGTTCGCCGGTTCCGTTGATCCGGAAACGGCCGGGAACGGTTCGATCATGCGCCTGGCGCCGGTCATCCTTTTCTACTTTCCGGACCAGAGCTCGATGGCATGGGCCACCAAGCAAAGTTCCCGCACAACCCATGGCGCCCCCGAGGCAATCGAGTCGTGTCAGTTGTTGGCAGAGGTGGTTTCAAAAGCATTGGCAGGTCATAAGAAAGACGACGTACTTGCTCTTTCTCCGACACAGTATTGTGAGCCGGCAATCAAAGAACTCGCTTCTGGCAGCTTCAAGCACAAGCACCGTGACCAGATCAGAGGAACCGGGTACTGCATTGCCTCGCTCGAGGCCGCACTCTGGTGCTTTTGGTCCACTGATTCCTTTGAGGCAGCAGTGCTGCAAGCCGCCAACCTGGGTGACGATGCCGACACCACCGCTGCAATCGTTGGCCAGATAGCCGGTGCGTTCTATTCGAAACAGGGTATTCCATCTCGATGGCTGGACAAGTTGCATCAGGTTTCGGACATTGAAGACATCGCCATCGCGCTGTTCAAGTCAGCCCGGTCCCGAATCACGGAAAGCCCGGACAGTCGTAACGAGTGAACTTCAGTACGAAAAGTGGATATCGCCACCAACGACGAGCAGTCGAATGCTGAAAATCTCGGCTCCGTGGCGAGGGAGCTTGCTCCCGCTGGGCTGCAAAGCAGCCCTCCAATCGGTTCAAAGACACTGGACCGCGAAACTAAGCCAGCTGGCTCCCTGGCGCTTCCAACACCTTCACCACATCATCGATGACGGCTTTACTCATGTCCTGCAAATAACACGATGCCCAGGCATAACGATCCGTGCCGCGAATCATCGCCGCGTCCTCGGCCAGCAGTTTGGCAACGTGGAGCAGATCGGAAGCGTGGGACAAGGCCTCACTGATGGATACACCGCTGGTAACGCGAAAGAACGGGCGATCGGAGTGGAAGGAGAAGGGGGTTAGGCCGGGGGTTTTTAAGTCTTGTGGGTTGGGCATGTCTGGCTCCTTGACTGTCCCTCCGTCGAGAATAGGTAGGAATCCGCCAAAAGCTGCCGTGGCGACAGGCAGCAGACGGCCAAAAGCGGACACTCTTGAATGACCGAAAGCAAGTCGTCATCGCTAGGTTATTTCGAAACGTGCTGCTCGCGTGCTACGGCTTGCGAACGATCCAAACGAATCCGACCCCAATTACTTTGTTCCCCATTAGCCTTTTCGTATGATGAGCGAACATGCTATTTGGAATATCTCGCGTGAATACACCACCTAACATCGGTTCATCACGCCAGGCAGTGCAAATGGGGGGCAGATCGGATTTCAGTGATGCTGTGGCCCAGCTCTCATGGGACGACTTGCGCATTATCAAAGCGCTTAGTGAATGCGCCAATCGCACTGATGCTGCCAAAAAACTGGGGATCAACATATCCACGGTATCGCGCCGAGTGGCCCAGCTTGAGAAAACACTTGGAGTTGCACTCTTCGATCACCGCCGCTCGGGATACATGCTCACAGCGGAAGGCGTAGAGCTGCGAGAGCTCGCCGAGCGAGTCGAACTGGATATCGTTAGTGTTGCACGGCGTGTGTCACGGGCGGGTCAGGGGCCACTCGGAAAACTGCGCATCACCACCAGCGATTCGCTGCTGCTGTACTTCCTCACACCTATCATTGCGCAATTCAAAGCTCTGAATGAAGGGATAGCGATTGAAGTACTTGTAGGCAATCAGACATTGAGTCTTGCCCGCGATGAGTCGGATATTGCGGTGAGAGCGACCAATAAACCAGCTGAAAGTCTGGTTGGGCGCAAACTCGCGACTATTGCCTGGGCGCCATACGGCAGCGATAAAAACGCACCGACCTCGACACCTTTCGCGGAAGGCCAGCCGTGGGTATCTTACTCGGCAGCTTTATGCGGCCTCAAAGCAACGAGCTACGTTGATAGCAGAGTTCACCCCGATTGCATTTCGTATCGTACCGACTCCGTCGCCGCTGCAAGCGCTGCGATTGTAGCGGGACTTGGTTTTGGGTTCCTTCCCTGCATGCTGGGTGACATCACGCCGGGATTGGTGCGTGTCGGCCCGGTTGTGCCTGAACTTCAGGATGGGCTTTGGCTGCTGACTCACCAGGACATTCGAAAGTCATGGCGAGTCAAGGCGTTCATGACGTTTTGCGCAGCGGTGGTTGCCGAACTCAAGCCTTTGGTCGAAGGCCAGCGAGCTCTCCCGGTTTCGTAGACGAAACCGGGAGCACGTCTTAACGGGTGCCGGAGCCAATGGCCGCCTTGCAGACAATTTCGATCAACTGCGACCGCTGTGCGAGCCTCGATACGCCGATTATATTGCTCGCGCACTGGGGCCGCTCGGTGCCAAACGCAGCCTTGCGAACATTGCCTACCACGGCAAACGCCGCGTCCATGTCCAGCACATAAAGCGTCTCTTCGACCACGTCTTCAAGCGTTGCACCATACAGTGCAAGCAACTTGGAGATGTTGTCGTATGAAGCGCGCATTTGCTCTCCCATCGAAGAGAAATCACTGGGCTTGCCTTCGCTATCGAGTGGGGCAGGAGCTACCATGTTGCCTTCTTCATCATGGTTGAATTGGCCGGATATATAGATGTCGTTCCCGACTTGTCTGGCCTGCGGGTAGCCATAGCTTTCTTCCCATGCGACCCCCCAGTAAGCGGTTTTCTTTCCGAACGGTTGCGAAGCTGACATTGCATTCTCCTGGCGTAGAACAGACTGCTCGCACAGCGGCAGTCCAAGTTGTGGGAAGCCAGAGACTAGCACCGCAGATGATTTTATAAGGGCGCATTAATGCGCCTCTGGAGACGCATTAATGCGCCCCTAAAATCGTGAGCGATCGGTTACCTTGAACTCGAAATCGGTGCCGCACCTACCGCCAACAACCTTCCGTGATTTTCAGCGGACAAAAGATTGGCCCGGCCCGCAAAGAGATTAAAAGACCATCATTTCACTAAAGGGAACCACCATGAACAATCCGAAAACCGAAGTCCTGACCCCTCAAAACAGCCAACTGATTTTCATTGATCAGCAGCCCCAGATGGCCTTCGGCGTGCAAAGCATCGACCGCCAGACGCTGAAGAACAACACGGTCGCTTTGGCGAAGGCTGCAAAAATTTTCAACGTGCCAACCACTATCACCACCGTCGAAACCAATAGCTTCTCCGGCCACACATATCCCGAATTACTTGCTGTGTTTCCTGACGCGCCTCTGCTGGAGCGCACCTCGATGAACTCGTGGGACGACCAGAAAGTACGTGACGCGCTGAAAGCCAATGGCCGCAATAAAATCATCGTCTCTGGCCTTTGGACTGAAGTGTGCAATACCACATTTGCACTTTCCGCCATGCACGATGCCGGCTACGAGATCTACATGGTCGCCGATGCTTCCGGTGGCACAACGAAGGAGGCTCACGATTACGCCATGCAGCGCATGATTCAGGCTGGCGTGGTGCCGGTCACCTGGCAGCAGGTGCTGCTGGAGTGGCAGCGTGACTGGAACAACCGCGACACCTACGACGCCGTCATGAATCTGGTGAAGGAGCACTCCGGTGCTTACGGCATGGGCGTGGACTATGCCTACACCATGGTGCACAAGGCTCCCGAGCGTGTAGACCACGGCCCGACCCTGGCACCTGTGGCCGCCTCTGTCTGAGCCTCACTGGCCCTCATCAAATGGGGGCCAGTCCCTGAGGGATGCTGAAAAAGAGGACGAATTTATTTTCTTGACCCAAAAAAGATGAGTTGTGCTCGGCAATGCTACGTTTCAATACAGCATCCACTTAGCCAGCAATGTTTCCGTATCAACCCGAACCCACCCCAAGGAGTCCCCTCCTGTAATGGACCTACACAACGAATTCGAAAACAGCAAATTCTTCCACCGCTCACGCATTGATCGGCGCGCCGCCGATGCCTTGGTGGGGCTGGCGGCTGGGATTACGGCGGACGGTGTCGTGAACACCGGCGAAGCGATTTTTCTTAAGCGATGGTTGGAGAGCAATCTCGTCCATCTGAATGACCCGGTGATCAATCTGCTGTATTCGCGTTTGGCATCCATGCTTCAGGACGATGCCCTGGACCCGGACGAGGCTCTTGAGCTGCTTAATATCCTGCGTAGTTTTTCTGGCGTGGATGTTGAGAACTCGAAGGTCGGCGGGAATGTTGTCGTTGCGCCAACGGACCTGCCCTTCAATTCACCGGCGCCCGATTTGGTGTGGGATGGTCGGATGTTTGTCTTTACGGGCGTTATGGCCTTTGGGCCGCGTAAAGATTGCCAGGCATTGGTGGAGGAGCGTGGTGGTGAGGTAGAAAGGGCTGCGCTGTTCTGACTGGCAGATCGTCGGTGGAATTGGCGGCCTCATCGCGAGCAAGCTCGCTCCCACAGGTTTTTCAGGGAGTGGGTACCCCGGAAACAACAAAGCCCCCGCATTTCTGCGGGGGCTTCGTTTTGTATGGTGCGGCACCAGGAGTCGATAAAAATTTTAACTCTTTGATTTATAGCGATTTTCCATATAGGGGAAAGGCTCTCTATCTCTAAAAATATCCTCATGCGCTGGCCGAATTATCCATTAACGAAAAAATCGGGATTCATGCCTCGACATCTGCCGTTGTGTACTTCAGGCATTTAGTCTAGGCAGTATGAACATCAAAACAAATTTTTCCGTAGGGTTCACGCAAATACTTATGCATGTTGGAAAAGCGAGCATCCAATTATGTACATTGTTGGTATAAATACTGTTGATCGTTGTCTGATCGCAGGTTAATTTGCATTTGACAGTGCGGTTAGCCTCTGACGGCCGAAGCTAGCAATTGATCTCTCAAGCGTTGTATGGATTACTCTGATGTTGCCTCAAGCATCGGATGGAGGCCCTATGGCTAGCCTTGGCGCGCTCCTGCTCTGGTGAGGATCGCTTAGTAACGTGCCTAAATCCACTGAGCTCCGATGGTCGTGGTCTGCGACCGGAGCCAGCCAACAAAAGCCTCGAGCCGGAAAGCATCCAATGGAGGCATGGGAATGATCATGTTATGATCAAAAAATTTTGTGCCCCACATGAAGGCTAAAGCTTATCAATGTTCAGATATTTCGGGTCCAAAGCCTCGACAGCGTCAATAGTCGCCGACGCCACGCTAGGTGGCTACGAAGGGGCATCCATAGCAGACGCGTTTGGCGGACTCGGAAATATTGGCGCTGAGTTTAAGCTCAGAGGATGCTCAGTAACTGCATGTGATCTACTTCGTTTCCCTAATGCGTTTCAGCATGTTCGATTAGTTTGTGAAGAAACGCCTAGCTTTAGCAAAGTTAAAAAATTCCTAGGGATTAATAGCTTTGAAAGCTTGAGCGATTATCTTAATTCTAGATGTGAGCCGGATTCTTGGTTTGTACATGAGTATTCGACTATAAGACGATTTTTTAGTGGTTTAAATGCCGCGTCTATTGCTGGGGCGTGGTGCGAAATTTCCTACTGGATTAAGTTGGGTTTAGTAGACGATAATGAAATTAAGTTTTTGACCGCGTCTTTGCTTAATAGTATGGATACAGTTGCAAATACTGCCGGAACTTATTATGCGTATCTGAAAGCTTGGGATAGAAAGGCTAAAAAAGAATTTAGGTTTTGTTGGTACAATGGTCTTGTTGAGGGCCCCAAAGGGGCTGCGCTTTACGGGGATGCCCTTGACAGTTTGTCTGGGAGCTCGTTTGACGTGCTATATCTTGACCCGCCTTATAATTCTCGTGATTACTCAAGGTACTACCATTTGCCTGAAACTCTCGCTCGATTTAAAGAAGTGGAGATAGATTCGAACAGCATGTCCGGTCAGCCCTCCGAGCGCTCTAAAACTGGAGATAATGTTCGCGCAGCAATGAAGTTGCCATATTTGAGCAGCCTGATTCGTTCGGTTGGGTGGCGGAGGTTGGTTGTACAGTATGCCGAGGGAGCTTATATCTCTCTAGAAGACCTGGCGAAAGAGCTTTCCCGTTATGGATCTATGAAGGTTCATGAGGTGTCCGCACTTGGATATCAGTCTAAAAATGGAGTAAGGAAGCAGACGCATCATGTGTTCATTGTTGATAAATGACCCGCGTCCTTTACCGGGAGCACTTAGCAACCCTTCGGACCTGATTGCATTTGCCGAGGTTAAGCTAATAGCGTTCGACTTGGACGGTACGTTAATTTCTACACCATCCCAAGTGCTCGGAGAACGTGTTAAGAGCCTATTTAATCTACTGAGTGGCCCTGGTAAAAATATTCGCTTGACCTTAGCGACTGGGCGCACCTTGACTGGCGTAAAACCAACTATAACGCAGTTGGGTGGAATAAAAAAATTTCCGCTTGTACTCTATAATGGCAGTGTTGTAGTTGAGCCGGAAAGCGAAGGTGTTTTTGCTCGCGCTCTTATCGCGAATAGTTCCGTGGCCGAGATAGTGAAGATTGTTAGTCTCTTGCCTGGTGTTTCGTTGTTTCTATACGCAGTGGATGCTGATGCTAAATTAGTCAACGATGAGTCTACAATAGAAAGCGTATTCTATTTGGGCGATTCAAATCGTATGCCTGAGAAGGACTTTAATGGCATGCCTATTAGGTCTTATACCGAAATTAAAATGTCAACGGATGGAGTGGTAGCAGCCCTATTAACCGCTTCATCGGCAGAGCAGCAGGTGACTCTTTTAGCTGCTCTCTCCGATATTTCGGGGATTTCGGTTACGTCAAGTGGTTCCGCCTATATTGAAATCCGGCCAGAGTTTTCTTCTAAAGCACGTGGGTTAGAGATTCTATGTAAAAGATATGGGATTTCGGCTCAAAATGTACTCGCCGTGGGTGACAACGATAACGACGTTGAGTTATTGAGCTGGGCAGGACTAAGTGTGTGTGTGAGAAACTCTTCAGCAGCGGCCCGCTCCGCAAGCAAGTTTTATTCTAATCATGGCGCTGGTAATGCTGCAATCGAAGTTCTTGAAATTGTTAGGCGAGCACAGCGACTATTTGGAAAGGCAAGGAAGGCATGATAAATAAACCGCGCGTTTCACCGATTATTAGCAAGCTTAAGTTGGATGCTGCCTCTTCGTTTGTTTCGCCATTCGATCTTGAAAAGCGACTTAAAGATTTAGCGGTTGAGCTTGGTATCGCAGACATCGGCTTCCAGGTAGCGGTGGAAGAAGCAGTACACGAATGGGGGCGCTGTGAAGGAAAGCCAATTTTAAAGGACCGGTTAGACTCAGCAAATCTTGCCCTGTTCGTAAGCGAGCAGTCAGACGCCGCAGACCTTAGCATTCAGCAACAACTTCATCATCTCATTGGTGCGCTGGCTGAGGTATGGGGGAGGAGCTATAGAAAGCATGGTGCTATAAGCATTCAAGCATCTGGTGCGGAGGAAATGCTCAATTCTGCTCTTGTGCCGATGACAAATCTTCATAACGTAACGAAATTTTCTGTTGTTTATTTTGATCTCGATAATTTTAGACAGATTAATAATAAGGGTAGCCACGGAGAGGGTGATAAAGCACTGCGGTTTGTGTGTTCAGAAATGCACAAGCTCTGCCTAGAGTATGGTGGTTTAGCTTTTATTGCCGGCGGTGACGAGTTTTTACTTGTGCTTCCATGTGAGCAGACTATGGAGGTTAGCTACAGGCTTTGGAAGCTAAAGAATCAAATCGGCAGTGTAGGGTTTGGTGAGAATGGTGACTTCTATGTTGACTTGACTGCCGGTATTGTCAGAAAAACTGTTGATGAAATATCAGCGGGAATTCAAAAGGTCAAAGAGCAGTGTGAGGCTTTAACCAAAAATTTAGAAGAGGCAAAGAGCAAACGTAGAGGGACTATCAATTTTGAAATTGTTGAAAAGTCTGATGAAATCGAGAGGGTAACATCTCCATCAGACTTTATAAAACTGGGCATTTGTCTTTCAAAGAGCAGGCAGTACTGCCTTCATTTATTCGAAGATGAAAGATTAAATTTGATCGTTCAGGAAGTTTCTTCGTTGAGCAGTGACTATCTCAATGCTGAACTTATTGATGTCGCTGTGGACAAGGTTCTTAAGTGGTTTGGAGCGGAAGCAATTACTCTTTGGGACGAGCGATCATTGTTGGCACGGTCTGGAACACCTTCAGAGATATCCGATGGTGCCATCGCTGTGGCAATTGCTCATGCTATTTCGAAAGCGGTGGTTCTACAAAAGTCGCCAGATATTTGTGCCGCTAATTTGGCAGTTTTATGGTGTGCAGATACTGGCAAGAGTGGGGTCGTTCTGGGTGATAAACTAGTCTGGGGCTGTCCAGTCAGTAACCAGATCGAGCGCATTGAGTTTGGTAGCTATGTGGTCAACGGCACATTTGGTCAGGCAGTAGGGGTTGCCATAGGGGTTCAAATTGGGTTTGAAGAGAATCCTAAAACTCCTGGCAGACGGCGCCTCCCGAGCGATTTCCTTGTTGACCATGTTCGGGTAGACGTTAGACCACGGACGGGCGGCGGACTTCCAGACTTCTGGCAAGCAGCTCTGGCACAGATTGTCGCAGCTTTAAATGCTAGTAACAAAGATACGAAAGTAATTATCTGGGGCGAGGAAGTAGAATCAACAGAGCTGTACTCTCGGCTTATTGATGAAAGTACTTGGGCGAAGGATGAGATTGCGAGCTTGACAGGTATCTCAACCGCTCGAGTTACTGATTTAGTAAAGAACTTATCCAGTTCAGTAATAAGAGTTTCCGGCGCGCAGCAACTTCTCGATTTTCTTTTCAAACTTTATAGTGTCTACACAGGGCCTTCAATAGAGTTGACTGATCTACCTCGAGGAGAGGATCCGTCTCTTCAACGCCCGATGGTTCAAGCCAATCCTCTGACCCAGGAAGAGGGGATTGTCTGCACAACAGCAAGAGTAGCTTACCCTCTAATAATTGACACTCTTCGAAAAACTCAGAAGGTACGGTTAGCAGTTGATGACTCAGGTCAAGAGCAGCGAGAGCTAATCGCTTTCAAACTTAAGCTGACTGATCCTGGGCTTGATCCTATCCCGGACTATCTGATGGCTCAGAAAGCTAATCTATCAGCCTACGCTGAAAAAGTTTTGCTATCTGCCGATGGAGTTATCAGGGCGGAACTAGAACGCGACAGGCAGGTGGAGGCCTATTGCTCCCATCTCTCGCGTTATATTAATAGGCTACATGATCCAAGGTCTACTCGACGTGCATGTTTAGTAGTACGACATCAGCCTGATGAGCACGGCTCACCCAAGCCTCTTGGCTTGATTTCTGTGTGGTCTACGCCAAGGTTCCAAGCCGGCATAATTTATCTAGACTATGTGTTCGTTTGGCGAACAGTTGAGGCATTTATTGGTCTGCCATATAGTTTGTATGGCTCACTGCGTCTTGCTGAGCAGTTAGTGGAGCGTGTGGCATCATGTGCTGACGTTGATCCTAATCATGTTAGGCTCGGTGAGCTTAATTATATTGCCCTTAGCTTGCACTTAGGCAGCGACCAGTTTCATACCAGAGTTGCTAAGCAGATTGTTGATAAGGCAAGTGATTGAATTGAAAGTTTATATTGTCTCAAAGCGTTCTGAGTCGTACTCGGAGAAAGTACTGAATGGATTTGAATTGCTTCGGAATACTGAGCGGTTTTCGCTGTGGGCTAGGTTAAGCGATTGCTGCTCAGTACAAGCTTTGGACTTTATTTCAAGTAACAATTTTGTACGCGTGTTTGAGTCGTGCTATATAACTAGCCTAGATGAGGCTGAATCAAGGATTGAAGCTACAAGGCTGCTATTCTCAGAGCTAGCAGGTAATACGTATAAATCGGTAATTGAAGTTGGTCGAAATTTGAATTGTTACAATAGCTTGTATTTTGGAGCGAAAAAAAATACAAGCTTGATCTTTAAAGATGTTTTAGATTACGGCTGTGGACCAGGAACCATTATATCCAGCGAATTGTACACTCAGGCTCACAATTTAATTGTTTATGATTTTATAGAGGAGAATCGAGTGTATGCCGGCTCTCTTGGTTTGGGAGTGCTATCAACTATCGAGTTCAATAATTTAATTGAAGAAAGTCTTGATTTGATTGTCTGCTGCTATGTTCTTCACTATATGTCAGTTGATCAGCAAACTGTGAGTTTATTAATGGCCAGCCTCCGGGTCGGAGGGGTGTTGGCAGCGAATTTTCACAAGGGCACTGGTGTTGATTGGTTCCTGAATTGCGTCAACTCTATAGAAGATATCAGGGTGGTTAGAGAAAATTCCGAGTTTGGCGATTTGGTTTTTATAGTCAAGGGCGCTAGATATGCAGAATTTTGAAAGTAATGACCTGTTCTGTGAAATTCTATATACAGAAAAGCAGGAGACGGGTAGGGCTTTGATCGCTATTTATAGCGGAATTCATCAAGAGGAGAAAATGCTGTGCGCTGATAGTCAGCGTAACAGGATAGCTAAGCTGCTTTGGCAAGCAGAATGTCATCCATACTCAAATCCCCACCCAACCACGCTGTTCCCTATTCATGATGAATTAATGCTCGGGCTTGGGACTAGTATCTCTGATGGCATGATCGACCCAGGCGAGGTTGGATCTAGCGATGAAGTGCTCTTGCAACTACTCCCCTACTGGATCGAAACTGTACAAACTTGTGCCACAGGTGCAGCAAAAAACTGGGGGCAAATCTTACTGGGGAATTTTGATATAAGCTCTAATTTCCCACAATTATTGGATAGGATAAGATTGGCGAAAGAGCGAGTTGCAGGCCTATCAAATTCTAGATCTACCCAGTTCTCAAGATCTGCTCACTACATGGGCTCAAAGGCATCTCTTGCTCCCTACTTGTCAGAAATAATCCATACGTTATTGCCTGATGATACAGTCGTATTTGATCTCATGTGCGGATCTGGGGCCGCAGCGGGATATTTTGCGAGAGACTGGATGACATATGCCTCCGATGCTCAGGCCTTTTCAAGGCTTCTAGCGAAAGTACAAGGCGGAGGGATGGATGCTAAGAGATCACTTGATATGGCGGATGAAGTCTTGGAAGCTGCTCGCCAGCACTTCGAACACATCCCGGATTTCATATTGAAAAATATTGAGGTCGAAAGTGAGTTTTTATCCGCAGAACTTTCAGAGGATGTAAAGCACGACCTTCATCAGTGGATTTCTAATTATCCAAGAATAAACACCGAAAGTGGTGCTAGGAAAAAAATATTTGATGACTTGATAAAAAGTAGAGCTGAATTAAATAGCCTAGAACCATACCTTCTGTTCAGTGCCTACTACGCAAACCTTTTTTTTGGGGTGCGCCAAGCTGCTGAGATCGATAGTCTCCGCTATGCGATTGATAAAACTTTGGAAGGAGAGGAGCATGAGTGGGCTATGGGAGCGTTGGTGTGTGCTGTTAGCTCCTGTGCCTATTCCTATGGTGGGCATTTTGCGCAACCAAAATTTGATGGTACAGATAGAGAACGCCTCGATATTCTGGCACCGGAGCTAATGGTTACCCGAGCCTATTCTGTATCTCATGAATTTTTTGTACGCCTGACAAGTCTCGGCGAGGAAAGCTCCAAGGTTAAGTTTCCTGTACGACTGGTCTCTGGGCCATGGGAGCAAGCGTTAGATCAAATCGAGCCGATTGTTGATCGGGATGTCTGCGTATATTTAGATCCTCCTTATACTCGTGATGAATACAGCCGTTACTACCATGTACTTGAGACACTGGTTCGCTATGACTATCCTGCTGTCCAAGACAAAGCTTCCATGCCCAGAAGAGGTCATTCTGGAAGATTTGCATCTGACTTCGCAACAAGGAACGTTACAAAGATTGAAGATTTGATTGTTGAAATAATCTCAATTTGTCTTGATAGAAAGTGGAGTTGCTTGTGGAGTTACTCAAGTACAGGGGTGGCTTCTATTAAAAATATCCTACAGCGCATAAACTGTAATGCTACCGATGTTCATATTTTTAATATGGCGCACTCCTACAAAGGACAAGGAAGACATAAGTCTAAATCAGTTACCGAGTACGCGATACTTATAAAGGGTGGGTAGTGTTTTTAGTCCTGCCGCCTAACCTAATATGAGGGCAGGACTAAAGAAAGGCCTTACAAATTTTTGGTGTAGCTATCAAAATCATCTTTACTGATAAGCCTGACTTTGTAGGAAAGCTGAGCAAGCCTAATTTTAATTCCTCGCTTTATCAGCTCTCTCAATGTTCTCTTCTTGGGCGGGGCAGATATGTTTAAAGCAGTTTCGTCTTGCTTTTTCATTTCGCCTTTAATTTTTGCTCGTGATGTTTTATTTTGATTGAGAGACTTAATTGAGTCTTTCTTCGAAGTGGGGCAGGACTCGCCCTCCTTATTGATGCTCAAGTAATCTGTTAAGATGGTGTTGAATTCTTTTTTTATTTCATCTGACGGCTCGCCTTCTTGGAGGCGATTTATCAATCGTCTAGACTTTCTCGCGACCTCGATATACATATTTCCAACAAGTCTATGTTGAGATACTTGTTTTTCCAAACCCAGAAAGCCTAAAATTGCTGTGGAAACTCCAACCAATAACGATACGACAGAAATGAATAGTGCTTCGTATGTGCTAATGTAAGGTACAGCTTGGAAAACTTCTTTAATCGCTTTTGACGCAATGATTGCCGTTCCAATTACGGAGAATAATCCTAATTTTATTCTTGCTCCGTTTTTTCTGTCAGCTGCAATAAAGTGGCGATCTTTTCCTATTTTCGAGTCTACTTCCAGGTTGGCTAGCTCAAGTAGGAGGTATTTGTTATTTTCCATACTGCTACTTCCATTTTATTTGCGGGGCAGGACGAGGCTTGGCGGATTCGTATCAATGGTTGCCTCCTCCTCAGTGGATTTTAATTCAGTCTCGTGCTTGCCGTGAAGTAAATATCGTAGCTGCATCTGGTGATATTTTCAGCGTGCGCTGGCTCAGTAGGCTTGCCCCAGGAGTGAATCGCAGGGCAGGGCCGATTTTGCGTACCTTTATAATTATTATGTTAAGTTAGTTGGTATTATATTACAACAGGGTTAGTGAGGTTTGCAGAGAACATTTTAATCGTACCATCTTGAGAGATTTTTACAGACAGCCCGTTTTTTGCGAGAATAGAGGCTACTGATTCGCCAGTCCCTTTTACGCCATTTATTGTCACCTTGGAAATGTCAATGACTGATCCATAGGACAGTAGGGTGCCGTCAGTATTGAAAATAGACGCGCCGTCGCTGGACAAGAGTCTTACAAGTGTTTGGGTGTGCCGTTCATCAAGTAAGGAAAACGGAGCTGTTGTGAGTGAGTTTTTTGATAGCAGTAAATCGTCAAATTTTTCAGCATCCAATGGAACCCAGATTATTGAACTAAGTCTCCGGCGAGCCAAATAAAATACATAGTAGAGTAGGCTCTGAGTGAAGTCTTCTTTGACGTTTAGCGTCGATCTTATCAAGTTCGCAATTTGTGTGAGACTCCGGATTCGCCACTGTCCTTCTTTGAAGTTGAATTCGATTCCTTCGGAGCCGGTAATGGAGTACTCGGATTGACTGGTGACTCGAAATAGTGCGTCCCCACCCTTTATTGTTTTACTTAGAGTGTAGTCATCTACAAATGATAGTAGCGCTTGCCTACTTGAATTTGCGAGGAATGCATTTGCGACCTCCAGTGACGGGTTAGCGAGAAAGTATGATGTCTGACCATCTGCCAAATACCAGAAGCGTTTATCTATAGGGTCGATTGGAGAAAGTTTGCGAGTTTCTTTAAGTGGTAGTAAGGCACCGCCTCGGGTATGATCTCGTTTGTTTGCATATGCGTAAAATGATCGTGTTAAGACAAGCCCGGTTGTAAAGTTGCGGCCCTCAAATTTTGAGTTTGCGAGCTTGTGAAATAGCTCGACTAGCTGTTTAAACCTTCTATAATCATAGTGTCCCCTGCTGAAGAATTTTGATATTGTTAGCTCTAATAGTTCGTCGCCAAATTGATGAGGCTTAAGGGAGAACTTATCTTTTACGCTGTGGCTTAGCGTAATAGCAAGTACCCCTTCAAATACATTCAGGAGTCTTTCAAGCCCGGTAAAAGTGGTATTGGTAATCTGCAGTGAAAATGCAGCTACTACGGTTTTCCCCTCAAGAACTCGACCTAGCACGATCGCACAGGTGCTGTTGACAATATAAACGCCTCGCCTTTCGTTTTCGAGAATGTCAATTCCGTATTGGTGCTTTATTGAATTTATAGGGTTGTGGTCAAATTTTACCGACCCTCCAAAAAAGCGTCTAGTGGCGCCAAGAAGATAGGGTAGGGCATGCTTCTTGAATTCGCCCGATCCTCGCATATTTTCGAATTCGATCATGTTGTTTCCTTGAAGGTTCAGCTATGTTGGTGCTTGAAAAATTTTTGCAGGATTCTTGTAAGGTTTAAGTTTGGTTTGCGCTAGTCTAGTGCTCGTTACTTGGCACGACTTATCGAGTTTTATGGTTTTATATCATGCCTATTGTCTTCATTTAAATAACCTTATTAATTAGTGCGGGTGTGTTTTTTGTTGGGGGCGTTATGTTTGGTTTAATAATTACTTTGTGCTTAAGTTTCATGGTGTTAATGTATTTTGAATAACTACCAATATTTATATCCACGATCGATCTCAGTAGTTTTCAGAAGTCACAGCTTCACACGCTAGAGGCTTGATGGCAATACGAAATCATGGTGGACTTTCCAATATTCGTTATCTTTTACAGTGATAAATCCTTTCTGGGTCATTATGACTTAGAGGTCTCCCCCCTAGCTGCTCGCCGAGCAATGCAACGTAGGGATGATTGCTTGAGCTTGTGTTTAGGGGGCCTGCCTTACTTAGAGACTGAAACTCCATGATTTCGCTAGACGTAAAGAGAGCAGTCTTACAGTTAGCCGGTAGTAATATTGCGTCGCCTGACTGCGCTCGGCTAGATGATGATCGAGAAACCACGCGACGTGCTTTCTCTGCCAAGCCCAAGGCGTTTTTCGCTGCCAGCGCTCTGCAATTTCAGCCTGAATGATTTTCGCCTGGCGAACATGGCGTCGCCGGGTTGCGCGTGAGCCGGTCAGCACTCCAGCCAGGAACAGCTCCATGTCGAATGGCTTACTCATTACCGCCCCCAATGTAGGCGGCGACCACATCAATCCGACTGTGCCCCAGCTCATAGCTGATTTGCCTCCGGGCCTCACGGTCAAGAGACCTATCTACCTGGCAACATTCGCCGCCGTTGATAGGCGCGCTGTGTTGGGTGATGAACTCATAACGCTCACATGCGTACGCCGCTCGTAAATCATGGAAGCCTTTCAGGTTGTGTGCATGCAGGATGTCCCGCGCAGGGCGGATGATTTCTTGCAGGACGTTCAGGTAGGTTTGGTTGGGTGCGATCAGGTTGCGGCTACCCACAGGTGACACTTGCCGTGCAAACCCAAGTGCACCTCGAACTTGGTCGTCCACCGTAATCCAACGTGGCGCCGAGGCACCGGCGCGCCCGCCTTTGGTGCCATCTTGAATGTTAATCCTGCCTAGGTCGTTAGCCTCACGGCTTAACCGTGGCAGGTCAGCCAAGATGGCCTCACGCAAGCGCATGCCGGTGGCTCGCGCCAACAGAACGATCGCGGCGGCCCGCAGCTGATGATGGCTGCAAAGCACATCGACAATCTGCTTAACCTGATCGCGGTCTTGGCCGTGAGGCACCGAGTGTCGAACCCCGGTGCGCTGCATACCCAATGCCTTGCTCGGACTGGGCAATTTCACATACTGATCACCGCGAAGCGCCGCCATGGTCCTGTTAACGCTGGATAGCCGATTTTGCGCGGTGCTGATGGCGAGGTCACCGCGCCCAACCAGGTCACGGAGATACGCCGCATAGTTGGCCAACACCTTCCGATCAACCTGCCGCGCATCATTGATACCGGGCCCCTGTTCGGATCGGCACCACTTCACAAATGCCTGCCACCGATCAGAATGCGCCTTGACCGTGCCGTAGTGGCCGCCGCCGAACATGTCTTTCAATGCCTGCGGTCCTGCGTAGCTCAATTGCCTGCCGTAGCCGAAATTGCGGCCATCGCGTCTACCCACCAATGCCATCTCAATCACCTCATCTCCCGTTCTCCGATCCTCGCCCCACGTCATCCCGCCAAGGATGTTGAGTGTTATCAGGGATCAAGGCCCCTGCGACCTGTGAGGGTTATCCACTAACGCGGGACTGACGGCTCTTTACGACCGGGAGCTTGGGCATCTCATGATCTGGCCTCCTGAGCACCTCCGAAGAGGTGGGCGGGTGGAGGCTGCACTGGCTGACGAAACCGGTGCCGCGAGATCCTGAGTCAGGTGAAGGCAGGGATGCGATGACCGGGGCATGCCTGACTGTCAGTCAGGTGCAGTCCATTCCTTGGGCTGCGGCA
>Ga0209281_1000166_pt1 | contig 156928 bp, 148 predicted proteins | sample MedtruBG_FD_187514 | JGI IMG/M metagenome (GOLD analysis project Ga0209281, IMG submission 187514) | Root nodule microbial communities of legume samples collected from California, USA - Medicago truncatula BG (SPAdes) (version 2) | ecosystem: Host-associated > Plants > Roots > Nodule | place... | reverse complement strand
ACCCCATGCCGAACTCAGAAGTGAAACGCCGTAGCGCCGATGGTAGTGTGGGGTCTCCCCATGTGAGAGTAGGGAACTGCCAGGCATCAAACAAGTGAAGAGGCCATCCGCAAGGATGGCCTCTTTGCGTTTTTGTCCTTTCTTGTTTATGCCTCTGTTTCCCTCCGTGAAAATTTCTCACCTTCCTCTTACAGACTCGACATTCGCACGATTCCTGGGTATTGTCAGCTATCTGGATGTCTAAACGTTTATACGTATGCTGTGAGGATATAAGGTTATGCCGATTAGGGTGCAGGACGAGTTGCCAGCCGTTAATTTCTTGCGTGAAGAGAATGTCTTTGTGATGAAGGCCTCGCGCGCGACAGGTCAGGAAATTCGTCCACTTAAGGTTCTCATCCTCAACCTGATGCCCAAAAAGATTGAGACGGAAAACCAGTTCCTGCGCTTGCTCTCCAACTCCCCGCTACAGGTGGACATCCAGCTGCTGCGCGTCGATGCCCGTGAATCGCGCAACACACCGTCCGAGCATCTGAATAACTTCTACTGCAACTTCGAAGATATCCGCAACGATAACTTCGATGGTTTGATCGTCACGGGTGCACCGCTGGGCCTGGTTGAGTTCAACGACGTGGCCTACTGGCCGCAGATCAAGCAGGTACTCGAGTGGGCCAAAGATCACGTCACTTCAACGCTCTTTGTCTGTTGGGCGGTACAAGCGGCACTGAATATTCTCTATGGCATCCCGAAGCAAACCCGCACGGAAAAGCTGTCTGGCGTTTACGAACACCACATTCTCCATCCTCATGCGTTGCTGACGCGTGGTTTTGACGACTCTTTCCTCGCACCTCACTCGCGCTACGCAGATTTCCCGGCCGCGCTGATTCGTGATTACACGGATCTCGAGATCCTGGCCGAAACGGAAGATGGCGACGCCTATCTGTTCGCCAGCAAAGACAAACGTATCGCCTTTGTGACGGGACATCCGGAATACGATGCGCATACCCTGGCCAGCGAGTTTTTCCGCGATGTGGAAGCGGGGTTAACCCCGGAAGTGCCGTACAACTATTTCCCGAAAAACGATCCGCAAAACACGCCACGAGCAACCTGGCGCAGCCATGGCAATTTGCTGTTTACTAACTGGCTCAACTATTACGTCTATCAGATCACGCCATACGATCTGCGCCACATGAATCCGACGTTAGATTAATCCTCTGCGCAGAACGATCCTAAAGCGTTTCAGCATTCCAGATCAGGCACCTTCGGGTGCCTTTTTTATTTCCGAAACACCCCTCATCCGTTAAATGATTTTTAATCTCTTCCTAATCAATAAGATAAGAACAATATTTAATTAAAATGGAAATTGTTTTTGATTTTAGAAAAATAATGGATAGTCTTAAATCTGCTGAGCGAAAACCACACAACGATCTTTCGCTCGCAGTGGGGGACGTTTTTTTGGATCTTTGATGAGGAGCAGAGAAATGAATCAACAGGCAACGACTACCGAAGAACTGACGTTTAACCAGCCCTATGGTGAGCTGGAACAGCAGGTTCTGACGCCAGACGCCGTCGAGTTTTTGGCTGAGCTGGTGACGCGCTTTGCACCGAAGCGCAATAAACTGCTGGCGGCTCGTATTCAGCAACAGCAGGACATCGATAACGATAAGCTTCCAGACTTCATTTCGGAAACTGCTTCCATTCGTAACTCAGCCTGGAAAATCCGTGGTATTCCGCAGGATTTAAAGGATCGTCGGGTCGAAATCACCGGCCCGGTTGAGCGTAAAATGGTGATTAACGCTATGAATGCCAATGTAAAAGTGTTCATGGCAGACTTCGAAGATTCACTGGCGCCAGACTGGCGTAAAGTGATCGAGGGGCAAATTAACCTGCGCGATGCGGTCAATGGCACTATCAGCTACACCAATGAAGCCGGAAAAATCTATCAGCTGAAACCCAATCCGGCCGTGCTGATTTGCCGTGTGCGCGGCCTGCATCTGCCTGAAAAACACGTTACATGGCGCAACGAAGCCATTCCCGGCAGCCTGTTTGATTTTGCGCTCTACTTCTTCCACAACCATAAAAGCCTGCTGGCAAAAGGGAGTGGCCCTTATTTCTACCTGCCAAAAACGCAGTCATGGCAGGAAGCGGCCTGGTGGAGCGAGGTATTCAGCTACGCGGAAGATCGCTTCAATCTGCCGCGCGGCACCATCAAAGCCACCCTGCTGATCGAAACGCTGCCGGCGGTGTTCCAGATGGATGAAATCCTGCACGCCCTGCGCGACCACATCGTCGGCCTGAATTGTGGACGCTGGGATTACATCTTCAGCTACATCAAAACTCTGAAAAACCATCCAGACCGCTTGCTGCCCGATCGCCAGGCGGTCACTATGGACAAGCCTTTCCTGAGTGCCTACTCACGCCTGCTGATCAAGACCTGCCATAAACGCGGTGCGTTCGCGATGGGGGGGATGGCGGCCTTTATTCCGAGCAAAGACGCCGAGCGCAATAATCAGGTGCTGACCAAAGTGAAGGCGGATAAAGAGCTTGAAGCCCGCAACGGCCACGATGGCACCTGGGTTGCTCACCCGGGCCTGGCGGACACGGCGATGGAGGTCTTCAACAGTGTGCTGGGTGAGAACAAAAATCAGCTTTTCGTTACCCGCGAAGACGACGCACCTGTCTCAGCTGAAGAGCTGCTGATGCCGTGCGAGGGCGAGCGAACTGAAGCAGGCATGCGCGCCAATATTCGCGTTGCTGTCCAGTACATCGAAGCATGGATCTCGGGCAATGGCTGCGTCCCGATTTACGGCCTGATGGAAGATGCCGCCACGGCGGAGATCTCCCGAACCTCCATCTGGCAGTGGATCCACCACCAGAAAGCGCTCAGTAACGGCAAACCGGTCACTAAATCCCTGTTCCGCCAGATGCTTGCGGAAGAGATGCGGGTGATTCAGGACGAGCTGGGCGAACACCGCTTCAGCAGTGGCCGTTTTGACGATGCCGCGCGCTTGATGGAGCAAATCACGACGTCTGAAGAATTAATCGACTTCCTTACTTTGCCCGGCTATCGCCTGCTGGCCTAACTACCCAGGCTATTTTGTTCGCCATTTTGGCCCAGGCAGTGCTCTGAATCCCTTTGGTTCTAGCGCTGGCCGTGACCAAACTGCCTTCACCAATAACGCCTGGGAAGCCAGGACGATAATATGGAGCATCTGCACATGAAAATCCGTACCCAACAAATCGAAGAATTACAAAAAGAGTGGACTCAACCGCGCTGGGAAGGCATCAACCGCCCGTACAGCGCAGAGGAAGTGGTGAAACTGCGCGGTTCGGTCAACCCGGAATGCACGCTGGCGCAGCTCGGTGCCGCAAAAATGTGGCGTCTGCTGCACGGCGAATCGAAAAAAGGGTATATCAACAGCCTCGGTGCGTTGACCGGTGGCCAGGCATTGCAACAGGCGAAAGCGGGGATTGAAGCGGTCTATCTCTCCGGCTGGCAGGTGGCGGCCGACGCTAACCTGGCCTCCAGCATGTATCCGGATCAGTCGCTCTATCCGGCCAACTCCGTACCCTCGGTGGTCGATCGGATCAACAACACTTTCCGTCGCGCGGATCAGATCCAGTGGGCGTCCGGCATTGAGCCAAACGATCCGCGCTTCGTGGATTACTTCCTGCCTATCGTGGCAGATGCCGAAGCAGGTTTTGGCGGCGTACTTAATGCGTTTGAGCTGATGAAATCAATGATTGAAGCCGGTGCAGCGGCGGTTCACTTTGAAGATCAGCTGGCGTCCGTGAAGAAGTGCGGCCATATGGGCGGCAAAGTGCTGGTGCCGACGCAAGAAGCGATTCAGAAACTGGTCGCCGCGCGTCTGGCGGCGGATGTTCTGGGCGTGCCGACCCTGGTTATCGCCCGTACCGATGCGGATGCGGCGGATTTGATTACCTCTGACTGCGACCCTTACGACAGCGAATTCATTACCGGTGAGCGCACCAGCGAAGGGTTCTACCGTACGCATGCGGGTATCGAGCAGGCTATCAGCCGCGGTCTGGCCTACGCCCCGTATGCCGACCTGGTGTGGTGCGAAACTTCCACGCCGGACCTGGCGCTGGCAAAACGCTTTGCCGATGCAATCCATGCTAAATATCCAGGCAAACTGCTGGCGTACAACTGCTCGCCGTCGTTCAACTGGCAGAAGAATCTGGATGATAAAACCATCGCCAGCTTCCAGCAGCAGCTCTCTGAGATGGGCTACAAATACCAGTTCATCACCCTCGCGGGTATCCACAGCATGTGGTTCAACATGTTCGATCTGGCCCACGCCTACGCGCAGGGCGAGGGCATGAAGCACTACGTGGAAAAAGTGCAGCAGCCAGAGTTTGCAGCCAGCAAAGAGGGCTACACCTTCGCCTCTCACCAGCAGGAAGTGGGCACGGGCTATTTCGACAACGTCACGACGATCATTCAGGGCGGCGCCTCATCGGTTACGGCGTTGACCGGTTCGACTGAAGAATCACAGTTCTGATGTTTTCCCCCTCTCCCCGCTGGGGAGAGGGCCGGGATGAGGGGAGCCTATGTCGCGTGGCCTGGAATTACTGATTGCACAAACCATCCTGCAGGGCTTCGACGCGCAGTATGGCCGTTTTCTGGAAGTGACTTCAGGCGCGCAGCAGCGCTTCGAACACGCCGACTGGCACGCCGTACAGCAGGCGATGAAACAGCGTATCCATCTTTACGATCACCACGTGGGTCTGGTGGTCGAGCAGTTGCGTTGCATCACCGATGGCAAAAGCCCCGACGCCGATTTTCTGCTCCGCGTAAAAGAGCACTACACCCATCTGTTGCCGGATTACCCGCGCTTCGAGATTGCGGAGAGCTTTTTCAACTCCGTCTATTGCCGGTTATTTGACCACCGCTCGTTATCTCCTGAGCGGTTATTTATTTTCAGCTCTCAGCCTGAGCGTCGCTTTCGCACCATCCCGCGCCCGCTGGCGAAGGATTTCTTCCCCGAACATGGCTGGGAAAGTCTGTTAAGCAAAATGCTCTCGGATTTACCGCTGCGTTTGCCATGGCAAAACAAGACGCGCGACGTGGGCTATATCATCGCCCATCTGACGGACGCTTTCGGCACCGACGTTTTACAACGCAGCCATTTACAGGTGGCTAACGAACTGTTTTTCCGCAATAAAGCCGCCTGGCTGGTCGGGAAGTTACTCACCCCCACGGCCACCATTCCCTTTCTGTTGCCGATCCATCGTACGGATGACGGCGAGCTTTTTGTCGACGCCTGCCTGACAACCAGCGCCGAGGCGAGCATTGTCTTCGGTTTCGCCCGCTCCTATTTCATGGTTTATGCGCCACACCCCGCCGCGTTGGTGGAGTGGCTGCGCGAGCTGCTGCCGGTCAAAACCACCGCTGAGCTGTATATGGCGATTGGCTGCCAGAAGCACGCGAAAACTGAGAGCTATCGCGAATACCTGCACTACATCAGCAGTAGCGACGAGCAGTTCATCGAAGCGCCCGGAATCCGCGGGATGGTGATGCTGGTCTTCACGCTGCCGGGTTTTGATCGTGTGTTTAAGGTCATCAAAGATAAATTCGCGCCGCAGAAAGAGATGACGGCGGCGCACGTTCGCGCCTGCTATCAGCTGGTCAAAGAGCACGACCGCGTGGGGCGCATGGCCGACACTCAGGAGTTCGAAAACTTTGTGCTGGATAAACGGCAGATCGCGCCTGCGCTAATGACCCTGCTGATGCAGGAAGCGCCGGGCAAAATCACCGATCTGGGCGATAAGATTGCCATCAGCCATCTTTACATCGAACGCCGAATGGTTCCGCTTAATATCTGGCTGGAGCAGGTGGACGGCCAGGCGCTGCGTGATGCGATTGAAGAGTACGGCAACGCGATCCGCCAGCTGGCAGCGGCCAATATTTTTCCCGGCGATATGCTGTTTAAAAACTTTGGCGTGACGCGCCACGGGCGGGTGGTGTTCTACGATTACGATGAAATCTGCTACATGACCGAGGTAAATTTCCGCGATATCCCGGCTGCGCGCTATCCGGAAGATGAACTGGCCAGCGAGCCGTGGTACAGCGTCTCGCCGGGCGATGTCTTCCCGGAGGAGTTTCGCCACTGGCTCTGTGCCGACCCGCGCATCGGGCCGTTATTTGCAGAGATGCACGAGGATCTGTTCCACGCCGACTACTGGCGCGGTCTGCAAACGCGCATCAAAAATGGTTACGTTGAAGATGTGTACGCCTACCGCAGGCGGCAGCGTTTTAGCGTGCGGTGGTCAATGTAGTGTTTCCCCTCTCTTACGGGAGGAGAGGGGAGCAGGCCGCATTCAAGGTTAGCGAATCCCACCATACGCCAGCGTCACTTCCTTCGCCGCTTTGATGACCAGCGCCCCCAGCTCGGTGACGCGGTCATCGGTCACGCGCGAGATCGGCCCAGAAATGGAGATTGCGGCGAAGGGTTCGCGGTGCTCATCAAAAATACACGCCGCGATACAGCGCAGACCCAGCGCATGTTCTTCATCATCGAACGAATAGCCGCGTTTGCGCGTCTGGGCCAAATCATCTTTCAGATGCAGCGGGGAAACCAGCGTGGCATGCGTATAGGCATGCAGCCCTTTGCGGTGCAGCAGGCCAGTGACTTGCTCCTCGCTGAGCTGCGACAGAAACGCTTTCCCCGCCCCCGACGCATGCATCGGCAGCTTACCGCCAATGGGTGCGGACATCCGCATCAGCTGCGTACACTGCACCTGGTCAATGATAATCGCCTGATGGTCGCTCTGATCGAGCACCGCCAGGTTGACCGTCTCGCCAGAGTCTTCCATCAGTTTGCGCAGGATCGGATGCACAATCGCCAGCAGATTACGGCTCTGCAAAAAGCTGCTGCCGACGATAAACGCATGGGCACCGACGGACCAGTGGCCCAGTTCACCCACCTGACGGACAAAGCCCAACTGCTGCATAGTGCTTAACAGACGGTGCGTGGTGGAGTTCGGCAGACCTGCCTGCTGCGCCAGCTCGGTCAGAGCCACGCTGCTGTGGGATTCCGCGATCCATTCCAGCAGCTTTAATCCGCGTGTGAGCGACTGAACTTGTCCGCCTGGCGGCGCGGTGGTGGCAGCAGGTTTTCTGCCGCGTTTTGCGGGAACGGTAGCGACCATGACGGAATCCTTTTTCTGTATCGTGGAAATCATTTTCGTTTTATTTGGTAAATTTGCAACCGTTATCCTGACTGATCGGAGGAGTGATAGTGAACATGTCTCATGTTAACGCTGCGTGACTTCTCCACCCTGCGAGATTATGCCAGTATGGACTGCTGGCCTTTTGGCCTTGTTGAGCGTTGTCGGGAGCGAGTGTGAGCAGCAAAGTAGATCAACTGCGTGCGCAGTTAAATGAACGAATTCTGATGCTGGACGGCGGCATGGGCACCATGATCCAGAGCTATCGTCTGAGTGAAGACGATTTTCGCGGCGAGCGTTTCGCCGACTGGCCTTGCGACCTGAAAGGGAACAATGACCTGCTGGTGCTGAGTAAACCGGATGTCATCGCGGCCATCCATAACGCCTATTTTGAGGCGGGCGCGGACATCGTCGAAACCAATACCTTCAACTCGACAACCATCGCCATGGCGGATTACCAGATGGAATCCCTGTCGGCAGAAATCAATTTTGAGGCCGCCAGGCTGGCGCGCGCCTGCGCCGATGCATGGACGGCCCGCACGCCGGACAAACCGCGCTACGTCGCCGGGGTGCTTGGCCCCACCAACCGTACCGCCTCGATTTCACCGGATGTGAACGATCCGGCCTTCCGTAACGTGACTTTTGATCAGCTGGTCGAAGCCTATCGTGAATCCACCAAAGCGCTGGTGGAAGGGGGCTGCGATCTGATCATGATCGAAACGGTGTTCGACACCCTCAACGCGAAAGCTGCGATCTTTGCGGTGAAGGAAGAGATGGAAGCGCTGGGCGTCGATCTGCCGATTATGGTCTCGGGCACCATTACGGATGCCTCCGGGCGCACCCTTTCCGGTCAGACGACGGAAGCGTTTTACAACTCCCTGCGCCACGCGGATGCCCTCACGTTTGGCCTCAACTGTGCCCTCGGCCCGGATGAACTGCGCCAGTACGTGCAGGAACTCTCCCGCATCGCCGAGTGCTACGTCACGGCGCACCCGAACGCCGGCCTGCCAAATGCCTTTGGCGAATACGATCTCGATGCAACGACGATGGCCGCGCAAATTCGGGAGTGGGCAGAGTCAGGTTTCCTGAACATCGTCGGCGGCTGCTGCGGCACCACGCCGGAACACATCGCTGCCATGAGCAATGCCGTCGCAGGCTTGCCGCCGCGCCCGTTGCCGACGCTGCCGGTGGCCTGTCGTCTGGCGGGCCTTGAACCGCTGACCATCGCTGATGACAGCCTGTTTGTGAACGTCGGTGAACGTACTAACGTCACCGGTTCCGCTAAGTTCAAGCGGTTAATCAAAGAAGAAAAATACAGCGAAGCGCTGGACGTTGCCCGCCAGCAGGTGGAAAGCGGCGCGCAGATCATCGATATCAACATGGACGAAGGGATGCTCGACGCCGAAGCGGCGATGGTGCGTTTCCTGAATCTGATTGCCGGTGAGCCGGACATTGCCCGCGTGCCGATCATGATTGACTCCTCAAAGTGGGACGTCATCGAAAAAGGGCTGAAGTGCATTCAGGGCAAAGGCATCGTCAACTCTATCTCGATGAAAGAGGGGGTGGAGCCGTTTATTCATCACGCAAAACGGGTGCGCCGCTATGGCGCGGCCGTGGTGGTGATGGCGTTTGACGAAGTCGGCCAGGCCGATACCCGCGAACGCAAGATTGAGATTTGCCGCCGTGCGTACAAAATCCTGACGGAAGAGGTCGGTTTCCCGCCAGAAGATATCATTTTCGACCCCAATATCTTTGCCGTCGCGACGGGTATCGAAGAGCACAACAACTACGCGCAGGACTTTATCGGCGCCTGCGAGGATATCAAACGCGAGCTGCCGCATGCGCTGATCTCCGGCGGTGTCTCCAACGTTTCATTCTCGTTCCGCGGTAACGATCCGGTTCGTGAAGCCATTCACGCCGTGTTCCTCTACTACGCCATTCGTAACGGCATGGACATGGGGATCGTCAACGCCGGACAGCTGGCGATTTATGACGACCTGCCCGCCGAGCTGCGCGACGCCGTGGAAGACGTAATCCTCAACCGCCGCGACGACTCCACTGAACGGATGCTGGAGCTGGCGGAGAAATATCGCGGCAGTAAAAGCGACGAAAGCGCCCAGGTTCAGCAGGCCGAGTGGCGCTCGTGGGACGTGAAAAAGCGTCTGGAATACTCGCTGGTCAAAGGCATTACCGAATTTATCGAGCTGGATACCGAAGAGGCCCGCCAGCTCTCCGCTCGCCCGATTGAGGTGATCGAAGGGCCGCTGATGGACGGGATGAACGTGGTCGGCGACCTGTTTGGCGAGGGCAAAATGTTCCTGCCGCAGGTGGTCAAATCCGCGCGCGTCATGAAACAGGCGGTGGCCTATCTCGAACCCTACATTGAGGCCAGCAAAGAAAAAGGGCAGACCAACGGCAAGATGGTGATCGCCACCGTCAAAGGCGACGTCCACGATATCGGTAAAAATATCGTCGGCGTGGTGCTGCAGTGCAATAACTACGAAATCATCGACCTCGGCGTGATGGTTCCGGCAGACAAAATTCTCAAAACCGCGCGCGAAGTGAATGCGGATTTGATCGGCCTTTCCGGGCTAATCACGCCGTCGCTGGACGAAATGGTCAACGTGGCGAAGGAGATGGAGCGCCAGGGCTTTACCATTCCGCTGCTGATTGGCGGTGCGACGACTTCAAAAGCGCACACTGCGGTGAAAATCGAGCAGAACTACAGCGGGCCGACGGTCTACGTACAGAACGCCTCACGCACCGTGGGGGTGGTGTCGGCCTTGCTCTCTGCGACTCAGCGTGATGATTTTGTCGCGAAAACCCGCAAAGAGTACGACACCGTTCGTATCCAGCATGGCCGCAAAAAACCGCGCACTCCGCCAGTGACGCTGGCCGCCGCGCGGGAAAACGATCTGGCCTTCGACTGGGCAAGTTACACGCCGCCGGTGGCGCATCGCCTGGGCGTACAGGCAGTCACGGCGAACATCGAAACCCTGCGTAATTACATCGACTGGACGCCGTTCTTCATGACCTGGTCGCTGGCGGGAAAATACCCGCGCATTCTTGAAGATGAGGTGGTCGGTGAAGAGGCGCAGCGCCTGTTTAAAGACGCCAACGATCTTCTCGACCAGCTCAGCGCTGAAAAGAGCCTCAATCCGCGCGGCGTCGTGGGGCTGTTCCCGGCGAACCGCGTCGGGGATGACATCGAAATTTATCGCGATGAAACCCGTACTAACGTGCTGGCGGTGAGCCGTCATCTGCGCCAGCAAACCGAGAAAGTCGGGTTTGCCAACTACTGCCTGGCCGATTTCGTTGCGCCAAAACTCAGCGGCAAAGCGGACTACATCGGCGCGTTCGCCGTTACCGGCGGGCTGGAAGAGGATGCTCTCGCCGAGGTCTACGAAGCGCAGCACGATGACTACAACAAAATCATGGTGAAAGCGATTGCTGACCGCCTGGCAGAAGCCTTCGCTGAATACCTGCATGAGCGGGTGCGTAAAGTCCATTGGGGTTACGCGGCAAATGAAAACCTCAGCAACGAGGAGCTGATTCGCGAGAACTACCAGGGGATTCGTCCGGCGCCAGGCTATCCGGCCTGTCCGGAGCACACGGAAAAGGGCACCATCTGGCAGTTGCTGGATGTGGAAACCCATACGGGCATGAAGCTTACCGAATCCTACGCCATGTGGCCGGGCGCGTCCGTCTCGGGCTGGTATTTCAGCCATCCTGACAGCAAATACTACGCGGTGGCGCAAATCCAGCGCGATCAGGTGGAAGACTATGCCCTGCGTAAAGGGATGAGTGTCTCAGAAGTAGAACGCTGGCTGGCCCCGAATCTGGGCTACGACGCTGATTAACGTCACTTTTCCTTACAACTAACAGGGCGCTCATCGGGCGCCCTGTCTCTTTATTGCGTTTAAACCCTTATACTTAAGCAAGCTCAGGCCCATCGTAGGCTGGATAAGCTACGCGCTATCCGGCGTTTCAGGCATGGGCTTCAGGAATCGATAACAATAAGGAGAACCCACTTCCGTGCTGACGTTGTTACACCTGCTATCGGCCGTCGCCCTGCTGGTCTGGGGCACGCACATTGTTCGTACCGGCGTGATGCGCGTCTTTGGCGCGCGCTTACGCACCGTCCTCAGCCGCAGCGTTGAGAAGAAGCCGCTCGCCTTCTGCGCGGGGATCGGCGTCACCGCCCTCGTGCAAAGCAGTAACGCCACCACCATGCTCGTCACATCGTTTGTGGCGCAAGATCTGGTGGCGCTGACGCCGGCGCTGGTGATTGTACTGGGTGCCGACGTCGGGACCGCGCTGATGGCGCGTATCCTGACCTTCGATCTCTCCTGGCTGTCACCGCTGCTGATCTTCATCGGCGTCATCTTCTTCCTTGGCCGTAAACAGACCCGCGAAGGACAGCTGGGGCGCGTGGGGATTGGTCTCGGGCTGATTCTACTGGCGCTGGAGCTGATTGTGCAGGCGGTTACGCCGATCACCCAGGCTAACGGTGTGCAGGTGATTTTCGCCTCGCTGACGGGCGACATCATGCTCGACGCGCTGATTGGCGCGGTGTTTGCCATCATCAGTTACTCCAGTCTGGCGGCCGTGCTGTTGACCGCCACGCTGACCACCGCAGGGGCGATCTCCTTCCCGGTGGCGCTGTGCCTGGTGATCGGCGCGAACCTCGGCTCGGGTCTGCTGGCGATGCTCAACAATAGCGGCGCAAATGCTGCGGCCCGTCGCGTGGCGCTGGGGAGTTTGCTCTTTAAGCTGGTGGGCAGCCTGATAATCCTGCCGTTTGTTCATCCGCTGGCGAATCTGATGGATAACCTGCCGCTGCCGAAAGCTGAGCTGGTGATCTACTTCCACGTCTTCTACAACCTGGTGCGCTGTCTGGCGATGGTGCCGTTCGCCGGGCCAATGGCGCGGTTCTGCAAACGCATGATCCGCGATGAGCCCGAGCTGGATGCCCGCCTGAAGCCGAAGCACCTCGACACCTCGGCGCTGGATACCCCGGCGCTGGCGCTGGCCAATGCCGCCCGCGAAACCCTGCGTATGGGCGACGCGATGGAAACCATGCTGGATGGACTGAAGAAAGTGATGCACGGCGAGCCTCGCGAGGAGAAAGAGCTGCGCAAACTGGCCGATGATATCAACGTGCTTTACACCGCGATCAAACTCTATCTCGCGCGTATGCCGCAAGACGAGCTGGCGGAAGAAGAATCCCGCCGCTGGGCCGAGATCATCGAGATGTCCCTCAACCTTGAGCAGGCATCCGATATCGTCGAGCGTATGGGCAGTGAGATCGCCGACAAATCGCTGGCCGCCCGTCGGGCGTTTTCGCTGGAAGGGGTTGCTGAACTGGATGCGCTGCACGATCAATTACTCAGTAACCTGCAGCTAGCCATGTCGGTCTTCTTCTCCGGCGACGTGCCCAGCGCCCGCCGTTTGCGCCGCAACAAGCATCGCTTCCGCATCCTCAACCGCCGATACTCCCACGCACACGTTGACCGTCTGCATCAGCAAAACGTGCAAAGTATCGAAACCAGCTCCCTGCACCTGGGGCTGCTTGGCGACATGAAACGTCTCAACTCCCTGTTCTGCTCGGTGGCCTACAGCGTGATGGAACAGCCGGATGAAGATGATGAAAGGGATGAGTATTAATCGTGCGCACTTTTAATCGTTAAAGAGAGACCCAGCGCTTGCATGACCGTTAACGTGGTTTTGAGCGTTGGGTTGCCTTTCTCGCTGAATGAACGATAGAGTTGTTCACGAGATAAACCCGTCTGAGCGGCTATTTGGCTCATCCCCTTTGCCCGGGCAATGACACCCAACGCTTTTGCTATATAAGCGGCGTCTCCGGTTTCAAATGCATCAGCCATAAACACAGCGATTTCATCATCATCGACAAGCGCACTGGCGGGATCGTACAGCGTAAATTTATTCATGGCTTATAAACTCATTGGGTTCAAGCGATCTGGCAAACGTCTTAGCCAGTTGTATGTCTCTGTCCTGGCTGCTTTTGTTTCCGCCGCTCAGCAATACGAGCAAAATCTCGTCATAGTGTTTGAAATAGATGCGGTAACCAGGACCATAGTGAATTCGCAACTCGCTGACCCCTTCCCCGACAGGCTTCACATCCCCTGGCAAACCGTTGGCTAAACGAAAAAGGCGGGCGGCAATGAGCGTCTTGAGCCTTTTATCTTTTAGGTTTTGCTCCCAGCAGCGGAAAGAGGGTGTCTGAACGATTTCCTTCATACTACTCCATGTATTTTTTAAACTACATCCCGAATGAACTCATGGCGTGAAATTAGAAGAAAATCGTCATCCGATAAATGGGCGAAACGCAGATCCTGAAGCCGCCTCGCAAGGCGGAAAAGGGAAAGTCAGTTTTTACCGGCTAATCTTTTTACCAGCCCAAACCTAAGGTATATTTCGCCCATTAAGGAGAAATTATGCTGCCCACCCAATCAACCCGATTAAACAAATACATTAGCGAGAGCGGAATCTGCTCGCGTCGCGAGGCTGATCGTTACATCGAGCAAGGTAACGTTTTCCTGAACGGTAAACGCGCCACCATTGGCGATCAGGTGGTGCCTGGCGACGTGGTAAAAGTGAATGGTCAGCTGATCGAACCAAGAGACGAAGAAGATCTGGTCTTTATCGCGTTGAACAAACCGGTGGGTATTGTCAGCACCACGGAAGACGGCGAGCGGGATAACATCGTTGATTTCGTCAACCACAGCAGCCGCATCTTCCCGATTGGGCGTCTGGACAAAGACTCGCAGGGGCTGATTTTTCTCACCAACCATGGCGATCTGGTGAACAAAATCCTGCGCGCCGGTAACGACCATGAGAAAGAGTATCTGGTCACGGTCAACAAGCCGGTTACGGATGATTTTATTCGCGGTATGGGCGCGGGCGTGCCGATTCTCGGTACCGTCACGAAGAAGTGCAAAGTCAAAAAAGAGGCACCGTTCACCTTCCGCATTACCCTGGTGCAGGGGCTAAACCGTCAAATCCGTCGTATGTGTGAGCACTTTGGTTTTGAGGTCACGAAACTGGAGCGAACGCGCATCATGAACGTCAGCCTCTCCGGAATTCCGCAGGGCGAATGGCGCGATCTGACAGGCGATGAGCTGATTGAGCTGTTTAAGCTGATAGAAGGTTCGTCTTCCGAGGCGAAGCCGAAAGCCAAAGCAAAACCGAAAACGCAGGGGATTAAACGGCCTGTCGTCAGTGCGCCAAAATCCGCAGAAAAAGAGCGCAACAAGCCTGCCGGGAAGCGTTTCGTGCAGCCGGGCCGTAAAAAGAAAGGGCGCTAAATTAGCGCCTTCCACGGGGTGAGGTGTTCGCAGACCACGAGAACGTGGATTCCGTATCCGGTTTATAAGCCTGCGCTTTTTTAAGTTTGCGGGCTTTTTTTGCTTCAACTTCACGCTGGGCCATCAGTTTATCGATGTACTCTTTTTTCACCTGATTGGTTTCAGCGTTTGTCAGAGTACGACCATGTGCAATCCGTGCGCGATCGAGCAGGGTTTTCAGCTCGCGCTGCTCGCTTTCCGTCATGTCTTTCTGGGTCAATCTCGGTGTGGACATACCTGAAGCCTCTTGAGAGTAGAGGCTTCAGTGTAAAGCAAGCCGGGGTTTGCGCGAAGTGAATTAGTTTTCTTTCACCACTTCTTTTTTCGCTGGCTCTGCAATCGGTTTTCCTGACCAGTAGCCCGCCAGCAGCGAGCCGGACAGGTTATGCCATACGGAGAACAGTGCGCCAGGCAGGGCCGCGAGCGGAGAGAAGTAGATCTTACCGAGCGCTGCCGCGAGGCCTGAGTTCTGCATCCCCACTTCAATCGCCAGCGTGCGGCAGGTCGATTCATCAAAGCCAAACAGTTTCCCTCCCCAGTATCCGCCCAGCAGACCAATGGTGTTATGCAGGATCACCGCGATAATCACCACAAAACCGACCGAGGCAATATGCGAGGCAGAACCGGCGACCACAGCGCTGATGATCGCCAGGATGCAGACCATCGAAAAAGCAGGCAGGTAAGGTTCCACGGCTTTGACGACGCGTGGGAGCAGGTGGTGAATGACAAGACCGAGCGCAATCGGAATCACCACGATTTGCAGGATGGAGAGCAGCATCCCCATCACATCCACCTGAATATGCGCATCCACATACAAACGCGTCAGCAGCGGTGTGGCGATAACGCCCACCAGCGTTGAGACGGATGAGATGGTCACCGACAGCGCCACGTCGCCTTTGGCCAGGTAGATCATCACATTCGAGGCCGTACCGCTGGCGACGCTTCCCACCAGCACCATACCGGCGGACAAATCCGGTGGCATCTTGAAAGCCAGCGCCAGCAGCCAGGCGGCCAGCGGCATCACCAGATAATGCAGGAAAATCCCCGCCGCGACCGGTGCCGGGCGCGACAGCACGCGCTTAAAGTCGTCGATTTTCAGATGCACACCCATGCCGAGCATGATCAGCATCAGCAGCGTGGTGACCCACGGGCCGACAGGGGTAAAAGTCGATGGCGTGTAATAGGCGATAACAGAGAGCAGCAGTGCCCATAACGGGAACAGCCGCGTGATAGCGGATAACATAGTGAATTCCTTGCGATGACGTTGTGTTATTTAGTTATAAAAAAGCCGGGTTCGAGCCCGGCTATAGGTAATGTTTATCGTGCTAAGGAATATTATTCAAACAAATTATGATGAAGTTTCTGCACGACCTGCTCGGCTTCATGACCTGGTACCAGGAAGCAGAGGTTATAGCTCGATGCGCCGTAGCAAATCATGCGGATATTGAACGGATCCAGCACGCCAAAGACCTCTTTGCCCACGCCGCAGGCGCGTGACAGCTGGTTGCCGATAATCGCGACCAACGCCAGATCCTCTTCAACTTCAACGCGGCACAGGGCGGAAAGCTCCATCAGCAGCGATTGCGTCAGCAGAGTATCGCCCGTCGACGTCGAGCCGGTGGTGTCCAGCGTCAGCGCAATGCTCACTTCGGAAGTGGTGATCAGATCCACCGAGATATTGTGGCGCGCCAGAATCCCGAACACTTCCGCCAGGAAACCGCGAGAATGCAGCATATTCAGACTATGCAGCGTTACCAGCGTTTGCTTGCGGCGCAGCGCCAGGGCGCGGAACAGCGGTGGATTCTCAGTGCTTTTACACACCAGCGTCCCGCCTGCTTTAGGATCTTTGCTCGACCCGACAAACACCGGAATATCGCTGCGTACGGCAGGCAGCAGGGTGGCCGGATGCAGCACTTTCGCGCCGAAGGTCGCCATTTCGGCAGCCTCTTCAAAGGCGATAACATCAATACGTTTTGCGGCAGGCACCACGCGCGGGTCGGTGGTATAGATGCCTGGGACGTCGGTCCAGATATCCACGCGGGAAGCGTACAGCGCTTCGCCGAGCAGCGCAGCCGTGTAGTCGCTGCCGCCACGGCCCAGAGTGGTGGTGCGGCCTTTGGCTTCGCTTCCGATAAAGCCCTGGGTAATGACAATTCCTTCGGCCAGTCGCGGCGCCAGTTGCTGTTTAGACAGCTCGGAAAGGGTCGCGACGTCCGGTTCGGCACGGCCAAAGCGGTCACTGGTACGCATCACTTTGCGCACGTCAAACCACTGCGCCAGCACGTCGCGCTCACGCAGGATTTCAACGAACAGCAGGGTGGACATCAGCTCGCCGTGGCTCACCAGTTCGTCGGTCAGCGCGGTCGATGTTGCCAGGGAAGCGGCTTCCGCCAGAGTGGTGATATTTTCGAGCAGGCGTTCGACTTCCTCGCGAATCACCTGAGGGTTCTTCATACGTTCGAGAATATCGAACTGAATTTTGCGCAGCGCATCGAGCTTCACAAAGCGCTCGGTCGCTTCCAGTCCTTCTGACAGGGCCACCAGCAGATTCGTCACGCCAGCCGATGCAGAAAGCACCACCAGGCGGGTCGTCGGATCGGCCAGCACCACGTCGGCGCTGCGGTTCATGGCGTCGTAATCGGCCACACTGGTACCGCCAAATTTGGCGACAACAAAACTCGTCATAACATCCTCGTGTCAGGGAAAGAATAAAGCGACCATGGCACAAGAACGAAACGATGACAGGTGCAGGCGCAAATACCGCCCTATAAATAAAATGTGGGGAGAGTCCTGTCAACGCTGGGATTATGCGGATTTTTCATGGGGGGGTACCCCTCAGTAACAGGACTAATAACAAGCCATTATTTTATCCCTCGTTTTACGGCGATCCGGAGGACATTCCACCGCGATAGGGCTGGCTATAGCGACTATACTTTTGGGACTTTTCACGCCCGTTTGATGCAGACCAGGGCAATGGCATAAAAACCATCACAATTTCCGCGCGCAGGCGCTACAATCGACCGCAGTCACAATTCTCAAATCACAAGAGTATTGCTAATGAAAAATATCAATCCAACGCAGACAACTGCCTGGCAGGCACTACAAAAACACTTCGACGAAATGAAAGACGTCACCATCGCGGACCTGTTCGCGAAAGACGGCGACCGTTTCAGCAAATTCTCCGCAACCTTCGACGATCTGATGCTGGTGGACTTCTCCAAAAACCGCATCACCGAAGAGACGCTGGCAAAACTGCAGGATTTGGCGAAAGAGACCGATCTGGCAGGGGCGATCAAGTCCATGTTCTCCGGCGAGAAGATTAACCGCACCGAAGACCGTGCTGTTCTGCATGTTGCCCTGCGCAACCGTAGCAATACTCCGATTATCGTTGACGGCAAAGATGTGATGCCGGAAGTGAACGCCGTGCTTGAGAAGATGAAAACCTTCTCTGAAGCCATTATCTCCGGCAGCTGGAAAGGCTACACCGGCAAAGCGATCACCGACGTGGTCAACATCGGTATCGGCGGCTCTGACCTCGGCCCCTTCATGGTGACCGAAGCGCTGCGCCCGTACAAAAACCATCTGAACATGCACTTCGTCTCTAACGTCGATGGTACCCACATCGCCGAAGTGCTGAAAAAAGTGAATCCAGAAACCACCCTGTTCCTGGTTGCGTCTAAAACCTTCACCACGCAAGAAACCATGACCAACGCCCACAGCGCGCGCGACTGGTTCCTGGCAACGGCTGGCGATAACAAACACGTGGCGAAACACTTCGCGGCACTCTCTACCAACGGCAAAGCCGTGGGCGAGTTCGGCATCGATACTGCGAACATGTTTGAATTCTGGGACTGGGTCGGCGGCCGTTACTCCCTGTGGTCAGCGATTGGTCTGTCGATCATCCTGTCCGTGGGCTACGACAACTTTGTTGAGCTGCTCTCCGGCGCGCACGCGATGGACAAGCACTTCTCCACCACCCCGGCTGAGAAAAACCTGCCGGTGTTGCTGGCACTGATCGGCATCTGGTACAACAACTTCTTCGGTGCTGAAACCGAAGCGATCCTGCCGTACGACCAGTACATGCACCGCTTCGCGGCCTACTTCCAGCAGGGCAACATGGAATCCAACGGCAAATACGTTGACCGTAACGGCAACGCCGTGGATTACCAGACTGGCCCAATCATCTGGGGTGAGCCGGGTACTAACGGTCAGCATGCGTTCTACCAGCTGATTCACCAGGGCACCAAAATGGTCCCATGTGATTTCATCGCGCCAGCGGTGACCCACAACGCGCTGTCCGACCATCATCAGAAGCTGCTGTCTAACTTCTTCGCACAAACCGAAGCGCTGGCGTTTGGTAAAGCGCGCGACGTGGTTGAGCAGGAATACCGCGATCAGGGTAAAGATCCGGCGACGCTGGACCACGTGGTGCCGTTCAAAGTCTTCGAAGGCAACCGCCCAACCAACTCCATCCTGCTGCGCGAAATCACTCCGTTCAGCCTGGGTGCGTTGATTGCGCTGTATGAGCACAAAATCTTCACGCAGGGCGCGATCCTGAATATCTTCACCTTCGATCAGTGGGGCGTTGAGCTGGGCAAACAGCTGGCTAACCGCATTCTGCCAGAGCTGGGTGATGACAAAGATATTAACAGCCATGATAGTTCAACGAATGGTCTGATTAATCGCTATAAATCCTGGCGCGGATAATTAATATTCCCATATCAATGCCGGCGGAATGCCGGCATTTTTTTATCGGATAATTCCGGTTGTCCGTTACCTGGCGCAAATTTCTATTCTGAGTTTAATCCGAAAAGGCTGATTACCCCGCTAATTACTGGGCGTTATTTTAGGAATATACGGAGCCTTTGTGTTTTCGTGTATATTATAAATTGTTGATTTAATATGGTTTTATAAATAGTAAATAGCCGATGCTATTTCCTTTCATCCATTTATCCTAAAACCATCCCCCTATTTCCCCGTTCGGCAATCCCTCTGCTTTAGTTGTGTATACTCGAATCCGCCTGAATTTCTTTTTGGGCAAATCTCCATTCATTCATTGAAGGGAAATTGTTATGAAGAAAGTACTGTATGGCATTTTTGCCATATCTGCGCTTGCGGCGACGTCAGCCTATGCGGCTCCGGTTCAGGTCGGGGAAGCAGCAGGTTCGGCGGCAACGTCTGCGTCTGCGGGGAGTTCTACCGCAACCGCGACCAGCACCGTAGGCTCGGCCGTGGGTGTCGCTCTGGCGGCAACCGGTGGCGGTGATGGCTCCAATACCGGAACCACGACCACCACGACAACAAGCACTCAGTAATAACGGGTGTATTACCATAACCACACTTCGGTGTGGTTATTTCACCCCTTCGGAGAAGAGTCGTGAAGCGACCTGCAATCATTCTGATTTGCCTGCTGTTGCAGGCGTGCTCAGCCACCACCAAAGGGCTGGGAAACTCACTGTGGGACAGCCTGTTCGGCACGCCAGGCGTGCATCTGACGGATGACGATATCCAGAATATGCCTTACGCCAGCCAGTACATGCAGTTAAACGACGGGCCACAGCTGTTTGTGGTGCTCGCTTTCGCCGAAAACGGGCAGCAGAAATGGGTGACGCAGGACCAGGCCACACTCGTGACGCAACATGGGCGTCTGGTGAAAACCCTGCTCGGCGGCGATAACCTGCTTGAGGTGAACAACCTCGCAGAAGACCCGCTTATCAAACCGAATCAGATCGTCGATGGCGCAAGCTGGACGCGCACCATGGGCTGGACGGAGCACAAACAGGTGCGCTACGCCACGGCGCGATCCCTGTTCCGCTGGGATGGCACTGATACCGTGACCGTGGGCAGCGACCAAACTCAGGTGCGCATCCTTGATGAAGAGGTCACGACCGACCAGGCTCGCTGGCACAACCGCTTCTGGGTGGATGACGAAGGGCAGATTCGCCAGTCACTGCAATACCTTGGCGCGAACTTCTTCCCGGTGAAAGCCACCCTGATCAAGGCGGCGAAACAATGAAAATCATCACATCTGCTGCGCTGCTCCTGACACTGGCCGCACCGCTGGCGTGGTCGGCGGGCACCGTCAAGGTCTATACCCCCGGCAGTAAAGAGCCGAAAACACTTTCTAACGCTGAGCATCTGATAGATCTCGTCGGCCAGCCGCGTCTGGCGAATAGCTGGTGGTCGGGGGCGGTGATCAGCGAGCGTCAGGCCAGCGCGGTTGCCGATCAACAACACAAGGCGCTGCTGGCCCGGCTGACGGGTCTGGCAGGGCAAGAAACGGGCGACACGGCTGCCGCGATTAACGCCGTGCGTCAGCAGCTGCAGGCGATAAGCGTAACGGGGCGCCAGCTGATTAATCTCGATCCCGACGAAGTGCGCGTGGCGGAGAAAGGCAATCCGACCCTGGAAGGAGAATACACCCTGTGGATCACACCGCAGCCGACCACCGTGACGGTGATGGGGCTGGTCAACGCTCCTGGGAAAAAGCCGTTTACGCCGGGGCGCGATCTCGCGAGTTACCTGGATGACCAGAGCCTGCTGGAAGGCGCGGATCGCAGCTATGCGTGGGTGGTTTATCCCGATGGTCGCACGCAAAAAGCCCCGGTAGCGTACTGGAACAAACGCCATATCGAGCCGATGCCGGGCAGCGTGATTTTTGTCGGCTTTGCCGATCACTTCTGGACGAAGGCGTATGACGGGCTGAACACCGACATCCTTCACTCCCTGACGCATCGGATACCGGATTAATGAAAAGAACTTATCTCTACAGCATGCTGGCGCTTTGCGTCAGCGCCGCCTGCCACGCTGAAACCTTTCCCGCGCCCGTCGGGCCGTCGCAGTCAGATTTCGGCGGCGTCGGCTTGCTGCAAACGCCAACGGCACGCATGGCGCGCGAGGGCGAAATCAGCCTTAACTACCGCGATAACGATCAGTACCGCTACTATTCCGCATCGGTACAGCTCTTCCCGTGGCTGGAAACCACCCTGCGCTACACCGATGTGCGTACTAAACAGTACAGCAGCGTCGAGGCGTTCTCGGGCAACCAGACTTACAAAGACAAAGCCTTCGACGTCAAACTGCGCCTGTGGGAAGAGAGCTACTGGATGCCGCAGGTCTCCGTCGGCGCGCGCGACATCGGCGGTACGGGTCTGTTTGATGCGGAGTACATCGTCGCCAACAAAGCCTGGGGACCGTTCGATTTCTCCCTCGGGATGGGCTGGGGATATCTTGGCACCAGCGGCAACGTGAAAAACCCGTTCTGCTCCTACAGCGACAAATATTGCTATCGCGACAACAGCTATCAGAAAGCCGGTTCGGTCAACGGCGATCAGATGTTCCACGGCCCGGCGTCACTGTTTGGCGGCGTGGAGTATCAGACGCCATGGCAGCCGCTGCGCCTGAAGCTGGAGTACGAAGGCAACAACTACACGGAAGATTTTGCAGGCAAGATCGAGCAGAAGAGCAAGTTTAACGTCGGCGCCATTTACCGTGTTACCGATTGGGCCGACGTTAACCTCAGCTACGAGCGCGGCAACACCTTCATGTTTGGTGTCACGCTTCGAACCAACTTTAACGATATGCGTCCGTCCTACAACGACAACTCCCGCCCGGCCTATCGACCGCAGCCGCAGGATGCGATCATGCAGCACTCGGTGGTGGCGAATCAGCTGACCCTGCTGAAATACAACGCGGGTCTGGCCGATCCGAAAATCCAGACCAAAGGTGACACGCTGTATGTCACGGGCGAGCAGGTGAAGTATCGCGACTCCCACGAAGGGATCGAACGGGCGAACCGGATCGTGATGAACGATCTGCCGGATGGGATCCGCACGATCCGCGTGACGGAAAACCGACTCAACATGCCGCAGGTGACCACGGAAACGGATGTCGCCAGCCTGAAGCGTCATCTCGAAGGCGAACCGCTGGGCCATGAAACGGAGCTGGTGCAAAAACGTATCGAACCGGTCGTGCCAGAAACCACCGAGCAGGGCTGGTATATCGACAAATCGCGCTTCGATTTCCATATCGACCCGATCCTCAACCAGTCCGTCGGCGGCCCGGAAAACTTCTACATGTATCAGCTGGGCGTGATGGCCACGGCGGATCTGTGGATGACGGATCACCTGCTGACCACCGGCAGCGTGTTTGGCAACATCGCCAACAACTACGACAAATTTAACTACACCAACCCGCCGAGCGACTCGAAGCTGCCGCGCGTGCGTACCCGCGTGCGTGAATATGTGCAGAACGATGTGTATGTGAATAACCTGCAGGCCAACTATTTCCAGTATCTTGGAAATGGCTTCTACGGCCAGGTGTATGGCGGTTATCTGGAAACCATGTACGGCGGCGCGGGGGCAGAAGTGCTCTACCGTCCGGTAGACAGCAACTGGGCGTTCGGCCTGGATGCCAACTACGTGAAACAGCGTGACTGGCGCAGTGCGCAGGACATGATGAAATTCACCGACTACAGCGTCAAAACCGGTCATTTGACCGCCTACTGGACGCCGTCGTTTGCCCAGGACGTGCTGGTGAAAGCCAGCGTCGGACAATATCTGGCGGGGGATAAGGGCGGTACGCTGGAGATTGCGAAGCGCTTCGACAGCGGCGTGGTCGTGGGCGGTTACGCGACGATCACCAACGTGTCGCCGGACGAGTACGGGGAAGGGGACTTCACCAAAGGGGTATATGTTTCCATCCCGCTGGATCTCTTCTCGTCAGGCCCAACCCGCAGCCGCGCAGCCATTGGCTGGACGCCGCTGACGCGTGACGGCGGACAGCAGCTTGGACGTAAGTTCCAGCTGTACGACATGACCAGCGACCGTTCCGTTAACTTCCGTTAATGCTGTTTTGCCTGATGGCGCTGCGCGTTTCCGGCCAACGATGTTGTCGGCCCGGTAAGCGTCGCGCCACCGGGCGATTCCTCTGGTTTGCTCCAAACATAAACAAAAAATATAGATCTCTGTCACATTTTTGAGTTATACAGGATCTTCGCTCCAGAGAATGAGGTGCTGTATGACATCCCTGACTCGTCCGCGCGTTGAGTTTATCTCAATGGTCCTCCAGACCGTGCTGAGCCTCGGTCTGTTGAGCCTTGGCCTGATACTGGTCGTCTTTCTCGGCAAAGAGACGGTGCATCTGGCGGATGTGCTGTTCGCCCCTGAACAAACCAGCAAATATGAGCTGGTTGAAGGACTGGTGGTCTACTTTCTCTACTTCGAATTTATCGCCCTGATTGTGAAATACTTTCAGTCTGGCTTTCACTTCCCGCTGCGTTACTTTGTCTATATCGGGATCACCGCGATTGTGCGGCTGATCATCGTCGATCATAAATCCCCCCTTGATGTGCTGATCTACTCGGCGGCGATCCTGCTGTTAGTGATTACCCTCTGGCTGTGTAACTCTAAGCGGCTGAAACGCGAATAAAAAAATGGCGGCCTGAAGGCCGCCAAACAACAGTCACAAGTTTACTCTTCATATTTTACGCTGCTGATGCGTTGGCTGCGTTCGCTCACCCCAGTCACTTACTTTAGTAAGCTCCTGGGATTCACTCACTTGCCGCCTTCCAGCACCGCAAAATATTTTGAGTATTGGGTCAATACAATACGTCTAAAGTTGAGGGTTGCAGTGGCATAACACAATGAAGCTTAACCTTTCACACCGCCCGCCGTGAGGCCGTTGACCAGCCAGCGCTGAGCCAGCAGGAACACCACGGTAATCGGGATGGCGGAGAGCACAGCGGCTGCGGCAAAGTCGCCCCACAGGTAGTTTTGCGGGTTGAGGTATTGCTGCATACCTACGGCCAGCGTGTAGCTATTCACATCACGCAGCAGCAGCGACGCGACCGGGACTTCGGTAATGGCCGCGATGAACGACAGAATAAAGACCACCGCCAGAATCGGCACCGACAGCGGCAGCAGCACGAGGCGGAAAGCCTGCCACGGTGTTGCCCCATCCAGCGCCGCCGCTTCTTCAAGCGATCCGTCGATGGTTTCGAAATAGCCCTTAATCGTCCAGACGTGCAGCGCGATACCGCCCATGTAGGCGAAAATCACGCCGCCGTGGGTGTTCAGACCGATGAAGGGCACGTACTGACCGAGACGGTCAAACAACGCGTACAATGCCACCAGCGACAGCACTGCCGGGAACATCTGGAAAATCAGCATGCTTTTCAGCAGCGTCGCTTTGCCCGGGAAACGCATACGGGCAAAGGCGTAAGCGCAGGTGGTGGAGAGCGCCACAATCCCGATGGCGGTAATACCGGCCACTTTGATGGAGTTCCACAGCCACAGCAGCACCGGGAACGGCGGCGGCGTCACGCGGCCATCGGCGTGTTCGACGCTGAAGCCCAGCGCCAGCTTCCAGTGCTCCCAGGAGATCTGATCCGGGATCAGGCTGCCGGTGGCGAAGTTCCCTTCACGCAGGGAGATGGCGATAACCATCAGCAGCGGGAACATGATTGCTGCGATAAAAATCAGTAGCCCTAAGTGCGTCGCCAGGAGGCGCAGTTTCTGAGATTTGGGTTGTACCATAGCCATAATGTGTGCCCTCCTTAGTCGAATTTCATGCGTGTGGCTTTCAGATTCACAATCGCCAGTGCGCCTACCAGCAGGAAGATCAGGGTGGCAATGGCGGCTGCCAGCCCGAAGTCCTGACCGCCGCCGCCTTCGAAGGCGATGCGGTAGGTGTAGCTCACTAACAGGTCCGTGTAGCCTGCTGGCGTGGTGGTTCCGAGCCTGTCCGGGCTGCCGTTGGTCAGAAGTTGAATCAGTACGAAGTTGTTAAAGTTAAAGGCGAAGCTGGCAATCATCAGCGGCGTCAGCGGCTTGATCAGCAGCGGGAACGTAATCTTAAAGAAGTTCTGGAACGGGCCTGCGCCGTCCATCGCCGAGGCTTCGTACAGATCGTCCGGAATCGCTTTCAGCAGCCCCATGCACAGGATCATCATGTACGGATAACCGAGCCAGGTGTTGACGATGATAATCATGCTGCGGGCGGTGGTCGGGTCGCTGAACCAGGCCGGTTTGATGCCAAAGAGCGCGCCCAGCATCATGTTGATTTCACCGAAGCTCTGGTTGAACAGCCCTTTGAAAATCAGAATCGAGATAAACGACGGAACCGCATACGGCAGAATCAGCAGCACGCGATAGATGGCTTTGCCCTTGAGGGATTCCCACTGCACCACGCACGCCAGCACCATACCGACCGCCACGGTCAGGATCACCGTCAGGACCGAGAAGACGACTGTCCAGACGAAGATGGCGAAGAACGGCTTCTGGATGCCTTCGTCGGTGAAGACGCGGGTAAAGTTGTCCCAGCCGATGGTAACGGTATAGCCCGGGCTGAGTTTTTCGTCGCCCCAGTTGCCGTCGGCATTCACCGACTGATAGAAACCGATCTCGTTGTTCGGACGGTATTTCACGCCGCTCTGGTTGTTGGTCAGCGTACCGTCATCGGCTTTGGTATAGAGCGGCCGCGTGCCGGAGAACTGGCGCAGCGAGCTCATGATCACTTTGCTTTCGTCTGGCAGGATGGCCGTCAGCTGGGTCAGCGCCTGGCGGTTCTGGGTGATGACACGCAGATTCGCGCGCTCGCCTTCCGGTAGGGCGTCGGCTTCTTTCAGGGTGAGTTTCTGTTCGCCGCCAAATTTAAAGGCGTCGGAGACATAGTTTTTACCGGTCCCTTCGTCGGTCAGGGCCAGCTTCCATTCGTCACCCGCCGGGTATAAACCAAAGTTAAAGGTCTTTCCGGCCTGATAAGAACGGTCCATCAGCACCTGCTGGGCGCGTTCCTGCGCGAGCTGGTTGGTGCTGCTGTAGTTAGTGAATGCAATAGCGATAGTACAGATCAGCGGGAACAGGACGAACAGCCCCATCCCGGCCACACCCGGATAGACATAACGCCAGGCATAGGCTTTACGATTGGCGAAAATATACAGGCCAACAGAGCTTAAAATCAGCGTCATGATGGCGAACAGGTACTCCCCCTGCACATACATTAAAACAACAAGGTAACCCACCAGTAAGCCCAGCAGACCTATCACTGACCATTTCAGCGTGTCGCTTTGCCACCAGTGTTTCTTTTTAATGATATCCATGGGGAATCTTCCTCTACAGCGATGAAAACTTATTGTCAGGCGGCGCGTCGCTGACCTGACCTACGGTTTGAGCCGTAGTAGTAGGGCGGGATCGCTACGCTCACCCGCCATAGTGCTTACTTGGTGATACGACCTTGCGCGTCTTTCAGCGCGGCATCGACAGTCTGACGACCGCTTGCTGCGTTGATCACCGCCGTACGAGTGGCATACCAGAACGCCGCCATTTGCGGGATGTTCGGCATGATTTCACCTTTCTGGGCGTTATCCATCGTGGCCGCAATGCGTGGGTCTTTCGCGAGGGTATCCTGGAAGGACTTCAGCGCGACGGCACCCAGCGGTTTGTCCTTGTTCACTTCGTCCAGACCCTGATCGGTCAGCAGATAGTTTTCGAGGAACTCTTTCGCCAGCTCTTTGTTCGGGCTGGCGGCGTTGATGCCTGCGCTCAGCACGCCAACGAACGGTTTAGACGGTTTGCCTTTGAAGGTTGGCAGCAGCGTGACGCCGTAGTTGATTTTGCTCTTGTCGATGTTAGACCAGGCCCACGGACCGTTGATGGTCATCGCGGTTTCGCCTTTGTTGAACGCAGCTTCCGCGATGGAGTAATCGGTATCCGCATTCATGTGTTTGTTCTTGATCAGATCAACCAGGAAAGTCAGACCGGCTTTCGCGCCAGCGCTGTCCACACCCACGTCTTTCACGTCGTATTTGCCGTTTTCAAACTTGAAGGCATACCCGCCGTCGGCTGCGATCAGCGGCCAGGTGAAGTACGGTTCTTGCAGGTTGAACATCAGCGCGCTCTTACCCTTCGCCTTCAGCTCTTTATCCAGAGCCGGGATCTCTTCCCAGGATTTCGGCGGATTCGGTACGAGGTCTTTGTTGTAAATCAGAGAGAGGGCTTCAACCGCCACCGGATAGGCGATCAGCTTGCCGTTGTAACGCACGGCGTCCCAGGTGAACGGGAACAGTTTGTCCTGGAACGCTTTATCAGGAGAGACTTCAGCCAGCAGGCCAGACTGTGCGTAGCCACCGAAACGGTCATGCGCCCAGAAGATGATGTCCGGGCCATCGCCCGTTGCCGCGACCTGCGGGAATTTCTCTTCCAGTTTGTCAGGGTGTTCAACGGTGACTTTGATGCCGGTGTCTTTTTCGAATTTCTTACCCACTTCGGCCAGGCCGTTATAGCCTTTGTCGCCGTTAATCCAGATAACCAGCTTACCTTCTTCAATTTTGGCGAGAGCCGGTGCGGAAATCATCATTGCTGCCAGGGCGGACAATGCGAAAACGCGTGCGCCAGTCTTGATCTTCATATCTGCCATCCTTTTTGGTGATGTGCTCGTGGATACACTGAGGTGGTTCAACGTGAGCCAGTTTCCTTATATGACATCCTCTTTCCATCCTCCTTAGGTCTACGCCCCACCCCCGCTTTGTGTGATCTGCGTTGCATAAATTTAAGTTATGAGTCATGGCGCACATAAAAACCCACTGAATTTTGCCGCCTGCATCACGAATTTACCCAGACCACGCCCGGCGCGGTGGCAGAACCGGTTCTCTCATCCTCCCGCCTCCTCCCCCATGAAAAAGGCAGGGGGTGGAGGATTTGCAGAACTTATGGATACCCCATAGTGAACTTATGTTGAATGTTTCTGTCGGTGACAGGTTGTAACGAAGGGAGAAGGGCATGGCGAGCGTACAGCTGCGGAATGTAACGAAAGCCTGGGGCGACGTAGTGGTGTCAAAAGACATCAATCTCGACATCCACGAAGGTGAATTCGTGGTGTTTGTTGGCCCATCAGGCTGCGGTAAGTCAACACTGCTGCGTATGATTGCTGGACTTGAAACGATCACCAGTGGCGATCTGTTTATCGGTGAAACCCGCATGAACGATATCCCACCCGCCGAACGCGGTGTCGGCATGGTTTTCCAGTCTTATGCGCTTTACCCCCATCTCTCCGTTGCTGAAAACATGTCCTTTGGTCTGAAGCTGGCCGGGGCGAAAAAAGATGTCATCAATCAGCGCGTCACCCAGGTGGCGGAAGTGCTGCAGCTGGCACACCTGCTGGAGCGTAAACCGAAAGCGCTCTCCGGCGGACAACGTCAGCGCGTGGCGATTGGCCGTACGCTGGTGGCGGAACCGCGCGTGTTCCTGCTTGATGAACCCCTTTCTAACCTGGACGCCGCCCTGCGCGTTCAGATGCGTATTGAAATTTCCCGCCTGCACAAACGCCTTGGCCGCACGATGGTGTACGTCACCCACGATCAGGTTGAAGCGATGACGCTCGCCGACAAAATCGTGGTGCTGGACGCCGGTCGCGTCGCGCAAGTAGGGAAACCGCTGGAGCTGTATCACTACCCGGCAGATCGCTTCGTTGCGGGCTTCATTGGCTCGCCGAAGATGAACTTCCTGCCGGTCAAAGTGACCGCAACGGCGATCGAACAGGTACAGGTGGAACTGCCGAACCGTCAGCAGATTTGGCTGCCAGTGGACAGCGCTAACGTACAGGTCGGGGCAAACATGTCCCTGGGTATTCGTCCTGAACATTTACTGCCAAGTCAGATCGCCGATGTGACGCTGGAAGGAGACGTTCAGGTCGTCGAACAACTTGGTCACGAAACACAGATTCATATCCAGATCCCCGCCATCCGTCAAAACCTGGTTTACCGCCAGAACGACGTGGTGTTGGTAGAAGAGGGTGCCACATTCGCTATCGGTTTGCCGCCAGAGCGTTGCCATCTGTTCCGAGAGGATGGCACTGCATGTCGTCGGCTGCATAAAGAGCCAGGCGTTTAAGCATTCCAACAAAACTACACGTCATCCTTCACGCTGCAGCCAACGAAGAGGCAGCCCGAAGAGTGAAGTGTAATAAGAAAAGCAATGATCTCAGGAGATAGAATAATGATTACTCTGCGCAAACTTCCACTGGCAATCGCCGTGACTGCAGGCATTTTGTCTGCTCACGCGGGCGCCGTCGATTTTAAAGGTTACGCCCGTTCGGGTATCGGCTGGACCGGTAGCGGCGGCGCGCAACAGTGCTTCCAGGCAACGGGTGCACAAAGTAAATATCGTCTTGGTAACGAATGTGAAACTTACGCTGAGCTGAAACTGGGCCAGGAAGTGTGGAAAGAAGGCGATAAGAGCTTCTACTTCGACACCAACGTCGCGTACTCCGTTGCACAGCAGAACGACTGGGAAGCTACTGATCCCGCGTTCCGTGAAGCCAACGTGCAGGGTAAAAACCTGATTGAATGGCTGCCAGGTTCCACCATGTGGGCGGGTAAGCGCTTCTATCAGCGTCATGACGTTCACATGATCGACTTCTACTACTGGGATATCTCCGGCCCGGGTGCAGGTCTGGAAAACGTGGATCTCGGCTTTGGTAAACTCTCCATGGCAGTGACCCGTTCGACTGAAGCGGGCGGCTCCTCTACCTTCGCCAGCAACAACATTCGTGATTACACCACTGATACCGCTAACGACGTCTTCGACGTGCGTTTAGCGCAGATGGAAATCAACCCAGGCGGTACCCTGGAACTGGGCGTTGACTACGGTCACACCAACGTAAATGACGATTACTATCTGCAGCCGAACGCCTCCAAAGATGGCTGGATGTTCACCGCAGAACATACCCAAAGCATGCTGAAAGGCTTTAACAAGTTCGTCGTTCAGTACGCAACAGACTCCATGACCTCTCAGGGTAAAGGCCTGAACCAGGGTGCTGGCATCGGTCTGGGTAATGACGATTCCGATGGCAAACTGTATGCCTACGGCATCAACAACAACGGCCACCTGCTGCGCGTTCTCGACCACGGTGCAATCTCCCTGGGCGACAGCTGGGACCTGATGTACGTCGGTATGTACCAGGACATCGACTGGGATAACGGCAACGGCACCAAATGGTACACCGTGGGTGTGCGCCCAATGTACAAATGGACGCCAATTATGAGTACCTTGCTGGAAGTGGGCTACGACAACGTCAAATCCCAGAACACCGGCGACAAAAACAACCAGTACAAAGTCACCCTGGCGCAACAATGGCAGGCTGGCGACAGCATCTGGTCCCGTCCGGCAATCCGCGTCTTCGCAACCTATGCGAAGTGGGATGAGAAATGGGGTTACGACACGTCGGGTAGCCCGATCACTACCAGCGGTAACTACAACTCCAACTTCGGTATGCAGACTGCTGGCCTTGGCCGCGGCGATAACGACGAGTGGAGCTTCGGTGCCCAGATGGAAATCTGGTGGTAATCCGCAGTTAATCTCACGTAATGGCTAAACAAAGGAGGGGCGCAAGCCCCTCTGATTTAAGCGTCGCGCGCTATTGCCTGGCCACCGCTGCGCTGAATATCTGAGGTGATAACAATGAAAATGAACAAAAGTCTCGTCGCCCTCTGCCTTTCCGCTGGCCTGCTGGCAAGCGTTCCGGCAGTCAGTTTTGCCGAGGTTAATTTCGTTCCGCAGAACACCACGGCGGCTCCCGCCATCCCGGCTTCTGCGCTGCAACAACTGGTCTGGACGCCTGTCGACCAGTCTAAAACCCAAAGCACCGATCTTGCGAGCGGCGGCCAGCAGCTAAATGTGCCTGGTATTTCCGGCCCGGTCGCGGCCTGGAGCGTCCCGGCAAACATTGGTGAGCTGAACCTGACGCTGACCAGTATTGTCGACAAGCAAACCCACGTCTTTGCGCCGAACGTGCTGATTCTGGATCAGAACATGACGCCATCGGCGTTCTTCCCGAGCAGCTATTTTACCTATCAGGAGCCGGGCGTGATGAGCGCCGATCGCCTGGAAGGGGTGATGCGCCTGACGCCTGCGCTGGGTCAGCAGAAAATTTATGTGCTGGTCTTCACGACGCCGCAGGATCTCGCCCAGACAACTACCCTGGTTGACCCGGCCAAAGCCTACGCCAAAGGCACGGGCAATGCGGTCCCGGATATTCCGGATCCAAAAGCGCGCCACACCACCGACGGCACGCTGAAACTGAAGGTCAGCACCTCTTCCGCCTCCAGCGTGCTGGTTGGCCCACTGTTTGGCTCCGCCGGCCCTGGCCCTGTGACCGTGGGTAACACCGCCGCACCGGCTTATGCCGCGCCTGTCGCCGCTGCCCCTGCCGCTGCGCCGACACCAGCACCAGCTCCGGCGAAGAAAGCCGAGCCGATGCTGAATGACACTGAAAGTTACTTCAATCGCGCCATCAAAGAAGCAGTTGATCGCGGCGATGTAGACAAAGCGCTGAAGCTGCTGGATGAAGCTGAGCGTTTAGGTTCGACCACTGCCCGTTCCACCTTTATCAGCAGTGTAAAAGGCAAGGGGTGACCGTCTCCCCACAGTGCTGATGTTGTCAGTAGTTTAGTGCGCCTGAGTGGGCGCACTTTTTTTTGGGCGGCGCAGGCTGTTGCACTCCTGTTGCGATAATGATCGTTAAACCGCGTTTGGCCGCCCCCAATCTGCTTTTCTGCGATACAATAGCCAGACGTTATGTATCGGAGAGTCTGGCATGTCACACCCTGCGCTAACGCAACTGCGTGCGCTGCGCTATTTTGAAAACATTCCCGCGCTTGACCCGGAGCAACTGGACTGGTTGCTGCTGGAAGATTCCATGACGAAACGCTTTGAGCAGCAGGGGAAAAAAGTCACGGTAACGCTGATTCAGGAAGGGTTCGTCTCGCCTGATGACGTCGCCAGTGAACTGCCGCTGCTGCCAAAAGAAGATCGTTACTGGCTGCGTGAAATTTTACTCTGCGCCGATGGTGAACCCTGGCTTGCCGGGCGGACCGTGGTCCCTGAATCTACCCTGTGCGGCCCGGAGCTGGCGCTGCAACAGCTGGGTAAAACCCCGCTGGGACGCTATCTTTTTACGTCGTCTGAGCTTACCCGTGATTTTATTGAAATTGGTCGCAATGCAGACCTGTGGGGACGCCGTTCCCGCCTGCGCTTAAGCGGCAAGCCGCTCATGCTGACAGAACTCTTTTTGCCTGCATCGCCGTTGTACTAAGAGGATATGAAAATGGAGTGGAGTCTGACGCAGGATAAGCTGCTGGCTTTTCACCGCTTGATGCGTACCGATAAACCCATCGGCACCTTTTTGTTGCTGTGGCCGACGCTATGGGCGCTGTGGGTTGCCACCCCTGGTTTACCGCCGCTGTGGATCCTGGCAGTGTTTGTCGCAGGCGTCTGGCTGATGCGTGCCGCGGGCTGCGTGGTTAACGATTATGCCGACCGCAAATTTGACGGCCACGTGAAACGCACCGCCAACCGTCCGATGCCGAGCGGTCAGGTGTCAGAAAAAGAGGCCCGCACCCTGTTTGTGGTGCTGGTGCTCCTCGCGTTTCTGCTGGTTTTAACGCTCAACACCATGACGATTTTACTCTCGGTTGCGGCACTGGCGCTGGCGTGGGTGTATCCGTTTATGAAGCGCTATACCCATCTGCCGCAGGTGGTGCTGGGCGCGGCCTTTGGCTGGTCGATTCCGATGGCGTTTGCCGCTGTTAGTGAATCAGTGCCCCTGAGCTGCTGGCTGATGTTCCTCGCTAACATTCTGTGGGCGGTGGCGTACGACACCCAGTATGCGATGGTCGACCGCGATGACGATCTGAAAATTGGCATCAAATCGACGGCGATTCTGTTTGGCCGCCACGACAAGCTGATCATCGGGATATTGCAGGTCGCGGTGTTAGGGCTGATGGTACTGATTGGTTATCTGAACGCCCTGAACTGGGAATTTTACTGGTCCGTGCTGGTGGCGGGGATGCTGTTTGCATATCAGCAAAAGCTGATTGCGAATCGCGAGCGTGAAGCCTGTTTCAAAGCGTTTTTGAATAACAACTATGTTGGGCTGGTGCTGTTTTTAGGGCTGGCGATGAGCTATTTTTCCTGAAAAAAATGCCCGGCAGCGCTAACGCTCACCGGGCATATATCTGATGCATATGTGTAAGCCGGGAAAGGCGAAATCGCCTCCCGGCTTTTTTATGTCACTCGTCCTGCGTTGCGCTTTCAATGGTCAAACGCACGTCCGACGTTATCAGCTCGGCCAGCATCTGATAAACCTTCATCGTCTCTTCAGGTTCCGCATCGCCGGTATCGCTGATATAGCCTTCATCGCGCAGCGTCAGTACCAGTGAGCTAAACACCGCTTTATCGAAGAACTCTGGGGCGTTAATGCCGTGCAGCACGGATAAACGCTGAGCCAGCGTGCGGCTCTCTTTTTCCAGGGTACCACGGTTGATAGACGGGTTCGCGCTCAACAGCCAGAAGGTGATCGCGTAGCGCTGCAACGTTTCACGCGCACCGGCCGCCAGCAGCTGCAGCGTGCGGGAACGTGACGGGTTGATATGCAGCTCGTCATCTTTGACGGTCAACAGACCCTGACGCAACAGCTCAGCAGTCAGTTTTTCCAGCTCAACGGCCACTTCATCTTTGCTCCAGCTCAGGAACAGCTCTTCTTTCAGCATCGGATAGAGCGTCTCAACATGGCGCAGCAGTTCCTGACGGGAAATGCGGCGATGCTGAGTGATGATGGCTGCCATCAGCGACGGCAACATCAGCATATGCGTGATGTTGTTACGATAGTAGGTCATCAGCACCGCCTGCTCGCGCGGCAGAATGATGATGTCCCCGATGGTGTCCTTCTCAACTTCGAACTTGTTCATCTGCAGCGCGTGGTCGATCAGCTGACTGGCGGTGGCAGACGGAACGGTGGAATCCGCTGAGTACGGGACATTACGCATAATATCCAGATAGCAATCGAGCTGTTCGGTCAGCTGTTCACGCGTCAGCGAGCGCTGGCGTGAGGCTAACAGTGCCGTGACGCACAGGTTCATGGCGTTCGCCGCCCCGGCGTTGTTAATACGCACCATCAGATCGGCCGCGATATTATTCACCGTAGGCGTCAGCCATGCAGGGCGAATCGCTTCGATTGGGTCGATAGATTCGCGCCACTCCGGCACGTGCTGGTTCAGATAGGTCATCAGCGGCAGCGGTTCGCCAAAGTTCACGTAACCCTGGCCGAGATTGCGCAGCTTGCTCAGGCCTTTCAGCATCTGAGGCAGGCTCTCTTTCTCTTTAGTCGCACCGCGCAGCTCTTTGGCGTAAGTGCCCACTTCCATGACGTGCTCGTAACCAATGTAGATCGGCACCAGCGTAATCGGACGCGTACCGCCGCGCAGCATCGCCTGAATGGTCATCGACAGAGTACCGGTTTTCGGATCCAGAAGACGGCCCGTACGGGAACGCCCCCCTTCGACGAAATACTCAACGGAATAGCCACGGCTAAACAGCTCGCCCAGATATTCGCGGAACACCGTGGAGTAGAGCTTGTTGCCTTTGAAGGTACGACGAATAAAGAACGCACCCAGACGGCGGAAAATCGGGCCGGCTGGCCAGAAATTCAGGTTGATACCGGCCGCGATGTGCGGTGGTACCAGCCCTTGATGATACAGCACGTATGACAGCAGCAGGTAGTCCATGTGGCTGCGGTGGCAAGGCACATAGACGATTTCGTGGCCGTCGTGGGCAAGCTGGCGCACGCGCTCGGCATTATGGACGTTAATCCCCTGATACAGACGGTTCCAGGTGAAGCTCAGGATACGGTCGGAGAGGCGGATCATCTCGTAGGAGAAGTTGGCCGCAATCTCTTCCATCAGGGCGATGGCATTTTGCTGGGCTTTCTCGTGAGAGATTTTCTTGCTGCGCGCTTCGTCTTCAACCGCGCGGGCAATGGCTTTAGATGCCAGCAATTTGTTGAACAGGTCCTGGCGTGCAGGCAGGCGCGGGCCAACGGCAGCCAGACGCTGACGGGCAAAGTGCATACGCGCGACGCGAGCCAGTTTCTGGGCGATGATTTTATCCGTCCCGTGCTCATCCGCCATGCGGCGCAGGGAGACGGAAGGGGAGAAACGCACAAAGCTGTCGCGGCCTAACCATGAGACGGCAAAGAACTTCTGGATACCGTTCAGCATACGCAGTGGTGGGTTTTCCTCGCCTTTCTGACGGCCAGGACGACGACCGAACATCACCGACACCGGCACCATCTGGACATCCAGACTGGGGTTGCTGCGGTGCAGATCGAGGTAGTCGTGGAACAGCTTGATGGACTCTTCTTTTGGCGTGTAATAGGTGAACACGCGCGGCCCGCCGTGAATAAACACGTAGCGCGGCAGCAGAGTCCCGTCGACCTCAAGGGGTTCGAGCGGATCGGGCAAGTCATGCGCCAGACATTGGGCGCGGAGCGTCAGTAAGTCTGCCTTCGAGTTGTAAGGCAAAACGTACATAATAGGGCGCGAGGTATCGAGCCCTAATTCCAGCGCAGGTTCCGCCGGGATAGACTTACTTTTTACCAGGACGCTTAATGGTAAATTAAGTAATTTGTAGTAAATTCGTGGCCAGCCGGACATAAACGATGTAAAGCCTCTGGTTAATAATGCAATTGCGGCGCAAGGATAACAGAAAGCGCGCAAAATTTCTGTTGTTACCGGTCATACTTCAGGCTGTATTGCTACGCGCTACAGCTATAGTTACTGACGCTAAATCTAAGAAAAGGTTCTTTTAATGGCCAATAATACCACTGGGTTAACCCGAATCATCAAAGCTGCCGGATATTCATGGAAAGGTTTCCGCGCCGCATGGATCAATGAGGCCGCTTTCCGCCAGGAAGGGGTTGCTGCGGTTGTTGCGGTGATCATCGCCTGTTTTCTGGATGTCGACCCGATAACCCGCGTGTTGCTCATTGGTTCAGTCCTTCTGGTGATGATAGTGGAAATTCTCAACAGCGCTATTGAAGCGGTGGTGGATCGCATCGGTTCTGATTTCCATGAGCTGTCGGGCCGTGCGAAGGACATGGGTTCTGCCGCTGTGCTGCTGGCGATTATCATCGCAGCCATCACCTGGGGCACGCTTCTTTGGTCACATTTTCGATAAGGCTTCAGGAATCCAATAAGTCTCTGGTTTTTTGTGCAGTTTTTGATTCCAAAATCACCTTTAACTGTATATACTCACAGCATAACTGTATATACACCCAGGGGGCGGAATGAAAGCGTTAACGGCCAGACAGCAAGAGGTGTTTGATCTCATTCGAGATCATATCAGCCAGACGGGAATGCCACCGACGCGTGCGGAAATCGCGCAGCGCCTGGGCTTCCGTTCTCCAAATGCCGCTGAAGAGCATCTCAAAGCGCTGGCGCGTAAAGGCGTTCTTGAGATTGTCTCTGGTGCGTCACGCGGAATTCGCCTGCTGGTGGAAGAAGAAGAAGGTCTGCCACTTGTGGGTCGCGTCGCGGCGGGTGAGCCTTTGCTGGCACAGCAACATATTGAAGGTCACTATCAGGTCGATCCGGCCATGTTCAAGCCAAGTGCCGATTTCCTGCTGCGCGTCAGTGGGATGTCCATGAAAGACATCGGTATTCTGGATGGCGATCTGCTGGCGGTTCATAAAACGCAGGATGTGCGCAATGGGCAGGTTGTGGTTGCGCGTATCGACGACGAAGTGACCGTTAAGCGCCTGAAAAAACAGGGCAACACGGTTCAGCTGTTGCCAGAAAACAGCGAGTTTTCCCCGATTGTGGTGGATCTCCGCGAACAGGCTTTCTCTATTGAAGGTCTGGCTGTTGGTGTTATCCGCAACGGCGAATGGCTGTAATCTCTTACTGACAGGCTGTGGTCGCACCGCAGCCTGACTGTCTACTCTCAATTCCCGGTACTTTCTCATGTCTCTGCTGACAACCTCAGACAAGGCATTGTGGCGTCTTGCGCTGCCGATGATTTTCTCCAATATCACCGTTCCCCTGTTAGGACTGGTGGATACGGCGGTGATTGGTCATCTGGATTCCCCTGTTTACCTCGGCGGCGTGGCCATTGGCGCGACGGCGACCAGTTTCCTCTTCATGCTGCTGCTCTTTTTACGCATGAGCACCACCGGGCTGACTGCCCAGGCGTTTGGTGCCAAAGATCCCGTTCGACTTGCCCGTGCGCTGGTGCAGCCGCTGATCCTCGCCCTTGGCGCAGGGCTGCTAATTGTATTGCTGCGCACGCCGCTCATCGATTTGGCTCTGCATGTTGTGGGCGGTAGTGAAGCGGTGCTGGAACAGGCGCGGCGCTTCCTCGAAATCCGCTGGCTCAGCGCACCGGCATCGCTGGCAAATCTGGTTCTGCTCGGCTGGTTGCTGGGTGTGCAGTACGCGCGTGCGCCGGTGATCCTGCTGGTGGTGGGAAATTTACTCAATATCGTGCTCGATCTGTGGCTGGTGATGGGTCTGCACATGAACGTGCAGGGGGCGGCGCTGGCAACGGTGGTCGCAGAGTACGGCACTTTCTTCATTGGCCTATGGATGGTGAAACGCGTGCTGGCCATGCGGGGAATCTCATTCGCGATGCTCAAAACAGCGTGGCACGGCAACATCCGTAAACTGCTGGCGCTTAACCGCGACATCATGTTTCGCTCGCTGCTGCTGCAACTTTGCTTTGGCGCCCTGACGGTGTTCGGCGCGCGCCTGGGGCCGGAGATCGTGGCCGTAAACGCAGTGCTGATGACGTTGCTGACGTTCACCGCCTATGCGCTGGACGGTTTTGCCTATGCGGTGGAAGCCCATTCGGGCCAGGCCTATGGTGCCCGTGAGGCGGGGCAGTTGCAGGAGGTCTGGCGCGCGGCCTGTCGTCAGTCTGGGCTGGTGGCGCTGGTCTTCGCACTGATCTATGCCTTATTTGGCGGGCAGATTGTAGCGCTATTGACCTCGCTGCCTGAACTGAGAGAACTGGCTAATCACTACATCATCTGGCAGGTCGTGTTACCGGTGGTGGGGGTGTGGTGCTATCTGCTGGACGGTATGTTTATCGGCGCAACGCGCGGGGCGGAAATGCGCAACAGCATGGCAGTCGCGGCGGCCGGTTTCGCCCTGACGCTCTTCACGCTGCCCTGGCTCGGCAACCACGGTTTGTGGCTGGCGCTGGCGGTGTTCCTCGCCTTGCGCGGCCTGTCATTAGCGCTGATTTGGCGGCGCCACTGGCGCAATAACAGCTGGTTTAGCGGATAGCGTGATTTGACGAAACGGTTAAAGATTCTGAATCTCAACACGCATGCCGAATCCTTATCTACAATTATTATCACGTCCAGCAGAAATGAACGTAACGGACGACTCGAATTTACGTGATAACCGAACGATGAGGAATTGATTATGAATAAAGACGAAATCGGCGGTAACTGGAAACAGTTCAAAGGTAAAGCGAAAGAACAATGGGGTAAACTGACCGACGATGATGTGACCGTCATTGAAGGTAAACGCGAACAGCTGGTAGGTAAGATTCAGGAACGCTACGGCTACGCGAAAGATCAGGCGGAAAAAGAGGTTGTTGACTGGGAAAAACGCAACGACTACCGCTGGTAACAGAGTTCTACCCGTTGTACACGGAAGTACAATCCCTGAGGGCGGCCTAATGGCCGCCCGCTTCGTTTTTAGCGCGGTTTTTTCTTCACCAGAATGGAGTGATCGTGCTGACATTCACCCTGATGACGACAGGCTTCCACTTCGACACAGGCTGAACACAACCCGTGTGCTTCAATCACGTTATGGCGCAGGGCAAAGCCCATTTTAGCCGCCAGCGAATGCATAATATCTTCCACACCTTCCGCCCCCTCTTCTTTGACCGCGCCGCAGCGATCGCAGATAAACATGGCCGAGGTATGTGTTGGCTGATCGAAAAGATGGCACAGCACATAGCTGTTAGTCGACTCAACCTTATGCACAAAGCCTTGCTCCAGCAGGAAATCCAGCGCGCGATAAACGGTGGGCGGTTTCGCCTGCGGCTCGCTTTCACGCAGCAGATCGAGCAGATCGTAGGCGCTGATGGCACCGCGTTGCAGGCTCATCAGACGTAACACTTCAAGGCGCTGCGGGGTCAGGCGCACATTGCGTTGCGCACAGAGCTTTTCAGCTTGCGCTAACAGATCTTGCATCGTGGTCTTATCCATATCGCACCTCGAATTATGGAGTCTGGAAAACCCTCACTTTACCATGTTCTGCTGAAAACGCCGAGATCCGCCACAGTTGTGCTATACCTGACCCATCGCCACACGGGAAAAATACAATGAAAAGACCTGATTGCATCCGGCACTGGCGCGACGTCGAAGGTGCCGACGACTCCACTTATCCAGACAGTGACGAACTTTTTGCTATCGGCGCACCGCTGGCCCGCAAACTGGGGCTTGGGCGGATAGGTATCCACCATGAGCGCCTGCCGCCGGGCCGTCGCACTTCGTATCCGCACGCTGAAAGCGACGAAGAGGAGTTTATCTTTGTTATTGAAGGGTATCCCCAGGCGTGGATTAACGGATATTTATGGAAGCTAGAGCCGGGCGACAGCGTCGGTTTTCCGGCCGGAACTGGCGTGTGCCACACCTTTATCAATAACACCGATGAAGAGGTGCGGCTGCTGGTGGTGGGCGAGGCGAACAAAAAACACAACCGCATCTATTACCCGCTCAACCCGGTCTACGCCGCCACCCGCGAGGACCGCTGGGTGGACCATCCGCCGCAATTTTTTGGCCCTCACGACGGAAAACCTGGGCGAAAATAATATCCTCTTCTATAAATATTGAGGGCCGTCACAAATTACAACAGGCCTCGCGGAAGATTTAACTTAGGGAACAGGCGTGTCTTTTTGATGTTATTCACAGCAATAGTTCGTCCCTGTATGGGTGATAACTGACAGGGGTTGTTTAATAACAGACTATAAAACGAGCATACTGTGAAAAAACATTTTAAATTTTCGGTGGTTAGCATCGCTGTCTCCCTGTTTATGGCAAACGAGGCGGGAGCAGCCAATACCTGGACAGAAGCGCGTAGCGACGCGATGGGCGGTACTGGCGTTGCATCAGGCAATTACGGTAGCGGAGCGTTTATTAACCCGGCACTGCTGGCAAAAGCAAAACCGGATGACGACATTACCGTTATTTTGCCTTCGGTCGGCGCACAGATTACTGACAAAGATAATCTGCAGGATCAGATCGACGATATCAGCGATAAAGTCGATTACTACGACGATGTGATTAACAGCCTGACAGCGGCTGAGATCATCGCCAATCCTTTGGGATCCGTTAACCAGTTTCAGAGTGCCGCGAAAGATCTTGCTGACGAGCTGGACGATCTGAAAGGTAAAACCGCTCGCGCCACCGCCGGTGCCGGGATTGCGGTCAGCATTCCAAATAACGTGCTGGCGGTCGCCTTTGTGGCGAAAGGCAACGCTCACGCACGGGTAAGTTCCTCTATTGACCAGCAGGATATCGATTATCTGCGCAGCATCCAGAACAGCAAACTGGTGGCGGGCAGCGTCGCGCTTGATGCCGCTCTTAACGGTTCGGATGAGATCACCAAAAACCTCAACTCCACGGCCTCAGGCCGGGCAGCGATTGTCTCTGACTATGGCGTCGCGGTGGCCCGTCAGTTTGATATTGGCGATGTGCCGGTCTCGGTCGGTATCACGCCAAAACTGCAAAAAACCTGGCTCTACAACTACACCACCTCCATTTACACCTATGACAGCAGCGACTGGAACAGCAGCCGCTATCGCACGGACGATACTGGCTTTAACGTGGATGCCGGTGTGGCCGCCGATTTTGGCGAGAACTGGACGGTGGGCTTGAGCGGGCAGAACCTGATGTCGCGCGATATCGATACCAAAGATATCCGTATCCGCAATGGCCGCACGGGTGACGTGGTGAGCTACAAAGATACCTACCAGATCCGTCCGCTGGTGACTGCGGGCGTGGCCTGGCATAACGATCTGGTGACCCTGACTGCCGATGGCGATCTGACTGAAACCAAAGGCTTCAAGAGCGAAGATAACTCTCAGTACGTCGGCGTCGGCGCCGAGGTCACTCCGCTCAGCTGGCTGGCGGTGCGCGCCGGTTATCGCGCGGACGTGAAGGACAATGACAGCAACGTCTTCACCGGCGGTGTTGGCTTTGCGCCGTTCAACGCGGTCCATGTGGATCTGATGGGTCTGTACGGCGAGGACAAAACCTGGGGGGCAGGCGCGCAGCTGAGCGTCACCTTCTAAGACGACCGGAGGCCATGCGCCTCCGGCTTTTCTTTGTGCTATAGTAGCGCCCCTTTTCCACCACATGCTTAAAACTTCGCCATGCCGTCAGAACTACAGTCCGATTTCCCTGCACACCGTTTTTCCATCGCGCCGATGCTCGACTGGACCGACAGACACTGCCGCTATTTCTTGCGTCAGCTCTCTCGCCACACGCTGCTGTACACCGAAATGGTCACCACCGGGGCGATCATTCACGGAAAGGGCGACTATCTGGCCTACAGCGAAGAAGAGCATCCGGTTGCGTTGCAGCTTGGTGGCAGCGATCCGGCGGCGCTGGCGCATTGTGCGAAACTGGCGCAAGAGCGTGGGTACGACGAAATTAACCTCAACGTCGGCTGCCCGTCCGATCGCGTGCAGAACGGCATGTTCGGCGCGTGCCTGATGGGGAATGCCCAACTGGTGGCGGATTGCGTCAAAGCGATGCGCGATGTGGTGTCGATTCCGGTGACGGTCAAAACCCGTATCGGCATCGACGATCAGGACAGCTACGAATTCCTGTGCGATTTCATCGACACTGTATCCGGGAAGGGCGAGTGCGAGATGTTTATTATCCACGCGCGTAAAGCCTGGTTGTCCGGTCTCAGTCCAAAAGAGAACCGTGAAATTCCGCCGCTGGACTACCCGCGCGTGTATCAGCTAAAGCGTGATTTCCCGCATCTGACAATGTCGATTAACGGCGGTATCAAGTCTCTCGACGAAGCCAAAGCCCATTTAGAACATATGGATGGCGTCATGGTAGGCCGCGAGGCGTATCAAAATCCGGGCATTCTGGCCTCGGTGGATCGGGAGATCTTTGGCGTTGAGCGCGCCGATAACGATCCGGTGGCCGTGGTGCGTGCCATGTACCCGTACATCGAACGTGAGCTGAGCAATGGTACCTATCTGGGCCACGTGACGCGTCATATGCTCGGGTTGTTCCAGGGCATTCCAGGGGCGCGTCAGTGGCGTCGCTACCTGAGTGAAAACGCGCATAAAGCCGGGGCGGATATCGAAGTGCTGGAGCAGGCCCTGCGTCTGGTCGCTGACAAGCGATAATTTTCACTAAAAGTTCGTCAAATTCACCACGCCCTGCGAATGTTCGCGGGGCGTTTTGTTTTGAATTCAATAAGTTAAATTTGGCACGTTTCTTGTAATACTCACTACATCTTTATGGTATTGACGTGGGAGAGAGCCATGCTGGAATTGCTGTTTGTGATTGGATTTTTTGTCATGCTGATGGCGACCGGAATTTCGCTGCTTGGCATTCTGGCGGCACTGGTTGTGGCGACGGTGGTGATGTTTATCGGTGGGCTGTTTGCACTGATGCTAAAACTGTTGCCGTGGTTGCTGTTGGCGGTGGCCGTGGTGTGGATAATTCGGGCGATAAAAGCGCCAAAAGTCCCACAGTATCAGCGCAATAACCGCTTTCGTTACTAAGGTATTGAGGTCTTCGTCACATACCTGCAACTTTTCCGGCAGCGATGCTTAGAACAGAATAGGATTTACTTATCGAATCTGTCACTATTGCCGCCGTTAAAGAATTCATCGAGCTGTACCCTACATACAGCCGAACTAAAAAAAGAAAGGGCTTCCTACGGGAAGCCCTAATTCTTTTTAAGGGATCAGCAAACTCGATCCCTGCGTCACACGACTCTCCAGCACCTCATGCGCGCGCTGTGCATCGCTCAGCGGATATTTCTGCGCCTCAGCCACGTCCACTTTAATCACGCCGCTGGCGATCAGCGAAAATAGCTCATTGCTGGCTTCTGTCAGTTCGTCACGGGTGGTGATGTAACCTTGCAGGGAAGGGCGCGTCACGTACAGCGAGCCTTTCTGATTCAGAATACCCAGATTCACCCCGGTGACCGCGCCCGAGGCGTTGCCAAAGCTCACCATCAAACCCCGACGCTGCAGGCAGTCCAGCGACGCTTCCCAGGTGTCTTTCCCTACCGAGTCATACACCACGCGCAGTTTCTTGCCGCCGGTGATCTCTTTCACCCGCTCGGCGATGCTCTCTTCGCGATAGTTGATCACCTGCCACGCGCCAGCCTGTAACGCCCGCTGCGCTTTTTGGGCGCTGCCGACGGTACCGATCAGTTTTGCGCCCAGCGCTTTTGCCCACTGGCAGGCGATAAGCCCAACGCCACCCGCTGCGGCGTGGAACAGGAACTGCTCGTCAGGTTTGATTTCGTAGGTTTTGCGCAGCAGATAATAGACCGTCAGCCCTTTCAGGAAGGAGGCGGCGGCCTGTTCGAATGAGATCGCGTTCGGCAGAATGGCGGCCTTATCGGCGGGCACGTTGTGAATCGAACTGTACGCGCCCAACGGCGACTGGGCGTACACCACGCGATCGCCCTCTTTAATATGCTTCACGCCGCTGCCGATTTTAACCACGACACCCGCAGCCTCGGTCCCCAGACCGCTCGGCAGGGCTGGCGGTGGATAAAGCCCGCCGCGAATGTAGGTGTCGATATAGTTGATACCGATGGCCTTGTTTTCGACCTGGATTTCATTTTCCCCAGGCGGCGTGGGGGTAAACTCCACGGCCTTGAGGACTTCTGGACCACCATGCTTGTGAAATTCGATACGAGTTGCCACGTTGAACTCCTTTGTCGATTCATTTGCAGACGGTTATACTTCCCCGTCTCTCAATTTATGGTAATCCATTCACTATGGCAGGAAATAAACCCTTCAACAAACAGACTGAGCCTCGCGAGCGCGATTTGCAGGTCGCCGGACTCAAAGTCCCGCCGCACTCGATTGAAGCGGAACAGTCGGTGTTGGGCGGTTTAATGCTGGACAACGAGCGCTGGGACGATGTCGCCGAGCGCGTGGTATCCGACGATTTTTATACTCGTCCACACCGCCATATCTTTACCGAAATGGCGCGCCTGCAGGAAGCCGGTAGCCCGATTGACCTGATTACACTGGCAGAATCGCTGGAGCGTCAGGGGCAGCTGGATTCGGTCGGTGGATTTGCCTATCTGGCAGAGTTATCGAAAAACACGCCAAGTGCGGCGAACATCAGCGCTTATGCAGATATCGTGCGCGAACGCGCCGTTGTGCGCGAGATGATCGCCGTTGCGAACGAGATCGCCGAAGCGGGCTTTGATCCACAGGGCCGTACCAGCGAAGATTTGCTGGACCTCGCCGAATCCCGCGTCTTCAAGATCGCCGAAAGCCGCGCCAATAAAGACGAAGGTCCGCGAAATATCGCCGACGTGCTCGACTCCACCGTCGCGCGTATCGAACAGCTTTTCCAGCAGCCGCATGACGGCGTGACCGGCGTAAATACCGGTTACGACGATCTCAACAAAAAAACCGCCGGTTTGCAGCCGTCGGATCTGATTATCGTCGCGGCGCGTCCGTCGATGGGTAAAACGACATTTGCGATGAACCTCGTCGAAAACGCGGCGATGTTGCAGGATAAACCGGTGCTTATCTTCAGTCTTGAGATGCCATCGGACCAGATTATGATGCGTTCCCTGGCGTCCCTGTCGCGCGTGGATCAGACCCGTATTCGTACCGGTCAGCTTGACGACGAAGACTGGGCGCGCATTTCAGGCACCATGGGCATTCTGCTGGAAAAACGGAACATCTATATCGATGACTCCTCCGGCCTGACGCCGACGGAAGTGCGCTCCCGTGCGCGCCGTATCGCCCGCGAACACGGCGGCATCGGCCTTATCATGATTGACTACCTGCAGCTGATGCGCGTGCCGTCGCTCTCCGATAACCGTACTCTGGAAATTGCAGAAATTTCTCGCTCACTCAAGGCGTTAGCCAAAGAGTTGCAGGTGCCCGTCGTGGCGCTGTCACAGCTTAACCGCTCCCTGGAACAACGTGCCGATAAGCGCCCGGTCAACTCCGACCTGCGTGAATCAGGCTCCATCGAGCAGGATGCCGACTTGATCATGTTCATCTACCGTGACGAGGTCTATCACGAGAACAGCGACATGAAAGGCATCGCGGAAATCATTATTGGTAAGCAGCGTAACGGCCCGATCGGGACGGTGCGTCTGACGTTTAACGGTCAGTGGTCGCGTTTTGATAATTATGCGGGGCCGCAGTACGACGACGAATAAATCCTCGTCATCCTTCGCGTTACAGCCACCGCCGCTGGAACGCAAATGATTCAGAGGATTGGATTTATTTCATTAAGGCAAGGAATTCGAATGCAAGCGGCAACTGTAGTCATTAACCGCCGCGCTCTGCGACACAACCTGCAACGTCTGCGTGAACTGGCGCCCGCCAGTAAGCTCGTTGCAGTCGTGAAAGCGAACGCTTACGGACACGGTCTTCTTGAGACCGCGCGAACGCTCCCTGATGCCGATGCCTTTGGCGTCGCCCGTCTCGAAGAAGCCCTGCACCTGCGCGCGGGCGGCATCACCCAACCGATTCTGTTACTCGAAGGCTTTTTCGAAGCCGACGATCTGACGACGATTGCCGATCAGCATCTCCATACCGCCGTGCATAACGAAGAGCAGCTGGCCGCACTAGAAGCTGCGACCCTCAGCGAGCCGGTCACCGTGTGGATGAAACTCGACACTGGCATGCATCGCCTGGGCGTGCGCCCGGAGCAGGCAGAGGCGTTTTATCAGCGCCTGAGCCAGTGCAAAAACGTGCGTCAGCCGGTGAATATCGTCAGCCACTTTGCCCGTGCCGATGAGCCTGAGTGCGGCGCCACGGAGCAGCAGCTCGACATCTTTAACACCTTCTGCGAAGGCAAGGCGGGAATGCGCTCTATCGCGGCGTCCGGCGGTATTTTGCTCTGGCCGCAGTCGCACTTCGACTGGGCGCGTCCGGGCATTATTCTCTACGGCGTTTCGCCGCTGGAAAGTAAACCCTGGGGGCCTGATTTTGGCTTCCAGCCGGTGATGTCGCTGGTCTCCAGCCTGATTGCCGTGCGTGAGCATCAGGCGGGTGAACCGGTTGGCTACGGCGGCACCTGGGTGAGCGAGCGCGATACGCGTCTGGGCGTGGTGGCGATGGGCTACGGCGACGGTTATCCGCGCGCGGCACCGTCCGGTACGCCCGTGCTGGTGAATGGCCGTCAGGTGAAACTTGTCGGGCGTGTCGCGATGGACATGATTTGCGTCGATCTCGGGCCTGATGCCGCCGACAAAGCGGGCGATCCGGTCGTGATGTGGGGCGAAGGTTTACCCGTTGAGCGCATTGCTGAAATTACGAAAGTGAGTGCTTACGAACTTATCACGCGCCTGACGTCGCGGGTGGCGATGAAGTACGTCGATTAACGCCCATTGAGTGCCGGGTGGCGGCTTCGCCTCACCCGGCATGCACCTTGTGATGAACATCCCCTCGATCTTCTCGCGCTTCCGGTTTATTGTTGAAATCCCTGCCTGACAGATATCCGGAGATACATCGCGTGTTCCAGAAAGTTGACGCCTACGCCGGCGACCCCATTCTCTCCTTAATGGAGCGTTTCAAAGAAGATTCACGCAGCGACAAAGTGAACCTCAGCATCGGTCTTTACTACAACGAAGACGGCATTATTCCTCAACTGCAGTCGGTGGCCGAAGCCGAAGCGCGTCTCAACGCGGTGCCGCACGGCGCCTCGCTCTATCTGCCGATGGAAGGGCTGAACACCTACCGCGACACCATTGCGCCGCTGCTGTTTGGTGCCGATCACCCGGTATTAACGCAAAAACGCGTCGCAACTATTCAGACGCTGGGTGGTTCCGGTGCGCTGAAAGTGGGCGCCGATTTTTTGAAAAAATACTTCCCCGATTCAGGCGTATGGGTCAGCGATCCGACCTGGGAAAACCACGTTGCGATTTTTGAAGGCGCGGGCTTTGCCGTCAGCACCTATCCGTGGTTCGACAACGACACCAAAGGTGTACGCGTTGAAGCGCTGCTGGAAAAACTGCACACCTTGCCGGAGCGCAGCATCGTCCTGCTGCACCCATGCTGCCACAACCCAACCGGTTCGGATCTGACCAACAGCCAGTGGGATGCGGTCATTGAGGTGTTGAAAGCGCGGAATCTGATCCCGTTCCTCGACATCGCCTATCAGGGCTTTGGCGCAGGCATGGAAGAGGATGCCTACGCGATCCGCGCGATTGCCAGCGCCGGGCTGCCAGCACTGGTGAGCAACTCCTTCTCGAAAATTTTCTCCCTGTACGGCGAGCGTGTCGGCGGGTTGTCGGTGGTCTGCGAAGACGAACAGGCAGCAGGTCGCGTGCTTGGCCAGCTCAAAGCCACCGTGCGTCGTATCTACTCCAGCCCGCCAGCTTTCGGTGCGCAGGTCGTGGCGACGGTTCTGGGCGATGAGGGCCTGAAAGCGACCTGGCTTGCTGAAGTGGAAGCGATGCGTACGCGTATTCTGGCGATACGTCAGGCGCTGGTTAACGCCCTGAAAAGCGCGTTACCGGAGCATAACTTCGATTATCTGCTCAAGCAGCGTGGGATGTTCAGCTACACCGGGCTGAGCGCGCAGCAGGTCGATCGTCTGCGTGAAGAGTTTGGCGTCTATCTGATTGCCAGCGGCCGCATGTGTGTCGCAGGGCTGAATGCGCATAACGTTCAGCGCGTCGCACAGGCGTTTGCGGCTGTGATGTAAGCACTCACTTACTCTTTTGGGTTCGTACCCATTAACGCCCGGTGGCGCTGTGCGTACCGGGCCAATAACGGTGACCACGACCTGAATCGCAGGCCGGGTAAGGCGCAATGGCCACCCGGCTTTTTTGTTTTTCCCGCTTTGTGATATCCCTCCCTTTACCAGGGACAATCTGAAAAATTTCCTTTCCTTCGCCTGGCTCAGGGGTTAAGGTCTGATAGATTTTTGACCATTCGCTCAATTTAAAACGATAACAAACTGAATATTCAGGGGAATACATGCGCAAGATCACACTGGCGCTCAGCGCCGCCTGCTTATTGTTCTCGCTTAATAGTGCAGTCGGTGCCCGAGCCTCCGCACCAACGCCGCTTTACACCGGAACCACCGCCGCCATTCTGGCTGAACAAGCCCCCATTCACTGGGTCTCCGTGGCACAAATTGAAAATAGCCTGATGGGCCGCGCGCCAATGGCTGTCGGTTTTGACATCGACGATACCGTCCTCTTTTCAAGCCCTGGCTTCTGGCGAGGCAAAAAAACTTACTCGCCTGAGAGCGAGGAGTATCTGAAGAACCCGGAATTCTGGGAAAAAATGAACAACGGCTGGGATGAATTCAGTATCCCGAAAGAGGTGGGTCGCGCACTGATTGCGATGCACGTAAAACGCGGCGACAGCATCTATTTCATCACCGGTCGCAGCCAGACCAAAACGGAAACCGTCAGCAAAACCCTGCAGGGCGATTTTTCTATTCCGCCAGCGAATATGAATCCGGTGATTTTTGCCGGGGATAAGCACGGGCAAAACACCAAGACCCAGTGGCTGGAACAGAAAAATATCAAAGTGTTCTACGGCGATTCGGATAACGATATCTCTGCCGCCCGTGATGTCGGTGCCCGTGGCATCCGCGTTCTGCGCGCCTCCAACTCGACGTACCGCCCGCTGCCTATGGCCGGCTCTTTTGGCGAAGAGGTGATTGTTAATTCTGAATACTGATAATCGATGATTATTTGTACAAATTGGGCCTGCCCGGGTTTACCTTTTGTCGTCTTGCTGCACACTTAAAGAGGCAAGTCCTCAGGTCGCACTCAACCCACTCACAGGGGAGCAAAGATGACAATTTCGGAGATACTGCAATATTGCATGAATAAACCGGGCGCCGGGCAAAGTGTCCACAGCGACTGGAAAGCTACGCAGATCAAAGTGGCTGACGTGCTGTTTGCGATGGTAAAAGAGGTAGAAGGGCGTCCGGCGGCATCGTTAAAAACCAGCCCGGAACTGGCGGACTTGTTGCGTCAGCAGCACAGCGATGTGCGCCCAAGCAAGCATCTGAATAAAGCGCACTGGAGCACCGTTTATCTCGACGGCTCGCTGCCCGATTCGCAGATTTACTATTTGGTGGATGCCTCTTACAAGCAGGCCTTTGAGCTGCTGCCGGAAAATACCCGACAGCAGCTTTCAGACTGAGGATTACAGCAGAGGTTTAAGGAAGCGCGCGGTGTGCGAGGCTTCGCACTCGGCAACTGTCTCTGGCGTACCGGAGACGAGGATTTCACCGCCGCCGCTGCCGCCTTCCGGACCGAGATCCACAATCCAGTCTGCGGTTTTGATGACATCCAGATTGTGCTCAATGACCACAATGGTGTTGCCCTGATCGCGCAGCTGATGCAGCACTTCAAGCAACTGCTGGATATCGGCAAAGTGCAGGCCGGTGGTTGGCTCATCCAGGATATACAGCGTCTGGCCTGTACCGCGTTTCGACAGTTCACGCGCCAGCTTCACGCGCTGGGCTTCACCGCCGGAGAGCGTTGTCGCTGACTGCCCGAGACGAATGTAGGTCAGCCCCACGTCCATCAGCGTTTGCAGCTTACGCGCCAGCGCAGGCACCGCATCGAAGAATTCACGCGCCTCTTCAATGGTCATATCCAGCACTTCGTGGATCGTTTTGCCTTTGTACTTAATCTCCAGCGTTTCGCGGTTATAGCGCTTGCCTTTGCACTGATCGCACGGCACGTAGATATCCGGCAGGAAGTGCATTTCAACTTTGATCACACCGTCGCCCTGACAGGCTTCACAGCGGCCACCGCGCACGTTAAAGCTGAAACGTCCTGGCGTATACCCGCGCGAGCGTGATTCAGGAACACCGGCAAACAGTTCACGTACAGGTGTAAAGACGCCCGTATACGTAGCCGGGTTTGAACGCGGCGTACGGCCAATCGGGCTTTGATCGATATCGATCACTTTATCGAAATGTTCCAGGCCCTGAATGTCGCGATATGGCGCTGGCTCGGCGAGCGTTGCACCGTTCAGCTGAGTCTGTGCAATCGGGAACAAGGTATCGTTAATCAGCGTCGATTTACCGGAACCCGACACCCCGGTGACACAGGTGAACAGCCCAACCGGCAGCGTCAGCGTGACGTCTTTCAGGTTGTTGCCGCGCGCGCCAGTCAGCTTCAGCACTTTCTCTGGGTTGGCCGCAACGCGCTGCTTCGGCACGTCGATTTTGCGTTTGCCGCTCATGAACTGCCCGGTCAACGACTCCGGAACGGCCATGATGTCGGCCAGTGTCCCTTCGGCGACCACCTGGCCGCCATGCACACCCGCACCAGGGCCGATATCGATGACGTGGTCTGCGGCGCGGATTGCGTCTTCGTCGTGCTCGACCACAATCACCGTATTACCCAAATTACGCAGGTGGATCAGCGTGCCGAGCAGGCGTTCGTTATCGCGCTGGTGCAGGCCGATGGACGGCTCATCCAGCACGTACATCACCCCGACTAAACCCGCGCCAATCTGGCTTGCCAGACGGATACGCTGCGCTTCGCCGCCGGAGAGGGTCTCCGCTGAGCGAGAAAGTGACAGATAGTTCAGGCCGACGTTCACGAGGAACTTCAGGCGATCGCCAATCTCTTTCAGCACTTTCTCCGCAATCTGCGCGCGCTGGCCGGAGAGCTTAAGATTGGTGAAGAAGTCCATCGCGTGGCCGATGCTCATGTCTGAGATGGTCGGCAGCGCCGTGTTCTCGACAAAGACATGGCGAGCCTCGCGGCGCAGACGCGTCCCTTCACAGGTGGTGCAGGAGCGGTTGCTGATAAACTTCGCCAGCTCCTCGCGCACTGCGCTGGACTCGGTCTCTTTGTAGCGGCGTTCCATGTTATGCAACACGCCTTCGAACGGATGGCGGCGCACGGAAGTATCGCCGCGATCGTTCATGTACTTGAACTCGATGTTCTCTTTGCCGGAACCTGACAGCACCACTTTATGAACATTCGGGCTTAAGCTCGCCCACGGCGCTTCGATGTCGAACTTATAGTGTTCGGCCAGGGATTTCAGCATCTGGAAGTAGTAGAAATTACGGCGATCCCAGCCGCGAATCGCGCCACCCGCCAGCGAAAGCTCCGGATTCTGAATGATGCGATCCGGATCGAAATATTGCTGCACGCCCAGACCATCACAGGTAGGGCACGCGCCAGCCGGGTTGTTAAACGAGAACAGACGCGGTTCCAGTTCGCGCATGCTGTAGCCGCAAATCGGACAGGCAAAGTTCGCGGAGAAGAGCAGCTCTTCGGCTTTCGCATCGTCCATATCCGCGACGATAGCGGAACCACCCGACAGCTCCAGCGCCGTTTCGAACGATTCGGCCAGACGCTGCGTGAGATCGTCGCGCACTTTAAAGCGGTCAATCACCACTTCAATGGTGTGTTTCTTTTGCAGTTCCAGCTTCGGCGGATCGGAAAGGTCACACACTTCCCCGTCGATACGCGCGCGGATGTAGCCCTGGCTTGCCAGGTTTTCCAGCGTTTTGGTGTGCTCGCCTTTCCTGTCTTTAATGATTGGCGCCAGCAGCATCAGGCGTTTGCCTTCAGGCTGCGCCAGCACGTTATCCACCATCTGACTGACGGTTTGCGCGGCCAGCGGCACGTCATGATCCGGGCAGCGCGGCTCGCCCACGCGGGCAAACAGCAGACGCAGATAGTCATGAATTTCAGTAATCGTACCAACCGTAGAACGCGGGTTGTGGGACGTTGATTTCTGCTCAATGGAAATGGCAGGCGACAACCCTTCGATATGGTCGACGTCCGGCTTTTCCATCAGTGACAGGAACTGACGCGCATAGGCGGAGAGCGATTCAACGTAACGACGCTGTCCTTCGGCATACAAGGTGTCGAAAGCCAGAGATGACTTGCCAGAACCCGATAGCCCGGTCACGACAATCAGCTTGTCGCGAGGGATTATGAGGTTGATATTCTTGAGATTATGGGTGCGGGCGCCCCGTACTTCGATCTTATCCATTCACCTTTCCCGGTAGAGACTCGGATGCCTGGTTTGTTTGAAGGACAAACGGCAGAAACGGCTAATTATGACACAATCCGACCTGTTTGAATATACAGTATTGGAATGCATTTTCTGATTCGTTGTGCAACAATGTCGAGTTCGCAAGAGAACTCTGGAACATGCTACGCAACTATCAAAATGCTACATGGAAATGATACACTCGCGCGTTACACTATTAAGAAACGAATTCAGGAGACACGATCATGGCCAGCAGAGGCGTAAACAAGGTGATTCTCGTCGGTAATCTGGGCCAGGACCCGGAAGTACGCTACATGCCGAGTGGTGGCGCAGTTGCCAACATTACGCTGGCTACTTCCGAATCCTGGCGTGATAAAGCGACCGGTGAGATGAAAGAGCAGACTGAATGGCACCGCGTTGTGTTGTTCGGCAAACTGGCAGAAGTGGCTGGTGAATATCTGCGTAAAGGTTCTCAGGTGTATATCGAAGGTCAGCTTCGTACCCGTAAATGGACCGATCAGTCCGGTGCAGAAAAGTACACCACTGAAGTTGTGGTAAACGTCGGCGGCACCATGCAGATGCTGGGTGGCCGTCAGGGCGGTGGCGCACCTGCAGGCGGCGGCCAGCAGCAGCAGGGTAGCTGGGGTCAGCCTCAGCAGCCACAGGGCGGCAATCAGTTCAGCGGCGGCGCGCAGTCTCGTCCGCAGCAGCAGTCTGCTCCAGCACCGTCTAATGAACCACCAATGGATTTCGACGACGATATCCCGTTCTAAGGTTTGCAGACATCAGTATTAAAAAAGCCCCTTTCGGGGCTTTTTGTTTTTACCTGGCGGCGTAATTTCTTAAAAATGTCACAAAATCACCAAATGCGAGCGGTTTTGCATAGAAATAACCCTGTAAACAGTCGATCTGATTCGCCTTCAGATACTCCACCTGATAGTCATACTCCACGCCTTCTGCGGTGGTGAGAATGTTCATTCTTTTCGCCATATCAATCACGCAGTCAATCAGCGGCGTGGCGTTATCGCGCGTGATCTGACGGACAAACATGCGGTCGATTTTGATGTAGTCGGGGCTAAGGTTGGCAATAAACGCCAGATTCGAAAAGCCGGTGCCGAAATCATCCAGCGCAATCTTGATGCCACTACTTTTTATGCGGGTTACCTTCCTCGCCATCGCCTCGCCAATATCAATGTTTTCGCGCTCGGTAATTTCAAAGACCAGCGTCAGGCCCTGTGCCGCCAAAACCGGTGCCCAGCGGTCTACAAAGGCATCGAAGGCGTCATCCGTCAAATGGCTGTAGCTGATATTGAGATTAAGGTTAAACCCAGGCTGGAGCGTCATTGTGCCTTGCTGAATATCCTTCACCACTTGCTCCAGCAGGCTTTCCGTTAAATCGATAATCAACGCCGTGCGCTCCGCCACCGGGATAAACAGGTCCGGTGGAATAAACCCCAACTCATGATGACGCCAGCGAGCGAGGATCTCCGCGCCTGAGACGACATTGGTATGGGCGCAAATCAGCGGCTGATAATGCGGGTGGATCTTACGCTGCCGAATCGCATTGGCCAGCTGGTGATAAAGAGAGTGGCGACGCACCGCCAGTCGCCAGACGACGCCCGCCATAATACAGGACATCGCAAGGATAAAACTGACAGAAATCCAGGATGTCGCCATGGCCTTTAACGTGTGATTCAACCGGGGCTCATGGTCTGCCTGGATATAAACGGGTGCCTCATTCTCACTATTTTTTTTCTGATGGTTATACATGCTGGCCAGCGCAATCATCGCGGTCACAACGAATGTCAGCACAAAGGCCATACATGAAATGATGACTCTGTTCTTTTTTGTTCGAAGAAGATATTGCTGATACATGAGGATTATTTTCTTATACGCATGGTCGGGCAGGCAGTCTGTTAGCGTTCGGGCTGCATATATTCCTGGTGAAAATGCTCTTTGCTGAGAGGCCGAGAGAAGAGAAAACCTTGTCCATATTTCACTCCGTGACGCAGCATGGTGGAGACATGGGTATAGTTTTCAACGCCTTCGATAATTACGTCGATATCTCTTTTATTGATATCGTCCAGCATCAAACAGGTGTTGTCGAGATTCGCTGCGGCAAGACAGCTTTTGTCCAGTTTAATGTAGTCGGTTGTCCAGACGGCGAGCCTGGCGTGCAGCCTCTCCAGGCCGTTAATTCCGTCCCAGGCGAGCTGAATGCCCGCGTGGCTCAGCTGTTCGAGGTTTTGGCGAATGGCGGGTTCCGGGCAATCGACGCTGTCCGTAATTTCAAAAACGAAGTTTCGTGGAGGCAGATGGTTTTGTTGCAGCAGGTTAATGGCGCGCGCGGCAAAAGCGCTGTCGTTCAACTGAATCTGAGAAATATTCAGTGTGAAGAGCTGGTTTTCTCGCAATGCCTGCTGCTTCCTGGCGATAAATGCAAACGCCTGAGCCATAACGTAATCGCCCATTGGCACGATCCCACCCGTCTCTTCCAGTTGACGAATAAAGAGGTTTGGCGGAACAATATTGCGCCGATGGGTGCCGCGCACCAGCACCTCGCCGCCAATGCAGACGAAGCGCGAGAGATCGAAAATAGGTTGAATGACAAAATCGATGCCAGCATCGAGCCTGTTTTTTTCGACACTCTGAACGACAAAATGTGTACTTTTTTCCATACCAGCCTCATAGCCAAAAGGTTACCCGTTTAAAACGACACAACGCATGTCAGACTTAAACCGGCGGGGACATATTGCGGCGTTGGCAAGTTAACCGGTCAGGACCTTATTTTTCCCGGTTTTTTTCGCCTGATAGAGCAGCTTATCGGCCTGAGCGATGACCTCAGAGACCGAGCTATCCCCCATTTTGCACAGTCCGGCACTGAACGAAACTCGCAGATCTTTTTCGCGGAAACTTCTGGTATTCAACGTAATTCGCCATTTTTCGAGATAGCTTTGCGCCTTTTCGATGGAAACATCCTTGAACAACACGGCAATTTCTTCACCGCCGTAGCGATAGAGTGTGATAGTTTCCAGCCCGCGCAGGCGTAGCCCGATTTCGGCAGTGGTTTTAAGCACCATATCGCCGGTCATGTGGCCCCAGGTGTCATTGACGGTTTTGAAATTATCGATGTCGATCATCGCGATATGGGTATTGTTTTGCCCATTGTACTCTTCGATGTCATGGTCAAAGGCGCGGCGATTTCCGAGACCGGTCAGGCCATCGGTCAGCGCATCATGCTCAATCTGTTCCTGACGCAGCCTCGCACTATGGATCTCATCAAATAGCAGTTCTTCTACAGCGGTAGGCTTAATTGCACCGTTTCTGATCCCATTGGCGATACGCATATAAATCGTATTCAGCGCCGCCCGGGATGCCCACCAGCAGAAAAGCAGCACCACCAGCGCAAAGGCCATTCCATAAGTCACTTTGATACTTTCGTGCAGCACCAATTGGTTCATCTCATGTTCAGCCACCTGCTGAACGACAAACCATCCTTGTGGTGAGATGGCACGATAGAAATAGTAATGCCTGTTGAAGTAAAAATCCCCGCGATACTCTCGGGCGTGATCGGCGATCGCCTTTAAGGTGTCTGGCTCGATAGCGTGACCCGGGTTAATGATGACTTTACCGCGTCGGCTCATCAGGAAGGTTTTGCTCTTCATCGGCGGCAGAGAATTAATGAGAATTTCTTCGCTTTTTTCCACATCCAGATTGAGGGCCAGCACGCCGTCGTTCGAACCATCCTCGCCGTTGATAATGGGAAGTGATATCGTCAGGACCTGTTCTTTTCCGGTAAAAGGATCGGTGTTAATGGTGTAGTGGGCGACCTCGGTATCTTCCACAGCAATCGTAAACCAGGCGGCCTGACGTGGGTCCCAGTTGATGTTTTTCTTGCTGAGCGCGCCCGTGTAGGGCAGGCGAATGAAATGCCCGTCATCATCGGCATGAATAATAGACACCGCATCCGGCATGATGCGCAGGCGCTCAATTAACCAGTTTCGCAGGGGTAAATCCGTCTCTTCGATATGGCTAAACTTATGCTGATCGGCGGCGACGCGCGCCATCTCTCTGAGGATATCTTCATATCCACTCAGATATTTATCAAAAAAGGACGCCATATTGTTGACGTAATAATTGTTCAGCCTTTTATACGAATCTTTAATATCTGTCCACTGTGCCAGGGTGATCATAAGACAAACTAAAATGAGGGTAAAAGCCATCGCGGAAAAACAAATATTCAACGGCCTTCTGAAATTCAAACTTTTGATCACTGTGTACTCCGGATCGTACAGGCTATAAACAATAAGAGATAGAAATAGAAAAAAAGCGCAAAACATGCCTGGTAACAGGGGTGAATTGTCGCTAAATAAGAGGATGAATAATCCTAACAATTAATTAACAACGACGAGAGAAATTCGATTTGTGGGAAGGGTACATGCTCATTTTTTAATTGTCAAAGCCGATCGAATAATGGTTATCGATCGATGCGGTCAATGAATGGAACGTAAGGAGATCTATTTGTTAATATCGATCGAAATCGAGGTATTGATAGATTAAAACGATCTTTTGTTTACATATATACATGTTAACTTGTTGTTTATAATGAAATTAACTCAACTTCTTTTCATGCGTTGACAATACTTATAGAATTAACACTTTCTACGCGGGAATATTTATTTTACGAAGTATTAGGAAAAGGGGTAAATGTTGCTGTGATGTTGATTCAATGATTATTGTGAGGGGGGGGAGGGAAATTTTATTTCCTGGATAAGCGGAAAAGCAATTTCCCAGCCATAGCAAAAGAAATGAATTATTCGTTTTTCAAATCATACTCAATCAATTTCCAGTTAACCGGATAACCATTTTGCCAGGGCATCGTGTCGCCCTTTTTCACATTAACCACGTTAGTGACTGCAGGATTATCTATTTGCCAGTAACCACTTTGTGGGCAGGCATTGCCGCTAGAACGTCTGGTCCCTAATGGGCTTCGCGAGGATTCCATCTGTGAACCGTAAGCTGCCACCGTCGCCATGGTTAGATTGCTACTATCAATTTTCATCATTAAGCATCCATAAATTATACATCCCCTCTTTTAATGCGACAAAATACAAACAGAACTTAACACTTCATTTTCATTTTCTATTCATATAGTTATCGTGAATGGGTTTATATTGCAAAGCGCTGATCCATTCGCCACAATAGCTCTATTATTGGATGAAAGTTGAACAAATATGATCCCTCGCTTTTGCCGTTTTCTGTTTTGCCTCACGTTAATGTTAAGTGGCAGTGCGATGGCCGTGAACTGCCAGCGCGCCGTCACCCCGCTGGAAAACACCATCTGTAATAACGACAACTTGCACTGGCTCGACAGCACCCTGTCGGTGGTTTATCAGCAGGCGATTCATCAGGATGGTCTGGCGGCGAACGATAAAGAGTATCTCCACTGGGAAAAACTGCTGGAAAAATGCACAACTGCCGTCTGCATTGAACGTGCGTACTACGCCGGGATCAGTGGCATTTCCAACGTTAACCGCGATTTTAAGTGGGAAGGCAAATGGTGGAACATGCTGGCACCCAATATGAGCGGCGGGGTGATCCAGTTCAGTCGCAGTGCCCAGTGGAGCGAGACGCTGGATATTCGTGCCTGGGCGGGGTTAAACAAAGATGAATTCACCGCCGAGGCGCGCAAACTCTACGGGATGCTGGTGGTCGAAAAGGTGGTGGACACCAATAACTGCAAACTGCTGCTGATCCCCAAACACGACGGCTCCCTCCAGGTTTACAGTAACTCCGACTGGGGCTGCCGCATGTCGATGCCAGCCGGGGTATTTCTCGATGGCGCTTATCAGATGGCGGAACACGATCCGCGCCCCAAAGCGACGCTGCTCACCCTCGGGATCTTCCAGGATGCCGCCCTCGACGACAAATTCCGCGCGCTGGTCGGCGACGATTACCAGAACTTCGTCAACAGCGCGAACGTCTATATTTATCAGAATGATATCGACAACATCGGTGCCCGCGTGATCTCCATGTGGGTGCAAGGCGCGGCAAATAAACACACGGCTATCGTGATGTACACGCCGAAAGGGGAAATCTGGGCCGGGCTGATTTCGCCAGCGAAGGGGGGTGGCCTGATGTTCAGCTATTACAGCACCGACGGTAGCGATCAGCGTCATATGCCGCGCACCCTCGCCGGATGGAAACTGCGTTTTTTGGATGATTAACTGGCAGGAAATGCCGGGTAACGCAGCGCTTGCCCGGCTGACAACACCACTCACGCAGTGCCGCCGGGCATTCATCACTGACTACGACAACGTCCCCACAATCGTCAAATCACTGTCATCCGGTACCTCGTTATACGACAGTACATTCAAATTGCTGGCAAATAGACGCCCATAGCGTGAAATCAATGGTCGCAGCTGCGGCGTCACCAGCAGCAGCGGTGGCATCCCTTTCGCTTTCATCTGCTCCTGAATAATCGGCATCGTGTTCTGCAGCTGCGTCAGAATGTTCGGGTCGACCGGGAAGCTATCCAGCGCCACTTTTCCACTCTGTTGAGACTGATTTAGCGCGCCCAGCAGCATATTCTCCAGCGCGTTATCAATGGTATAGGCCGCCAGCTTCTGCCGGTCACCGTTGATATTATGAATAATGGCGCGACGCAGGGCGTAACGCACGTCGGAGGTCAGCAGGATCGGATCTTTAGTCACTGCCGAGCTTTCCAGCAGCGTCGAGGCGATGGTGACGATATCTTTCAGCGACACTTGCTCCAGCAGCAGCTGGCGGTAAATCCGCAGCAGCAGACTAAAGTTGAGGGCGTTCGACAGATCCTCCGCCAGCTTCGGCGCCTGTTGCGCCAGACGGGCGTGCAGATGGGTAATATCGTCGTAATTAAACAGCTCCGGCAGATGCTCGCGGGCGACTTTATTGACGTGCGTCGCGACCACGCTGGCGCAGTCCACCACCTGATAACCCAGATTTAATGCATTGGCTTTCTGTTCCGGGTCGATCCAGACGATCGCCATGCCGTACGCCGGATCCGTATCCAGCACGCCGTCGATTTCGCCGTACAGCTCCGCCCCTGGAATCGCCATCAGTTTTTCAGCGTACACCTCCGCCAGCGCAGTGCGGATGCCGTTGATATGAATTGCATATTGCGCAGGCTTGAGGCGGAAATTCTCCCGGATGCGAATCTCCGGCAGCAGCACGCCACACTGCTCAGACACCACCTGGCGCACCCCGCGAATACGCTGCGACAGCGGGCTGCCCTTTGCCGAGTCAATCAGCGTCACCAGTTTGTACCCCAGATTCAGGCCAATCGGCTCCACCAGCGGAATGCTTTCCCAGTTGATGGCAGGCGCGACATCCTGGCCCAGTGCGTCAGTAATCGCCTCGTAATCCGTCTCTTCTTCGGCGGGTTTAACCACTTTGCTCTGCCGCCAGGCGGCAAACAGCAGTAAACCGGTGAAGCACAGAAACGCGATGTGTGGCATTCCGGGGACAATCGCCAGAATAAACATGACGAAGGCGGCGGTGTAGAGCACATGCGGTTTGGCCAGCAGCTGGGTTTTGATCTCATCGCTGACGTCATCGCCGTCGCTGACGCGCGTCACGATAATCGCTGCGGCGGTCGCCAGCAGCAGGGAAGGGATCTGCGCCGCCAGGCCGTCACCGATGGTCAGCAGAACGTACTGCTGGAACGCGTGGCTGGCATCAAGATCGTATTTGAAGATACCGATACAGATCCCGCCGATGACGTTAATCACCAGCACCATGATCCCGGCGATGGCGTCACCACGGACAAACTTCGAGGCCCCGTCCATCGCGCCGTAGAAGTCAGCCTCTTTCGACACCTCTTTACGCCGATCGCGCGCCTGTTTCTGATTAATCAGCCCCGCATTCAGGTCGGCGTCGATCGCCATCTGTTTACCGGGCAGGGCATCAAGGGTGAAACGCGCCGACACTTCGGAAATACGCTCTGCCCCTTTGGTGACCACCACAAAGTTGATGATCATCAGGATGATGAATACGACAAAACCGACGACGAAATCGCCGCCGATCACCACCTGTCCGAAGGCCTCGATCACCTTACCGGCTGCACCTTCCCCTTCGTGGCCGTGGAGTAACACCACGCGCGTGGAAGCGACGTTCAGGGTCAGTCGCATCAGGGTGGTGATCAGCAGAAGCGTCGGGAACACGGCAAAATCGAGCGGGTGCTGCATGTTTACCGCCACCAGCAGGACCGTCACGGCCAGAACGATGTTGAAGGTAAACAAAATATCCAGCATCAGCGGAGACAACGGCAACATCACCATCGCCAGCACGCTGAGCAGTAATATCGGTACGCCGATGCGGCCCTGACGGAGAATGGCAAGCATTTGCTGTGACTTACTGTTCGCCATGGGTTTTTAATACCTCTTTAGGAATGTTGATCTGTTTGTTCAGGCTCGGTTTGGCCTCAAGCTGGCCGGTGCGCCAGGATTTGAGCTGCATGACGTAGGTCAGCACATGCGCAATGGCGCGAAAAAGCTGGGCCGGAATTTGCTGGTTAACGCGCGTGGAGTGGTAAACCGCTCGCGCCAGAGGCGGAAACTCCACCACTTCAATCTGGTGCTGGCTTGCCACTTCACGGATGTAGAGGGCGATATCATCGACCCCTTTCGCCACGATGTACGGGGCTTCTGCTTTGTTCGGATCGTATTTCAGCGCCACCGCGAAATGGGTCGGGTTGGTGATGATCACGTCTGCTTCTGGTACGGTGCGGTTAATCTGCCCCATCGCCATCTGGCGCTGGAGCTGGCGGATACGCCCCTTGATCTGCGGATTCCCGTCGTTATTTTTGTACTCTTCCTTCACCTCTTGCTTGGTCATGCGCATCTTTTTGGTGAACATGAATTTGGTCAGCGGCACGTCGAGCAGAGCAAAAATCACAATCACTGAAATGAAGTAGATCAGTACATGGTGAAAAATGCCAAAACCGGCGTGGATCGCCTGGTTGAGGTTCAGGCGCTGCAGATGCAGCAGCGGATTCAGGGAGCTGTGAACCATCGAATACAGCACCGCCAGAATCACCCCGCACTTGAGCATCATCTTGCCCACTTCCACATAATGGCTGGCGGCGAACATGCGCTTTACGCCGCTGATCGGGCTGATTTTTTTGAAATCGGGCTTTAGCTTCGACAGTGTAAAAATCCAGCCGCCGGGGATCAGGCTCGCCACAATACAGGCCAGTGGAATCGGCGCGAGGGTGGCGATAAAGCGCAAGATCACCGAGACGTTGAGCATTAGAAACTGGCTCAGCGCGCCGCTATCGTCCAGCCGCCCGGCCATCATTCCCACCGAGGTAAAAGATTCCATAATCAGCTGCTGGTAATAGGGAAAAAAGCTGCTCAGGGTGATAAACGAGGTCAGCAGCCCCACCGCCATGGTCAGGTCTTTCGAGCGCGGCAGATCGCCCTTTTCCCGCGCTTTGCGCAGTTTCTGGGGGGTGGGTTTTTCGCTCTTATCTCCGCCCTGGGCCATCAGTGGCTCCTTACGGCTTCGAGCCTGGCCAGAATTTCATTGGTCAGGTTGAGATAGTGGTCGGGAATATTGGTCATCATCATCGAAATACAGAGCAGGCCGAACAGCATGCTGATGGGAAAGCCGAGCGAGAACAGGTTCAGGGTCGGAGAGATGCGGTTCAGCAGGCCAAACCCCCCTTGCACAATCAGCATCACAAAGGTGGTGGGAAGGGCGATTAATGTCGCCGCAGACATTATCCAGCCCAGGCTTTGTACGATTAATAATAATGTCGGTTTATTAATCGCCTGACCGATGGGCCACCAGACAAAACCTTTAAACAGAATCGTCACCACCAGCAGATGCCCGTCCATAATGAAAAACAGCAGGGCGCAAAAGGTGTAAATAATCTGCGAAATCACGGTGGTCGAGCTGCCGTTGACTGGGTCGTTCATCATCGCCATCCCAAGGCCCATATTCATCGAAAGAATATGTCCGGCGGTTTGCAGGGCGACAAACACCAAATGCATCGCCATGCCAAACAGCATGCCCCACAGCATCTGCTCTCCGATGAGCAGAAGGGTACGCACCGACAGCAGCCCGGTGAGCAGCACTTTTTCCGGCAGCATCGGGGTGATAATCACCGACAGCGCCAGCGCGAGCGCCGCTTTGATGCGTTTGCTAAAGGCGCGGTTATCCAGCACCGGGCAAAAGTGGATAAACGCCAGAATGCGCACAAACGGCAGAACGAGCGCCATCAGCGGGTTTATCAGAGTGAGAATATCAATGCCCATGGCCGTCAGCCCACCAGCGCCGCCGCCTGGTGAAAGAGATTGACGGTAAAGTCGACTAACTGGGTCAGCATCCATTTGCCGCCAATGATCAACACCGCCAGCGTCACCAGCAGACGCGGCAGAAAGCTCAGGGTCTGTTCGTTAATTTGCGTGGTCGCCTGAAAAATACTGACGCACAGGCCGACGATCAGGCTCGGCACAATCGCCACCGCCGAGATAATCAGCACCAGCTTGATGCCGCTCGCCATGATGTCACCGGCAATATCCATCGTGACCATGGCTATACCCCTTGCACGCTGGAGGTGAGGGTGCCGACAATCAGCGTCCAGCCGTCACAGAGCACAAACAGCATCAGCTTGAACGGCAGCGACACAATCAGCGGCGACAGCATCATCATCCCCATCGCCATCAGAATACTGGCGACAATCAGGTCGATAACCAGGAACGGAATGTAGATCATGAAGCCAATCTGGAAGGCGGTTTTCAGCTCGCTCAGCAGGTACGCGGGGGTAACCACCGTCAGATCCTGCTCGCGCGGATCGCCCGTCACTTTGGCGATATCCATCATCTGCGCCATCGCTTTATTGCTGGTTTGCGCCAGCATGTAGTTCTTCAGCGGCGTCTCCGCTTTGCCAAACGCCTGTTTCATGGTGATTTCATCATTCTGAAACGGCACGATGGCCTCATCGTAAATCGTCGTCCAGACCGGGCGCATCACCAGCAGCGTCAGGGCCAGCGCGATGCCGGTGAGGATTTTGTTCGGCGGGCTTTGCTGCAGCCCGAGCGCCTGACGCAAAATCGCCAGCACGATGATAAACCGCGTAAAGCAGGTCATCATCAGCACCATCACCGGCAGTAACCCCAGCAGGGTCATCAGGATCAGGATTTCAATTTTGACGTTGTAATCCTGCCCGCCGTCGGTGGTGGCCGAGCTAAAGAGCGTAATATCGCCGTTCGCCGCAAACAGCTGCGGTGAAAAGAGCAGCCCGGCAAACAGCAGCGCGGGCGCCACGGCGCGAAGCAGCGGTTTCATCGCGTCAGTTCACCCAGTTCTTTGCTGTTGAACTCCAGAATGCGCAGGCCGTATTTATCGTTCAACACCACCGCTTCGGCTTTACCGAACAGAATGCCGTTCACTTTGATGTCCAGCGCTTCACCGGCCATTTTATCCAGCTCAATCACCGAGTCATGGTTGACGGTCATCAGGTCGGCCAGCGAAATCTCGACCGACGCCACTTCCAGGGTCAGGGTGACCGGAATGCGGCTGAACAGCGCCATTTTGCGCAGGTCGTCGATGCCGCTCGCCGTCTCAGGTTGTTCCTGAATATCCAGGCGGATATTGCCTTCAACCGTCTCTTCGCGCGGCATATCGCCGAGGTTGAGATCGCTGAAATCCAGGGACTGGCTCAATTCTTGTTGCAGATCACTCATAAGGCTTCTCGATGGTTCTGTCGTTAAATCCACAGAGGAATAACTTGCTGTGGTCTTCGGCGATGTTGGCGTCAAAAATCTGCTCTTTCCCGATAAACACAGGAACGGGATCGTTGATGCTCATAGGGATGATGTCGCCCGGCTTGATTTTGGCCAGTTGGGCGACGGTTAAATTCAGGCTGGCGACTTTGCCGCTCAGTTTTAGCGGCAGGCTGTAAAACAGACGTTCGATCTGCGAACGGTCCGGCGTGGGTTTAGGGCCAGCGTGGCTGTCCGTCAGCGGGTCGCGTAAATTCATCAACATGTGATCGACGTGCTGATTATCAAATAACAGCGTAAAACTGCCGTGCTCATACCCTTCGAGACTAAAAGTGACGCACCACGCCCACTGATTAATAATGGTGGTGTTGTCGCTTTTAATTTCGAGGTCCTGGCCAAAAGTCTCTTTATCAATCAGCAAACGGGTGAGATCCAGCCCGATTTTTGTTTTCAGACGATCTTCTGTTTTGGTTACCGGTTGGCTGGTGTCCGGTGAAATATTTCCGCTCTCTTTCCCCAGGCCATAATAGTCATGAAGAATGTGCAGGAGTAATGAACGCTCGATGCTAAAGGCAATGGAACCGAGCGGCGTAGAAAAAAGTTGGGTGTTTTTATGCGTCTGGTCAATCGCAAACGTCATCGATTCCAGTGCGACATTTACCCGCAATTTTTTAAGAAAATAAATGCTCAGGCGCGAATCAAAGATATCGAAGCTGTCATTCATTAACTTGGGTAATTTATGCCATGGGCGACCGAGCTTGCTCACATCGAGCTTCACCATGTCGGGAATCGCCTGACGTGGGTAGATTCTGATTCGCTGAGGAGCTGCTTGCATAGTTCTTCCGCATAAAAAGAGTGATAAGCGTAAAGCGTCAGAGATAAAACAAAAAACGCTAATCGGTTCTAAAATAATTTAAGTTTCTTAAAACGGTGCCGCTTTATCTATTCAGGAGGAATTACCTGCCAGAGAGAAATCCAGACGCACACAGTTTATTAAGGACAAGAATTAGACTCTTTTTAGACGATCGGCACAAGATTGTCCGGGTTATTAATTCCTTATTTTACAGGCGCTTATTAAGATTAATAACTTTTGTAACTCTATGATATTTATAGATTAATATTTTAATACCCATTAAAAACAAGACATCTCACCCCGCACCGATATACTGCGCTTCAGTCATGAATTCCGATGCTTCACTGTATCCGGTGACTTTCGTAACCCATATCGAACTTATGCATTTATAAATATCCGCGCCAGGCGGCGGAATATCTGTGCAGCAGTTTCAGGTTAATGAATTGATTAAATTGTTGGTGAGTTGTTATGAGTATTGTTATTGAACATGAAGCCCAAAATGAAAATGGATTTGTTGCCAGCGCACCAGAAAGCGTCAATGTATTTTCATTAGCGCGTCGCGTGGCTAAATATAATGTATCGGTACTTATTACTGGCGAGACCGGAACAGGAAAAGAGTGTATCTCCCGCTATATTCATGAGAATGCATTAGGTGCCGATGCGCCTTATGTTGGCGTGAACTGTGCGGCCATTCCGGAAAGCATGCTTGAGGCAATTTTATTCGGCTACGAAAAAGGTGCTTTTACCGGAGCGGTCACAGGCGTTGCCGGTAAATTCGAACAGGCGAATGGCGGAACCTTATTGCTCGATGAAATCGGTGATATGCCGTTAGCGCTGCAGGCGAAATTATTGCGCGTTTTGCAGGAGCAGGAAGTCGAGCGTCTCGGCAGCCATAAACGTATTCCTCTGGATATTCGCCTGGTCGCCTCCACCAATAAAGATTTACAGCAGGAAATTGCCGAAGGGCGTTTTCGTCAGGATCTCTTTTACCGTATTTCCGTCGTACCCATTCATATCACCCCGCTGCGTGAACGCCGTCAGGACATTATTCCTTTAGCGCTGCGTTTTATTGCCAAATATAAAGCCTTCCATAAAGGCAATATTCGTCTGAGCGACGAAGCGCGTCACGCGCTGCTGGCTTACGAATGGCCGGGCAACGTGCGTGAGCTTGAGAACGTTATTCAGCGCGGCATGATTCTGAGCAACGGTGAAGAGATCACGGCGGTGGATTTTGGCCTGCCGGTGATGATTCCTACCGTCGAAATGCCCGACCTCGACGTCATGCCTGCCTACCGCGAGCAGCAGAGCGCGGCCAGCGCGATGAGCAACGTGAAGCTTCATGGCCGGATGGCGGAGTTCCAGTACATCCTCGAACTGCTCAAACGTCACAACGGCAACAAATCTAAAACGGCGGCTTTTTTGGGTATCACCCCGCGCGCGCTGCGCTATCGACTGGCGTCAATGCGTGAAGAAGGCATTGATGCCGGTTGCTACTCGTAACGGCATAAGGGACTTAACCAATGGACAAAATTACCGCTATCGGTCTTCACGCCAGCCAACAGGCGATGCTGGACAAAATGCACAATACGGCCGCGATGGCAGCGTCTGGCGCAGTGAATCAGGGGCAGATGATCGCCCCCGGTGCGTCGTTTCCCGACGTGGCGGGCGCAGGCAATCTCTCCTTTTCCCAGGTGCTGAATAACGCGATCGATAACGTCGATGCGGTCCAGCACTCTGCCGGAGCAAAGCAAAAAGCGATTGAAATGGGACAGAGCGACGATCTGGCTGGTGCGATGATCGAATCGCAGAAGGCGAGCGTGGCCTTCTCCGCCATGATGCAGGTTCGCAACAAACTCACCACTGCGCTCGACGAAGTGATGAATACTCCGCTCTAAGGTCTCCTCCGTGCTGAATAAGTTAAAAGAAAAACTCTCCGCTTTACCCTTGCCTGCCGGGCGGCTGAAACCCCAGTGGCTGATTACCGCAGGCGGCTTGCTGCTGGTGGCGGCGATCGTCTTCTCTCTGTGGCGCAGCAATCAGGGCTATGTGGCCCTGTACGGCAGCCAGGAAAATATTCCCGTGGCGCAGGTGGTGGAAGTTCTGGGCGCAGAGGCGATTGCCTACCGCATAAACCCCGACAACGGCCAGATCCTGATCCCGGAAAACAAACTCCCGCGTGCGCGCATGGCGCTGGCGGCGAAAGGGATTACGGCGGTGATGCCGGAAGGCTACGAGCTGATGGACAAAGAGGAGATGCTCGGCAGTAGCCAGTTTGTGCAGAACGTTCGCTACAAACGCAGCCTCGAAGGGGAACTGGCGCGCAGCATTATGGCGCTCGACCCGGTGGAAAGCGCCCGCGTGCATCTCGGTCTGAGCGAATCCAGCTCCTTTGTGATGACCAACAAACCGCAGAGCAGCGCCTCGGTGATGTTGCAACTACGCTACGGCAAACATCTGGATGAGCAGCAGGTCGCCGCGATTGTCCAACTGGTCGCCGGCAGCGTGCCGGGCATGCAGGCAAACAGCGTACGCGTGGTGGATCAGGCGGGCAATCTGCTGTCGGAGAACGGCCAGCAGGGCACCACCAATATGGCCAGCATCCGCCAGGGGCGCGATGTGATTGAGCGTATCAAACACGAAACCACCAGTAATATCGCCGGGCTGCTGACACCGCTGTTTGGTAGCGAAAACTACCGCATCAGCGTGACGCCGTCCGTGGACATGAGCAGCGTCGAAGAGACCCAGGAGCGCCTGGGCAAAGAGCCGCTGGTCAGCGACGAGAATATCTCCCGCGAAAACACCACCAACGAGCTGGCGATGGGCATTCCTGGCTCGCTCAGTAACCGTCCCGTGACGCCACCGGCAGCTGCCACGGCACCTGACACGCAGCAGCAAACCACGCAAACCCAGACCAGCGATCCGCGCTCCCTCACCAACCGCACCCAGGAGCAGCGTAAGTTTGCCTTCGATCGCGATATCCGCCACATCCGTCATCCCGGCTACAAGCTGGAGAAACTGCGCGTGGCGGTGGCCCTGAATCAGGCCGCGCCATCTCTCGCCTCGATGACGCCGGAACAGCTCGCCACGCTGACGCGGCTGGTCGAGGACGCCGCTGGCATCGAAAAAGATCGCGGTGACTCCCTGACCCTCGACCGTCTGACCTTTGTTGATATCACGGGCGACGGCCTGCCGGTGCTGAAGTGGTGGCAAGACCCGTCCATTCAATACTGGGGACAAATGGGCGGTATCGGCCTGCTGGCGCTATTAACCCTGCTGTTTGGCGTGCGTCCTCTGGCTCAGCGCCTGGCGCGCCGCGATGCGCCTGCCATCGATGCGATTGAAGCGAAAGGGCTGGACGACGCACCGGAAAATGAGCTGGTCACCACCGAAAACGGCCTGACCGGATTGCCAGGACCGGCATTCAATCAGGATACCGACTTGCCGCCACTCAGTTCTGGCCTTGAAACCAAGGTGGAATACCTGCAAATGCTGGCGGAAAACGAAACCGAACGTATGGCTGAAGTACTGAAACAATGGATCAACAGCAATGAGCGAACACCTAATAAACAAGAGCAGTAAAGGTAGCGTCAAAAGTGGACGCAGCCGCCTGGAGCAGGCCGCCATTCTGTTGCTCAGCGTGGGCGAAGAAGCCGCCGCAAAGCTGATGCAGAAGATGAACCGTGATGAAGTGATTTTACTCAGCGACACCATGGCGCGGCTGCACGGCGTGAAGGTGGACCACGCGCGCTATGCGATGAACAACTTTTTTGATGATTACCGCGAGCAGAGCGGTATCAACGGCGCCTCGCGCAGCTATCTGCGCAGCATTCTGGAGAAAGCGCTGGGCGGCGAAATCGCCAGCAGCGTGATCAACGGCATCTACGGGGACGAGATCCGCCACCGCATGGCGCGTCTGCAGTGGGTCGACGTGCCGCAACTGGCGGCGCTGATTGAGCAGGAGCACCTCCAGTTACAGGCGGTATTCCTCGCTTTCCTGCCGCCGGACGTGGCCGCCAGCGTGCTCAGCGCCCTGTCGCAGGAGCGTCAGGACGAAATCGTCTGGCGTATCGCGCGCCTCGATGACGTTAACCGCGACGTGATTGACGAACTGGATCGCCTGATCGAACGCGGCGTGGCGGTGCTGTCCGAGCACGGCTCGAAAGTGGTCGGCATCAAACATGCCGCCAATATCGTCAACCGTATTCCGTCCAACCAGCAGCAACTGCTCGATCAGCTGCGTGAACGGGATGCGGGCGTGGTGGAGGAGCTGGAAGAGGAGATGTACGAGTTCTTCATCCTGAGTCGCCAGACGCCAGCCACGCTGCAACGTCTGATGGAGGAGATCTCCATCGAAGAGTGGGCGGTTGCCCTGAAAGGCACCGAGCCGGTACTGCGCCAGACCATTTTCAACGTCATGCCGAAACGCCAGGTTACCCTGCTGCAATCCACCACTACGCGTCTGGGTCCGGTTCCTGTGAGCCGCGTCGATCATGTGCGTAAAGAGATCATGGCCACCGTCCGTCAGCTGGCGGAAGAGGGTGAGATTCAGGTGCAGCTGTTTGCCGAACAGACCATGGAGTAACCATGTTTAAAAAGCACAGCTTACCCTTAAGCGCCCTGACCCCGACCCGACAGGCGGTGATCAAACCGCGCCTGTACAAATTCCCGCCGCTGCGTAAACGCCGCCCGGCACACAGCGTGGCGGAGGATATTCCCGCTGCGGCTGACGGCGCGGCGATACAGGAACAGCTTCAGCAGGGATTTCAGGACGGCCTGAACCGTGGATTTGCCCAGGGCATGGAAGAGGGCAAAGAAGAGGGATATCAGGAGGGGCTGCGCCTCGGTTTTGACGAAGGCGTGCGGAAAGGGCGATCCGAAGGGAAAACCCAGGCGCGCCAGCAGTTTCTCGACGCGGCCCATCCGCTGGATGAGATCATTCAGTCGATGGAAACCTTCATGGCGAACTACGAACAGCGTCGCCGCGAGGAGTTATTACAGCTGGTGGAGAAAGTGACCCGGCAGGTGATCCGCTGTGAACTGACCCTCCATCCCACGCAGATTTTGACGCTGGTGGAGGAAGCGCTGAGCGCATTGCCCCAGCAACCCGAGCAGATCAACGTCATGCTCAACAGCGAAGAACATCGCCGCATCAGCGAAGCCGAGCCGGAAAAAGTGGCCCAGTGGGGGCTAATGGCGGACCCCGATCTGGCCCCCGGTGAATGCCGCGTGGTGACCAACACCACTGAAATGGACGTGGGCTGCCAGCACCGACTGGACCAGTGTATGGACGTGCTGAAAGAGACGCTGCTGCCGGAATCCCGCGATGAGTAACACCGATTTCGCGCAGGTTTTGCGCTCCATCGATAACATCAACCTCGCCCGCGTGGCCGGGCGCCTGGTGCGCGTGGCGGGCATTTTGCTGGAGTGCGTCGGGTGCCGTCTCGCCGTCGGCCAGTTGTGCCAGGTCGAAAGCGCCGAAGGGGAGTTTATCGAGGCGCAGGTGGTCGGGTTCGATCGCGACGTAACCTTTTTAATGCCCTTCAAACAGCCTTCCGGCCTGATGGCGGGCGCGCGCGTTTACCCCGCCGATAAACAGCAGGGGGTGCTGATTGGCGATCAGTGGCTCGGACGGGTGGTGAACGGCCTTGGCGAGCCGATTGACGACAAAGGCAAACTCTCCGGCGACACGGTACTGCCGCAGCAACTCCCGCAGGTGCATCCTCTGCGACGTCAGCCGGTGGCCGCACCGCTCGACGTGGGCGTGCGGGCGATTAACGGCCTGTTGACCATCGGCAAAGGCCAGCGAGTGGGGTTAATGGCGGGGAGCGGCGTTGGCAAAAGCGTGCTCCTCGGCATGATCACCCGCTATACCCAGGCCGACGTGGTGGTGGTGGGGCTGATCGGCGAGCGCGGGCGCGAAGTGAAAGAGTTTATCGAACATTCGCTGGGGGAAGAGGGGCGGCGTAAATCGGTGATCGTCGCCGCGCCGGCCGACGAATCGCCGCTGATGCGTATCAAAGCCACGGAGCTGTGCCACACCATCGCCAGCTACTACCGCGACAAGGGTAAAGACGTTCTGTTGCTGGTGGATTCTTTAACCCGCTACGCCATGGCGCAGCGTGAAATCGCCCTTTCGTTGGGCGAACCGCCCGCCACGAAAGGCTATCCGCCATCGGCATTCGGCATGATCCCGAGACTGGTTGAAAGCGCGGGCAACAGCGAAAGCCACGGCTCAATGACCGCAATCTACACGGTGCTGGCAGAAGGTGATGACCAGCAGGACCCGATAGTCGACTGCGCCCGTGCGGTGCTGGACGGGCACATCGTCTTGTCGCGACATCTGGCGGAAGCGGGCCACTACCCGGCCATCGACATCGGGCAATCCATCAGCCGCTGTATGAGCCAGGTGACGGAGCGCGAACACCAGCTTTCGGCGCGCACCCTCAAGCAGCTGTACGCCGAATACCAGAGCATCAAGCCGCTCATCCCGCTGGGCGGATACGTGGCGGGTGCCGATCCGATGGCCGATAAAGCGGTCAATCTCGCCCCGGCAATCACCCGGTTCCTGCAGCAGGAAGTGCAGGATGCGGCGCTGCTCGACAAAACCATCTCCGATCTCAACGTACTGGCGAAAGCAGGATAATCGACGATGAGTAAACTGATTCAGACCCTCGAACAACTCCATGTGCTGCGCAACCGCGCGGTAAAAGATCTCAGCAGTAAACTCGCCACTCAGCAGCAGCTGTGCCAGCGCCTGGAGAAGAACATTCACGCCCTGTCGAACCTCGTCAACCACAGCACGCCGGAGATGCAGGGCAGCGCGACCATGCTTCACAATCAGTCGTTCTACAAACGCAATATCCAGCGAGTGATCGACTGGCAGCGGCAGGAGCAGGCGCTCGCGACAGTCGAAGCGCAAAAATTGCAGGGGAATTTGCTGGCGGAATCGCGTCGGGAAAAGAGTCTCGAACTGGTGCTCGATGGCCGTCGACAGGACCTGCGCCAGGCGCAGGAGCGCCGCGAGCAAAAAGTCACTGACGCCGTCTCCGCGCAGTGTTGGTTAAGACAACAACAGGCCCAGCGGCAGCGATAAGATGGCTACTAATTTGATGCAGTCGCTGCTCAAACGCCAGCAGCAGAAAAAAATCACCGAATTCCCGTTTGTCAGCGTGATCTGTCCGACGTGGGAGCGCCGGGCGTTCCTGCCCTATTTGCTCTATCTCTTTCAGTATCAAGACTATCCGGCCGATAAACGCGAGCTGGTGATCCTCGACGATTCCGCGCAAGGCAACGAAGATCTGATCGCCATGATGGTCGATGCGCGCGTGGACAATGTGCGTTATATCCACAGCCCGGAGCGGCTGGATCTCGGTGAAAAACGCAACAAACTCAACGAGCTGGCCAAAGGGGAGTACATCGTCTGCTTTGACGATGACGACTACTACCCGCCGAACAAAATCAGCGCGCAAGTGGGCGAAATGCAGCGCAACAATGCCCTCTTTTCCGGCAGCGATACCATTTATATCTGGTACAGCCATCTCGATAAAATCTATCGCACCCATTCTTTTGGCGCCCACCATGCCCTGAACGGCACCTTTGCCTATCATCGCCACTTCCTGAAAAACCATCGCTATGAAGACTCCGCGAGGCTGGCGGAAGAGCAGGCGTTTCTGAATAACTTCACCGCACCGGTGCTGCAAATCGATCCCCGCGAGGCGATTTTGTGCATTTCGCACAGTGCTAACACCTACGACAAAGATTTCGTGCTCGGCTCCAGCCAGCCGACGGCGCTGACGCTGGAAGATTTCGTCTCCGATCGCAATCTGCTGAACCACTATCGCCGCCTGAGCCACGCGCCGCTCAGCACCTCCGTGCAGTGGTCGGTCTTCGCTAAGGTGGCGGTGCTGTATGACCAGCCCGATGAGCTTGAACATCAGCGTCAGGCGCTGGTCGCGCTTGGACTCGATGCGCAACAGCTGGTGCCTTTTGCCCGCGACGGGCAGGACGAGCTGACGTCCCACTGCCAGGTGCTGGACACGGCGATGCGCGAGCAGTGGCAAAGCGTGGTGCTGGTGGATGCGTCGGTGAAATACGTGCGCAAAGAGATGTCGATAAAAACGGTAAACCAGCTCCTTTCCCGCCTGGCTCATATCGACTGGCAGGTGGTGGTGCTGGGAGCGCGCTATCAGCGTATTTCACCTCTCAAGGCGTTGCCGGGCGTGGCCCGCATCGCGCGCGGTGACTGCGGCTGCGCGTATGCCGTCAACGGCGAATACATCCCCGAGCTGCTGGCGTGCTACCGCCAGGCTATCGCGCAACAGCTCACCCTTGATGAATGCTGGCCTGCGCTCATGCAGGCCCGCTGCTGGCTTGGTCTGCAGCCGAGCTTTGCTTTTTTACCCGAGATATCCGACCGCGAAAGCGGGAAGCGTATCGATTGCACCCACTGGTTTTTTCGCAAAAACTTTCAATGAAGAAGGGCCGCCACTCCAGCGGCCGGAGTACCCTATGGAACTGATTGAGCACTACCAACCCGAATATGTCGTCCGCTTTGCCGAGCGGGTACGGCCCTGCGAATGCCCTGCCTGTCAGGGGCGTACGGACGACTGGCCCGTCACTCACGTGAAGCTGAAAAACCAGCAGCGCGACAGCCTCGACGCGGGCTGCGAGACTGCGGCCCGCGAGATCCTGCTCAACCCGCAGGCCTTTGTTCTGCATACCTCAACGACCCGGCCGCAGAGCGAGCAGGGGCTGAGCGCCTGGGACGAAACCCTGAACCAGCAGTGCATCAACCTGGCGGTCCATCCGGCACTGACGCTGGAGAGCAGCCTGTACGCCATCGGCGTGTTGCTCAGTAAAGCGCAGCGTTATCTCGACAGCGATCAGTGCGAGCCGCACCAGCTGCTGGAGATGGGCGAGCAGCTTTCGGCGCTGGCGGAGCGCGGGATCCTCGACGAACAGCTGCGCCTTCTGCCGCCGATTGAGGTGAATCGCGTGGAAGCGCTGGAGCAGATGGGCGCGATGCGCCTGACCCTCAATCTGCCCGCAATGCAGAAAATGAGCATGATGCTGAAGCTCAGCTAGCTGGCGGTGATGCAGCCTGCCCGTCTGCAGGATCGCTTACGCGAGCTGGAAGCCGGTGCCGCGCGCAACGCCCTGCTGAACGAACAGCCGCATATCCTACGCAACGCCCTGATCTATAAACTGTATGGCGAATGTCTGCCCGGTCCCGACGCCGACAACTACGGCGATGTGCTGATGTCCCTGACCCGCATGATGTTCCAGCTGAAAATGCTGTGCGCCATGTGGCTCGAGGACAACGCTCAGCTCACCCACAACGATGTGGTGGCGCTGTTTAGCGCGTGGTTTAACTGGCAGTGCGGAAATGTGTGGAAGGGCGCGAATTCTGCGGATTACACGTTGCTGTGTGGGCTGTCGTTGATTTGATGTTCCAGGCCGTCACTATTAACGTTAGCCGTTCAGCCTTTTAATTTAAATAGACATCAAAACCATGAAGATAACGTTTTGATGTCTATTTTTTCTATTTCTCTACAGAGAGTTACCGTCGCAGTGAGTCTGCATTGGAACCTGTCTGGCACCGGGTCTGCGGAACTTACTGTTCTTCAATACGACGGAAAATATAGAAATCTGCAAAGGACGTATTGTCTTGATTGCGAACATCAAACGGATATCTATTCGGAACCCAATCCTCTAGCACCCATTCCGCGGTCATATTTTTAACAATCCAGTCAGTGAATTTGCGATGGCGAACGTGTTTAACATGCCCGCCTAGTAGCGCATTCAGCTCCTCGTTATTCGACGCATAGATAATGACAAACCGCTCGGCTGCGCTGAACAACGTGGTCATATAGTGTGTGAAAACTTGATCTTCAATTAAGTGATAAATCACATCCAGCGAGAGCGCGAGTTCAGCTGTCTGACCGTTCCATGCGTTGACCGGATAAAAGTGCTTTGTTGGATCGTTGGCGAATCGGCTCTGGCAGCGCTCAAGGGCATGCGCAGAAACATCAAAACCGGTATAGCGCGGGTAGCGCGCAAGTGAGAGCTGATTTCCATCGCCACAGCCGAACTCCATGACTGACGATATGTTTTCCTTTTCAACAAACCGATTCAGTACCTCGGCTTTAAAATCAGCCAGGCAACCGTAAGATCCTGCGCCTGAATTACCTTCAAGGCGGTAACGGTCGTCCCAGTATTGTGCTGAGTGTTGAAACGCTAACGTATTGTTTGGCTGTGACATGTCTAATCCTGATGCTTTAAAGAGGTAAACGATGCAGGCCTGTTGCTACAGGGCTGTCGTGCAAAAGTGCGTGCTTGAGATCGGCTATCGTTAGTGGATGTATTTGCATGCCGGGGTCGGTCGTAAAGAGTCGGCAATAGCGCTGCGGGAAGGTTTCACTAACGTACTGGCGCAGAATAGTAGGCTCGGGCGAATCGGCAATCAGCACGGGCAGGCTGGCAAATGGCAATGCTTTATCTGAAACAACTAACAAATGGAATTGCTTATCCTGTTGAGCGCCCAGGAGCTGGATTTGCTCAATTAACGTGTCAACGGAGACCGTCGTGGCGTCCAGCACAATGATTATGTATTCAAGATCGCAGGCGGCGATTAAAGCCTCGCGCCGTGTCTGCACAAACGCGTCGATCTCCTGGCGGCTTTTGCCAGGAAACAACTCCGTCGACCGGTAACGTTTAAGAATGGCTTCAAAGATACGATACTCATAGGTCGCATCAATTGGTTTGCCCATTCCGGTCAAATTGTCGTCATGCAGGCGATAAGCGACATTGCACTGTGCGGTAAAAGCAATACGGGCTACGCCGACAGCGCGGGACCAGAATTCGTAGTCATGAGCACGCAGGTATGCCGGGTTATAGTCCCCGACTCGGGTGTAGAGCGAACGACGAACGCAGCAACCAGGATTAGTAATGAAACTGCCATGGACTATCTGATGTAACCAGTTGGCAGGTGCATGGTTGAACAGGGAAAAAAACTTCTTTTCACCTGCTAAGGTTTCCATTGCACAGGAGATCACGTCGGTCTGCGGGTTGCGCTGTAGCAGGGTGCGGTAATGGGTTAACGCATTGGCATGGAGGTGGTCATCACTATCCAGCCAGACCAGATATTCTCCCTTCGCCTCTTCAATACAGTGATTTCGGGTATCCGGGGCATTGCTGTGTGCTTTGCGAACGATGCGCAAGCGCGGATCGTTCAGGTCTTCGATTGTCGCAAGGCTCCCGTCTGTAGAGCCATCGTCAACCACCACCACCTCAAAATGCGAATCCCTTTGATTCAGCGCAGAATAAACTGCTGGAAGTAAATAGCGCTCACGGTTATAGCAGGGGATGAGAATCGAAAAAAGCGGCGTGGTACTGCCGACCGGTTGCCAGAGAGCCTGATAACCCTCCGGCAATTCCTGCTGGCGCAAAAGGGTTTGTGCTTCCTGTGTATAGTGTTCAGGAGAGGGATTACCTTCAAGCACGCGGGCCACGGCGTCTTCAAGCGAAGTGAATAAATAGCGCTTGGGTAGATATTCACTCAATCCTCCAGCAGCATGAAATGCAACAGGTTTTAATCCGGCAAGCATCGCCTCAAATACGCCCATGCCCTGAGATTCGTTATAGCTGGTGGAGAGCAAAAAGGATTTATCCGCGTACCAGCTCGCCATTTCCTCGGCGGCAATTGTTCCGCATATGACCACATTGCGGGATAAACCATAGATGGTGACAAGCTGAGTAAAACTGTCGAAGAGACATTGATCCTCTACGCGTCCGGCAATAAACAGCTTATAGCGCGAATTCTGTTTCACTAACGCCTGCAGGATGGGCAGAAGCATGATCAGATTTTTTTGCGGCGCAAAGCGGGCCACGCAGGCAATATGAAACGGATTTCGACGAATGGCACTCTGCGTGACAGGAACATGTTCGGTCAAATTGGCGAGAACAGTGACCTTCAAATGGACGGGTAATTTTTTGCCCATCAGGGAAATAAAGCGTTTTTTCATCGCCTGACTGACAAGAACAACTTCGTCAATATTGTCCCAGTTGGCCTGTAAAAATGCCTCCCCATAGAGTTCGTAACGATGGATACGGCAGACCATGCGGCAAAACTTCGGCAACTGACTCGCCGCAATAATCGCGCCGTCGCCCCACTCAAACCAGGCGACATCGCAATGGCGAAGGGCATTGAGCAGGGACTGCTGGGTGAGTGATTTGCCGCTAAGCTTCTGTACATGATGGCCTTGCTCTTGCATCAGCCCCATGACGGGAAGCAAAAAATGGAAATTATCGTTGGTCGCTGTCACCACAATCCGCTGTTTTCCAGCCTCGAGCGGAACAAATTGATACGAAAGCGGTTGGTCTATTTGCCCGATGCACTGATAGCCGCAGCGACGCAGATACCCGCTGACTTCTGCGAATTTGTCAGGGGTTGCACCTTCCAGCGAGACGGGTGAATGGGCTGTTGCTGCTTCCTGAATAGCGGCCAGCAAATATTCCTGAGGCAGGTCGGCCGCCAGGATTTTTTGAGTTGTCATGCTGCGGTCCTTCGGGGGAAAAAGAGATTCAGCGGGGGAGGTCACACCTGCCGATAAAGCCAGTTCTCCGGCTCGCCTACGTTAAACAGGTTTTGCAGAACCTCCTGCTGCATCGCCAGCACCATGCCGTTGCTGTCGTTCAGCGTTTTACATTCTGCGGCTGCCTGCTCCAGCGAATCCCAGAGCGTGTTGAGTTGCGACTGATTGGCGGCGGGCAGGCGGGTGAAGAGCGTGCGCAGGCCGTGCGCACCGGCGGGGATACCGAGCCGAGTCAGGAGCTGATAGCGCTGTTTACTGTTTTCCAGAAGCTGTTCATACACCGTGAAAATGCTGGCGTTCAGCGTCTCCAGTGCCTGCGCGTTACGCGCGATCAGGAACTGACGCTGATCCGTCAGCAGGGTCTTTAGCTGGTTGTAATGGTTGCGATCGTCGACCATGCCCTGAATCAGCGTTCTGACGCTCTGTGCGGCGTTACTCATTTTTACCTCTGATAGTATTGCTCTATCGCGCTGGTCAAGGCATCGAGATCGACGCTGATTTTCCCGCTGGCGATAGCCTCTTTCATACTGGCGACGCGCGCCATATCCACTTCTGGCAGGCTTGCCAGCTGTGTCTGCGCATCACCGAGAACCGGATCAATCGCGGTGGTGCGTGCGACTTTCATCTCCTCAGCACCTGCGGTGCGAGTCTGTGCCGTCGCACTGGACTGATTAATCGCGCTCGTCATGGCGTACTGGGGGGATGTCACTTTCATCGCTTACTCCATCTTCTTGTTTGTGCAGGTTGCGTCAGCTGTTCATCGGGCGGAAAAAACGTTTCCGATCTCCATACCCCTGTAAAGCGACGCACTCAGGGCGAAACTTAAGCCCTGCGTAAAGTTTTTTAATTTTTCGCGCTCAGGCTGGTTCTGACCACGCCCATCTCGCTGACGATGGCGGTCACTTCCCGCTCGCTGCTCTCATTCTTCACTTTGATCATCTCGCCTTTGCGCCCTTTTTTGCTGGCGATCCCCATGGTGCGGGCCTCGACGCCGTCCTGATCGGCAATCATCAGCACCCGCTGACCGCGCTCAACCATCACCGGCGAATCGAGTTGGCTCATGCTTAAAGGCTGGAGTTCCCGCACGCGGCGCTTGAGCGTCAGGCCAACCACATCATCCGGATGGGTGACGTAACCGCTGCGCAGGTTGCTGATATTGAACTTCTTCAGGGTGATATCGGACGGGCTGAGCACGTGCCCGCGCTCCAGGGTGTTTTTGGCCATCAATACGGCGAGATAGATGTCCGGTTTGACCGTCACCGCCACTTCCCAGCCGCCCGCGCTTTCGCAACGTACGTCAAAACGCAGCCTGCGCAGATCGAGGCGTTCGCCCGTCGGCATGCTGACGGTGAGCGGGGCGGCGCAGGGGGCGTACTGCGAGATTTCAGAGGGAATAAACAGATTGAGCTTTGCCTGGTAATCCTCCCAGCGGCTGCGCTGGGCTTCCTGACGAATCGCCTCGGAGGCCGCCTGCTGGACGCGGGAATGCACCTGCTTACGGGCGCTGGTGGGCTGGGGCGGCGCGGCGGCGGAAGCCGCGGAAAAGCAGAGTATGGCTGTGGTCAAAGAGGAGCGGAAAAAGCCCTTCCCATTGCGCGGTGAAAACAGTGATAAAACGCTATTAATCATGATGTTATGAACCTGGCACGATAGTTGCTTTAAAGATTGCAGCAACACGGACTATCGGCACTGTCCACCATCACGAAGGAGTGAGTTGTGAGTATTAGTTTTGATAAGGCATTGGGCGTTCATCCGCAAGCTGTAGCACTTCGACTTTCCAGGGCGGAACTGCTTTCAGCAAACCTGGCTAACGTCGATACACCCAATTTCCAGGCTAAAGATATTGATTTTGCCGCGGAGATGCAACGTTCGCAGCGGGATTTCTTTCCCGGCTCGACGGCGCAACAGATGTATCGCGTGCCCTATCAGCCCTCCTCGGACGGCAACACCGTTGCGCTGGATGTGGAACAAACAGAGTTTGCCAAAAACGTTCAGGACTACCAGATGAGCCTGGCGTTTTTGAATATGAAATTCACTGGTCTGAAGAAGGCCATTGAAGGTAAGTAATTGAATCAGGTAACGATAAATGGCTTTTACCGATATCTACCGAGTGTCAGGCTCGGCCATGACGGCACAGACCGTCCGCCTGAATACCGTCGCCAGTAACCTCGCCAACGCCGACACCGCGGCGACGGCAGAAGCGGGCGTGTACAAAGCGCGCCGCCCGGTGTTCGCGGCGGTGTATCAGAACGACGAGCTGATGAACAACAACGGCTTGTCCGGTGCCCGCGTGCAGGTGATGGACGTCGTGGAATCCGGCAACGCGGTGCAGCGGTACGAACCGCATCACCCGATGGCGAACCCGGACGGCTACGTCTGGTATCCGGACATCAACGTGGTGGAAGAGATGGCCGACATGATGTCTGCGTCGCGCAATTTCGAAACCAACGTCGATGTTCTTAACAATGTAAAAAGCATGCAGCAGAGCTTGCTGCGTCTGGGCGAGGCGTAATAGATGAGCGTGAATGGCGTTTCCACTCAATCCGGTACTACCCCTTACGACAGCGGTGTATCCGCCAATGACAACAGCGCGGCAGGGATGAACAACCTGTTTATGCAGCTGCTGGTGGCACAAATCCAGAATCAGGACCCGCTGAACCCGACCGATGGCACGGAATACGTCGGCCAACTGGCGCAGCTGACCCAGGTGCAGTCGATGGAGACCATGTCGCAATTAATGGCCAACAACGCGGTGCTGATGGACAACCTGCAAACCCTGTCGACGGGCAATCTGGTCGGGCAGAAGGTGATGGTTCAGACCGATACCCTCCAGAGTGATGGCAGCACCAACATCGAAGGCCGCCTGACGCTGGATCACGCCGCCAACACCGTCACGGTGATCGTCAAAGACGAAAGCGGCAACGAGACCAAAATCGAGCTGGGCAAACAGGAAGCCGGTTCCGTGGACTTCACCCTCAACCCGCAAGAGCTGGGGCTGAAAGAGGGCAAATACACCATGACCGTCATGACGGACAACGAGCCAGCCAAAGTGCCGATTGAAGTCGGCGGCGTGGTGAACAACGTGCGGATCCCGCTCGATGGCACTGCGACCATGCTCAACATCAGCGGCATCGGTGAAGTGGCGTACCACAACATCACTCAGTTCGGCCAGTCGAACGACAAAAACCCGAAGGGATTAACGAGTTAATCAGGAATTATTATGAGTTTTGATATTGCAGTTTCTGGCCTGAATGCCATCAACCAACAGCTCGGCGCGATCTCCAACAACATCGCTAACTCCGGCACCGTGGGCTTTAAATCCGGGCGCGCGGAGTTCGCATCCCTGTATGCCGAAGGTCAGCCGCTGGGCGTGGGCGTGACCGCCGTTGCGCAGAGTATTTCCAAAAGCGGAGCCATTTTTGCCTCTGCCAACAGCCTCGATTTGGCCATTAATGGCGACGGCTTCTTTATGATGCGCGACAGCACCGGCACCACCGCCTACACCCGCGCCGGCTATATGGCCACCGACAACAACGGTAACCTGGTTAACAACCTCGGCATGTACCTGCAGGGCTATCCGGTGGATGCCAACGGCGTGGTGCAGACCGGGACCATCGGCAATCTGACCATCAGCAGCGGCTCTATCCCGGCGAAAGCAACCAGCACTCTCGACTTCACCGCCAACCTGAATGCCAACGAAAAGTTGCCGGAAAATCCCGATTTCGATCCGACCGACGAGAAATCCTACAACCACACTTACGCCACCCAGGTGTATGACTCTCTGGGCCGTGAACACACCATGAAGCAGTACTTCGTTAAAACCACCGACAACGAGTGGGAAGTGCACTACTACATGGACGATCAGGATCTTGGCACTACCGAGAAAATGACCTTCACCGAGCAGGGCGTGCTGCAGACGCCGACCGGCCCGGTCACCATCAACGCCAGTATTCCGGGCGCAGACGGTATCGAACTGACCCTGAGCTACAGCGGCACCACTCAGTTTGGCTCCGATTTCTCGGTCAGCAAAAACTCCGGCAACGGCTACGCCTCCGGGGAACGTACCGGACAAATGATCGACAAAGACGGTAGCGTTTACGCCACCTTCTCCAACGGTGAGCGCCTGCTGCAGGGCCAGCTGGTGCTGGCGAGCTTCTCCAATCCGAACGGTCTCTCTTCGCAGGATGGCACCACCTGGTCGCAAACCGCCAGCTCCGGTACGCCGCTGACGGGCGCGCCGGGCACCGGGCTGCTGGGGTCGATCAGCTCCAACACTCTGGAAGGCTCCAACGTCGATCTCACCGCCGAACTGGTCGGGCTGATGACGGCGCAGCGTAACTACCAGGCCAACACCAAAGTGATCAGCACCAACGACAACATGATGTCGGCGCTCTTCCAGGCACTGTAATGGACCACTTAATTTATACCGCCGTGAGCGGAGCGTCCCGCAGCCTCGCGCAGCAGCAGATCCACGCGAACAACCTGGCGAACGTCAACACCCAGGGGTTTCGTCACGATCTGGACAGCGCGATGTCGCAGCAAATTCAGGGGGAGGGTTACGCCTCCCGTTTCTTGGTGCAACAGCAGCAGGGCGGCGTCGATCTGACGCCAGGGGCAACGCGTGAGACGGGGCGCGATCTCGATGTCGCCGTCAAAGGCAGCGGCCTGATTGCGCTGGTCAGCGGCAACCGCGAGGTCTACACCCGCAACGGCCAGATTGAAGTCGGCCCGGAGGGCGATCTGACCATCGACGGCCTGCCGGTCTCCGGCGACAACGGCCCGATCGTGCTGCCGCCGTTTTCGTCCGTCAGCATCGCCGACGACGGGGTCATCACCATCGTGGCGGATGACGGCGACATCGCCGCGCCGATGGACGTCGACCGTATCAAGCTGGTGGATATCGCCGCCAGCGAGCTGAGCAAAAACAGCGCCGGTTTTCTGGTGACCAACGCCAACGTCAATCCGCGTACCGAAGAGGTCGAGGTCGTTGCCGGGCATCTGGAAACCTCTAACGTCTCGGCGATTAACGAAATGGTCTCCAGCATCGCGCTTAACCGTCAGTTCGAAGCCCAAATCAAAATGATGAAGGCGGCAGAAGATCTGGCGACGGCGGGCAATCGCCTGCTGCGTAACGCCTGATTTTTGCCCGTTTAGCCAAAAGGAATAACGATGAATCCCGCTTTATGGATCAGTAAAACCGGTCTTGCCGCGCAAGACGCGAAGATGAGCGCCATCTCCAACAACCTGGCGAACGTTAACACCACCGGGTTTAAGCGCGATCGCGTGATGTTCGCCGATCTGTTCTATCAGAATCAGCGCACGCCGGGCGGTCAGCTAGACCAGAACAACATCTCGCCGACGGGCATTCAGTTTGGTACCGGCGTCAAAATTGTCGGCACCCAAAAAGAGTTCACCACCGGCAATATCCAGAACACCGGACAGTCGCTGGACGTTGCCATCACCGGACAGGGCTTTTTCCAGGTAGAAACCAGCGACGGCGATATCGCCTATACCCGCTCCGGTAACTTCCAGAAAAACCCGGACGGCCTGCTGACTAACGCTCAGGGGCTGCCGCTGGTGCCGCAGATTGAACTGCCGGATAACGTTAAAGATCTGCAAATCGGCAAAGACGGCACCGTCACGGCCACGGTCGCGGGCGAAGCTGATCCGGTCGAGCTTGGGCAGATCACGCTGGTGAACTTCGTCAATCCGGCCGGACTGGAAGCCCTCGGCGGCAACCTGTATCGCGAAACGGCGGCCAGCGGCGAAGCGGTAGAAGGCGTGGCGGGCGAAGAGGCTTTCGGGCAGCTCGAACAAGGCTCGCTGGAAGGCTCCAATGTGCAGGTCGTGGAGGAGATGGTCGATATGATCACCGTTCAGCGCGCCTATGAGATGAACGCCAAAATGGTCTCGGCGGCGGATGACATGCTCAAATTTGTCACGCAGTCGATGTAACGCGTGAAGTGAAAAAGAAATGAAAAAGCAGTTAGTTATTGGATGTATTGCACTGCTGCTGGCCGGGTGTGAAAGCCCGGCGCTGTTAGTGCAAAAAGATGACGCGGCCTACGCGCCGCCAGAAGATTTCTCCATGCCGACCACCAAAGTGCAGGGCGGCGGGCTGTATAACGGCAACTACAACTGGTCCCTGACGCAGGATCGCCGCGCTTACCGCGTGGGTGACATCCTGACCGTCAAACTGGACGAATCCACCCAGGCCAGCAAACAGGCACGGACCAACTTCGGCAAGAAAAATGACGTCTCGATTGGCGTGCCGGAAGCCTTTGGTCACTCCGTCGATAAGCTTTCCGGCTCCATCGACGGCAGCCGCAACTTCAACGGCAACGCCACTTCCCAGCAGCAAAACAGCCTGCGCGGAGCCATCACCGTGGCGGTCTACAAAGTGCTGCCCAACGGCGTGCTCGCCGTGCGCGGTGAAAAATGGCTGACCCTTAATCAGGGCGATGAATACATGCGTGTGACCGGGCTGGTACGCGCGGAAGACGTTGAGCGCGACAACTCAGTCTCCTCCCAGCGGATCGCCAACGCGCGTATCTCCTACGCCGGACGCGGAGCGCTCAGCGACTCCAACTCCGCAGGCTGGCTGACGCGCTTCTTTAACCATCCGCTGTTCCCGATTTAATGGAGTCTGCCATGCGTAAAGCGATGCTATTTCTGATGCTGCTGTGGACGACGGCGGCAACCGCAGAACGACTGGGAAATGTGGTCGATATTCAGGGCGTGCGCGGTAACCAACTGGTGGGATACAGCCTGGTGGTCGGCCTCGACGGCACGGGCGATAAAAATCAGGTGAAGTTCACCAGCCAGTCGGTGACCAATATGCTGCGCCAGTTTGGCGTTCAGCTGCCGACCAAAATCGATCCAAAAGTGAAAAACGTTGCTGCCGTGGCGATCAGCGCCACGCTGCCACCGGGCTACGCGCGCGGGCAGAGTATCGACATTACCGTCTCGTCCATCGGTGACGCGAAAAGCCTGCGTGGTGGCACCTTGCTGCTGACGCAGCTGCGCGGAGCGGACGGTGAAGTCTACGCCCTGGCACAAGGGAACGTGGTGGTCGGCGGTGTGAAAGCCGAAGGCAACAGCGGGTCGAGCGTCACCATCAACACCCCGACCGTGGGCCGCGTGCCGAACGGAGGGTCCGTCGAGCGCGAAGTGCCGTCCGATTTTCAGCAGAACAATCAGGTGATTCTCAACCTTAAGCGCCCAAGTTTTAAAACTGCCAACAGCGTGGCGGTGGCGCTGAACAGCGCCTTTGGCTCCGGCACGGCGACGGCGCAAAGCGCCACTAACGTGGTGGTCAACGCTCCGCTGCCGGCGGGCGAGCGCGTGGCGTTCATGTCGATGCTGGAAGATGTGCAGATCAACGCCGGTAAACAGCCGCCGCGCGTGGTGTTTAACGCCCGCACCGGCACCGTAGTGATTGGCGATGGCGTGGTGGTTCGCGCGGCGGCGGTGTCGCACGGCAACCTGACCGTCACCATTCGTGAATCGTCGAACGTTAGCCAGCCGGGCGCATTCAGCCAGGGTCAGACGGTGGTCACACCGCAAAGCGACGTCGATGTGAATCGCGGTAGCGGCCAGATGGTGACTATTGCAGCAGGCACCAGCCTGCGCAGCATCGTGAATACCATTAACAGCCTCGGCGCGTCGCCGGACGACACCATGGCGATCCTGCAGGCTCTGCATGAAGCAGGCGCGCTGGATGCCGAACTGGTTGTGATTTAAGGAGAGACAATGCTACAGGCGATCAAACCCCAGACCAGCGTTTTGCCCGGCGATTTTACCGGCCAGGTGAAACCGCAGAATCTGGAACAGGCAGCGGAGCAGTTCGAAGGTATTTTCCTGCGTTCGATGCTCCAGCAAATGCGAAAAGCCTCCGAAGCGCTGGTGGACAACAACCCGTTCGACAGCAAGCAGCAGCGCATGATGCGCGATTTTTACGATGACAAGCTGGCGTCACAGCTGGCTTCCCAGCGCAGCACGGGCATCGCCCAGATGATCATCACCCAGCTCGGCCCGCAGGAGAGCGCGCCGCTTAAGAATTCGCAGGGAATGGTCGCTTTACAGGAACATCCGAAGACATTAACGCCCCCCGTCGTCCCGGTAATACGTCGCGGGCAGGAGTAATCCATGAACATGATTAACATTGCCTTTAGCGGCTTGCAGGCCGCGCAGTTTGGGATGAGCGTGACCTCGATGAACATCTCCAACGTGCTGACGCCGGGCTACAGCCGTCAGGGCATTATCCAAAGCTCCGTGACGACGATGGGGCCGGGCGGTATGTCCGCCGGGGCGGGTGTGCAGGTGGATAGCATCCGCCGGATTTCCGATCAATACCTGACGGGCCAGGTGTGGCAGAGCAACAGCAAAGCTAACTACTACGGCATTAACAACCAGTATCTCAGCTCGCTGGAGAAGGTGATTGGCACGGATTCCACCAGTCTCGGCACCGGGCTGGACGATTTCTTCTCGGCCCTCGGCGCCTTAACCGCCGGGCCAGAAAGTGAAGCCAACCGCCAGCAGTTGCTGAACCAGGCGCAGTCCCTGGCGACCCGTTTCAACAACATGAACGACTTCATCAATAGCCAGAAAACCTCGGTCGGTAATCAGCGCAACGCCATTGTCGAGCAGATGAACACCCTGACCACCGGGATCGCTGACTACAACAAAAAAATCATGGAGATGGACTCGACGGGCGGCAACAGCAACGTGCTGCGCGATCAGCGTGACGAGCTGGTGAAACAGCTCAGCACCTACAGCGACGTGAAAGTGGTGGAAGACAGCAACGGCAGCTACTCCGTATCGATGAAAAACGGCCAGCCGCTGGTGAGCGGCAAAGTGGCCGGACAGCTCAGCGCCAGCACCGATGCCAACGGTAACTCTGTCTTAACGCTGACGTTTTCCGGCAGCGATTTCTCGTTAAACCCGTCGACGGGCGGCCAGCTTGGCGCGCTGTACGATTACGAAACCGGCGAACTGGCGAACATGCAGGCCTCGGTCCAGGGGATGGCCGAAACCGTCGCCACGCTGTTTAACGATCAGCTGGCGCAGGGTTTTGACAAAAACGGTAATCCGGGCAAACCGCTGTTCAGTTTCGATCTCACCAATCCGGCGGGCATTTTGCAGGTCAACGATTTGAAACCCGACGAACTGGCGCTCTCCGGCAAGCCTGACGAGCAGGGGAATGGCGACAACCTTGAGGCACTGATCGATCTGAAAAATAAAAAGGTCGATATCGGCGGGATGGGCAACATGAGCCTGAACGAAGGGGCGGCGGCGATCATCTCCAACATCGGTATTGCCAGTAAACAGTCGCAAAGCGAGCTGGAAGCGGCGCAGGCGGTGTTTGACCAGGCACAGCTGCAGCGCAACAACCTGAGTGCCGTCAACCAGGACGAAGAGGCGATAAACCTGCAGGTTTACATGCAGGCGTATCAGTCCAACGTCAAAGTGATCGCCACCGGCAACCAGATTTTTACTGACCTGTTAGGCATGTTTTAACCGGCGTTAAGGAACGAATTTATGCGAATCAGTAGTCTTTATAATTCCGACGCCATGCTGGCGCAGCTTGGCGTTAACGGCACGCGCATGAGCAAGCTGATGGAACAGATGGCAACCCAGAAACGAATCAACGTCCCGTCGGACGATCCGGTTGCCGCCACGCGTCTGGTGCAGCTGAACCGCGAGCAGTCGGCCATTAAGCAGTATCAGAGCAACATTTCGCGCCTCAGCGGATCGCTTGCGAGCCAGGAAGCGCACGTCAGCGCGATGAGCAATCAGCTGTTGTCCCTCAACGATAAACTGCTGGCGGCGGCCAACGGCACCCACAGCAGCGAAGATATGAACGGTTTTGGCACCGAACTGTCGTCGATGCTGGACTCGCTGGTGGCGTCGATTAACGCCCAGAATGAGAGCGGCAGCTATCTCTTCTCCGGCACCAAAACCGACGCCAAACCGGTGGTCTGGGACGAGGCGCAGGGGAAATACGTTTATCAGGGCAACGACGGCTCGCGAGAAACCACGGTGGCAAACGGGGTGAGCGTGACGGAAAACACCAACGTGGTGCAGGCGTTTGGTAACGGCAGCGATCTGGAGATGCTGAACAAGCTGAAAGCCCTGAGTGAGAAGATGCAGGACCCCGACATTCCGGTCAGCGATTATCAGGATGAGATGCAGGAGATGCTGACGCTCTCCTCCGACACGCGCGACAAAGTGGCGGCGATGTTTACCGATCTGGGTGGGCGTCAGAATCGCCTGACGATGCTCGGCGATGCCCACACGGACGTCAGCACCGCCAACGATCAGGTGGTGCGCGACCTGTCGGACACCGACTGGGCGACCACCAGTATCAACCTTCAGCTGTACACCAACTCCGTGCAGGTCACTAACAAAGCGTACAGCATGATCAGTCAGCTTTCGCTCTTCAGCATGTTGTAATGGTTATGCAGGTAGGATTAAAAACCACCACCGCCTCCAGCACCGCGTCCGCCGTCCGGACGCTGCCGGGGGCACCGGCCCAGATTGCCCGAACAGAACGCGTCGCCACCCCGAATCGTGCGACGCCGCCCTTTCCTGAAGCGGCGCTGCTGTCGCGCCGTCCGCTGCGCTATAACGTGCAGCTTAATCAGCAGCTGACGGCGGTTCAGCAGGCGGATAATTATCTGTCAGAAACTGAAACCCAGCTGCTGGTGCTGCGCCATCAGAACGGCTCTGCGCCATCAGGGCTGAACACGCTGCTGAATCAGCGCGGAAAGCTGTCGGGCGGTACGATCGATCGGAACTTCAACATCACGCTCCAGCAAAAAAGCCAGGTCACGTTCACCCTGCCGGGCGTGGAAAAACTGCTGGAGCAGCCGCAGGGCGAGACGCTGGTATTTCAGCTCGGCGGCGGCCAGCGTGAACTCACCGCCGTGGCGCTGCCCGAGCAGGCGTCTCCGCGTCAGATCCTGGCCCATCTCAATGTGGGATTGGGGCGCCTGGGAATCAACGCGACGCTCGCCCCTGAGGGGAAAGTCGCTTTCCAGGTCGACGAAGCGCGCTGGTCGCGCGTCAGCCAGCATCTCAGCGTGCGCGGCGAAGGGCAACACTTCCCGGCGGATGCCTTTACCCTGCTGGCTCCGCAGGCAGAAACCAGCCGCGAAGACGAAATCAGCCAGCTGGCCCTCCGCTGGGAGCGCGGCGACAGCAAAAAGCTGCAGCAGACGCTGGACCAAATCACCCGCGAGCGCAGTAAATTGCATTTTCACCAGGATCGCGTTTCGACGCGGATTCAGGATATGTCGACGGTGTACACCCCAGGCGAGGCGCTCGAAACGGCGCGCGCGCTTGGAGATGCCCTGGCGGGGAGCGGTAAGCAGTTTGGCCTGCTAACGCAAGCGCTGGCGGCGCAAGGGAACGTTCATCAGGTGACGGTGAAGAATTTGTTAGGCTAGCCCCGCGCGGGTTTCTCCTCTCCTTACGGGGAGGGGAAACCCGCGACTCAGGTTTTATACTCTCTCTTTATTTTATTTATTCCTGCCACATAGCATTCCTTCATTTTCGTTTTACTTTCCATTTTCATGATCTCAGCTGCGATATTGTAAAAATAAAAAAGACTACACTGCTGCCCAGCATAATTAATGATTGCAATATATTTTGTTAAATAATGATAAGGACATCATTGATGTGAGCAACGTTATCTATTTAACGCTGACGGGTGAGCGCCAGGGGGAAATATCCGCAGGCTGTGGAACAGAAAAATCTATTGGTAATCGCTTTCAGTATCGCCATGAAAACGAAATTCTGGTTTAGCAGCTCTCCTCCAGCACTATCAGCACCTCTGGCGGCGTGTATCATCAGGGCCTGCGGTTCACCAAACCCACCGATAAAAGCTCGCCACTCCTGACCACCGCCATTAATGAGAATGAAAAACTGCGGCTCAGTTTTGATTATTACCGTACTGACCGCTTTGGCCGTCAGGAAAAATATTATCATATCGAACTGCGCGGGGCGTCGATTCAGGGGATATCCAGCTCGCATAATAAAGACAGTCTGGATACGGAAAGTATCACTGTGAGTTATGAATATATTCGCAGTAAACATCTTATTGCGAATACGGAGTTCAGCAATCTGCTCCTGCCCGACGCCTATAACCAACTGTTTCCAGCCGATGAAATAAAACACCCTGAAAAGCGCAATATTACCCTGACGCTCGGTGTGTTTTTTGATGGAACCGGTAATAACGCCGTGAACACGCAAAATATGCTCGCGGCCTGCACCGCCGCGCACTTTGACATTTCTGATCCGGATGCAGAAAGCATTCTTGCCCGCATGGCGCAGGAGCAGATGGGCGTCTCCGGAACAGGGGCCACCAGCTATACCGGCGGGTATACCAATATTCACTGGTTAAATACGTTGTACAAAACGGATCTCCCGATTGAATCAGGACAGGCGCAGGCGGCCATTTATGTGGAGGGGATCGGCACCGAAGCCGGCAGACCGGACAGCATGATTGGCCTGAGTTTAGGCGTGGCCGATACGGGGGTGATCGCGAAGACGGACCTTGCGGTGAAGCAGATTGCCGGGACACTCAAAAAGTTTTTTGATGATATGAGGGAGTTTGCATCCGTCCCCTCTTTGAAAGTGACTGAATTCCAGTTCGATATCTTCGGATTTAGTCGCGGCGCAGCAGCGGCACGCCACTTTGCCAATCGCATTCAGACGGAAGATCGGGACATTATCAATGCGCTTCGCTACGGGATGAATGATGTCGAATACGCTGGCGCACCGGCCGGGAAAACGCGATTTATCGGTATTTTCGATACCGTCGCCGCCATTGGGACACCGCAAAATGGTCTCAACCCGCACACAGCGAATACCGGTGACGTGAATATCGTGTTGCGCCCTGGCGTGGCGGAGAAAGTCTTCCATATCACGGCGCAGCACGAGTGCCGCTTTAACTTCGCCCTGAACAGCGTGCAACCCGCGTGGCCGGAGCTGGCTCTGCCCGGCGCACATTCCGATATTGGCGGCGGCTACCTGCCTGCGACACGGGAAAACATCTACCTGACCCGACCGGAAGCAGTCACCGTGCCGCTGGATACCCCGCTGGCGGATACGCGAACTTACAGACATGCCATGGAACAGCTATCGATACTCGAATCCTCTGCGGTCGCGGCACCGCTCATTCGCACTAATGACATTACAGCTGACGCCTGGGAGGACACGAGAATGCCCGTCCATCCAAGAGACGGGATGCAGAAGCGCGCATTTGCTGCTCTGACAATGAAAAAACGGATCGTGAAGAACGACTGGTCGAAGGTGGTGCTGCGGGTGATGATCGATGCTGGGCAGGATGCGGGTGTGGAGTTTGAGCCGATAACGCATGAATACAGTGAATTAATTTTGCCTTCAGTTCTTTCACCTCTGAGTGAGAAAGCAATTGTATCAGCAGCCGCTATACGCTCAGGGATAACTGCAAATCCTTTTACTCGTGCTGAGATCGATATCATTGCCCAGGACTATATCCATTGTTCGGCAAACTGGAACAGCATTGTTTTTGATAGTACCAGAAAGCCCTACGGTGGCACCTCCGTGTCGGAGATCCTTAGTTTCGTAAACCGGCCAGATCAAAACTGGCAGAGGACAATCTACAACATGGATGGTAACCAGAAATGAAAGGTATTAAACAATTATTTTTCACCCTATTACTGACACTATCTGGGTGCCATTACAGCGATGCAACAACACCTGAAGCAACGGGTGAAATGCCTTATGGATTATGGGGCTTTGCTTTTTTTACCCCCAAGGATCTGCCTGCTCGAGTGACTTATGTTGGAATCATTGATGATAAAAAGGTGCTCTATTCGTTCAGAAATCTTGATAACACCGAGGATGATGACTCAAGTATAAATCGCTGGGATAAGCGATATATGCGCTTTGCACAGTTTAATAAAGCCCGCCATCCGCCTGCGGCCATCTTATTTTGTTGGGATTCAATTATCGATAAAAAAACCTATGAAACACGGATCATCTTTCCAGAGACAGTACGGGAAAAAATGAGCGTATCGACGGGAGTGGATATGTTCGGCGATAAGGCGTGGTACAGCACGATGTTATTTGGCCTGGCGCCAGAAGGGAAGGTCAGAGTCTGGCTACAAAATAGTGGCGGCGGTGACAATTTGCCCGTAGAGCCAAAAAAAATCACCACGCTTTCCGGCGATAAGCTGGAGGGGTGTAAAGGCATTACCCTCGCCAATTTCGATTACAGCATTCCTGATGGCTACGACCAAAATATAAAAGACTTTATCAAAGGCAAAACCTATCCGTACGGCGAATGGTGAGGTTTAGATGAGTAACGCATTCAACATGGAAGGAATTAGAAATGAATTATGGAAAACGGTCTTTACTCATAATGCTTCTTATTTTATCAGGCTGTCATACTGGCGAACCCGCATTGCCAGAAGAAACTGGCGCAATGCCATATGGGATGTGGGAGTTTGCTTTTTTTACTCCTAAAGCACTTCCCGCTCGAGTGACCTATGTCGGTATCATTGATGATAAAAAGATCCTGTATTCCTTCAGAACGCTCGACAGTACTGAGGATAGTTGGGCAACCGTGGGTACCTGGAATAACAAAGTAAGACGGCATGCCCAGTTCAATAAAGCTCGGCACCCTCCGGTCACAATGCTTTTTTGTTGGGATTCAATCATCGATAAAAAAACCTACGAAACGCAAGTCACGTTTCCTCAACGTATCAGGGAAAAGATGAGTGTTTCATTTGGGTTAGATCATCATGGTGAAAAAGCCTGGTACAACACGTTGGTGTTTGGTCTGGCTCCTGGAGGTAAGGTGAGGATTTGGTTACAGGATACCGTTGGGGGGAATGGGAACTTGCCCGTAGAACCAAAAAAAATCACCACACTTTCCGGCGATAAGCTGGAGGGGTGTAAAGGCATTACCCTCGCCAATTTCGACTACAGCATCCCTGATGGCTACGACCAAAATATAAAAGACTTCATCAAAGGCAAAACCTATCCGTACGGCGAATGGTGAAGCGGGTGGCGGCTGCCACCCTGCTTACTTCTTCAACGGATACAAAAATATCGCCCCACTTTGCCCCACCACCAGCTGCTGATTGCCGACAAACAGCGGCTGCATCCAGATATCAATGTGCAGCAGCATATCCACCAGACCATCAATCATCAGCCCTTTTTGCGCGGTGCTGTAGTAGATGGGGGTGTAGGCGAAAAACTGTCTGCCGTTCTGTTCGTTGATGCCGGTGAACTTTCCTTTCAGCACGAAGCGGTTGTCGTTCGGGCTGGTGATGGTCGTTAAAATCGAACCATTCACCGTCTGCATGTGCGAATCGTAAATCTCTTTTCGCATCGACATCAAATCGTAAAACCCCAGCTGTAAAAACCCCTCGACGTTAGACTGCGGGACGTTTGCGGTTTGCATAACTCGCAGCCCCGCAAAAGCGAGCGCCACAAGCAGAAAGCAGGACAGGGCCAGTTTCCAGTTAAGCGCAGGTTTCCATCTCACTGATTTTTCTCCTCGTCTCACGCAGTATCAGGTTGTTCAGTTGGGTCGGGTCGATGCGCCAGTGATAGATGGCCATCACCAGCTGTTTTTTGTCGCAGCGGCTATTCAACGCAAAGGTGTAGTTCAGCGTTTGATCGATACTCTGGTAATAGACCGTCATGGTCATGGACTGGGTTTTGATCTGCTGATTAATGGTATACAGCGTGTCTTTGATTTTGCTGTAAAAATCTTCTTTGCTCATCTCCAGGCGGTTGGACTCGGACAGCTCGTAAATATGAATGTTGCTGTAAACCGCGACTTCCTGCTCTGCCGCGACGATTTTTGGGCCCTGATTACCCGCATAGTGCCAGCCAAAGATCGCGCCAATCATGACGGTGACCAGCAGGGCCGCCAGGGTGATGAGCGGATGCTGAAACCGGGGTTTGGCCGGTACAATAACGGGGCGTTCAGCGGGAACCGCGATCTCAATGGAGGGCGTTTCAATCACCTTAACGGGTTCAGAAACGATGTCCGGCTCGTCGGCAGCGTTGTGCTCAACGGTTGGGCTGAGCGTGGGCAACACAAAGCCATCGATCTCCGTGTCCGGCAGATCAATCTCTTCACTCTCTTTCTCAACGAAACGGCACCACGCCTGCTCAAGCAAATACCCCTTTTTGGGGATTGTTTTGATAATTTTTTGTTGTTTGCCGTCGTCTTCTAAAGCGGAGCGTAAAGCATGGATGGCATTGGGAAGACTATTATTACCAATAACCCGACGTTCCCAGACCAGCGTCGTCAATTCTTCGCGAGTGAGAATTTTTCCTGCATTTTCAAGAAGTACATCTAATAGTTTTAATTGATATTCCCCCAGGCGTTTTCTTTCGCCCGTGACCATGCTTATGAGGGAGCCGGAGGGTAGATCAACTAACCAGTTATTAACGGTGGAATATTTTTTTCTCATGGCGACAGGTGACAAAAAGCCACTCCTGAATCAATTATTCATCTCCGCACCGAGCGAAAAAGTCGCGCAATGCTTAATGTAAATTAATCATTAATTCCGTTTAAAATTCATTTGAGAATTGCCGCGTGCCTGCGGAGATTATGCAAAAACGAGCGGTTTTACGACGTAAACAGGGATTTCGCTCTGCGGAACGGCATGTGCTTGCCGGTCATTTTCCGCCTTTTCCAGTATGAGATTAGGAAGTTTCTCTTCCTTGACACATTTTTACGCGATAAAACTGTGATGTGCAACAAATTATTAAGTTAATTCTCTAAACAACCATTAATGAGAATCGTTAAACGTTAATAGTGATCTGTGGATGTTTTTTATATTAATGGATTGTTCTTTTATGTGAATTTGGTGTTTTATTTTTTTCCGCCGATAAAATATTGTTACATTTGGATAAATGAATACATTAAATATTTTTAAGTTGCGTTTAAGTTAAGGAGAGAGTGTGTCGCATTGGTTTTTAATTTACCTTTCGCAATTTATGCGGTTATTACTCAGACCAGGCTTTTTCTTATAGACGTAATTTTTAATTTTTTTTCATCGCCGATTTAATTCTTCCTTTCAGTGTGTCGTTTTACTTGAGTACCAGAGAGAAGAGCCTGACAGACAGGTTCACAAGGAGATTACTAACATGGCACTTTCTATTTTCACTAACGCGTCTTCCATGGCTTCTACTAACGCACTGAATAAATCCAACAGCATGCTGTCTACTGCAATGGAACGTCTGGGTACCGGTAAACGTATCAACTCCGCAGCGGACGATGCAGCTGGCCTGCAAATCGCAACCCGCCTGCAGGGTCAGAGCAATGGTATGGCTGTTGCACAGCGCAACATCTCTGACGCGACTGCGCTGCTGCAGACCGCAGAAGGTGCTTTTGATGAAGTGAGCAACATCATGTACCGCATGAAAGACCTCGCAACACAGGCAGCGAACGACACGAACGGTACTGAAGATCGCGCTGCGCTGCAGTCTGAAATGGACGAACTGAACGCTGAACTGACCAACATTATGGACAACACAAAATACGCAGGCGAAAACCTGTTCGGTGCGAGCGGTAAATTCGCTTCTGCAATGAACTTCCAGATCGGTGCATCTGAAGGCGAGAAACTGACTGTAGACGTGAGCGCAGAACTGACCACCGTGACCGGTTCCGGCGGTATGGGTGGACTGACTGCTTCTGGCGCGCTGACCACTGTTTCTGGCGCACAGGCGATGATCACAAGCGTAGAAGGCGCTATCTCTGAAGTGGGTACCCTGCGTTCTAAACTGGGTGCAAACATCAACCGTCTGGGCCACACCGCGGCTAACCTGGCGAACATGAAAGACAACACCGACCTGGCGCTGGGTAACATCCGTGATGCTGACTTCGCGTCTGAAGCCTCCAGCATGACCCGTAACCAGATGCTGGCCCAAACCAGCATGTCCATGCTGAAGCAGTCCAACAGCATGTCCGGAATGGTGATGTCCCTGCTGGGCTAATCCCAATCCGTTCGATGAAAACACCGCTGTAAGGCGGTGTTTTTGTTTGCGGCCTTTCCCCTTCCTGTCTTTTCCCATTCGGGGAAAGTTGCCTTCCCGGTAAATCGTAACTAACTGAATTAACTAAATTTAAAAACTGGCACGATGGTTGCATTAACTGAGCGTGGTTTAGCAACAGGTGCGAATGGAGACAACTACTATGGCAGATTTCAGCAGCATAGATCCGACGACGCTGGCGCAGTCGCTGGCGTCCTACGACATTATGTCGATCCAGAATCAGCTGAAGACCAAAACAGCCACGATGACGTCGCAGAAAAAAGCGCTGGACGCGCTTCGCACCGCATTAACCGATTTTCGCAGCGCCATTAAAGGGCTGAACAGCACCAATGACGGGATGTTGCAAAACAGCGCCACCGTCAACCGCGAAGGGATTGCGACCGTCACGGCCAACTCCTCGGCGCAGAAGGGCACATACAACATCGAAGTCGATCAGCTGGCGTCTGCCCATCAGATCGGTTTCGGCGATCTGACGGATGATGCCATCAAAGATGCCACCGGCATGATGGAGATCACCCTCGGAGAAGGGGCGGCTGCGAAAACCATCAACGTTGATATGGACAGTATCAACAGCCTGAGCGATCTCACCAAAGCCATTAATGGCGATGAAAATAACCCCGGCGTCACCGCTTCGCTGATCCGCACCGACGGCAAAGTGACGCTGATGCTGAGCAGCGACGAAAGCGGCGCAGCCAATAAGGTAACCGTCGGCGGGACGGCAGGTTTTGACTCGGCGAACGCCAAAGAGATCTCGAAAGCGCAAGACGCCAAATTCCGTATGGGCGAAATGGAATTTTCCAACAGCAGCAACACGCTGGATAAGCTCATCGACGGCGTGACCATCGAACTGACGTCGAAGACCGAAGCCGACAAGCCGCTGACCATCACCATCGGCACAGATACAGCGGGCACCAAAGAGCAGCTGCAGACCTTCATTACCTCATACAACACCCTGCAGGACACGCTGCAAAAGCTGACCAAAAGCGGCAGCGGCGACGGTGAAGAGCGCGGTGCGTTTGCGGGCGATGCCACCATGGCCTCCCTCGATCGCGAGCTGAACGACGTGCTGCGCACCCAGTTTGGCGGCAAGCGGATGTCCGATTTCGGCATCACAGCGGATAAAGACGGCAAGCTGGAGATCGACAGCAAAAAGCTCGACGCCGCGCTGACCGCCGATCCGCAGGCGCTGACGGGCCTGTTCAACGGCAAAGACGGGCTGATCGCGGCGGTGGATAAATCCCTCGACCGTTACCTCAATTCGACCACCGGCCTGCTGAAAGGTCGCCAGGAAGTGCTCGACCGCCAGCAGAGCGATATCGACACCAAAACCGAAGCCATGAATTCGCGTTATGACTCCTCGTATAACCGCTATCTGAAGCAATTTACTCAGTTGCAGCAGGCCATGGCCCAGATGGAAAACACCAAGAGTATGTTTGGTTTAGAGTAAGGAAAACAGAGCTTTTATGTACGGGAACGAACAGCAGGGCTTCGGCCATTACCAGCAGTCCGACTTAGCAATTCAGGCGGCGGCAGCGAATCCGCATCAACTGGTTTTGATGCTGTTTAACGGCCTGATGGATGAACTGGTGCGGGCAAAAAGCCACATCGCGGCGCGTCGCTATGACCGTAAGGTCCAGAGCATTAACAAATGCATCGACATTCTGAATGCGCTGACCAGCTCGCTGGATTTCGACAAAGGGGGCGAGCTGGCGCTGAGCCTGGCGAACCTCTACGACTACTGCGTTTATCGTCTGTATGACGCCAGCCATAAGCTCTCCGTTGAGCACGTTGAAGAGGTGGAAGTGATCCTCCGCAACCTGCAGGACGGCTGGGAAAAAATGGGGCAGCAGAATGGATGATCTACAGGTTATGCGTTTTCTGGCGCGTTCCCTGGAGCAGGCGGCCAGTCAGCACGACTGGCCGAAAATGCAGGAGGTCGACGCGCAGATCGCCGGGCTGTTGATCTCCCTGCAAGGGCAGACGCTGACAGCGGAAAAACGTGAGGCGCTGACGGCACTGCGCACGGTGCATCAGCAGGTGAGCCAGTACAGCCAGCAGCAAAGCGATGAACTGGCGCAGCAGATGGCCCGCGCGCGTCGCAACCGTGAAGGCGCAAGCGCCTACGCGCAGTTTGCCGATGTGGGAGAGAGAGGCTGATGAATCTGCTGCTCACGCCACTGACGTTAACGCCTGCCACCCCGGAGCCGGGAGCCATTGCCCCGGCGCTGCCCGCGACGGACACAGCATCGGCAACGCTGCCGGGTACGCCTGTCGGCGAGCCCGCGCCTGCGGCATTCAACGACGCGCTGCTCAATATCATCAATAACCTGCTGGGCGGTGAGAAAACGCGCGACACCACCATGGTGCTGGCGGGGCTTAAGACGGATGACGAAGACGACGACGCGACGACGGACACCGCCGACCGCGCACAACCGGCGCCGGATACGCTCACGCCACCGCAGGCGCTGCTGGACACCTTGCTGATGGCAAGCCAGATGCCGGTCAAAACGCTGAATGCCGCCCCGGCCGCACCGCAAAGTGGCGAAGCGCTAAAAATGCAGACGCTGTCGGCGGGGCTTATGCCGCAGGCCCACGCGTCACAACCGACGCCTGTGCCCGCACCATTATCTGTGGCGCAGGCACAGGCAGTCGAGCATACCAAACCGCTCGCCGCCGAGGTGGTGAAAACCCTGGCTGACGTGCTGCCTGTTGCAGGGCAGCCGGTCGCCAGCGGGCAGACATTCTCGACGGCGATGGAGAAGCAAACCGTGCATTTGCCGCCGGTCAAACTGGACGCAGACGAAACCAAATGGGCGCAGCAGTTGCACAGCGCGCTTAACGATCGGCTGCAGATTCAGGTCAAAAACCAGGTGCAGCACGCCACCATCCGTCTCGATCCCCCAGAGATGGGCAAAGTGGATATCTCGCTGCAGATCGAAAATGGTCGGATGCAGGTGCACATCAGCGCCAGCAACAGCGAGACGGCGCGCGCGCTCCAGCAGATCAGCAATGAACTGCGCCAGAGCCTGACAGAACAAAACGTTGTCCAGGTGAACGTGCAGGTATCTACCCAGTCCGGACAGCAGCAAGGACGCGGACAGCAACTGCCCTCCCAGGCAGACAGGCCTGAAGCAGGGGCAGAGATAGCCGCAGAGGACGCACACTCCACTGACGGTACAGACGATTCAGTATTACTTACGGTTTAACTTATGACTTTGAAGACTTTTTCTTTAGGGCTGGTGATTGCCCTGATAGCAGCCACTTTTGCCGCCGTACTGACCGTCATGGGCACGCATTTGCTCAGCCAGGACGAGCATAAACGCTCCATCATTTCTGATTTCTTCAGCTCGTCGAAAGAGAGCGTGGTGGAGTTTGTCGAAATCAAAAACGTGGTCGTGACCTTAAAAAGCCCCGGCGATTCCGAGCGCTATCTGCTGCTGGAGCTGGCCCTGACCACTGATTCCGCCGCCGACACCAGCCGCGCGGAGGAGATGTCCCCGGCCATTCGCGGCGCGACGGTCAATGCCCTCTCTGCGATGGACTACGACGCGGTGCGTGAAATGAGCGTGGAAGCCCTGCGCGATAAGCTGATGAATGCCTACACGGCCCGCTTTGAGAGCCTCAATACGCGTATGCCGTTTAAAGACGTCATCATCAGCAAAATGGTTTTCCAGTAAGAAACGGTAGTCGACTGACATGATGGATTTTATTGCGGATGACGCGCTGACCCCGGCTGATGAAGCGAAGTACATCAATGCGTACTTACCGCTTGTGCACCGGGTGGTGAAGCAGCTCTCCTGGCAAACCAGCAGCGTAATGGACAAAGAGGACATGGAGCAGATCGCTCTGATGGGTCTGCTGACCTCCCTGCGCCGCTACGGCCACCCCGATGAGCAGTTTGGCGCTTACGCGGCTGCGCGCGTGCGTGGTGCGGTGCTGGATGAGCTGCGCGAGCTGGACTGGCGTCCGCGTCGGCTTCGACAGAAGAGCCACAAGATCAACGATGCGATCCGCGACATCACGCGCAAGCTGGGGCGCACGCCGACGTTTGAGGATCTCAGCGAGCATCTCTCCATCACCGCTGACGAATACCACGAGTATTTACTGCTGGATTGCGCCAGGACGCTGGAAAGTCTCGATGAATTATTAGGTGAGGATGCGCTGCACGGCACCCTCAACACCCGCTCGCTGGAGGACGAAATGGTCACCAGCGGCACGTTAAAGGCTGCGCTGGCGAGCCTTGATGAGCGTGAACAACTGATTCTGACGCTCTATTACCAGCAGGAAATGAGTCTGAAAGAAATCGCGCTGGTTCTCGATCTGACCGAGGCGCGCGTCTGCCAGCTTAATAAAAAGATCGCTCAAAAGATCCAGTGTTTTTTCCAGAAGTGAAAGGTATATGCAAAAGTTTCTCGGTATTTTCATTATTTTTGCCTGCGTTGTCGGCGGGTTTCTGATGTCCGGCGGCCGTCTCGCCTCGTTCTGGCAGCCCGGTGAAATCATCATCATTTTAGGGGCCGGTCTGGGGGCGATGGTGCTCGCAAATCCGCGTCCGGTTCTGGCGGAAATGTATCGTCAGTTTCGCGGCATTATGCGCAAAAACGAGTACACGGATGAGTATCAACGCCAGCTGCTGATGCTGCTGTTTGAACTGCTGGAGCTGGTGCAGGACGGTGGTCTGAAGGTACTGGATGCACACATCGAAGTGCCGGAAAGCAGCCCGCTGTTCCAGAAATATCCGCTGATCCTGCAGAACAAAGCGCTGATCACCTTTATCTCTGACAACTTCCGCCTGATGGCGATGGGCAAGATCAACGAGCACGAGCTGGAAGGGATTCTGGAGCAGGAGCTGGTGGCGATGGAAGAGAACCTGCTGCAGCCGTCCCGCTCGCTGCAACGTACCGCAGAAGCGATGCCGGGCTTCGGTATCTGTGCGGCGGTGCTGGGGATCATCATCACCATGCAATCCATCGACGGCTCCATTGCGGTGATCGGCGTGAAAGTGGCGGCGGCGCTGGTCGGGACCTTCCTCGGCGTCTTCTTCTGCTACTGCCTGATGGACCCGGTGGCGAACGCCATGGAGCAGAACACCAAAAAACAGCTCGCGGTGATCGAGTGCGTGCGTACCGTGCTGGTGAATCACGTGGCGGGCAAGCCCACGCTGCTGGCGGTGGATGCCGGACGTAAAATGCTGCCGCTCGATTCGAAACCGACCTTCGCCACGCTCGACGGCTGGGTGAACCAGATGACGGGTGAATCCTGATGCGCGGCACACGCGGAAAAGAACATACCACCATCATCAAACGCTCCTCGCGCAAAAGCCATGACACCTTTCATGGCGGGGCGTGGAAGGTGGCCTTCGCTGACTTTACCCTCGCGATGATGGCGCTGTTTATGGTGCTGTGGATCATGGGCTCGGTGACGGAAGAGGAGCGCAAAGAGATCGTCTCTCAACTCAACGGCGAGTCGATTTTTGAGGGCAACTCCCTGACGCCAATCACCCAGCCGCACGGCAGCGGCGGTAAAATTGCGGTCACGGAAAAACGCGATCGCGAAGCGAAAAAATCATCCGCAGAAAAACCGATGACTATTCAGGCGGGGCTGAAAGGCGAAAGCCTGGAGGACGTAAATAAGCGTTCCCAAAGGGAGATCGAAGATCTGGCGCGGATCATCATGAAGATCACCTCGGCCTACGATGCCCAGTCGAACCTGAAAATGGAGATCGTCCCGCAGGGGCTGCGGATCCTGATCACCGACGATCAGAAGCGCGAGATGTTCCAGCGCAGCAGCGCGATCCTGACGCCGTTCTTCACCCGTCTGCTGACGGAGTTCTCCCCGGCGCTCAACAAGATCGACAACAAAATCATTATCACCGGCCACACGGACGCTACCCGTTTCCGCGATCAGGATCTCTACAACAACTGGAACCTGTCCGGTGAGCGAGCCATGCAGGCGCGTAAAGTCCTGACCAGAGCCGGGTTAGCGCCAGGGAAAATTTTGCAGGTGAGTGGAATGGCCGATCAGATGCTGCTCGACCCGGAAAATCCGCTCAGCTCCTCGAACCGCCGCATTGAAATCATGGTGCTGACCCACTCGGCGAGCGAGTCGCTATACCAGTTCTTTGGTCAGCACGGCGAGAAAGTGATCAAGCCGATCATTGATAAACTCTCGCAGAAACAATAGACGATTGAGTGATGTTGACCTTTATCCCTTTCCCGATCCTGCGCTGTATGGCGCTGGCTGCCGCGCTGATGGTGGCCGGGACTGTTCATGCCGACGCCGCGCCGCGTCGTGAGACGGTCTCCGAAGAAGAGGCCGCCGCCAACGCGCGGATGCGCAATCGCGCGGCGCTGCTGAAAAAAGCCCGCACCCGCATCGCCGTGGTGCCGGTGACGCCGGAGCAAAAGCGCAAGCTGAGCGAAGCAAAACGCCTTGAGCGGGTACAAAACCGCGAACAGCTGGCGATGCATAAACGCTGGCAGCCCGGAAAACTCTCTACGGACATGATCTGGGAGCCGCTCCCCGGCGAGAAGATGAGCCCGCGCCTGCAGGCGTCGCTGAAAAAAGTGATTCATTTGCTGCAAGAGCAGATTGGCAAACCCTACGTCTGGGGCGGCCAGACGCCGGAGCAGGGCTTTGATTGCAGCGGCCTGGTGTTCTACGCGTTCACGCCGGTGCTGAGCCGCAATCTGCCGCGCACCGCCAACGGTATGTATCAGGACCGCACGCTGAGACAGATAAAACAGGACAAATTGCGACGCGGCGATCTGGTGTTCTTCAACATCAACCAGCGCCCCGGCGCGGATCACGTCGGCGTCTATCTCGGGGACGGCAAATTTATCGAAGCCCCGCGCACCGGCCTGAATATTCGTATCAGCCAGCTTTCCGATAACTTCTGGCAGGACCACTATCTCGGTGCCCGCCGCATTTTAACTGACGAGGCTGTGCTCTGACGCGGCCCCCTTTTTCAGAACGATTGAGACATTTTCCATGACCCAGACTTGCAAAAAATTCGCCATCGACGACGGTTCCACTAACGTCAAAATCAGCTGGATTGAAAACGGCACCCTGAAGACCGTGGTCTCGCCGAACTCCTTCCGCAAAGACTGGAAGAGCGCGGCGCTGCTGCGCGGCCAGGCGGTGCACAACTACACCATCGGCACCACCAAATACACCTACGATGCCACGTCCGATAAGGCGCTCTCTACTACCCATATCGACTATCAGTACGACGATTTAAATCTGCTGGCGGTGCATCACGCCCTGCTTCAGACCGGGGTAACGCCGTGCGACGTAGAGGTGATTGTGACCTTACCGATCACCCAGTTCTACAAGCCGGACGACTGTCAGCGTAACGAAGAGCGCATCGAAGCGAAGCGCCAGAATCTGATGCGCGATATCACCCTGAACAAAGGCGAGCTGTTCCGCATCGTGGATGTGCAGGTGATGCCGGAGAGCCTGCCTGCGGCGCTGTCCCATCTGCTCAACTCGAACGTTAATGAATTTACCAAATCGCTGGTGATCGACTGCGGCGGCACCACCCTGGATATGGGCGTGGTGATTGGCGAATTCGACGATGTGTCGGCCATCTACGGCAACAACGAAATCGGCGTGGCGATGGTGACGGACGCGACGCGCAAACTGCTGGCCGCTGCCGACAGCGACTCCAGCTATCTGGTGGCGAATGAGCTGATCAAGCGCCGCCACGATCTTAACTTTGTAAAAAGCGTGATTAACGACGAATCGCGCATCGACGACATCCTCGAAAAGATTGAGATTAAAATTCAGGAGCTGGGCGATCAGGTCGCTTACGAAGCGAAAAAATTCGCCAAAAACCCGAACCGCGTTTACCTGGTCGGCGGCGGTGCGCACCTGATCGAAGGGGCGATTCGCGACGTCTACGCGACCCTCGGCGATCGCGTGGTGAGCATTGAAAATCCGCAGAGCGCGCTGTCGCGCGAAATCTGCCTGTACCACTCTGACGCCGGTGCGCAGACGGTCGAGGAGCCGTTAATGGCCGAGGTGGGTGACGATGCGTAAGGGACAGATTCGGCGCGTCAATCTGTCCCTGCACCTGACGCCAGACCAGTCGCGCGCGGATCTGCGCGCGATGCAGCAGCTGCAAAAGTGGCATCAGTCCATGGACAAGTCTGCCAGCATTGACGACACGAATATGGAGATCCGCGCGTTCCACCGTGACGTCTACCTGGCGGGCCTGCAGCTGCACCTGATGGACCCGTCCCTGTGCCACCATGTGGCGGAATCGCTGGGGCGCGAAACGCTAACGCTCGCGCAGCTGCTGGGGGAATTGACGCCGCAGGAGTCTGTGCCGGAAAAAGCGGTGGATAGTTCCGCAGAGCAGCTGGCGCAGTTACAGATGATTCGTGACGAAGTTGCAGCCCTGAAGCCGCTGCTGGAGCAGCAGAAGCTGGCGTTACAGCAGTTAAGAATGGCCGGGAAAACGGCGGCGGAACCTGAGCGTGCGGCGAGTGGCAAAGAAGAGCTGGATTTGAGTCAGGTGGATGCGCCTACGGAGAAGATGAAGAAGGTACGGCAGAAGGGCATTTTCTAGCGGCTGGTGCCAGCTATCCTGACCCTCTCTCTGTGTGAGAGGGCCGGGATGAGAGGACTAAACACGCAGCGATCAGGTAATGACCATCGGCCAGTCAGGCGGGGTATGGCTCATCGCTTCGATCATCACCTCTTTCATGTTGCCCCAGATCGTCGCCACGTCCACCATGGTGATACCCAGTAATCCCGTCGCGAACCAGCATGCAGCGCCCACGCCCAGTAAGGTGCTAATCACCGCCAGCCCCGCAAGGTCAGATTTACGAAATTGAATGTTCAGCGTGCTGGCTAAAAACATCAAAACCGCACTCAACAACGGCCAGCGCAGTAAAACCATGCTGGTGGTAATGGTCGCCATAAAACCAAATCCTCGGAAAGCGTGTGAACAACAATGAAACAGTGTTTCGCGTTACAGAATATGTGTGAACTATATCACATTTGTTCTTTTATTCGCCAGTCTCGTTGCGGCAAAAATGTGCGCTTTTTAACCCTTCTCAGTAAAAGAAGGGGTAAGCAAAATATATCTTTGCAGACTAATCGTGATTTCATGTACGTCTTTATAACGAATTCATTGAGATACAAAAGTCTCTACAGCCAGGAGGGGTCTGTACAATATTTACAGTATTAGACCTATGGCTTATGCTTGAACGGACAATAAAATATACACAATTAATAATTCAGGTTACTGAATTCATTGCTTTTTATTCTCTGGTGTCACTTATTATTCACACACACATGCAATTTTTCACATATTTATGCGTTGCCTGGAATAAAAGCTCTCAATGAGATTATTCGAATCCTGAGTTATTCGTTGCGCCTGTTTTCTAAGTTTCAACGACCTGCGAATAAACATGATGAAAGAGACATGCCGCGAAATTGTTAACGACAGCATGCAGGCTTTGCATGCTTTAGCAAAATTGATGCCGCTGTTAACGTCCCAGTGTTCGCTGACTGAGATGCTGGAAACGATCAACCGCTCGCTGGGTTCGGCGCTGGCGTGGGTGAGTGTGGATGATGACAGCGGCTTGCCGCGCGTGGTTTGCGCGGGTGATGTCACCTGCCACTCTTTTGAAGTGACCGATTTTCTTGCCAGCACGCTGATGAAGCGTCATCACCGCTCGTGGCGCGCCATTTACTGGAAAGAAAATATTGGCCGCTCGCTTTTTAACGCCCAGCATCCGGGATATGTGCAATTACAAAGCGGCGTGTTATGCAAACTCTCTTCCCGGGATGGCAGCTGCAACGGCTATTTCTTCCTGGGGTTTTCGCAACGATTGTGTGCATTACCGACGCTGAAAAATGTGGTGGTCGTGCTGGTCGAAAAATTAAAAGATTATTTTGCCGATATGATTTCCCGCGAGCGAACGGCAAAAGAGATGCAGCTGGTGGTGACGCAATATAAAACGTTATTTGAACGCGCGCCGGTATTAATGAACTCTTTTGATCGGCGTAATCGCTGCGTACTGTGGAATATGGAGTGTGAAAAGATATTTGGCTGGACGATGGCGGAGATCAATATGTATCCCGATCCGCTGGCGCTCTTTTATCCCGATCCGGAAGTGCGGCAGCGGGTCCGCGAATCGGTCCATGTGTCGCCTCTGAAAGATATGTACGAGTGGCATCCGATCCGTAAAGACGGGGAGGAACTCACCATTCTGTGGTCGAACATTCTGCTGCCGGACGGCTCTATTCTGAATATTGGTCTGGATATCACCGAGCGTAAAAAAGCCGAGCAGCAGTTGGCGCTGAAAGCCACCACCGACGACCTGACCGGCTGCTTGAATCGTTCGGCGATTTTACAGGCGCTGCAGAGCGCTCTTGAGCGCAATCAAATGCACGATAGCCCATTCTGCGTGCTGATGTTTGACCTGGATTATTTCAAGCAGATCAACGACGAGTGGGGCCATCAGGTGGGTGATGCCGCACTGATCCACTTCTGCGATCGCCTGCGCGAGTTAAGCCCTGCACATTCCGCGCTGGGGCGGGTTGGCGGAGAAGAGTTTTTACTTCTACTCTCAGAGGCGGATTGTGAAGTGGCTATAGCCCTCTCGACAAAGCTGCGCGCGGCGCTGCTGGAGCGGCCGATGTGGGTGGGCGATAAATCACTGCTGCTCACCTTCAGCGCCGGAGTGGTGGAGGTTGGGCATGGACAACGCGATACCTCGTCGCTGCTTACCCGCGCCGACAAAGCTTTATATGATGCAAAACGAAGCGGCAGAGGGAAAACGGTGATTGCCATTGATTATTTATAAATCAATATCGGGATAAGCCGTATCCAATAAGTCTGAAAATTCATGATCACGCTGAGCTTTTTTCATGCTGTCGTGAGTTTGGCTTAATCAATGATCCTCTGTTGTGTTATCTTAAAACTCACCGTTAAGTCTTGATATTTATTTTCCTTAATAAAAACGGCACGCATTCTTTAAGTTTGGCTTACGGACAAATAATATCGTCATAACCAAATATTGGGTTTCTGATGATAAAAGTCAGTTGCTAACTTCGCATGATTCATGCAACGTAATCACCTGTTTATCAAAGCATCCGGCCTTCATTACTACAGGCACACATATTGCAGGGATATAGGGCGGAAATGAATCGTAGCGCACGGCGCAAGGTGCTGAGGGTAGTCGGGATCATCATGGTAGTTTTGCTACCGGTGATGCTGGCGCTATGGTTTGCCCAGCTAAGAGCCGTCACCGAAACAAGCAGTCAGCTACGCTCCTTTGCGCAACTCGCTTTAGATAAAACTGAACTGGTAATTGAACAGGTTGATTTAGCCCGCGACGCCGCCGAAAAATATCAGGGCGAGATTTGTTCCCCCACCCATCGGCAATATATGTTGAACGTTGTGCGTGGCCGTCTGTATGTGTCCGATTTAATTTATGCCGAAGGCCAGCAGTTTCTCTGCTCCACGGTAATGACTCCCGATAAGCCGTATCTGATACCTGACGCAAATTACAAACGAAAACCTGACGTCTCTATCTATTATTTCCGCGATACGCCCTTTTTTGCTGGTTATAAAATGACGTATATGCAGCGCGGGAATTATGTCGTCGTGGTCAATCCGCTCTCATACAGTGAAGTGATGTCGACAGATCACTCTCTGGCGTGGGGCGTATTTGATACGGTGACCAATGCCTTCTTTTCCGTCAGCCCACGGGCCAATATTTCTTTATTACACACGCTCGTCGGAAATGTGAGCGCGCCATTTCAAAAAGACGATCGTTTTTACACCATCGTCAGCTCAGCGAAGCGGCCTATTGCCGCGATCGTTTCAACATCCAATACCCGTTTTTATGAAATTCTTTACCACCAGGCCACATTGACCCTGCCGCTGGGGATGATTTGCAGCATTATTATTTTGCTGGTCTGGTCGCGCACGCACCGTGAATTTAATTCGCCAGGTCGGTTATTGCACCGCGCGCTCAATAAGCGCCAGCTGTGCGTTCATTATCAGCCGATCATTGATATTAAAAATAACCGCTGCGTCGGTGCCGAAGCGCTGCTGCGCTGGCCGGGGTTTAATGGCCCGGTGATGAGCCCGGCAGAGTTTATTCCGCTGGCGGAAAAAGAGGGGATGATTGAGCGCATTACCGATTATGTCGTCGAAGAGGTGTTTAACGATCTCGGTGATTTCCTCGGCAACAATCCGCACCTCTATATTTCGATTAACCTGTCGGCGTCGGATTTCCACTCGTCGCGCCTGATTGCCCTGATCTCGGATAAAGCACGGCATTACTCCGTGCGGGCGCAGCAGATTAAAATTGAGGTAACGGAGCGCGGGTTTATTGATGTGCCGAAAACCACGCCGGTGATTCAGGCGTTTCGCCAGGCGGGTTATGAGGTGGCGATCGATGATTTTGGCACCGGGTATTCGAACCTGCATAACCTCTATTCGCTCAACGTCGATATCCTGAAAATCGATAAGTCGTTTATCGATACCCTGACCACCAATAGCACCAGCCACCTGATTGCGGAACATATCATTGAGATGGCCCAAAGTCTGCGGCTGAAAACCATTGCGGAAGGGGTGGAAACGGCGGAGCAGGTGACCTGGCTGCTCAAGCGCGGCGTGCAATATTGTCAGGGCTGGCACTTTGCGAAGGCGATGCCGCCGCAGGAATTTATGACCTGGCAGCAACAGCCTGTCGGCGTGCTGATCCCGCGCACGAGTTAATTCAGCTGGTGGCGGTAGTCGCTCGGTGTGCGGTCGAATTCGCGACGAAACACCCTGGAGAACGTCTGCTGCGACACATATCCCAAATCCATCGCAATATCAAAAATCGGACGCTTGGTCGTGCGCAGAGCCTGTGCCGCCAGCAGTAACCGACGCTGACGGATGTAATCCCCCAGCGTCTGATGCATGACGGTGCGGAACATCCGCTGCAGATACCACTTCGAATAGCCCGACTTTTTAGCGACAGCGTCAATATTTAACGGTTGGTCGATATGTTCATCAATCCATTCAATCAATGTCTGAATAATTTGCTGATGCGACATAAGGTTGCCCCTCTTTAGATACAACTTTCTCTGTTGATTCGTCGTTTTCTCTGCGGGGGAGTATAATTCCTCAAGTTAACTTGAGGTAAAGAGGTTTTATGGAAAAGAGATTACCCAGAATTAAGGCGCTGCTGACGCCGGGGGAAGTCGCAAAGCGTAGTGGGGTGGCGGTCTCAGCGCTGCATTTCTATGAAAGCAAAGGCTTAATTAAAAGTATCCGCAACGGGGGCAATCAGCGCCGCTACACCCGCGATGTGTTGCGCTACGTGGCGATTATCAAAATTGCGCAACGGATCGGCATTCCGCTGGCGACCATCGGCGATGCGTTTGGCGTGCTGCCGGAGGGGCACTCCCTGAGTACGAAAGAGTGGAAGCAACTATCCTCCCAGTGGCGTGAGGAGCTGGATCGGCGCATTCATACGCTGGTGGCGTTGCGCGATGAACTGGACGGGTGCATCGGCTGCGGGTGCCTGTCGCGCAGCGACTGCCCGCTGCGAAATCCGGGGGATACGCTGGGGGCGCAGGGGACCGGCGCGCGCCTGCTGGAAGAAGATTAAGCTCGCAGGGTTTATGTGCCGGATGGCGCAATGCATATCCGGCCACCATAAAAAGCATAATCCTGTGGACTGACTAAAATGTAGTAGCCACCCAACGCAGAAAAAACTAAAGCGCCAGACTAAGGCGCTTTAGTTTATTCCCGGTCTTTGTCTTTCTCTCTATCCCGTTGGTACACGGGAGGGTTTCCCCCGACATCAACACCCCTCATGTCGAGCACGTTGGGGAGGTTCCGGTTTGTGTTGACACTTTAATTGTATGCAAAACCCGGTTGTTCGCCAGTGGGTTTGGTCAGAATCTCGCCAAAACTTTTTCGCCATGTTGTGCAATTTTCTATAGTTAGTTTGTATGAATCACAGGAGAAAACCATGCTGACGCTCCACCACCTGAACCAGTCCCGCTCCCAGCGCGTCATCTGGGCGCTTGAAGAGCTATCTGTGCCGTATCAGATTGTCCGCTACCAGCGTGAAAAAACGATGATGGCGCCCGCGTCGCTCAAAAAAGTGCATCCCCTGGGCAAATCGCCGGTGATCGAGGATAACGGCCTGATCCTCGCAGAGTCCGGCGCCATTCTGGAATATCTGCAGGAGACCTATGACACCCAGTCTCAGCTCAAGCCTGAGGGCGCGGTGGACAAAAATCAGTACCGCTTCTGGCTGCACTATGCGGAAGGTTCCCTGATGCCGCTCCTGCTGATGAAGCTGGTGTTTGCCAGCCTCGGTAAGCCGCCGATTCCGTTTGGTATGCGCTCGCTTGGCAAAGTGCTGGGTGGGGGCGTGCAAAAAGCCTGGCTCAATCCGCAGCTCGAAACCCACGCGCGCTATATCGAATCCCATCTCAGTGAAAACACCTGGTTTGCCGGTGAGCAGCTGAGCATGGCCGATATCCAGATGACCTATCCGATCTTCGCACTGCTGGCACGCGGTGGGATCGACAATCTTCCGTACACCCAGGCGTGGAAAAAAAGAGTGGAAATGCGTCCTGCCTGGCAACGCGCGATTCAGCAGGGCGGGCCTTTTGAGATCCCTGGCGGGTGACAGATTGTTATCAAATTGCGCATTCACGATAACGTTTGCGCATCCTCTGGTTATTTCTTCAGCGTCATAAGGGAATTTTAGCGAAAAACGATAAAGTTCAGTTGAAAAGGGCGTGGATTACGCTAGATAATCGTTTGCCTTCAATTCACCACCCGTTTTGTCAGCGCGGAGCTAAACGTTTGCTTTTTTTGTGACGGCCCCTTTTCGTCGCAAACGCAGCACAAGGATTTGACGTTTCGCTGGCAGTGGAGTTGTCCACCACGCTGACAGGCGAATGATAAAAATTTCTCAGGGGATGTTTTCTATGTCTACGCCATCAGCGCGTACCGGCGGTTCACTCGACGCCTTGTTTAAAATTTCTGCTCGCGGCAGCACCGTGCGTCAGGAAGTTGTTGCAGGTCTGACGACGTTTCTGGCGATGGTTTACTCCGTCATCGTGGTGCCTGGCATGCTGGGTAAAGCCGGCTTCCCGCCGGCGGCCGTTTTCGTTGCCACCTGTCTGGTTGCGGGCGTCGGCTCCATCGTCATGGGCCTGTGGGCAAACCTGCCGCTGGCGATTGGCTGTGCGATCTCGCTGACCGCCTTTACCGCGTTTAGCCTGGTGCTGGGTCAGCACATCAGCGTGCCGGTCGCGCTGGGTGCGGTATTCCTGATGGGTGTGTTGTTCACCATCATCTCCGCCACCGGGATTCGTAGCTGGATCTTGCGCAACCTGCCGCAGGGCGTGGCGCACGGCACCGGTATCGGTATCGGCCTGTTCCTGCTGCTGATTGCAGCGAACGGCGTTGGTCTGGTAATCAAAAACCCACTGGACGGCCTGCCAGTGACCATGGGCCATTTCGCCAGCTTCCCGGTGATTATGTCTCTGATTGGTCTGGCGGTGATTATCGGCCTGGAAAAACTGAAGGTGCCGGGCGGTATTCTGCTGACCATCATCGGTGTTTCGATTGTCGGTTTGATTTTTGATCCGACCGTTCACTTCTCCGGCGTTTTCGCCATGCCTTCTCTGAGCGACGACCAGGGTAACTCCCTGATTGGTAGCCTGGATATCGTCGGCGCCCTGAACCCGATTGTTCTGCCAAGCGTGCTGGCGCTGGTGATGACCGCGGTGTTTGATGCCACAGGCACCATCCGCGCTGTCGCGGGGCAAGCGAACCTGCTGGATAAAGACGGGCAGATTATCGATGGCGGCAAAGCGCTGACCACCGACTCCCTGAGCAGTGTCTTCTCCGGCCTGGTCGGTGCGGCACCGGCGGCGGTGTACATCGAGTCCGCAGCGGGCACGGCGGCAGGTGGTAAAACCGGTCTGACGGCGATCACCGTGGGCGTGCTGTTCCTGCTGATCCTGTTCCTCTCTCCGCTCTCTTATCTGGTTCCGGCCTACGCGACCGCGCCTGCGCTGATGTACGTGGGTCTGCTGATGCTGAGCAACGTGGCGAAAATTGATTTCGCGGATTTCGTCGACGCGATGTCCGGCCTGATTACCGCCGTGTTTATCGTACTGACCTGTAACATCGTGACCGGCATCATGATCGGTTTCGCCTCGCTGGTGATTGGTCGTCTGGTCTCCGGTGAGTGGCGCAAGCTGAACATCGGCACCGTGGTGATTGCCATTGCGCTGGTGGCATTCTATGCGGGCGGCTGGGCGATTTAAGCCTGTCCGACGCCTTAAAACGGGTGGCTTAGGCCGCCCGTTTTGATTTTCAGACCCATTTCGTTGTCTTTTGCGTTACTCTGGAAGCGGTAGAATAGAAGCACGACGCTTCATGCTTATGCCTGTCATACGTCTGGTTGCACGTGCGTTGGCTGCGGTCATTCTCCCTCATCACTTACTTGAGTAAGCTCATGGAGATGCACTTACTGCCACCTTCTTTCAACTCGACTTATTTAGGGCATACACAATAAGAAACACGCAAACAGGGAACGCATGGAAATCTTCTTCACAATACTCATCATGACCCTTGTGGTCTCACTTTCCGGGGTAGTTACCCGCGTACTACCCTTCCAGTTACCCCTCCCGCTGATGCAAATCGCCATTGGTGCGCTGCTGGCGTGGCCGACGTTTGGCCTGCACGTTGAGTTCGACCCCGAGCTGTTCCTCGTGCTGTTCATTCCGCCGCTGCTGTTTGCCGACGGCTGGAAAACGCCGACGCGTGAATTTCTTGAACACGGGAGAGAGATATTTGGTCTGGCGCTGGCGCTGGTCGTCGTCACGGTTGTCGGGATAGGGTTCCTGATTTACTGGATCGTTCCGGGCATTCCGCTGATACCGGCCTTTGCACTCGCCGCCGTCCTGTCGCCAACGGATGCCGTGGCCCTTTCCGGTATCGTCGGCGAAGGCCGGATACCGAAGAAAATCATGGGCATCCTGCAGGGCGAAGCGCTGATGAACGACGCCTCCGGTCTGGTAGCACTGAAATTTGCCGTCGCAGTGGCGATGGGAACCATGATTTTTACCATCGGTGGCGCGACCGTTGAATTCTTTAAGGTGGCGATTGGCGGCATCCTGGCCGGGTTTGTGGTGAGCTGGCTGTACGGTCGCTCGCTCGGGTTCCTCAGCCGCTGGGGCGGTGACGAACCCGCCACGCAGATCGTCCTGCTGTTCCTGCTGCCGTTTGCCTCTTACCTGATTGCCGAACATATCGGCGTATCGGGCATCCTGGCAGCCGTCGCGGCGGGGATGACCATCACCCGTGCGGGCGTGATGCGCCGCGCACCGCTGGCGATGCGTCTGCGCGCCAACAGCACCTGGGCGATGCTGGAGTTTGTCTTTAACGGCATGGTGTTCCTGTTGTTGGGCCTGCAGCTGCCGGGCATTCTGGAGTCCTCGCTGGTGGCGGCAGAAGCCGATCCGAACGTGGAAACCTGGATGTTGTTTACCGATATCGTGCTGATTTACCTGGCGCTGATGCTGGTGCGTTTCGGCTGGCTGTGGACGATGAAAAAATTCAGCCTGCGTTTTCTGCACAAGAAGCCGATGGAGTTTGGCTCCTGGACCACGCGCGAGCTGCTGATTGCCTCGTTTGCGGGCGTTCGCGGGGCGATTACCCTCGCCGGTGTGCTCTCGATTCCCCTGCTGCTGCCGGATGGCAACGTCTTCCCGGCGCGCTACGAACTGGTGTTCCTGGCGGCTGGCGTGATCCTGTTCTCGCTGTTTATCGGCGTGGTGATGCTGCCGATTCTGCTGCAACACCTGGAGGTGGCCGACCACTCCCAGCAGCATAAAGAGGAGCGTATCGCGCGCGCGGCGACCGCCGAAGTGGCGATTGTGGCGATTGAGAAGATGGAAGAGCGTCTGGCGTCCGATGCGGAAGAGAACATAGATAATCAGCTGCTGAAAGAGGTGAGTTCGCGGGTGATTGGTAACCTGCGCCGCCGCGCCGATGGGCGTAACGACGTAGAAAGTTCGATGCAGGAAGAGAATCTGGAGCGCCGCTTCCGTCTGGCCGCGCTGCGTTCAGAGCGAGCCGAACTTTACCACCTGCGTGCTACGCGCCAGATCAGCAATGAGACGCTGCAAAAACTGCTGCACGATCTGGATTTGCTGGAAGCCTTGTTGATAGAGCAGTAGGACGCGCGGCCTGATGGCGGCATCCTTTCCCTCTCCCTTTCGGGGGAGGGGGAACACCCGCCGCAGGTTACTCCGCTGCGACCCAAAACCCTTCGCAGCACGTCAGCCACGCCTGGGCGCTGTGCGACAAATACACCCCTTCGCGCCAAATCATCCCCAGCTGCCAGTGCAGATCGCTCTCAAGCGGTATCCAGCGCAGCGTGTTCTTATCCAGACGCTCGCAAATCGGCTGCGGCAAAATCGCAATCCCGACGCCCGCCTGCACCATGGCGGCAAGAAAATCCCACTGACCGCTGCGCACGGCGATACGCGGTTTGACGTCATGCTGATGGAAAAGCTGCATCAGCTGGCGGCTCAGGGCGAAATCCTCGTTGTAAATCAGCAGAGGATGCTCTGCCAGCAGCTCGGGTTTTACCGTATCGATCTGCAGCCAGTCGCCGGAGCGCGGGACCAACACGCACAGGGGATGACTGAACAGCGGCAGCGTCGCCAGGCCGCTGTCCTCTTCGACGGGCAGGGCCGTCATCGCCAGATCCAGTTCGCCGTTCATTACCGCCTGCTGGACGGTCAGCCCGCCGAACTCGGAAATCTTCAGCTCGACGCCGGGATAGCGCTGGCGATAGAGGCTGATCGGTCCGGCCATCATCATGCCAACCATCGGCGGAATGCCTAAGCGCAGCAGGCCCTTGTTCAGGTGGTTAATATCGCCAAGCTCGGCTTCCAGCTGGCGGAACTCGGCCAGAATCGCCAGACCGCGCTCAAACACGACGCGCCCGGTATCTGTCAGCAACAGCTTGCGGCCATCGCGAATCAGCAGGGTACAGTTCAGTTCATCTTCGAGATTTTTCAGCATTTTGCTGATGGTGGGCTGGGTGACAAATAACTTCTCCGCTGCGCGGGTAAAACTCTGCTGGCGAACCACTTCGACAAAATAGCGCAGCGTTCTTATGTCCATGATTATTCCTCGAAACTATACCTTTGATGATTTTAATTCATTTCTGTCCACTCCGTGTGGTCACTATACTGGCGCCTCGTCTCATTTCTGAGGAATTCCCCCATGGCCGTGGCGTTAGGTCGTGTTACGCCTGCTGTTGTGCAACGGCTCCAGGTACCGGTTCAGGTACTGCTTTATGCCGCGCTGTTTGTTTTCGCTGAATATCTCGTTACCTGGCTGCATCTGCCGCTGCCCGCCAATCTGGTGGGAATGGTACTGATGCTGACGCTCATTCTGTGCCGCATCATCCCCCTGAACTGGATCCGCGCGGGCTCTCGCTGGCTGCTGGCGGAAATGCTGCTGTTCTTTGTTCCGGCGGTGGTGGCGGTGGTGAACTATGCGCAGCTGCTGATGGTCGACGGCTGGCGGATTTTCGCCGTCATCGCCCTGAGCACGTTGATGGTACTCGGCGCGACGGGATGGGTGGTGGATAAAGTCTATCGCTATGAGATCAGCAGGCAGAAGCATGACTAATTTTCACATCAGCGTGCTGTGCCTGGTGGTCACGCTGGTGATCTATTTTGCCAACAAACGCCTCTATCGCCGCTTCCACGCCCTGCCGCTGATGCCGCTGGTCTTTACCCCGTTGTTACTGGTGCTGATGCTGATCTTCGGCCACATCTCCTGGCAAAACTACATCGGTGAATCCCACTGGCTACTGTGGCTGCTCGGCCCGGCGACTATCGCCTTTGCCGTGCCGGTTTATGACAATCTGGCGGTGATCCGACGCCACTGGATGTCCCTGACGGCAGGTGTTGTGACGGCAACGGTCGTCGCAGTAACCAGCTCTGTGTGGCTGGCACGCTTGTTCACGCTGTCGGATGAGATCCAGCGCAGTCTGGCGGTGCGTTCCGTCACCACGCCCTTTGCGCTTGCGGCGGCGAAACCTCTCGGCGGCCAGCCGGATCTGGTGGCGCTGTTTGTGGTCGTAACCGGTGTGTTTGGGATGGCGGTGGGCGATATGCTGTTTTTACGTCTGTCGATCCGCGAAGGGATGGCTAAAGGTGCCGGGTTTGGCGCGGCGTCGCACGGTGCGGGGACGGCGCGTTCTTATGAGATGGGTCAGCAGGAGGGCGTGGTCGCCAGCCTGGTGATGATGCTGTCCGGTGTGGTGATGGTGCTGGTTGCCCCGCTGGTGGCGTGGGTGATGTTCTGAAGACTCCCCGGCCAGCGTGACCGGGGAGAGTTAGCACTTAATGCGCGCGGCCCTGATCGATCCCAAGACCCGTTTGTGAACGAATAAACTGGGCGCGGAATTTGTCGCGTTCCAGATTTCCTTCCGGTGAATTATCGGTGGCCGAGAAGAACCAAATTCCGATAAACGCCACGGCAATGGAGAACAGCGCCGGGTATTCGTACGGGAAGATGGCTTTTTCGTGACCGAGGATCTGCACCCAAATAGTCGGGCCGAGGATCATCAGAATCACCGCCGTCAGCAGGCCCAGCCAGCCGCCAATCATCGCGCCACGGGTGGTCAGTTTTGACCAGTACATGGAGAGCAGAATGATCGGGAAGTTGCAGCTTGCGGCAATCGAGAACGCCAGGCCGACCATGAAGGCGATGTTCTGTTTCTCGAACAGAATGCCCAGCAGAATCGCCACCACGCCCAGGATCAGCACGGTGATTTTAGAGACTTTCAGCTCCTGACGCTCCGTTGCCCCTTTACGCCACACGTTCGCATAGAGATCATGAGAGACCGCCGATGCGCCTGCCAGTGTCAGGCCAGCAACCACCGCCAGAATCGTGGCGAACGCCACGGCGGAGATAAAGCCGAGGAACAGGTTGCCGCCCACGGCATCGGCCAGATGTACCGCCGCCATGTTATTGCCGCCAATAAGCTGCCCCGCCGCATCTTTAAACGCCGGATTCGCCCCAACCAGCATGATCGCGCCAAAGCCGATGATAAAGGTCAGAATGTAGAAGTAGCCCATAAAACCGGTGGCATAGAAGACGCTTTTACGCGCTTCGCGAGCGTCGCTGACGGTAAAGAAGCGCATCAGGATGTGCGGCAGACCGGCCGTACCAAACATCAGACCGAGACCGAGCGACAGCGCGGATATTGGGTCTTTCACCAGCCCCCCTGGGCTCATGATCGCTTCCCCTTTCGGGTGAACCGCCATTGCTTCGGTGAACAGGTTGTTGAAGCTAAAGCCGACGTGTTTCATCACCATAAAGGCCATGAAACTTGCGCCGAACAGCAGCAGCACGGCTTTGATGATCTGCACCCAGGTGGTGGCGAGCATCCCGCCGAACAGAACGTACATCACCATCAGCACGCCGACCAGCACCACGGCGACGTGGTAGTTCAGGCCAAACAGCAGTTCGATCAATTTACCCGCGCCCACCATCTGGGCAATCAGGTACAGCGCCACCACCACCAGCGAACCGCAGGCGGAGAGGGTACGGATCGGGCCTTGCTTCAGGCGATACGAGGCCACGTCAGCAAAGGTATAACGCCCGAGGTTACGCAGACGCTCAGCGATCAGGAACAGAATAATCGGCCAGCCGACGAGGAAGCCGAGAGAGTAAATCAGACCGTCATAGCCGGAGGTGTAAACCAGCGCGGAGATCCCGAGGAACGATGCGGCTGACATAAAATCGCCCGCAATCGCCAGCCCGTTCTGGAAGCCGGTAATGTTGCCACCCGCCGTGTAGTAGTCATTACGCGAGCGCACGCGTTTCGACGCCCAGTAGGTGATGTACAGGGTCAGCAGCACGAAAATCAGGAACATGATAATCGCCTGCCAGTTGGTCGGCTGGCGTTGGACGTCGCCGGTCAGGGCATCGGCCGCATGCGCCGCAAAAGGCAGTGTGGCGGCTAGCGCCGTCAGAACTCGCTTCATGATGCTTTTACCTCACGCAGTACTGCTTTATTGAGACGATCAAATTCACCGTTCGCGCGCCAGACGTAGACGCCGGTCAGCACGAAGGAGATGACAATCACACCGATGCCGATGGGGATCCCGCGCGTGACGCTGGTTCCGGCGTGCAGCGGCGTGCCCAGCCAGTGCGGGGCAAAGGCGATCAGCAGAATAAAGCCGACGTAGATAATCAGCATGATGATGGAAAGGATGAAGGCAAACCGTTGCCGTTTTTCGACGAGCTCCCTGAAATGCGCACTATTTTCTATCTGCTGATAAATATCAGTATTCATCACAGAACTCTCCAGAGTATTGGTGTAGGGAAGGGCGTTTTTATTATTCCCTCTCCCTGCCAGGGAGAGGGTTAGGTTGAGGGGAACTCAGTTACGAAGGCATTGCGATGGCCTGCTTCTCTTCGAGCAGTTTGTCCACCACGCCAGGATCGGCGAGCGTTGAGGTATCACCGAGGTTACTGGTGTCGCCCGCAGCGATTTTGCGCAGAATGCGGCGCATGATCTTGCCGGAGCGGGTTTTCGGCAGCGAGTCGGTCCAGTGCAGCACATCCGGCGTGGCGAGTGGGCCGATCTCTTTGCGCACCCAGTTACGCACTTCGGTGTACAGCTCAGGCGTCGGCTCTTCGCCATGGTTCAAGGTGACGTAGGCGTAAATCGCCTGGCCTTTGATGTTGTGTGGGATCCCAACCACTGCCGCTTCGGCGATTTTCGGATGGGAAACCAGCGCCGACTCAATCTCAGCGGTGCCCAGACGGTGGCCGGAGACGTTCAGGACATCGTCCACGCGCCCGGTGATCCAGTAGTAGCCGTCTTCGTCACGGCGCGCGCCGTCGCCGCTGAAATACATGTTTTTAAAGGTCGAGAAGTAGGTCTGCTCGAAGCGATCGTGATCGCCAAACAGGGTACGCGCCTGGCCCGGCCAGGAGTCGGTGATCACCAGGTTGCCTTCGGTCGCGCCGTCGAGCGGGTTACCTTCGTTATCCACCAGCGCAGGCTGCACGCCGAAGAACGGACGGGTGGCGGAACCGGCTTTCAGCGGGATTGCGCCCGGCAGCGGAGTAATCATGAAGCCGCCGGTTTCGGTCTGCCACCAGGTATCCATCACCGGGCATTTTTCGTTACCGATTTTCTTCCAGTACCACTCCCAGGCTTCCGGGTTAATCGGCTCGCCGACGGAGCCAAGAATGCGCAGGGAGGAGCGGTCGGTGCCTTCGATGGCTTTGTCGCCTTCGGCCATCAGCGCGCGGATCGCGGTCGGCGCGGTGTAGAGAATGTTGACCTTATGCTTATCAACCACCTGACACATACGGGCAGGTGTCGGCCAGTTAGGAACGCCTTCGAACATCAGCGTAGTCGCGCCGCAGGCCAGCGGGCCGTACAGCAGGTAACTGTGGCCGGTGACCCAGCCCACGTCGGCGGTACACCAGTAAACATCGCCCTGGTGATAGTCGAAGACATATTTAAAGGTCGTGGCCGCGTAAACCAGATAGCCGCCGGTGGTGTGCAGCACACCTTTCGGCTTGCCGGTCGAGCCGGAGGTATAGAGGATAAACAGCGGATCTTCCGCGTTCATCGCTTCGGGCTGATGTTGATCGCTGGCTTTTTCAATCAGGTCGCTCCACCACAGGTCACGCCCCTCTTTCCACTCGACGTTGCCGCCGGTGCGCTTAAGGACGATGACGTTGCTGATGGTTTTGACGTTCGGGTTTTTCAGCGCTTCGTCGACGTTTTTCTTCAATGGAATGCCGCGACCGGCGCGCACGCCTTCGTCGGCGGTGATCACCAGTTTTGAACTGGAATCAATGATGCGCCCGGCGACGGCTTCCGGCGAGAAACCGCCGAAAATCACCGAATGCACGGCACCGATGCGCGCACAGGCGAGCATCGCCACGGCCGCTTCCGGCACCATGGGCATATAGATGGCAATCACATCGCCTTTTTTGATGCCCTGCGCTAACAGCACGTTGGCAAAGCGGCAGACGTCGCGGTGAAGTTCTTTATAGGTGATGTGTTTGCTCTGCGAGGCGTCGTCGCCTTCCCAGATAATGGCGGTCTGATCGCCGCGCTCGGCCAGATGTCGGTCCAGGCAGTTCGCGGCCAGGTTCAGGGTGCCGTCTTCGTACCATTTAATCGAGATATTGCCTGGCGCGAAGGAGGTGTTCTTCACCTTCTGGTAGGGGGTGATCCAGTCAAGGATTTTGCCCTGCTCGCCCCAGAAGGCATCAGGGTCGGTGAGAGATTGTTGATACTTTTGCTGGTACTGCTCCGGATTTATCAGGCAACGGTCCGCAATATTTGCGGGAATGTCATGTTTGTGAATTTCGCTCATGGCTTTTGTTCTCCTTTTAGGATGTTAATAATATGTCGCAAAAACGTTAATTGTAGGGGCTTTGGTAGCTTTGTTTGTTATTTGGGCGACAGATCACGCAATAAATGAACAGGTGAAAAAAGCAGCAAATGAAACTTTGAAGGAAAATAATTTACACAGTCGATTATTCACAATTAGTTGAAAAAAACCGTTTTTATAACAAAAGGTTATTTATAAGAATTATTACAAATTAGCGTCCTATGACCTTTTTGCAGTGGAAAGCCTTGTTCTTTAAGGCTTGCGCAGCAGGCCATGCAAATGATACTGATACGGCGCGTTAAAAAACCCCATAAACCAACGCAACACAATTCATACCCTTTCAGTATGTGTCATTCCTGCCAGTGATGGGGGGAAGGGCGCTTCATTGAGGAAGTCTGTTTTTATGAAAAACTTGAAAATCAGCCTCGCCTGGCAAATTTTGCTGGCCATGGTGCTGGGCATCTTGCTGGGCAGTTATCTGCATTATCACAGTGACGACCGCGAGTGGCTGGTGGCGAATATGCTGTCACCGGCGGGCGATATCTTTATTCACCTGATCAAAATGATTGTCGTCCCGATTGTGATCTCAACGCTTATCGTCGGTATTGCCGGTGTCGGTGATGCGAAGCAGCTCGGGCGTATCGGTGCGAAAACCATCATCTATTTCGAAGTGATCACTACGGTTGCTATCATTCTGGGTATTACGCTGGCGAATGTGTTCCAGCCGGGTGCCGGGATTGATATGTCGCAGCTGGCAACGGTGGATATTTCGAAATACCAAAGCACAACCGCAGACGTGCAAAGCCATGCGCATGGCCTGATGGGAACCATCCTGTCGCTGGTGCCGACCAATATCGTGGCGTCGATGGCGAAGGGCGAAATGCTGCCGATTATCTTCTTCTCGGTGCTGTTTGGTCTGGGCCTCTCTTCCCTGCCTGCCACGCACCGCGAACCGCTGGTGACCGTGTTCCGTTCTATCTCCGAAACCATGTTTAAAGTGACACACATGGTGATGCGCTACGCCCCTGTGGGTGTGTTCGCGCTGATTGCCGTGACCGTTGCCAACTTCGGCTTTGCCTCTCTGTGGCCGCTGGCGAAGCTGGTGATTCTGGTTCACTTCGCGATTCTGTTCTTTGCGCTGGTCGTATTGGGGCTGGTTGCGCGTCTGTGCGGCCTGAGCATCTGGATCCTGATTCGCATCCTGAAAGACGAGCTGATTCTGGCGTACTCTACCGCCAGCTCCGAAAGCGTGCTGCCGCGTATTATTGAGAAGATGGAAGCCTACGGCGCACCGGCGTCGATCACCAGTTTCGTGGTGCCGACGGGCTACTCCTTTAACCTCGATGGCTCAACCCTGTATCAAAGTATCGCGGCAATTTTCATCGCACAGCTGTACGGTATCGATCTCTCCCTGTGGCAGGAGATCGTCCTGGTGCTGACCCTGATGGTGACCTCGAAAGGGATCGCAGGCGTACCGGGTGTCTCCTTCGTGGTGCTGCTGGCAACGCTTGGTAGCGTCGGTATTCCGCTGGAAGGCCTGGCGTTTATCGCCGGTGTTGACCGTATCCTCGATATGGCGCGTACCGCGCTGAATGTGGTGGGGAATGCGCTGGCGGTGCTGGTGATCGCCAAGTGGGAACATCAGTTCGACCGCAAAAAGGCGCTGGCGTACGAACGCGACGTGCTGGGTCGTTTTGATAAGACTGCCGATCAGTAATATAAAAAGCCGGGGGGCGGTTTCGCCTGACCCGGCTGACTTTTTAAGTGTGGGGAGTTACTCCCCGCTCAAGGCATCAAACTCTTCGCATCCGGTATCAAACCCTTCGCTACAGCTCAGATTGAACCAGTACAGCGCCTTCTGTTTGTTCGGGGTAATAAACCCTTTTTCGCCCTGCTGAAAAACCATTCCTGCCCAATATTCCGCGTAACCGGTACGCGAAAGCGCTGAGCTGCGTTTGAACCACATTTGCGCCTGAGCATCGTCCTGAGCCATTGATACGCCGTTGGCGTAGATCAGCCCCAACAGCATCTGGGCATCGACTGCAGAGTCGTTGTCGATATCATCCGTGGCGGTTTGCAGCAGTTTGATTGCCTGCGGATAGTCCGTTTTACCGGCCTGAGTATTTACCAGCAGGCGCGCCAGCATGATCGCCCCGCGTTTGCTGCCAGCAATGGTCGCCTGTTGCGCCAGGGTTTTGGACTGGGCGTAATCGGCATGCTTAAAGTGGATTTGCGACAGCAGCGCCACGGCATCGACATCGCCGCCTTTTGCCGCTTTCTCCGCCCACAGCGCAGCCTGCTTATCGTCACCTGCGCTGAAGTAGGTATCGGCCAGATAGTACTGAGCGCGCGCGTCGCCCGCTTCGGCCTGTTCTTTATATTGGCTACCGGGTTCGTCAGCGTGAGCAAACGCGGTAAAAAGGAAGAGCAACATCAAAAGGGTTTTCATGAGTTCTTATCATCCGGGTACATAGCGCGCAGTATAAGCGCGGTCAATGAAGAATAAAAAGGGTGCGTTAAGACCTCAACGTCCAGACAAGCCGGGCGGGTTTCCCCGCGCACAAAATCATCCTGATATACAGGCTAATTTTGCCGCCACTTCCTGATGTTCACTCTTTATTGTCAGCTCACAAAGTTTGCCGCGATTAATAAAGGTAAAAATCACGATGGTCAGGCAAATAATAAAAACAATGCCTAACACAGTTTTTAATGGCGTCATGCCTTTTACTCCTTGCATTTATAAGAATAAGAGGCTAACTTCAACTTGTGGGAGTTGATGTTGTTTTGTAGCCTCGGGTGAGTTTAACTTTCCCGGGGCTTTCAACTTTCTGCTCCTCACACATGCTCAAAACAGAAAGTCTTAAGCACCCGCCGCCATCTTATCCTTCTGAATTAAAATGCAAAGATGTAATTCCCGCATTTAAAAGTTGCATTGATTTCTGCGAGCTACATTCCAGAATAATATTGATAAAATTAATGCTAAATATACAAATAAAAATGGGGTGAATATCTCACCCCATTTATTCATTGAACATCTACTTATTTAACCCATTGCGCTTTCGCGTAGGCGGGCTTTCAATTTCGTGTATTCATCAATCACATATTGCTCGGCGCTTTGCTGATCGGCAATCGGCTCCACGCGCACGGCGCAATACTTATACTCAGGCGTTTTGGTTATTGGGCTGAGGTTTTCCGTCACCAGCTCGTTACAGGCACCAATCCACCACTGGTAGGTCATATAAACCGCCCCTTTGTTCGGACGATCGCTGACCTGTGCGCGGGTGATGATGCGACCTTTGCGCGAATTCACCCACACCAGCGCTTCATCCTCAATGCCCAGACGGGCGGCATCGGCGGTGTTGAGCTGCGCATAGCCTGGCTCGTCTGCCAGTGCAGCCAGCGCGGCACAGTTCCCGGTCATCGAGCGACAGGAGTAGTGACCCACTTCACGCACCGTCGAGAGCACCATGGGGTACTCGTCGGTGAGTTTGTCGATAGGCGCCACCCAGTCGCAGGTGAAGAACTGCGCCAGCCCGTTCGGGGTATCGAACTTCTCGGCGAAGAGGTATGACGTCCCCTGATCCGCCTCGGATTCGTCCCGGCAGGGCCACTGGATATACCCCAGCTCGCCCATCTTCTCGTAGGTCGCCCCGGTGAAATCCGGACACAGATTGCGCAACTCATCCCAGATCTCCTGGGTATTGTTGTAGTGCATCGGATAGCCCATGCGGGTGGCAATTTCGCTGATAATCTGCCAGTCCGTTTTCAGATCCCACTTCGGCTCGACCGCTTTAAAGAAGCGCTGGAAACCGCGATCCGCTGCCGTATAGACGCCTTCGTGCTCACCCCACGACGTTGACGGTAAAATCACATCCGCCGCCGCCGCGGTTTTGGTCATGAAGATGTCCTGCACAATCACCAGTTCGAGATCCTCAAAGCCTTTGCGCACCGCCGACAGTTCAGCGTCGGTTTGCAGCGGATCTTCGCCCATGATGTAAGCGGCACGCACTTCACCGTGTGCTGCGCGGTGCGGCAGCTCGCTGATGCGATAGCCCGTGTGCTCCGGCAGGCTTTCAACGCCCCAGGCCCTGGCGAATTTCGCCCGGTTTTCCGGGTACTTGACGTACTGATAGCCCGGATAGGTATCCGGCAGCGCGCCCATGTCGCAGGCACCCTGAACGTTGTTCTGCCCGCGCACCGGGTTTACGCCCACATGCGGTTTGCCGAGGTTGCCCGTCAGCATTGCGAGGCTGGTCAGTGACCGCACGGTTTCGACGCCCTGATAGAACTGGGTTACACCCATACCCCACAGAATCGACGCGGTTTTCGCGGCGGCGTACATGCGCGCAGCCTGGCGAATCTCTTGTGCGCTGACGCCTGTAATCTCTTCGACCGACTCCGGCGTATAGCCTTCGACAATCTTGCGATACTCCTCGAAACCTTCCGTACGTGTAGCCACAAACGCCTGGTCATAGAGATTTTCTTCAATAATCACGTGCCCGATGGCGTTAAGCAGCGCGATATTCGAGCCGTTGCGTAAGGCGATATGCATATCCGCAATGCGCGCGGTTTCGATTTTACGCGGATCGCAGACGATGATTTTCGCCCCGTTGCGTTTCGCATTAATGACGTGATTTGCCACGATAGGGTGGGAATCCGCCGGGTTATAGCCGAAAACAAACACCAGATCGGTGTTATCGATTTCGTTGATAGCGTTACTCATTGCGCCGTTACCGACCGACTGGTGCAGACCTGCAACCGATGGGCCGTGTCAGACGCGAGCGCAGCAGTCGACGTTATTGGTACCAATAACGGCGCGCGCGAATTTTTGCATTACATAGTTGGTTTCATTCCCCGTCCCGCGTGAAGAGCCGGTGGTCTGGATCGCGTCCGGGCCGTATTTGGCTTTGATCTCGCTCAGACGGCGGGCGACATAGTCCAGCGCTTCCGTCCAGGAGACGGACTCCAGCTTGCCGCCGCGCTCACGGCGAATCATAGGGGTTTTCAGACGGGGGGTGAGGATCTGGGTATCGTTAATAAAATCCCAGCCATAGTAGCCTTTCAGGCACAGCGTACCCTGATTGGTCTTACCCTGTGCAGCCTCCGCCCGGACGATTTTGCCGTTATCGACCACCAGGTTTATCTTGCAACCTGAGGCACAATAGGGGCAAACCGTGACGACTTTTTTCATCGGTCTCGCTCCAGTTAATCAATGCTTTCCCACCCTATTATGCAGCTTCTATGCCATGTTTTTATTGTGGGTATCCCCTGACTTTACGGCCAAAGTTTGGTCAAAACCCTGACGAGAAGCAGGCAATCGTCAAAATTGACGTGTCGAAAGGGCAATGGATGTGACATGGGTTGAAATTCCATCACGCAACGATGGATTTGGCTGGAGCCGTTTGCAGAATAGGTCAGACTTAACATAATCCCCTGACGGAAGCATACGATGAAACCGGCGATTCTGGTGGTTGATGACGATACGGCGGTCTGCGAACTGCTGCAGGATGTGCTTAACGAGCACGTCTTTACGGTGCACGTCTGTCACAACGGGCTGGACGCGCTGGCGCTGGCTCAGCGAGAACCGGGCATTGCGCTGGTATTGCTGGATATGATGCTGCCGGATATCAATGGGTTACAGGTTTTACAGCAGCTACAAAAGCAGCGCGCCGAGCTGCCGGTGATTATGCTCACCGGCCTTGGCAGCGAATCGGACGTTGTGGTGGGGCTGGAGATGGGCGCGGATGATTACATCGGCAAGCCGTTTAATCCGCGCGTGGTAGTCGCCCGCGTAAAAGCGGTACTGCGCCGCACGGGCGTGCTGGCGGCGGAACCCACCGCACCGCGCACGTCGGGCATGGGCTTCAACGGCTGGACCCTCGACACCACCCGCTGCGAATTAAGCGATCCGAAGCAGGTGACGGTGCCGTTAACTCAGGGGGAGTACGGTTTACTGCTGGCCCTCGCGCAGAATGCCCGGCGGGTATTGAGCCGTGAACAGCTGCTGGAGCTGACCCACAGCGAAAGCGCCGAAGTCTTTGACCGCACCATCGACGTGCTGATCATGCGCCTGCGGCGAAAAATCGAAATTAACCCTCATCAGCCGCTGCTGATCAAAACCATTCGCGGCCTCGGCTACGTATTTGCCGCGGACGTGTCTCACCACGACAAAGCCGCTTAAAGATTCAACTTCAGTTCGTCCAGCGTTTTCGCCCCGTCGATAGCATTGGCCGCCAGCAGGCTGGCCCGCGCGCAGGCGTGCGCCAGGGCAATGCTCTCGGGCAGCGGCCACGCCTCGTGGCAGCCGTACAAAAAGCCCGCGCAAAACGCATCGCCCGCGCCGACGCTGCCGATAATCTCATCCTTTTCAAGCTGCCGTGACGGCACCCACTGGCCTGGCTCACCCGGCGCTTCGCCCCAGGCGCCTTCCGGACAATGAATGACCACGCGCTGACGCACTCCGGCCGCCAGCAGTTGCGACGCGGCTTCGGCGATATGCAAAATGTTCGGCGCATCAAACTCGTCGCGCATCTCCAGCCCGCTAAACTCACCGGCCTCCAGCTCATTAATCACCAGATAATCCACATAGCGCAGGGCAGGGAGCACCAGCGGCTGATAGCGCGGATCGCCTTTGCGCGACACCAAATCCAGTGAGGTTTCATACCCCAGATCGCGCATCTGAGACAGCAGGCGTGCGCTGCGGGTGCCAAACTCGTCGTCCGGCATATCCAGGCTGTCGAGAAGCAGCAAATAGCCCAGATGGAAAATTTTCATCGTCGGGTCGAGGCGGTCGAAGGCCGGAAGATCCAGCAGCCGGTTGGCCGCCGGAGAGTGGAAAAAGGTACGTTGCCCGCTGGGATCGGTCATCACTTGCGACATGGAGGTCGGCGCAAAAGTGGTGCGCTGCACCCGCTGGCGGTTGACGTGGTACTGATCGAGCATGGCCAGAATGTAGTCCCCGTCGCTGTCGTCGCCAATCAGCCCCACCGCCTGCAGCGGCAGACCGACGTGCATTTTGGCGAGCGTCAGCAGGACGTTCAGCGGCGCGCCGCCGGTGGCCCGTTCGCTATGAATAATTTCCGCCAGCCAGCCGCGCTCCGGCCACTGCACAATCTGATGCACGTGGTCGACGAGCATATTCCCTGCGGCGATAACGCCCCGGCGTACCATCAGGCTCTCCCCGCGCTACCGAAGATGCGCATTTGTTCCGATACGGTGTCGGTAATCGCCTCTTCAATGCCCAGCAGCAGTTCGGCAAATTCGTCGTAAATCGGCTGACGATGGGTGATCCGCTGCTCGACGGAGGCCAGCGCCGCCTGCGACATCCCGGTGTAGAAATTGATTTTGTGAATGCCCAGCTCAATCGCGCGGCGGAAATCGGCGTCGCTGATCCCGGAACCCCCGTGCAGCACCAGCGGCAGGCCGGTTTGCAGGCGGATCGCATCAAGCCGCGCGAAATCGAGCTTCGGCTCGCCTGTGTATTTGCCGTGCGCATTGCCGATGGCGACGGCGAGCGCGTCAATGCCGGTCTGATCGACAAAATCGCGCGCCAGGGCCGGATCGGTGAAAAAGGCTTCATCGGCATGGCCGTACAGCGCACCGCCCTCGTCACCGCCCACGGCGCCCAGTTCGGCCTCCACCGACACCCCCACTGCGTGACACATTTTCACGATTTCCCTGGTCTGGCGAATATTCTCTTCGTAACTCAGGGTGGAGCCATCAAACATCACGGAGCTGAAGCCTAAGCGCAGCGCCCGTACCACCGCCTCAAAATGCAGGCCGTGATCGAGATTGAGGACCACCGGAATATCGTGTCGCGCGGCCTCGAACCGGACCGCTTCAACTAATGAATCGAGCGATAAATACTTAAAATGCACTTCGGCGATGTTGATGATAAAGGGTGAGCGCTCCTGTTTTGCCGCGGCGAACAGGGCGCGCAAAAAGTGGGAGTCGAGAACGTTAAATGCGCCGAGGGCGTAGCGATGTTCACGGGCGTGTTCCAGCCCGGCGGCGAGAGAAATTAGCGGCATCATTCACTCCTTAGGTTCGAAACAGGCTGTACTCGTTACAGAGCACCAGCACCGCCGTTTCGTCTTCTTCAATATTGTTATAGCGCGCGAGCGGCTGTAAAAAGTGGTTGTCGTGCTCATCGTCATTCACGGATGACACTTCGCCGACCAGCACATCGCCAAAACCTCGCTCCCCCCAGAAACTGTGGTACAGGCCGGGCGTGAGACAGATGCTTTCCCCTGGTGTGAGGCGCAGCTGGCTGCCGGGAGCGTGAGTCTGAATGCAGCCGTCAACCACCACCGTAACGTCGGTGTTTTCCGTCTCTTCATGCCCGCCCGCGTTCCACAGCTCAATAATCAGATTTCCTCCGCCGCGATTAATGATGTCCTCGCGTTTACGCCAGTGGAAATGCATCGGCGTGACCTGCCCGTCGCGGACATGCATGATTTTCTCCGCGTAGCATTTTTCGTAAGGTACGCCGTTCGGCGAGCCGTTGCGCAGGGTGAAAAGGGTGAGTCCCTGTGCGGCAAAATGGTTCCCGCCGAAGGCGGTGACGTCCCAGCCGAGTTTGAGATCGAAGACTTCGCGCCAGGCGTGGCGATCGAGCTGCCGCCACTGGGTCGGCGGGAAACTGGCAAACGGCGGCAGGTGTACGTCATGCATCGAAAAGAACTGCCGCGTATGGCCGAGGATTTCGTTGATTTCGGAGCGTTTCATGGGAACTCCTTTAGTGGTGCGCTGCGCTGACCCCTCACCCTCTTTGCGGGAGAGGTGAGGGCATCAACGCACACAAACCTTATTTAACCGTCCACCCCTTGTACGTCCCGACGCTCTTCTTATCGATCATCGTCACCGGGATCAGCACCGGCTCTTTGGGTGCCGGTTTGCCCTGCAGAATGTCATAGCCGATCTCTACCGCTTTGGCCGCCATGACCTGCGGATCCTGCGCAGGGGTTGCCACAAACAGAGAGTTTTCGCGCTTCAGCGCCTCTTCACCGTCCGGGCTGCCGTCCACGCCAACGATAAAGAACTCGCTGCGCTGCGCCTGTTTCGCCGCCAGATCGGCACCGATCGCTGTCGGATCGTTAATCGCGAAGACACCGTCGATCTTCGGATTCGCGGCCAGCAACGCCGTCATCACTTCCAGGCCACCTTCGCGACTGCCTTTGGCGTTCTGGTTATCCGACAGCACTTTGATATCCGGGTGGCGCTTGAACTCGGTCTGACAGCCTTCCACACGGTTCTGTACTGCGGAGACCGGCGGTCCGTTGATGATCACCACGTTGCCTTTGCCTTTCAGGCGATCGGTGATGTATTTACAGGCCATTTCGCCCGCCTGGGTGTTATCCGAGGTAATAGTGGCGTCGGCCCCTTCGGCCGCCACGTCAACGGCGACCACCACAATCCCCGCTTCTTTTGCGCGCTTCACCGCCGGGCCAATCCCTTTCGAATCAGCGGCGTTGAGAATGATCATATCGACCTTCGCGGCGATAAAATTATCAATCTGGGAAACCTGCTGGCCCAGATCGTAGCCGCTGGAGACCAGCGTCACTTTTACGTTATCCCCCGCCAGTTTGCGGGCTTCAAGCTCCGCACCTTTGGTGATCTGCACGAAGAACGGGTTGGCGAGATCGCCCACCGTCACGCCGATGGATTTCAGATCTTTCGCCTGCGCAAACGGGGCTGCGGCAAGCAGTGCGCCAGCACAGAGCGCGGTGACCAATGGCTTCAATCTCATGCTGTTTTCCTCATTATCGTAGGGTGTTGTTGTTATGCACTTTGATGGTGTCGGGTACGGTATTTGTCGATCAGTACCGCAATGATGATCACCGCCCCTTTGATCACCAGTTGCCAGAAGTAAGAAACGCCCATTAACGTCATGCCGTTATTCAGGGTGGCGATAATCAGCGCGCCCACCAGCGTGCCGGTGATCGTGCCGATCCCGCCGACAAAACTGGTCCCGCCGAGGATCACCGCCGCGATGGCGTCCAGCTCGTAGCCGGTGCCTAAGTTGCCGTTGGCGCTGTAAAGCCGCGAGGCGCTCATCACCCCGCCAAGACCGGACAGCAGGCCGCTCATGCCGTAGACAAACAGCAGCACCAGCCAGACTTTGATCCCCGTGAGACGCGCAGCCTGCATGTTACCGCCCACCGCGTAGATATGAACGCCGAGCGTGGTGCGGCGCAAAATGAACCAGCACACCACGATCACCGCCAGGGCGATCACCACCAGCCACGGCACCGGGCCGAGATAGTTATTGCCGATCCATTCAAAATTAATGTTCGAGTTAATCACCGTGGTGCCGTCGGCCAGCAGATAGGCCGCGCCGCGCAGGGCGGTATAGGTGCCGAGGGTGACAATAAACGGCGGGAGTCCGGCAAAGGCCACCAGTGCGCCATTGAAGAGACCCAGCACCATGCCGAGCATCAGCGCCGCCGGAATCGACAGCATCGCCAGCTCAGGCATCAGGGAGACCACCATCGCCGCCACTGCCGTGGTGCCGAGAATCGACCCCACCGACAGGTCGATCCCGCCGGTCAAAATGATGAAGGTCATCCCGGCGGCCAGCACGATATTGATCGACGCCTGACGGGTAATATTGAGCAGATTGCTCTCGGTGAAGAAGTTCGGCGCGATAAAGCCAAAGACCGCCACGATCAGGATCAGAATCGGCAAAATCCCGACCGTTTGCATCAGATCGCTCATCAGCATTTTTTTGGCGGAGGCGGATTTCGCCACCTGCTGCGGGTTAGTTGAATGTGTCATGATTGCACCGCCTGATGAGTGTCGTTCACGCCAGTTGCCAGCGTCATAATATTTTCCTGAGTGATGGTTGGGCCGTGTAACTCCCCGGCAATGCTCCCTTCACGCATCACGTAGACCCGGTCGCTCATGCCCACCACTTCCGGCAGCTCGCTGGAGATCATCAGGATCGCCACGCCTTTGCGCGCCATCTGGTTCATGATGCGATAGATCTCGCTTTTCGCCCCGACGTCCACGCCGCGCGTCGGTTCATCGAGGATCAGAATGCGCGGGCCGATCGCTACCCAGCGGGAGATCAGCAGCTTTTGCTGATTACCGCCTGACAGCCCACCCGCGCGCACCTGCGAATGCGGCACGCGAATATTGAGCAGGGCGATGGCGTCATCGGAGATCGACTGCGCTTTTTTGCGGTCCAGCATGCCCCAGGTGGCGTCGCGTTCCAGCGTCGCCATGGTGATGTTCTCTTGCGCCGCCAGCTCCAAAAACAGCCCCTGTTCTTTGCGGTTCTCGGTTAAAAAACCGATGCCGTGGTCGATGGCGGCGCGCGGGGAGTGGATCACCACCGGCTCGCCGTCGACTTCAATCATTCCGCCCGTCGCTTTGCGCACACCGAAGATCAGCTGCGCCAGCTCCGAACGTCCGGCCCCTACCAGCCCGGCGAGACCGACGATCTCCCCGGAACGCACCTGCAGGCTGCACGGCTGCACTTTTTTGCCGTCGGTGAGGTGATGGACGTTGAGCCGCGCGCTGCCAAGAGGGATATCGCGCTCTTTGTTAAACAGGTCGCTTAAGGGGCGGCCCACCATCATCCTGACCAGCTCCGAAGCGTTGAGTTTGTCGCGGGTCAAACTGCCGACATACTGCCCGTCGCGCAGCACGCTGACGCGGTCGGAAAGCTCGTACACCTCCGCCATGCGGTGGCTGATATAGATAATCGCCATCCCCTCATCGCGCAGACGCAAAATCAGTTCAAACAGGCGATGGGTTTCGCGCGAGGAGAGGGCGGCGGTGGGTTCATCCATCACCAGCACGCGGCTGTTGCGGTGCAGCGCGCGGGCGATTTCTACCTGCTGTTGTTCGGCAATGGTCAGTTTCATCACCAGATCGGTGGCGCTGAAATGGGCGCCGAGGCGGTCAATCACCGTCTGGGCTTGCGCGGCCATCTCTTTCCGCTTCACCAGCCCGCCACGCGACAGCTCGCTGCCGAGGAAGATGTTTTCCGCCACCGTGAGGTTTGGCGCGAGCTGCATCTCCTGATAAATCAGGGTAATACCTGCGGCCAGCGCGTCTTTCGGCCCTTTGATGTGGTACGGCTGGCCGTCAATCAATATCTCGCCGCTGGTGGCGGTATACGCCCCGGCGAGGATTTTCATCAGGGTGCTTTTGCCTGCGCCGTTTTCGCCCATTAACGCGTGGATCTCGCCGGGCCAGACCGTCAGATCCACACCCTTGAGCGCGTGAAAGTTGCCAAAGGTTTTGGCAATGTTGCGCATCTCTAATACCGGGGTCCTGCTCATGGCGGATCTCCTGTGAAGGTCGATATCAGCAGTGCATCACATCCCGGTAAATGCAAAATGTCAGAAGCCGTTCATATTTGTCATAGTTATGAATAGTTAACGGGCGTCACAATTCTGAGCCTTTTTCCTCTCACCGGAGCCACCATGCCATCACGCCGCCCTCCCTTTTTTGCCAGCGCCCGTGGCCGCCTGCTGATCTTCAATCTGCTGGTGGTGGCGGTGACATTGATGGTCAGCGGCGTGGCGGTGCTGGGCTTTCGGCATGCCAGCCAGATTCAGGAGCAGGTGCAGCAGCAGACCTTAAACGACATGACCGGCAGCATGAATCTGGCGCGCGACACCGCCAATGTGGCCACGGCGGCGGTGCGTCTTTCGCAGGTGGTGGGGGCGCTGGAGTACAAAAGCGAAGCGGATCGCCTGAAGCAGACACAGACGGCGCTGCGTCACTCCCTTGAGCAACTCGCCGATGCGCCGCTGGCGCAGCAGGAACCGGCGCTGGTGGCGCGAATCATTCGCCGCAGTAATGAGTTACAGCAAAGCGTCACCGGGATGCTGGAGCGCGGTCAGCGACGTCATCTGGAGCGCAACGCGCTGCTCAGTTCGCTTTATCAAAGCCAAAGTTTTTTACGCCATTTGCAGGATATCAACCGTCGCTTCGGCGACAACGTGCCGGACGCGCGCCAGCTGGCTGAAATGGACCGCCTGATTATGGCGGCTATCGAAACGCCGTCGCCGCGCGCCACCATTCAGCAGCTGAATACCGTAACCACCACACTGCCAGAGACCGCCCGCCAGCCGGTGATCGATTTTGTGCTGCCCGATTTCAACGCCGAGCTGCAAAAGCTCGCGCCGCTTTCGAAGCAGCTTGAAGAGAGCGATCTGACGATCAACTGGTACATGTTTCACATCAAAGCGCTGGTGGCGATTTTAAACAGCGATATCAACCAGTACGTGGCGCAGGTGGCCCAGGCGTCGGAGCTGCGCACCGCCCAGAGTCATCAGGAGCTACGCTCTATTAGCGTCTTTATCAGCGTGTTTGCTGTACTGGCGCTGATGATCACCGGCTGCGCCTGCTGGTATATCTACCGCAATTTAGGCTCCAACCTGACGGCCATCTCCAGAGCGATGTCGCGCCTGGCCCACGGCGAGCCGGACGTGTCGGTGCCGGCCCTCCAGCGCCGCGACGAGCTTGGCGAGCTGGCGCGTGCGTTCAACGTGTTTGCGCGTAACACCGCGTCGCTTGAGCACACCACCCGCCTGCTGAAAGAGAAAACGACGCAGATGGAGATCGACCGGCTCGAACGCGTGGGGCTGGAAGAGGCGCTGCTGCACAGCCAGAAAATGAAGGCGGTCGGGCAGTTGACGGGCGGGCTGGCGCACGATTTTAACAATCTGCTGGCGGTCATTATCGGCAGCCTGGAGCTGGTTGATCCCGAGTCGCCGGATGCGCCGCGCATCACCCGCGCGCTGAAAGCCGCCGAGCGGGGCGCGCTCCTGACCCAGCGACTGCTGGCTTTCTCGCGCAAACAGTCTCTGCATCCGCACGCGGTGGAGATGAAACCGCTGCTGGAAAACCTCGGCGAGCTGATGTGCCACTCGCTCCCGGCCACCCTGACGCTGGATATCGAAGCGCAGCACCCGGCGTGGCCCGCATGGATTGACGTCAGCCAGCTGGAAAACGCAATTATCAATCTGGTCATGAACGCCCGCGACGCGATGGAGGGGCAGAGCGGTGTGATCCGCATTCGTACCTGGAATCAGCGTGTCACCCGCAGCGACAGGCGCAGGCAGGATATGGTGGCGCTGGAGGTGATCGACCATGGCTGCGGGATGTCGCAGGAGGTGAAATCTCAGGTCTTCGAGCCGTTCTTCACCACGAAACAGACCGGCAGCGGTAGCGGGCTGGGTTTGTCGATGGTCTACGGTTTTGTGCGCCAGTCCGGTGGGCGCGTTGAAATCGAAAGCGCACCGGGGCAAGGAACCACCGTGCGCCTGCAGCTTCCGCGCTCCGCGCAGGCGGTGGTGGAGCATGATGAAGGGCTGGCGGCGACGGAGTCAGAGCAGAGCGACCGGCTGGTGCTGGTGCTTGAAGATGAAAGCGACGTGCGTCAGACGTTATGCGAACAGCTGCATCAGCTCGGCTACCTGACGCTCGAAGCGGAAACGGGCGAGCAGGCGTTGAAGATGCTGGAGGCCTCGGCCGATATCGAACTCTTTATCAGCGACCTGATGCTGCCGGGGGCGTTAAGTGGCGCAGAGGTGATCCACCATGTCTGCACCCATTTCCCGCATCTGCCGGTGCTGCTGGTGAGCGGGCAGGATTTACGCCCCGCCCACAATCCGCAGCTGCCGGACGTGGAGCTGCTACGAAAACCCTTCACCCGAGCGCAGCTGGCGCAGGCGCTCCGTAAGGCGTCGGCATAACGCGTACCGCCTGCACGAAAGGCGCGTTTTGAGATTCCTCCGCTACTCCGTCTGAGCGCCGATGATTAACGTAAAGCCAGCTCACCTGCTGCGAGACTGGCTCTATGAAACGCTCTACCACCGCTCTGTTATTTGGCCTGCTGTCATTAACCAGCCAGCTTGCCCACGCTGATATCATTGACGACGCCATTGGGAACATCCAGCAGGCGATCGGCGAAGCGTACAACCCCACCAGCAGCCGTCAGAATGACGACGATGACCGCTATGAAGAGAGCCGTCGTACCGACAGTCGCCAGTACGATGATCGTCGTCGACAGCTTGAGGATCGTCGCCGTCAGTTAGACGACAGGCAGCGCCAGCTCGATCAGGACCGGCGTCAGCTGGAGGATGATGAACGCAGGCTGGAAGATGATTACGACCGGTGAGGAAATCCGTAAGATGCGTGCTGCCTGACGCCCGGCGTACCGCTCAGTCCAGCACCATTCTCATCCCGTCATACCCCGCCTCAAACCCTTCTGGCAGCGGGTTATCCATCATCCATACGTCGAACTGATGGCTGATGTGCGTCAAAATGACCTGCGGACAGCCAATGACTTTGTTGAGCGCGATGACGGTGTTTAAATCACAATGGTTGCGCGGCGTCTGCTCGCGCGGTTCGTGGCTGCAATCGATCACCATCACCTGCGGATGATTATTGAGTAAAAATTTCAGCGTTTTGTCCGGTAGCCCGGCAGTGTCCGACAGCCACGCCACGCGGCTGTGGGCGCTCTCTAGCAGATAGCCGAAGGTCAGTTTTGAGTGATTGAGCGGCAGCGGCGTCACGCGCAGCCCCTGCAGCTCAAACACCACAAAGGGCTGGACGGTATGGCTGAAATCGAGAAGACCGGGGTGTTTGAACAGATCGTCGCAGCCCGTCTCGTCCGGCGGGCCGTACACCGGAATCGTCGCCCCCACGCCCCAGCGCAGCGGGAACAGCCCCTGGACATGATCCATATGATAGTGGGTCAGTAAAAATTGCTGGAAACTGCCCGCGGGCCAGTCGTCCATCAGGTGCGGAATGCCCGCGTCCAGCAGCGTCACCGCGTCGTTGAAGGTCACGACCGCGCTGCACGGCCGACGGCGATACGCCTCCTGCAAACGTGCCCGGCGGCAGGCCGCGCAGTCGCAGCCGAAGACAGGTACCAGCTGGGCACCGCCGGTGCCGGTCAGTTGGAGAGTTAGGGCCATGGTTTCCCCCTTTAACGACATTGCCAGGCGGCGCTGTGCTTAGGTTTTATAGCGCTTTGGTAAAACGAAAATGGCTCTGGGCATACCCTTCGCGAAGATAAAACCGGTGCGCATCCACGCGCTTTACGCTGGTCGACAGCTCGGTCATCTCAGCACCTGCATGTCGCGCCTGCGCTTCGGCCCAGGCCAGCAGCTGACTGCCGACTTTCAGACCACGGGCCTGCGGCAATACCACCAGCTCCTGAATCTCACCGATCCAGTTGGCGTGATGCAGATGAAACTGCAAATGCAGGCCAATCATCCCGACGACGTGCCCGTCCAGCTCCGCAAGGTGGTAGTGCATGTTGCGATCCTGAAGATTCGCGAGATACCCGGCGTGAAAGGCTTTCTGGTCGAATTCCGCCTGTTTTAACTCACAGATCAGACCGTAAACGGCCTGCGCATCGTCCGCAGTGGCGGGGCGCAGCTGGCAGTCAGGCATGTTGTTTCTCCTTTTGACGGATAAGCGATAACAAATTCTCGACTGACTGTAGCAAACTTCCGTCGTTATTGAGCAGATGGCAGTCCGACGGCGTGTAGCGCGCTGCACGCGCCAGGCGCAGGTCGATCTCCCGCGCGCTTTCGCGCCCACGCTGCTGCAAACGCTGGCGCAGCACTTCCGGTGAAACCTGCAAACAGACCGGCATCAGCGCTTGGGCGTAGCGCGCGCGGGCCTGTTGCAGATGAGCGCGCGAGCCGTTCACCAGCACGTCGAAACCGGCGTGCAGCCACAGGTCGATCTCAATGCCCACACCGTAGTACAAGCCGTTCGCGTGCCAGCTCAGTGCCAGTAAGTTCTGCCCGGCACGGGTAAAAAACTCCTGCTCGCTCAGGGCGATATGATTCTCGCTGCCCGCATTCGCCGCGCGCGTGATGTAGCGATGCGCCACCAGCAATTGCGTATGCTCCTGCTGGCGCAGCGCCGACAGCAGGCTGTCTTTTCCGGAGCCGGACGGCCCCATGAGCCAGATCAGTTTTCCCATCAGAACACCCGTTTTCCCTGACGCCAGACGTGGTCGATATGGATGTGCTCACCCTTGCGATGTGCCAGCACCAGATCCGCCCGTTTGCCTTCGCCAATCACCCCGCGATCGCTCAGGTTCAGCGCGTCAGCCGGGTTTTTGGTCACCAGACGAATGGCCTGCGGCAGGGTGAAAGGGTTGCCCGTGTCATCGGCGACGCGGAAGGCCGCATCCAGCAGGCTCGCCGGATAGTAATCAGAGGAGAGAATATCCAGCAGGCCGAGCGCTGCCAGCTGGCTGGCCGCCACGTTGCCGGAGTGGGAGCCGCCGCGCACGATATTGGGCGCGCCCATCAGGACGTTCATTCCGTGCAGGCGGGAGGCTTCTGCTGCGGCAAACGTGGTAGGAAATTCGGCGATCACGCTGCCAAGCTGATGGGATTCCCGCACATGGTCGTGCGTGGCGTCGTCGTGACTTGCCAGCGCAATGTTACGCTCCCGGCACATCGCCGCAATCGACAGGCGGTTCGGCTGCGACCACTGGGCCGCCAGCGCCAGCTGCTCCTCTTCGTAGCGCGCCATTTCCTCGTCATTCAGGGCGTATTTGCCCTGATAATATTCACGGTACTTCTCGATATTGGCGAACTGACGCTGGCCCGGTGAGTGGTCCATCAGCGACACCAGAGAGACCGGCTCGCGGTCAACCAGCTTTTCAAACAGCGGCAGGGTGGTGTGGTGCGGCAGTTCGCAGCGCAGATGCAGGCGATGCTCGGCACGGTTCAGGCCGCGCTTTTGCGTCTCTTCCACCGCGTTGATCATCTTTTCGAGATTCTCCAGACGGTCGCCGCCGTCGCGCACATCCCCAATCGCCACGGCATCGAGCACCGTGGTGATGCCGCTGGCAACCATCAGCGCGTCGTGGCTGCTCATCGCCGAGTGGGCTGGCCAGTCCACCTTTGGGCGCGGGGTGAAGAATTTATCCAGATTATCCGTATGCAGTTCGATAAGCCCCGGCAGCAGCCAGCCGCCGTCGCCATCCATCGCCTCCGGCAAGCGGCTCTGGGTTTCGGCGTATGTGCGAATCACGCCGTCCTGAATGTCGATCGATCCCGCGATCACGTCGTTTTCCAGTACCAGTTTGACGTTATTGATGATCATGCTGCGGCTCCCATCGGATGAAGACGATCCGCCACGCGATCGCGGACTGCGGCGTCGTGGAAGATCCCCACGATCGCCGCCCCGCGCGCCTTGGCCTGTTCGATCAGCTCGACGACGGCGGCGCTGTTTTTGGCATCCAGCGAGGCGGTCGGTTCATCGAGCAGTAAAATCGGGTAATCGACGATAAAGCCGCGGGCGATATTCACGCGCTGCTGCTCGCCGCCAGAGAACGTCGACGGTGCCAGGTGCCACAGGTGTTCCGGGACGTTGAGGCGCGTCAGCAGCCGGGCAGCTTTCGCCGCGCATTCGTCGCGGGAGACGCCCAGATCCAGCAGGGGCTGCATGACCACGTCCAGCGCGGAGATCCTCGGGATCACCCGCAGAAACTGGCTCACCCAGCCGATCGTCGCCCGGCGGACTTCCAGCACTTTGCGCGCCGGGGCCTGCACCAGATCCACCCACTCGTCGCCATGACAGATATGAATGTGGCCCTGGTCGGGCAGATAGTTGGCGTAAAGGGAGCGCAGCAGCGTCGATTTTCCGCTGCCCGAATGGCCATGCAGCACCACGCATTCCCCCTTTTTGACCTCAAGAGAGGCATTTTGCAGCACCGGCAGTCGCACGCCGTTTTGCTGGTGGAGCACAAACGTCTTACTCACATTTTCTACGCGGATCATGTTGGCCTCTTAGTTCTGCAATACCGATGAAACCAGCAACTGAGTGTACGGGTGGTGCGGATCGTCGAGCACGCGGTCGGTTAATCCACTTTCCACCACCTGACCCTCCTTCATCACCATCAGACGGTCTGCCAGCAGGCGGGCCACGCCCAGATCGTGGGTAACAATCACCACCGCCAGATCCAGCTCTACCACCAGGCCGCGCAGCAGGTCGAGCAAACGCGCCTGCACGGAGACATCCAGCCCGCCCGTCGGCTCATCCATGAACACCAGTTTCGGATGGGTGACGAGGTTGCGGGCGATTTGCAGGCGCTGCTGCATTCCGCCGGAAAAGGTGGTTGGCAGATCGTCGATACGCGACGCCGGGATTTCGACATCGGTCAGCCACTGCTGGGCGGTCGCGCGGATATTGCCGTAGTGGCGCGCGCCCGTTGCCATCAGCCGTTCGCCGATGTTTCCGCCCGCCGAGACCTGGCGGCGCAGGCCGTCCATGGGATGCTGATGCACCACGCCCCACTCGGTGCGCAGCAGGCGACGGCGCTCGGCTTCGCTCATGTCGTACAGGGACTGATCCTGATAACGGATCTCGCCGGTTTGCGGCGTCAGGCGTGCGGAGATGGACTTGAGCAGGGTGGTTTTGCCGGAGCCGGACTCGCCGACAATCCCCAGCACTTCACCAGGCCACAGCTCAAACGACACGTCGCTAAAGCCTTTGCCGGGCGCATACAAATGGGTCAGGTTGTTCACCGAAAGCAGCGGTTTCATTGGCCGTTCGCCTCACTCTGTTGGCGGCAGAAATCGGTGTCGGAGCAGACAAACATGCGTTTGCCCGTGTCGTCGAGCACCACTTCGTCGAGATAGCTGTGTTTTGAACCACAGATGGCACACGGCTCGTCCCACTCCTGCACCCGGAACGGGTGATCGTCGAAATCGAGACTTTCGACGCTGGTGTAGGGCGGCACGGCATAAATGCGTTTTTCGCGTCCGGCGCCGAACAGTTGCAGTGCGGGCATCATGTCCATTTTCGGGTTATCGAATTTCGGGATTGGCGACGGGTCCATCACGTAGCGCCCGTTCACCTTCACCGGGTAGGCGTAGGTGGTGGCGATATGACCGAAGCGGGCGATATCTTCGTACAGTTTCACCTGCATCACGCCGTACTCTTCGAGGGCGTGCATGGTGCGGGTTTCCGTTTCGCGCGGCTCGATAAAGCGCAGCGGCTCAGGGATGGGCACCTGGAAAATCAGAATCTGATCTTCCGTCAGCGGCGTTTCCGGGATGCGGTGGCGGGTCTGAATCAGGGTGGCATCTTCCGTGCGCTCGGTGGTGTTCACGCCGGTGACGCGCTTGAAGAAGTTGCGAATCGACACTGCATTGGTGGTGTCATCCGCCCCCTGGTCGATGACTTTCAGCACGTCCGCTTCGCCAATCACGCTGGCAGTCAGCTGAATGCCGCCGGTGCCCCAGCCGTAGGGCATCGGCATTTCGCGGCCACCAAACGGGACCTGATAGCCGGGAATCGCCACGGCTTTTAAAATCGCGCGGCGGATCATGCGCTTGGTTTGTTCGTCCAGATAGGCAAAGTTATAGCCGCTGAGATTAGCCATGATTGCGCTCCCGTTGCAGACGTTTCAGCAGTTCCAGTTCCGCCTGGAAATCGACGTAATGCGGCAGTTTGAGGTGCGAGACGAAGCCCGCTGCTTCAACGTTATCCGCGTGGGCCAGCACGAACTCTTCGTCCTGCGCCGGGCCGGAGATCGTCTCGTCGTAGTCCGGGGCCTGGAGCGCGCGATCGACCAGCGCCATCGCCATCGCCTTGCGCTCGCTCATGCCGAACACTAAGCCGTAGCCGCGCGTAAAGTGCGGCGCGTCGTTTTCAGGGGCCACGAAGCCGTTTACCATTTCACACTCCGTCATCAGCAGTTCGCCGACGTTGACCGCAAATCCTAGCTCTTCGGGCACGATATCGATCTCAACGAACCCGCTGCGGATTTCGGCAGCAAACGGGTGGTTGCGCCCGTAACCGCGTTGGGTGGAGTAGGCCAGCGCTAACAGATAGCCTTCGTCCCCGCGCATTAGCTGTTGCAGGCGCGAGGCGCGCGAGCACGGATAGACCGGCGGTGTACGGGTGACGTCGTCCGGCACGCGGCCTGAGTCCTCTTCGGCTTTCGCCAGCCCCTGGTTCGCCAGCAGGCTAAAGACGTGGGGAGCGGATTCCTGCTCTGCGTCTAAGGTGTTCAGCCTCGGGGCCTCACCGTTCGCCAGCAGGGTGAAATCGAGCAGGCGATGGGTGTAGTCGTAGGTGGGGCCGAGCAACTGGCCGCCGGGAATGTCTTTGTAGACGGCGGAAATGCGGCGCTCCAGTCGCATCTTCGCGCTGTCCAGCGGCTCGCTGACGGCCAGTTTGGCCAGCGTGGTGCGGTAGGCGCGCAGCAGGAAGATGGCTTCGACGTTATCGCCGCTGGCCTGTTTCAGCGCCAGTGCCGCCAGCTCGCGGTCGGCAATTCCGCCTTCGGTCATCACCCGGTCAACGGCCAGGTTTAGCTGCTGTTCGATTTGCGCGACGCTCAGCTCGCTAAGCGTTTCATCGCCGCGTCTTCTGTGCTCTTGCAGCGCATGGGCGGCAGCTATCGCCTTCTCGCCCCCTTTAACGGCAACGTACATCAGCACACCTCGACATGTGTGGTCCGTGGGATTGCCAGCAGGCGTTCGCCGCAGGTGAGGATCAGGTCGATCCCCAGTGGGAACGGATGCGGACGTTCAGTGAGCTCGTGAATGATGCATTCGGGCAGCTGTGGCGCGACCATGCGCTCGTCGGCGATCCCGGCTCCGGTCAGGCGCAACATGCGCCCACCGCTGAGGCTTGCGACCTGCAGAATCAGCGTGGCGCTGGTCTCCGGGGCGACGGCGCTGCCGGACGAGAGCGCATTCAGCTGCTCGTGGCTGATCAGCTCGTCGGCCACGGCAAACACCGCCTGCTGCGGCTGATCCACCCGTGGGGCGCTGGTGTGAAAGCGCAGGTTCTGGCTGGCAATGTCGTTGGCCATGCTGGCCGACAGCCAGACCGGCGTGTCGTTATCCGCCAATGTCAGCAGTACGCTGGTGGTGGCGAGATTCAGCGGCTGCCAGCCGTGGGTGAGCTGATGCAGCGAGACAATTACGCCCGGCTCGCTCATGGCTTTCAGGAGGCGACGAAAACTGTGCTGGGCATCCTGCACGGCGTGGGTAAAAGCGGGTTGAAGCGTCATGCGTTATCTCCGCGAACGAGCGTAAAGAAGTCGACCCGGCTGGTGTTGATTTCGGCCTGACGGGCGGCGATGCGCGCGGCACGGTCGGCTTCCAGTGGGGCAATTAAGGTTTCCATTAATGACTGAAAATGGGTCGGTTCCTGCAACAGCGCGTCGACCACGGCGCACTGCTCGGCGTGCTGTTTATCGCGCCCCAGCAGGTAGCTGTAGCCTGTGGTGCCGCTCTTAAGGCGAATCACCGCACGGGTCAGGGTGGCGTCTCCGGCAAAAAAACGGTCGCCGGTGCCGCCCATCCGCGCCTGTATCTGCACCAGGCCGATCTCGGGGGCGCGCAGGGTGTCGTATTCCGGAGCGAGGTTCAGCAGGCGCAGACGCTCGCGCAGGGCGGCGGGCTGGCTGTGGGCCAGGGCGCTCATCCAGCGCTGGCGAGTGGGAGTATCGAAGTGCATTCAGTGCTCCATGGTGAATTCAATCATGTCGGCGCGGGTCAGGCTGACGGAGTATTCCGTCGCGTTGACCTCGCCGTCACGGTGGTTGAGGGTGCGCACGCAGAGCAGCGGTGCCATGTTCGGGATCTCCAGCACCTTGCTCTCTTTGGCCTGCGCGCGACGGGCGCTGATCCGCGTCTGGGTGCGCCTGAGGGCGATGCCGGTGGCGTCGAAGAGAAAGTCATGCAGCGAGCCGCTGGAAAAATGTTGCAGCGTCGGCCAGAAGGTGAGGTCGGCGAAGTAGTGGTCGATCTGGCAGACCGCCACGCCGTTGACGCGTCTTAAGGTGCGCAGATGCACGACGTTGTCGCCCTCCTGAATCCCCAGCGCATCAGCGATGTGGCTGGAGGCCGGGCGCAGCACCGAGAGCAGTTTTTCGCTGGTCGGGTGGCTGCCCTGATCGAGCAGGTTCTGGCTGAAACGCGCCTGGGAGTTCAGCGGATAGTCGAAGGGGCGCATCAGCACCAGTACGCCAACGCCCTGGCGGCGCTGGACCCAGCCGCGTTCCACCAGCTGGTCAATGGCGCGGCGCAGGGTGTGGCGGTTGACTTCGTAGCGGTCGGCGAGCTGCTGTTCGGCGGGCAAATAGTCGCCGCAGCGGTAGTGGGTGCGCAGCTCGATTTCGAGCCTGGCGGCGATCTCTTGCCAGCGCGTGGGGTAACTGGTCGGATGTCTGGATAAGTGCATGGAAATCAAAGCCTCGCTTCTCAGATGAAGTGCTTACGCAAACGTTGAGAGAGGAAATCCAGCAGGCTGACGGTGATGATGATGAGCACCATCAGGGCGCAGGTTTGCTGAAACTGGAAGCCGCGAATCGCTTCCCACAGGGTGACGCCAATCCCGCCCGCGCCGACCATGCCGACCACCGTTGCCGAGCGAACGTTGGATTCGAAACGGTAGAGGGAGTAGGAGATCAGCAGCGGCATGACCTGCGGCAGGACGCCGTAGAGAATTTCTTCGATTTTGTTGGCCCCCGTGGCGCGGATGCCTTCCACCGGGCCGGGTTCGATGGCTTCAACCGCCTCAGACAGCAGTTTGGAGAGCACGCCGGTGGTGTGGATGAACAGCGCCATGACGCCAGCAAACGGGCCGAGACCGACGGCGACCACGAACAGCATCGCGAAGACCATTTCGTTGATGGCGCGACAGGCGTCCATCAGGCGGCGCATCGGCTGGTAAATCCACCAGGGGACGATGTTTTCGGCGCTCATCAGGCCAAACGGAATGGAGAGGATGACCGCCAGTGCGGTGCCCCAGACGGCGATTTGCATGGTGACGGCCATTTCGCCGAGGTAGTCCTGCCACTGGCTGAAGTCTGGCGGGAAGAAGTCTGCCGCGAAGGTCGCCATGTTGCCGGAGTCTTTGGCCAGCATCAGCGGGTCCATTTCCGCACCTTTCCAGGAGATGACGAGCACCGCCAGCAGAATGGCCCAGCTTATCAACGAGAACCAGCTGCGTTTCGGGGGTGGGACGGTGATGGTTTGCATGAGTTCTCCTAATGTTCTCTCCCTCTTCGTGTGGAAGAGGGAGAGGGACGGTTACTGCACCGCTTTATTCACCGACGTCATCGCACTTAGCGCGGCGGTCAGGCGGTCCAGATCTTCCAGCTGCGCCTGAATCACAGAGACTTTGCTGGTCTTCTCGTCGGCGTTCAGCCCTTTGTTGTCCTTCACGCCCTGCATCTCTTTAAACAGGGCCAGCTGACGGATAGGCACCAGCTGCAGATCGCTTGAGGCGCGGAACGGCGCCCAGCCCAGACGTTCGAGAACCGTTTTCTCTTCCGCCGTTTTGCCGTAATTCATAAAGAAGTCGTAGATCTTGTCTTTGGTGCTCTCAGAGAGGTTTTTGCGCCAGACAATCGGGTCGCCCGGAATGAGCGGTGATTTCCAGATCACCTTCAGCTGTTTCAGTTTTTCCGGCGCGGAGGTTTTCAGTTTGTCGAGGTTTTCGGTGTTGTTGGTGGCGACGTCGACCTGCTTGTTGGCAACGGCCAGCGCGTTGGTTTCGTGTCCGGCGTTAACCGTGCGTTTGAACTCGCTGGTGGAGACGTTGTTTTTGGCGAAGACGTAATAGCCTGGGACCAGGAAGCCGGAGGTGGAGTTTGGATCGCCGTTGCCGAAGGTGAGATCTTTGCGTTTGGCGAGCATATCGTTGAGGTTGTTGATCGGACTGTCTTTGTTGACGATCAGCACGCTCCAGTAGCCCGGGGAGCCGTCTGCGGCGACGGTCTGGGCGAAGACCTGACCGTTGGCGCGGTCCACCGCTTCCATGGCGGAGAGGTTGCCGTACCAGGCGATATCGACTTTGTTAAAGCGCATCCCCTGGATGATGCCCGCGTAATCCGGGGCGAAGAAGGCGTTCACTTTGATGCCCAGTTTGGTTTCCATATCTTTCAGGAAAGGTTCCCACTGGGGTTTCAGGTTTTGCTGTGATTCTGTCGAAATAATGCCGAAGTTCAGGGCTTTTTCCTGTTCCTGCTCCTGCGCATAGGCGGGGCTTAACAGGGTGCTGATGCTGAACATGCTGGTGAAGGCCAGCGCGGCAACGGCTTTATAGCTCATCTATCATCCTCTTTTGGCATTGTTCCAGGCCAGTTCATTTGCCAGCCTGAACGCTTCGTGAAATTACGCAGCCTGCGCGTTCTCTTCGACGCGGTTAATGCTGCGGTACAGGTGGTCAAAACGTTCGTTATCAAAGTGTTGGCTTGCGCCGTCGTAGAACACATGGCCCTGACGCAGGGCGACGATGCGCTCGCAGTAGCGCAGGGCGTAATCCACCTGATGCAGCGTGACCACGACGGTGATGCCGTCGTTCTGGTTAATGTCGCGCAGGGTTTCCATCACGATGCGGGCTGATTCCGGGTCCAGCGAGGCGATGGGTTCATCGGCGAGGATCACTTTGGCTTTTTGCATTAGCGCTCTGGCGATGGCTACGCGCTGCTGCTGGCCGCCGGAAAGGGTGGAGACGCGCTGATGGGCGAAATGGGCCATCCCGACGCGGGTCAGGGCCTGGAGTGCCTGCTGTTTTTGTGCCGGGGAGAACCAGCGCAGGCAGGTGCGCCAGAAGGGGGTACTGCCGAGGGCGCCGATCAGCACGTTCTCCAGCACCGTCAGACGATTCACCAGGTTAAATTGCTGGAAGATGCAGCCCGTTTGCGTGCGGCTTTTACGAATATCGCCCGCCAGACGGCCCGCGCGCTGCACGGTATTCCCCAGCAGCTCGACGTGACTTTCCGGCGTTTTATCGCCGGTGATGAGGCCGCTGAGATGGCGCAGGAGGGTGGATTTTCCGGAGCCGGAAGGCCCGAGCAGCGCTACCATGTCGCCCTGCTGGACAGTCAGATCAACGGCATGCAGAGCCTTGTTGTGATGAAAGGTCTTGCTCAGTTTCTCGACGCGGATGACAGTTTGCATGTTCAGGCCTCACGATAAATGTGGCCTCATGCTGGCGGATTAATGTGACATTTAGGTTAAGTATTGGTTGCGGGATTTTGAAGAGTTGAAGTGAATGGGATGACAGGCGGAGGGGGCGCCTCCGCCAGACGATCACTGCTGTTTAACGACGTTGATCATCCATGGCACGCCATATTTATCGGTCACTTTGCCGAAACCGTGTGCCCAGAAGGTCTCCTGCCAGGCCATTTCAACGTTACCGCCCGCGGCGAGCTTGTCGAACCAGCCTTTGCCTTCGGCGACGTCCTGGGTGTCGAGCACCAGCGTGAAACCCTCGTACTGGGCGTTACCGCCGGGCACGCCGTCGCTCATCATGATTTCGCTGCCAGCGATACGAACGTTGGAGTGAGCAATCGCGGTGTCCGGGAATGTCATGCCAGACGGGCAGCCTTCTTCGCTGTTTTCGTCTTTGGGCATTTCGCCGTAGGTGATTTTATAGGTGAGTTCTGCGCCGACGGCTTGCTGGTAGAAGGCGATGGCTTCTGCACAGTTTCCGGCGAATGAGATGTAGGGACTTAACGACATAATCATTACCTCAGGTAAGAGAAGCTCGTTAAGTGTAGTACGAATTTTGTACAATATTCTGTCGGCCCGGTCAGCGCAGCGCCACCGGGCAACTGGCCGGATGCGTTGCGCTTATCCGGCCTACAAAACAATAAAAGCTTATATATCAGTTCTTTTTCACGAACTCAGATTTGAGCTTCATTGGGCCAAAGCCGTCAATTTTGCAGTCAATATTATGATCGCCTTCAACCAGACGAATATTCTTCACTTTGGTGCCGATTTTCAGCATCGAAGAGGCGCCTTTGACTTTAAGGTCTTTTACCACGGTGACGCTATCGCCATCGGCCAGCAGATTACCGTTGGCATCTTTTACAATCAGTGTATCGCTGTCTTGCGCTGGCTCTGCATCATTCCATTCATGGGCGCATTCAGGACAAATGAACATCCCGTTATCTTCGTAGGTGTATTCGGAATTACATTTTGGGCAGTGTGGAAGTGACATATTGAGTTCCTCAAAAGTGCTAACGGGGCTGGAAAGCGCCAGCCAAAAGATGGCAGTTTGCCGAAAAAGGCGTCAAGTATAGCGTAAGTCCACACCGTTGTCGGTGATATTATTTTTTTTGCGAAGAGTGAAATCACCGTGTCTGGAGTGACACTTTCTGTCAGTCACTTAAGCGATGCTAACAGCGTACTTAAGATTTAAACGGCGCGACGAAATATATCGAATATTTTATTGCGTAAATTGCCAGGTACTGTCATTTCGGATAAGGTGAGGTGAGCAGTTGTTATTTATCAACGGCACCCGCGATTGCCATTCCTCCTTAGGCGTGCGGGAATTACCTCTCATTTTGGGTGGGTAAATTACTTTGATATATCCTATAGCTTCATAAGAAATGGTCTACGCTCATTATCTTTCGGCTTTCTTTGTCGAGAGGAGCGTACGAGCGCTCTACGCTTCAGGCCGAATATATTCCGGTTTGTCATCAGGCGCTTATATTCATTGAACATATTTTCCACGCGTAATCTAAAAAGCCGAAATTTCATTATTAAAACTATCCGGCTAAATAAAAGTAATAAATTTGCGTTAAGGAAAGGCTTTTATCATGCATACACAAACAATTTTTGAATTAAGCCAGGAAGCGGAAAGGCTTCTGCAACTTGCTTTGCAGAATCTTGACGCCCTGAAATCAATGCCGATTGCGGTGCTGGATAGCACCACCGCTGCGATGACCGGGGAGACGAATAATGTTCTGCCTCTGCATTTCAGCACCCGTGGCGTTGAAACGCAGCTTTCTATGCTTAATAACGAATTACGCAAAATTACCCGTCTGGAGATGGTGCTGGCGATTGTCGGGACCATGAAAGCTGGGAAATCGACCACTATAAATGCCATCGTCGGGACCGAGGTGTTGCCAAACCGCAACCGCCCGATGACCGCGCTGCCGACCCTGATCCGCCACACGCCGGGCCAGACCGAGCCGGTGCTGCATTTCGCCCATGTGTCGCCAATTGATACGCTGATCAAGCAGTTGCAGGAGAAACTCTGCAATCACGATCGCGGAAAACTGACTCAGCGCCTTGAGATCGATAAAGACATGAACGCGCTGCTCGGGCGTATTGAGCAGGGCGAAGCGTTCGAAAAACACTATCTGGGCGCGCAGCCGATTTTCCAGTGTCTGAAAAACCTCAACGATCTGGTGCGTCTGTCGAAAGCGCTCGGCGTCGATTTTCCGTTCTCGGAATATGCGGCGATTGAACATATTCCGGTTATTGAGGTGGAATTTGTCCATCTGGCCGGGCTGGATTCCCATCTGGGCCAGCTGACACTGCTCGACACCCCAGGGCCGAACGAAGCCGGACAGCCGCATCTGCAGAAAATGCTCAGTGAACAACTGGCACGATCGTCGGCGGTGCTGGCGGTGATGGACTACACCCAGTTGAAATCGATCTCCGATGAAGAGGTGCGACAGGCTATTTCGGCGGTAGGAAAATCGGTGCCGCTGTATGCGCTGGTGAATAAGTTTGATCAGAAAGATCGCAACAGCGATGACGAAGAGCAGGTGCGGGCGATGATCTCCGGCACGCTGATGAAAGGCAATATTTCGCCGGGGCAGATTTATCCTGTGTCGTCGATGTGGGCCTATCTCGCCAACCGCGCGCGCTATGAAATTGCCAGCCATGGCCGCTTGCCGAACCCTCAGGAGCAGCGCTGGGTGCAGGATTTTGCCGAAGCGGCGCTTGGACGTCGCTGGCGGACGGCGGATCTGGATGATGTGGAGCATATTCGCCACGCCGCCGATCTGCTGTGGGAAGATTCGTTATTCGAACAGCCGATCCGTAAACTGATTTACGCCGCTTACGCCAACGCGTCGCTCTATGCCCTGCGATCGGCTTCCCATAAGCTGCTGAATTACGCACAGAATGCCCGCGAGTACCTGGATTTTCGCTATCAGGGGCTGACGGTGGCCTTCGAGGAGCTGCAGGTAAACATCTCGCGCCTGGAAGAGGATATGGCGCTGTTGCAGATGCGCCAGGAGGTCGTCAGCGACGAAGTGGGGCATGAAGTGGAGCAGGCGCTGGATGCGGCGAACGCGTTTATTTCGCAGCAGAAAAGCCAGATTCAGCAGGCTATTGGCCACATCTTTAACAGAGATAATATTCTCGATTTAGCGGGCATCCAGCCCATGAGCCTGAGAAATAGCTCCCCTGAAGAGATGGGGCAACTGGTGCTGGATGATGAAGGGCAGGCGCAGATTGTGTTGAGCAAAATCCGCTCCTCCTGCGAGCTGATCATGCTCGATGCGCAGGGAAAAATCAGCCGCGAGCTGGCGCTGCGCTTTGACCAGCTTGAGTCCACGCTGGCGCGTTCCCTTAACGAAGCGATGCGCCCCATTGAGAAACGCATTAAAGAAGAGCTGAGCCATGCCGGTTTCCGGGCGCGGATCAGCTTCCCGGCATTCCAGGCGAGTCAGCTTAATTTCAACACGCGTGGGCTGTTTACTGACGCCATTGCGTCGGAAAATCGTCCGGCGGGTGATGTGTCGGCCTCAGGCAGCGTGCGTGAGACGGTGTCGCGCTGGCTGAACAATCCGGGCTGGGGCTTTGAAGATTACGTGATGACACGCACCCGATATGTTATTGACATCGCGCAGCTTCATGAGCGATTTAAACAGCATATTGATCAATTTTGTGAACAAATCTGTAAAGCTTTGGTGGCGCAGGTCGATGTCTCTGTTACGGCAGGAATGGCGACGTTTTTCGCAGAATTCTCGTTATGTCTGACCGGGTTACAGGAAAGCTTGCGTGATAGCCTCGCAGTGCGCCAGCAAAACGAGCACTCCACCCGAGCGCTTAGCCAGCTGTTGCAGCAAAGTATTACCACTGCGACGTGGATTCAGGAAGATACCCGACTGTTACGCGATGATATTCAAACCTTATTCGCGGCTGAGCAACTATGACAACACAACTACTGGACGGTCCCGGGCGGACGCTGGAGTGTATTCATCCGAAGTTTATGGTCGATCTGGTACAAGGGGTGGACGCGGTGCGTCTTCCCCCTCTCGCCCCTCAGCAGCAGCAATTTCGTGAGCGTTTAACTCAGGAGATCATGACCCAGACGAAGCTTCGGCCCTGGGCGATGACGGGAATGTTCAGCGAAAATGCTGCCCTGCGGCTGGGACTTGCGGAAAAACTGGCGGGGATGTTCGATCCCGGCCATCTGGCGCTGACGCGCATGACGGAAAAACTCACCACGCTGCGCCAGCAGACCAGCCGCCAGGGGCAACAGTCTCCGGGCCTGATGCAGCAGTACGACGATCTCTCTGCCCATTTTTCCCAGCGTGCCGCCTATAAAGAGAAAGCGCTTTCCCAGCGTGGCCTGACGGTGCAGGCGGGCGAACATAGTGAACAAATTTTTACCCACTGGCGGGCCGGGCAATACGATGGCTGGTCGCTGGCCGGGCGTTGTTACCTCGCGCTGGAAGAGTTGCGCTGGGGGGCGTTTGGCGATGCCTGTCGCCTGGCAAACGAAGACGTTGGCGCGATGCTGAAAGATAATTTACGCAGCCTGGCGGCAAATTATCTGGCGCAGGGTATCAACGCTTCTCCCGCCACTCGCCATTTCTATCACCAGTGGCTTGCCACACCGATTTCAACGGGCTTAATGGACCATAAGGATATGCTGGGCTGGCTGGGGGACTGGTGTCATCCTGACCGTCATCCGGTGAGCTGGTCTGTGACGCAGAGCTGGCAGACGGTGGCACTGGGAATGCCGAGACTCTGCTCAGCGAAAAGGCTGGCGGATGCGATGGTGAGTGAGGTGTTTGGCGAGGGATAACCAAAACCCTCTCCGAAGAGAGGGCGTAGAAATCTTAGTGATGTAAGGATTCAACCGGCTGCGGCTCTGACTCGGCCTGCGGGATATTGCCGTAGCGTTTGGCGTACAGCGCCGTAATAATCGGTACCAGAATCGCGGTCACAATCACAGCCGCTGCAACCAGCGCGGTTGCCGAGGCGGCCACAGGTTCGAAGGCCGGGTTAATCTGCGCGATAATCACCGGGTTCGCCACGGCTGCACCTGCAGCAGATGACGCAGCGACACCTGCGGTCCCATTCCCTCCTCCAATCACGCGGTCTGCGATAATCAGTGGAATACCGGTGATGATGATAACCGCGACGCCCAGGGCGATGCCCAGCAGACCGGTATCCATAATCACGCCCAGGTTGATGGTGTTACCTAGTGCGAAGCCGAAGAACGGAATCAACACCGGCGTGGCTTTGCTGAAGAAATCGCGCAGATCGGTGTCCATGTTACCCAGTGCGAAACCGATCAGGAACGGCAGAATTGCGCCGACGAAGTGGTGCGGTTCAAACGAGGCCAGACCGGCGGAGCCCAGGATCAGCATGGTCATCAGCGGACCGGATTCCAGCGACATTAAAACGAAGGCGCCAGACTCTTCTTTGGTGCCGTACTGGTTCATCAGGCTGGCGTAGAGACCGCCGTTGGTCATATCCATTGCCGAAACAATCGCCAGAATGGACAATCCGGCGAAGAATCCGGTCTGAATTCCGTTCTCGGGAATAAACATGGCGCAGACCATTGCGACGACCCAGGCGACCGCAATTTTGGTAATGACCAGCGTACCTGATTTACGCAGAACGGTACCTGTAGCCCGTAAATTAATAGAGGCGCCAATACAAAAGAACCAGACCGCCAGAATGGGAACGGTGCCGGTGATCATCCCTTTTGTGAATCCGCCAAAATAAGCGCCGGTATTTGGCGCAAGGGTATTTAATATTGCGCCAAGGACCAGGGGAACCAGCATCATCCCGCCAGGGATGCGTTCAATTGTGGCTTTAATCTTCATGATAAATCCTCACATCTCATCTCGCGTTTCTGGCGGACAAGTCAGGTAATATTAATGATTACATTCAAATGATTACGAAAATTTAACTGTCTGAAGTTCCGTCTGGTAATGCACAAACCGCAGCCCGTTTACACGTGTTAAACGGTTGGTGAGTTGCAGCCATCGCGGCGTGTTCGGGATTATCATGCGATCATTGGAATTGCGATTCAATGAAAATAAAACAGTGTTTTAGTTATCTTGATCACATATTTGCGTAAACGAAGACATTGACCGCTTGTAATTAAAAAAGCTGTGAAAAGGATGTAAATGAAAGTCAGTGTTTTATTTAATTGCGAGAGGAATAATAACCAGCGGAAGAATCGTCTGAATGCGATTAAAACGTAACGAAAGAGAGAGGGGTGCTTACGTTTTCTGACAACTTCTGACGCCATACGTAAGTTTTTGTGAAGTTGATCACTAATTTAAACGCTGGTAGGGTAAAGAGGTCACTAACTGCCCAGGCAGGCGTCAACAGGTTCGGTTGTATCGACAGTAAATGTCAATGTAAGTAAACCTGCTACGCTTGAAGAAGAAGATTCGCATGAGGCGAATCTCACTTTACAGACCGCATGAGTTTCTGTGGTATGGACAGGGCTGAGTCTACGAGGATAGCAATGCTTAAAAGGAAAAAAGTAAAACCCATTACGCTCGGCGATGTCACCATTATTGATGACAGCAAGCTGCGCAAGGCCATCACTGCCGCATCGCTGGGTAACGCGATGGAATGGTTTGACTTCGGTGTTTACGGCTTCGTTGCCTATGCACTCGGTAAGGTCTTCTTCCCCGGCGCCGATCCCAGCCTGCAGATGATTGCAGCGCTAGGTACCTTCTCTGTACCCTTCCTGATTCGCCCGCTCGGTGGGTTGTTCTTCGGGATGCTGGGCGATAAATATGGTCGCCAGAAAATTCTCGCCATCACAATCGTGATTATGTCGATAAGTACCTTCTGTATCGGCCTGATCCCGTCTTACGCCACCATTGGCATCTGGGCACCGATATTGCTGCTGCTGTGTAAAATGGCACAGGGCTTCTCCGTCGGCGGTGAGTATACGGGCGCATCGATCTTCGTTGCCGAATACTCCCCGGACCGTAAACGCGGCTTTATGGGAAGCTGGCTGGACTTTGGCTCGATTGCCGGGTTTGTGCTGGGTGCGGGCGTGGTGGTATTGATTTCCACCGTCGTCGGGGAAGAGAATTTCCTCGAGTGGGGCTGGCGTATTCCGTTCTTCCTGGCGCTGCCGCTGGGTATCATCGGCCTCTATTTGCGTCATGCTTTAGAAGAGACCCCGGCGTTCCAGCAGCACGTTGAGAAACTGGAGCAGGGCGATCGCGAAGGCCTGCAGGATGGACCGAAAGTTTCGTTCCGCGAAATTGCGACCAAACACTGGCGTAGCCTGCTGACCTGTATTGGTCTGGTGATTTCGACCAACGTGACCTACTACATGTTGCTCACGTATATGCCGAGCTACCTGTCGCATAACCTGCACTATTCAGAAGATCACGGCGTGCTGATTATCATCGCCATCATGGTTGGTATGCTGTTTGTGCAGCCGATTATGGGTCTGATGAGTGACCGCTTTGGTCGTCGTCCGTTCATTATTCTGGGTAGCGTCGCGTTATTCGCCCTGGCGATTCCGGCCTTTATCCTTATTAACAGTAATGTGCTGGGGCTGATTTTTGCCGGTCTGCTGATGCTGGCGGTGATCCTGAACTGCTTCATCGGGGTGATGGCGTCCACGCTCCCGGCGATGTTCCCAACGCACATTCGTTACAGTGCGCTGGCGGCTGCATTTAATATCTCGGTACTGATTGCGGGTCTGACGCCGACACTGGCGGCCTCGCTGGTCGAAAGCACCCAGGACCTGATGATGCCGGCTTATTATCTGATGGTTATCGCGGTTATCGGTTTAGCGACCGGTCTGACGATGAAAGAGACGGCTAACCGACCGCTGAAAGGGGCGACGCCGGCGGCATCGGATATTCAGGAAGCGAAAGATATCCTTCGCGAGCACTACGATAATGTTGAACAGAAAATTGATGACATTGACGTAGAGATTGAAGAGCTGCAGAAGAAACGTTCTCGTCTGGTGGATCAGCATCCACGGATTAACGAGTAACAAACGAAAAACCCGCCATTGGCGGGTTTTTTATTAGCAGCCTGCGGCAATGTAGTCGCCGTTAGCGCTGATGGGAATGACCGTTAAGAACAGCACCGTCGCGAACAGAATCAGCACAATCCCACCGGCAATTTTTGCCACCGGCACCAGCCCGCTCAGGTGTGATCCTCCGCCGAAGAGCGCCACCGTGCGTTCGCGCGCATAGCGCACCGCCAGCGACAGCCCCATGATCGACAGCGCCGTGCCGAGGGACATGGTCATTACCGCCGCAATTCCCCAGGTCACAATTCCCAGCGCGTTCGAGAACATCAGAATCATGATCGCCCCACTGCATGGGCGAGCGCCGATGGCCAGGATTACCCCCAGACGTATTTTCCAGTTTTCCTCCTTCAGCGCGGCACCCACACCGTGGTGACCACAGCCGCAGCTTTCATCATGTTGATGAAGAGGTTTAAGGGCGTGAACCGTCATCCTGCGAGGGCGCAGGCTTTTCAGCGCCTGGTAAATGACAAACGCGCCAAACGCACCAATCATGACCGCGCTGATTTTTTCCACATACCAGCGGCTGGCGCTGAGATCGCCGGAGGCGAGATTAAACCCCACGGCCAGAATAAAGACGAAAAGAATGGCGCTTACACCCTGCATCAGGCTGCCGAGGAAGGGCACCACGCGTGCGGCGAGCTGGCTTTCTTTATTAGTAGAGAGATAAGTGGTGACGATAAATTTGCCGTGGCCTGGCCCAATGGCGTGAAGCACACCATAAAAGAACGCGCCCGTCAGTAGCCACAGCCCACCGGCGTACTGGTGATTATTGAGTTGCAGAAGGTACATCACCAGATAGCGGTGCAGGGTGATTTGCGTTGCGAGGCACCACTGAATAAAGGCGTTCCAGTGGGCGTGTAGCGTAAAGGCTGCCAGCAGAATGCCCAGCGCCATCAGCCCGGCAGTGGGGAGGCGCCAGTCACGTGCGAGACGTTGTGTGGTCATGGTATGGCCTGCGGGAGAGGATTTTTGGCAAGTATAGCGTTTATGATCGCGGGCGCGCTGAGGTTTACTCTTCCGTCATCCCTTCGCCGCTTTTACCTTTCACCCATGCGACCCGGCGATGGAACATTTTTTTCAACGCCCGGCCCAGGGTATTAAACCAGCCTGTCGGGCGTGGATCGGCAAGCATGCTCAGGGCGCGGGCGTAGTCCAGCACCAGTCCTGGCGTCCAGGCCATGGTCTCGGCGCGTTTACGCAGCTGGAGTGCGACCCAAAGTTCCGGCGTGGACATCAGCTTTCCAATCGCCAGCCAGAACCCGCGCGTTTGCCAGAGTCTTCCGACGGATCCCTCCAGCGCGGCTTCCAGCGCACGCGCCACGCTGCTGGAGCAGTTACGGTGGGTCAAATTGTAGGATGCATTCTGACGGTAGTTTTCCCAGAAGGCGCTCAGGCGGGTTTCACTGTAATTGCGGATGCGTACTTTTCGCGTAGAGGGGCACCATTGCGCTGATTCTGTTGCATAGTCGGGCTGGAACAGCCCTTGCACATTATTCTCCGGCGTCGCCCGCAACAGTCGGGCGAAGGCATCCGGCGAGCGGTCGATGAGTTCCGCAGGGTACAGACTGATATAGATCCCGCCAGGAGATTCCAGCGCAGCGTGGCCGGTGGAGATAATGCCGTTTTGATCCACGGCGGCGATATAACGGTTAATGACCGGGCGAGGGATGGTTTCACCCGGTGCAGAACCCACGGGAGTCCAGACGTGAACCGTCAGCGCTTTTTCGTCATCTTCCGGTGGGCCATCCCACTCCACAGTGGCGGGCGGGAGCGTATCTGCTTCTTCCATATACTCTTCGCCTTTAAGACCCGGGTTGGCGGCGGCCACTTTGACGCGGTTGGCGAGGATGAACATGTTCCATCCCGCGAAGGCAAGGCCCAGACCGAGACAGTAAGGAACGGTGCCGGCATAATTTGACGGCCATGGCTGATAGAAGAAGATGGCCAGCGCGATCTCGACGATCCCGCCTGCCAGGGCGGAGTGCCAGCGTTGATAGCGAACGACCAGGGCGGAGGCAATTTGTAGCGCACCATCGAGCAAGAACAGCGTGCCGAAAATGATCGCCAGTACAATATCGCCATCGTGGTTCCCCGCCAGGATCAGAACCGCGGCGAGTGAAAAGGTGGCACCTTTGACATAGCGTAAGATGCGCTGCCCGCCCATGCCGCTGTGCGCCACCATTAATGTAAGGGCACCTTCGAACAATAACAGGCAGGCGAAAGGTTCAATCGGGAAGAACAGCGACCCGTCCATGGCGTCGATGAAGATGACGGTGCCGGCGATCAGTGTGATCCAGCCAAAGCGGCGAAGCCCGCGCCAGTGTGAACGCAGAAAATCGATACCCAGCAGGATCAGGATTAGTCGCATCATAGGAAAACGTCCGGAAATAGCCTTCCACATATATAGCTTATTGGGTCGTTTAGTGCGTGATGAGTGAGAAACGTGTCGGTAATACTGGCCGGGTTGTGGATAAGTCTGTGTGCAAAAGGGTATAAGGCGGGGTTTTGCTGTGGAATGCAGCAGTCAGTCATTTTTCTGTCATTTAGCGGTTGCGGGCTGACGAGAACTCCCTATAATGCGCCTCCA